>ERZ1034952.1177-NODE-1177-length-21942-cov-19.634623_pt1 | contig 21942 bp, 16 predicted proteins | sample MGYA00520625_ERZ1034952 | MGnify/ENA primary metagenome ERZ1034952 (study PRJEB33766, sample SAMN09781773) | gut metagenome | biome: gut microbiome | host: Homo sapiens | place: Madagascar | study: EMG produced TPA metagenomics assembly of the PRJNA485056 data... | reverse complement strand
CCCTCTACAAAATAACCAATTTTGACCCTGTCAATTTTGGTGTATATTTCAGAAACATAAACATCAAAAAAGCAACCGCCCTCGCCAGGAATAGGTTGCTTTCTTGATCTGTAACTAAAAACCAGGTGAACCGTTGCTGTACGGTAACACTCTCTTTTGATTTCGTCAATAAATCCGCTAAAAGTTTTATGTTTTATACTATAACGCTATGATATCAAACTCATGCCGCAACCACCTTATTTTCCGGGCATTTATCCTTACCATAAGTTCCTGGCAGATCACCTTATTTTTACCCCGAATTACTACTGCACTCTCTACCACTCTGTAAATACACGGTTTAACGTAAATGACTGAATGACCAAAATATTTGCATAGATCGCACTTTCCGGCCAGGTGGAATAGATCTCGCTGGAAGCCACATTTTTAATATAATCTTTATAGCGTACCCAGTAATTTCTGGCAGTAGGGTCCTCCGGAACACCGTCATGTACAATCACATATTCCGGAATGACCACGCGGCTTAAGACGATCTCCCCCGTCTCGTTCATGGGTTTGATCTCTTCTTCCGGAATCTTCGGAGGATATTCTCCGAACAGGGTATGTGCTGGTATTACGACTACTTTTTCTTCCTCCTCTGTCACATTCAGAGGATTCATGCGGATCGGCTGCAGGGAATATTCTCCTGCCAGAATCTCAGAGCCGGAGACAAGTACCGTTTCAAAGCCTTCTGCCGTCACCTGAATGTTGTATTCCGAATAAGGTTGTTCCGTAATCTCCGGAGATAAAGACAGTTCTCTCGGTGGCGCTTCCAGAGTTATCGCTGGGGTCTGCCCCGATTCATCGGTAGTAAGTGTCTCTATCGGAGAATCCGGATCTCCGGTATAAGAAATAGTGACCGTAGCACCGGAGATTGGGGACATCCCCAGAGCGGAGACAACGCTGATCTGTAGTGTACCTGTATAAGTAGTATCCTTAACATCCATGGACATGCGTCCTTTCTGCCTATCCCATTTTCATCTGTCCTCACATGTTCGGTCAGGCAACAAATCTTCCTTACAGAATATGCAGGATAGAGAAAATATGTGCATGGGAGACATAATTAATTCCAAGTCCATAGGGCTTTCCTCTCAACTTATTGATTGAAAGGGATTGTAACGCCTCCGGGTTCTTTTGTGCAAAACCAATTTCTCCACGAATATTATCTTGCCTGCTTCAAAACTATTATAAACTATTTCCTTAATAGCCTACCTGCGGCTGATCTTGATCTTCATTTCCAATTCAATTAACTCTGATGCCATTTTTGTATCCCCCCGGCTGTCAAGATGCTAATCGGTATCTCTTTGATTACTCTATGAAATTAATCTACATCAATTATGTCTATAAGATCTGTAAATTTTCTCACAAAAGCTACTTCTTTTTCGGCAGGTTTATCATAATAATAGCGACCGCAGGTTTTTTTATCATATGGATTGAAAACATTAGCTATCCAGAAAAAGGCTTTTCCTATAAAATCATTGCCTATACATATCCATCGGTCATTGTTCAGTACATCTACTTTCTCGTTCATTTGTTTTCCCTCCTACATTACCAATCATAACACAATGTAGAATAAACAAAAATGTTTTTGCAGAGGCGAGAATAGCCAAGGATTTTATAGGATGATTAGTGATGATGTAGAAACTTCATGCCCTCTGCAAAATAACCAATTTTGACCCTAGCAATTTTGGTGTATATTTCAGAAAAATAAAGTATGCTTTTGTTAAGCTATCGCTTATAATAAAAATGGAGTGTTACCAAAACGGTAAGCGGTTCACCTTTCGCCAAAATGATGACATTTTGAGAGCTTCCAGTATTATTGGAGGTGATACAGATGGGAAATCTATTGAAAGGTACATAAGATGCTGGAAACAGTGGTAGGCATTGTCGGTATTGTTGTTACGATCATCAGTATCATCGTAACGCTTATCAGTATCGTACAGACTGCACGGAAACATAAACATCAAAAAAGCAACCGCCCTCGCCAGGATTGAGTTGCTTTTTTGATAAGTAACTATTAATTTAGGTGAACCGTTGCTGTACGGTAGCACTCTTTTCTTTTATTATCTTAACACTCTCTTTTGATTTCGTCAATAAATTCCCCAAAAGTGTTCCACTTTTGCATATATTTTTCTTTATTTGTATTTAAAAAGCAGGAACTGTGACGTATGTGCAAACACTCATCTCAGTTCCTGTTTTGTCTTCAGCGTCCTTCGCCGGACCTTCTGCTTAATTTATTTCGTCAACAGCATCATAATGTCATTGCTTCTTGCCACGAACTTGGTCATGGCATCGGCAGACAGGGGTGCATGCTGGAGCTTTGCCAGATCGTAGAGCTGCTCGCAGATCATTTCTGCGTTCTCGCCCTCCTGGTGCTCCGTAATGTACTGTACCAGAGGATGGTTGGCATTCAGGATCAGGGTCTCGCCCTCACCGCCGAAAGCACTCATATCCATACCGGGCATGGAGTACATCTTCATCATATCCTGCATACGTCTGCTCTCTTCGGACAACGTGATCATAGAAGAGATCTTCTTGTTCTTCAGCTTCTCTACCTTGATCGTGATCTTGTCATTCTTCAGAGCCTTCTTCATCAGCTTGCTGATGCTCTCAGCCTGCTCTTCCATCTCTTTTTCAGCCTTCTTGGAAGTCTTGGACTTCAGGGCATCGGTCACATCCGCATCGATACGCTGGAACTTGATTCCCTCGTTCTTCTGCTCCAACTGGGAGATGAAGGGCTGATCAATATTGTGGGTCAGGATCACAGCATCCATTTTGGCAGCCTTGAACATATTGATGTACTGGCTCTGCTGCTGTTCATCCGTTACATAGTAGATGATCTTCTCCTTCTTCTCTTCCTCGGTGTTCTCCTCGGAAGCCTCATCTTCCGCCTTATCCTCTACGACTTCGGCTTCTACCTTGTTGCCGTTCTCGTCTACGGCATTCTCCTTGTTCTCTTCCTCATCCTGAGGCTTGATCTCCAGACACTCCGGCAGAGTCAGATATTTGCCGTCCAGATTCTTGAAGAGGATGTAATCATTCATCTTCTCACAGAACTTGTCATCCTTCAGGCAGCCGAACTTGATGAAGGGACTGATGTCATCCCAGTACTTGTCGTACTCTTCCTTGTCAGTCTTGCACATACCGGCCAGCTTGTCCGCTACCTTCTTGGTAATGTACTCGGCGATCTTCTTGACAAATCCGTCGTTCTGCAATGCGCTTCTGGATACATTCAGCGGCAGATCCGGGCAGTCGATGACACCCTTTAACAGCAACAGGAATTCAGGAATAACTTCCTTGATGTTATCCGCGATGAATACCTGATTGTTGTACAGCTTGATGGTACCCTCGATGGACTCATACTCCATATTGATCTTCGGGAAGTACAGAATACCCTTCAGATTGAAAGGATAGTCCATGTTCAGGTGGATCCAGAACAGAGGCTCCTTGTAATCCTGGAATACCTTGCGGTAGAAGTCCAGATACTCTTCCTTGGTGCACTCGTTGGGATGCTTGGTCCACAGAGGCTGTGTCTCGTTGATCAGTTCAGGACGCTTTCTGATCTTCAGCTTCTTGGGTTCTTCTGCTGCCTCAGCTTCTGCATTCTCGCCCTCTGTTTTTTCCTTCTTCTCCGGCTCGATCTCTTCGAGAACTTCATCATCGGGAAGCTTTTCCTCTTCCTTGATGATCTGGGTCTCCTTGGTGTTCGCTTTGGACAGATAGATCTCCGTAGGCATGAAGGAACAATACTTCTTCACTACCTCACGGGCTTTGTACTCATTACAGAACTCCAGGCAGTCTTCATTTAAGAACAGAGTGATGGTCGTACCGACATCGGTCTTGTCTCCGTCTTCCATGGAGAACTCTGTGCCGCCGTCACACTCCCAGTGCACTGCCTTGGCGCCATCCTTGTAAGATAACGTATCAATATGTACTTCATCCGCTACCATGAATGCGGAATAGAAGCCCAGTCCGAAATGACCGATGATCTGGTCGGAATTGCTCTTGTCCTTATATTTCTCAATGAAATCCGTAGCACCGGAAAATGCGATCTGGTTGATATACTCTTCCACTTCGTCGGCGGTCATGCCCAGACCGTTATCCTTGAAAGTCAGTGTCTTCTTCTCGGGATCCACGATGACATCCACACGTCCCTTATAGCCTTCGGGCAGGGTATATTCTCCCATCATGTCCAGCTTTTTAAGCTTGGTTACGGCATCGCAGCCGTTGGAGATCAGCTCTCTGTAGAAAATGTCGTGATCGGAATACAACCACTTTTTAATAATCGGAAAAATGTTTTCACTGTTGATTGATAAGCTACCGCTTTTTGCTGCCATTTTTACCACATCCTTTTCTATAATTGCACAGTCATGGCTGACTGTTATCTAACTGATTCTAAGTGTAGGACTGCCAAATTAAAAAGTCAAGACAAATTTAGCACTCATTTGCAATGAGTGCTAACAATCTGCCGAAAGTCCAGTATTTATCAGTATTTCCGCAATTCTAAAATTTTAATAAAGCGTGTGGCGATCTTAAGAATTACTCCTCCGGAAAATACTTTGCATACACATCAAAAAAGTTATCCGTGGTCACCTGCTCATCCGTGATCAGGGTGATCTCATCCCACAGTTTGTCATTGAGCTGACGCACCAGCGTATTCACGAAGCTGTCATACTCCTGTCCGAAGACTTCACGTTTCCGCTCTTCCACGATTTTTAACTTATTGGCGTCGGTCTCTTCCCGGTCCAGGGTGTTGATGCATTTGATAATGTAATAGCCCCGCTCACACTTGATGACCTGGCTCACTTCATCCGTTGCCAGATTGAATGCTGCTTCCTCGTAGGCACTCTCCGCCTCCCCCTTGCCGAAGGAATAGGTGATCTCGGAATCATCACTGTATTTAGAAGCCAGCTCCGTGAAATCATGTTCTCCGTCCACCGCCATGGCTCTCACCTCACAGGCTTTTTCGTAAGCTTTCTGGATAGAGCTTTCCGAATAGGGCTTTAAGTTACCGTCCATATCCGTGGATGCTGTTGCAAAAAAGATCTGCTGCACCGTAATTTTGCGCGCCTCGTCATCGCTGATCTCCGGATTGATATCCTGAATGATCAGCCGGTAGACCTTATCCGCCATGGCATATTCCCGGTACATTTTCTCCACGATCTCCTCCGTGGCGCCCATGGTCTCGATCTCTGTGTCATTCAGGGAAGAATAATACTCCTGCGCTGCCTGGACGACCTTTGCTTCCTCGGCTTCATCTAACGTGACCTCTTTTTCCTTTGCCAGCAGATACATGGTCTTGATCTGTGCGATCCGTGCCAGTACCGTCTCCTTGACATTATCCTCCAGTGTCACACCGTTTAAGGAAGTGTTCCAGATCTCCGTTCCGTAGACATTCGCATACTGATTCTGTGTCGTAGTCAGATAGATCATGATCTCTGCCTTAGAGCAGGACTCATCTCCGATCCGGAACACCTCGTTTTTACCTAATCCCGTGGTAAATACTACTTTGGTGCCGTCATCCCCGCCACAGGCGGTCAGTCCCACGACCATGCTCATTCCAAGTACTCCTGCAACCAACATCGCTGCTACTTGCTTCTTCCCTCTGTATTCCCTTTTTTCTCTATTTTTGTTATTATTTTCTTTATCATAAAAAAACATTTCATTTCCTGCCTTTACAGTTCTCTTTTTTCATTTCTTCTGAAAGCTTTAAAATGATGTCGGGGTCAAAAGCCCCCGACTTTGATGCCTACGGATTGTTCCGTGCTACGCACTCCCACGTCTCCGCTCCGCTTCGGTCCGTGCTAGACATGTGCCACTGGCACATAGCACCCTACCCAATATTCGCATATCGTGGGATTATCATCCCACTTTTATGCTCATATCGGGGCGGGTCATAAGGTCTTTCACCCACTTATGAGCAAGCTCATGTGGGCTTAGACCTTTTGACCCTGGCATCTTAAAATATAATTATACCCTATTTTGATACGATATGCCATTTTTTCTTGTAAGTCCAGAAAAATATATAAATTTCAGGCAAAGAAAAAGTGCGTGCAGCACCTTTTGTCCACACGCACTTTTCTTCTTTGTTTTCTTAGTCACACTATTCAGCTGTTTTTTCAATTATCTTATTCCATAATTATTTCCGCCGGTCTGTCCTCTGCGGGAAGCTTTTCCACTTTTACCGCACAGACTTTGTATTCCGGGATTCTCGCATATTTATCCAATGCCGCATTCGTCAGGATATTGGCATTGCCATCCGGGAAATGGAACGGCATCCAGGTCTCCTTCGGGGATACTTTTTCTCCCACTCTCGCAGTCGTGATCAAAGTGCCTCTCCTGGAGGTAACTCTTACCTTTTCTCCACTTTCAATGCCAAGGCGTACTGCATCCTCCGTATTCATCTCGATGAAGGAGTGACCTTCCTTCTCCATCAGTCCCGGGGTCTTGCCGGTCATGGCTCTGGTATTGTAATGGTACAGAATACGTCCCGTCATCATGATAAACGGATATTCCTCATCCGGAAGTTCCGCACTGGGCACATATTCTGCGGGGTAGAACCATCCCAGTCCTCTGGAGAACTTACCCACATGTAAAATCGGTGTGCCGGGATGTTTCTTATCCGGGCAGGGCCACTGGATACTCTCGCCCTTATCCAGTCTTCTATGGCTGATACCTGCAAAGCTGGGGGTCAGGGACGCGATCTCATCCATGATCTCTTCGGAAGTAAGCTGGGCTTGCGGATATCCCATGCGGTTCATCAGGTCGATAAAAATATCGGTATCCAGGCGCATCTCTCCTTCCAGTGTCACCGCTTTACGCACACGCTGTACTCTTCTCTCCGTATTGCTGAAGGTACCTTCCTTCTCCGCATAACTGGTACCGGGCAGGATCACATCCGCATACTGCGCTGTCTCTGTCATGAACAGGTCGGACAGTACCAGGAAATCCAGGCTTTCCAGCGCCTTGCGGATATGATGCTGGTCCGCATCCGTTACGACCGGGTCTTCACCGAAGATAAAGAGTCCCCGGATCTCCTTACGGATTGCCGCAGGGAATACATCCGTTGCATGTACGCCGGGTTTTTTGTTCAGCTCCACGCCCCATGCTTTTTCAAATTTAGCAATCACCTCGGGATTTGTCACTTTCTGATAACCGGGAAGATCACCGGGCAGTGCCCCCATATCGCAGGCACCCTGCACGTTATTCTGTCCACGTAAGGGGTTGACGCCACAGCCGCTGCGTCCCAGCTTCCCTACTAACATCGCCATGTTGGACATGGACATAACACCTTCGGTTCCGGTGGAATGTTCCGTTACGCCCAGACAATAGATGATCGGAGCCTTCTTCGCCTTAGCATACATCAGTGCCGCCTCCCGCAGGTGATCCGCATCGATATGACAGATCTCGGCTACACGCTCCGGAGTATATTCTTCCACAATCTTTTTCAATTCTTCAAAGCCTTCGGTCCTGGTGCGGATGAATTCTTCGTCTGCCAGTCCCTCATGGATGATCACATTCATCATACCGTTGGCAAATGCGACGTTCGTACCGGGCTTTAATTTCAGATGAATATCTGCCTGTCTGGACAGACCGATATCTCTGGGATCTACCACGATCAGCCGGGTTCCCCGTTCTACCGCCTGACGGATCTGCATACCGATGACAGGATGTGCTTCCTCTGGATTGGAGCCTACCAGCATGATCACATCCACATCATTCGTAATATCACTGATAGGATTGGTCATGGCTCCGCTTCCCAGGGTCATGGCAAGTCCGGCCACGGTTGCGGAATGGCAGACTCTGGCACAGTTATCTACATTATTGGTACCAAACGCACAGCGGACCATCTTCTGCAGCATATAGCAGTCCTCGTTCGGAGAACGGGAGCAGGCAAAGCCTGCCAGTGCATCGGAACCATACTTTTTCTTGATCTCTGTAAATTTCGCTGCGATGAGATCCAGTGCCTCATCCCAGGTAGCACGCTCAAACTCTCCGGTCTCATGATTCTTGATCAGAGGATATTTTAATCTCTCCGGCGAATGTACGAAATTAAACGAGCCAAATCTGCCCTTAACACATAACAATCCCTTGTTGGAAGGACCGTTTGCCGGTTCCACATCCACGATCTCGTTATCCTTTACCACCAGATAATACTGACAGCCGGTAGCACAGTGGGGGCAGGTCGTCAGAACCTTTTTCACCTTGCCGACCTGGTACTTTTTACGGTTTTTGGCTACCAGTGCTCCGGTAGGACATACTGCCGCGCAGTTACCACAGGACTCGCAGTCTGTCTCCTTCCAGTCCGGTCCGAACGGAGCATCGATCAGTGTTCTCGTACCGATCTTACTGTTATGCAGGGTGCCGTTACAGGACACCTTGTTACAGGTGCTGACACATCTCTGACAATTGATGCACAGCTCCGGATAATACGTCAGAAAAGGATTCTCTTTTTTCGCTTCAAATTTGGCTGCGCTTCCGGGATAGCAGGATTTCGTAATGCCATATTCATTGGACAGATCCTGCAGTCTGCAGTCACCGGATTTGCTACAGGAGAAGCATCTGACATCATGATTGGCAAGCAGCATGTTCAATACCTGCTTTCTGCTGTTCACCACTCTCTCGGAATGAGTGTTCACCACCATTCCCTCTTTTACTTTTGTATTGCAGGAGGTTACCAGATGTCTGCTGCCTTCCACCTCCACAACACACATTTTGCAGGCTCCTACCTCATTGACATCCTTCAGGTAGCAGAGTGTGGGGATCTTGACGTCCGCCTCCTGTGCAGCTTCCAGTATGGATAAATTCTCATCTACGGAAATCTGTTTTCCATCTATGGTGATCGTTACCATTATACTCTGCCTCCTTCTACCACTCCGCATCCGAAATGATCGCATCTTAAGCACTTACCGCATTCCTGCATCGCCTCATCGTAGGACATTCCGTTTTCCACCGGTTCGAAATTGTTCTTACGTTCTCTGGCGGAACGATCTGTCAGATGCACTCTGCCGTAATGGGTTCTGTCATTTTCTCTGGGCTCCGGGATCTTAATATCCTCCAGATATTTATGATGATACCCAAGGTATTCATCAATGTTCAGTGCTGCTACTTTGCCGGCACCAATAGCCTTAATTACGGTTGCCGGGCCGAATACACAGTCACCGCCGGCGAAAATCTTGTCATAGCTCTTAAGTCTGGTGGTATCTAATGTCTCAAATGTCTTTCTTCGGGGATTCACATCATACTCTGCAAAAGGTGCAGAGACAATATCCTGACCGATGGCCATAAGTACCACTTCACAGGGCACCTCGATCTTTGGTTTATTTGCCACCGTTACAGAAGGCTTTCCCTGTTTGTCATACACACTGATGATCTGGGGCTGTGCCACAAATCCACAGACATTCCCCTCCGCATCCGCATTGATCTTCACCGGTGCATTCAGTGTCAACAGTTCCACGCCCTCTTCAATGGCTCCCTGGATCTCGGAAGGCAGTGCTGTCATGTCGATCTGACGTCTGCGGTAGATCACCGTTACCTCTTTTGCATGGCACCGGATGGCAGAACGGGCACAGTCCATGGCTACGTTTCCGCCGCCTACAACCACCACACGTTTGCCGGTATAATCCGGAATGTTGCCCTTACCGATCTCTCCTAACATTTCCACTGCGGAATAGACTCCGTTGCTGTTCACGCCGTCTACGTTTACAGATTTACCTACCTGGGCACCGATGGCAATATAGATTGCATTGTACTGCTCCTTAAGCTGCTCCATGGTGATATCCCTGCCGATGGCCGTGTTGTAATGCACTGTAATATTACCGGTAGACAGGATCGCATTGATATCTTCGTCCAGTCTGTCCTTGGGCAGACGGTAATTTGGAATACCGTATCGCAGCATTCCTCCCAGCGCTTCTCTCTCTTCATATATATCTACCTTATGTCCCATCAAAGACAGATAATAGGCAGTCGTCAGTCCGGAAGGACCTCCTCCTACGATAGCTACTTTTTTACCGGTGGTGACATTACACTCCGGCACCTTTACCTGATCTGCCGCGATCTGATCCACCGCAAATTTCTTCAGTCCACGGATATTGACCGGGCTGTCAATCAGGTCTCTGCGGCATTTTGCCTCACAGGGGTGTTCACAGATAAATGCGCATGCCGTGGGAAAAGGATTGTCCCTGCGGATCAGATTAATAGCATCCGCATAGCGATGTTCACCGATCAGCGCAATATATCCCGGAATATCCACATGTGCGGGGCAATGGGAAATACAGGGAACCTTCTGTCCCACTTCCGCCTGGCATCTGTGTTGTTCAATATGGCTCATGTATTCATCACGGAACAGTTCCACACTCTGCAATACGATGTTGGACGCCTCATAACCTATGGCACAGTCTGCCGTATCCTGAATCATTTCCGCCAGGGATACCATGTTGTTAAAGGTATCCATATCCGCCTTACCGTCCAGAATGCTGCGCATCATATTCTCTACCTGTTCCAGTCCGTCACGACACGGAACACATTTACCGCAGGTCTGGCTTCTGGCACTTTGTAAAAAAGAAAGCTGCACTGCGATCGGGCAGACACCGGGAGGATTTCCCTTCACCCTCTTTACAAATTTATCTAGGAATTTTGTTGTTTTTTCATTCATTTCATTTTTGTAAATAATATTCTCGGAATGCATGAAACCCTCCTGTGTACGTCCTGTCATGATGAGTACTGTATCTCTTCCAACAGGCATAAGATTTTACCGACTACCCCGAATACTTAAGAAGGTATAATGTAAGTGCTTACATTATACCTTCTTGAGAAACATTCTTCAATTAGATTAATTATTTAACAAACCTGTTATTTTTTTAGCGAAGTACCATTACCGCATTCCCCGTCTTCTTCCCGTAAGATACGGATTCCGTGAGCCAGTGTATCCAGTACTGCCTCCAGGCATTCCTTCACTGCTTTCGGACTTCCCGGCAGATTTACGATCAGCGTCCGGTTACGGATGACACTGGCAGCTCTGCTTAACATCGCTCTGGGAGTGATCTGCAGGCTGTAATAGCGCATTGCCTCTGCGATTCCCGGTGCATTTCTGGTAGCTGCCCGCATGGTGGCTTCCGGGGTATTATCTCTGGGAGAAAAGCCGGTTCCTCCGGTAGTGAATACCACATCCACATCTTCTTCATCCGCAAGCCTTACCATTTCCTGGTATAAACCTTCCGCATCGTCAGACAGTACCACCTGGCTTACCACTTCATACCCCTGTTTTTCTATGATCCTGCGGATAGCGGGACCACTCTCATCTTCCCGCTCTCCTTTACTCCCTTTGTCACTGGCAGTAATGATTCCTGCGCGGAGTTTCCTGGTACTGATCAGTTTTAAGCTATCACCGACATCGATTCTGCCGCCATGCAGTACCCTGGCGAACACACCTTCTCTGGGCATGATGCAATCCCCCACCATATGGAAGATCTCGCATTCCGAATGGCATTTTTTCCCTATCTGCGTAATCTCTAACACCACATCATTACATTTGAAAATACTTCCCACCGGGTAAGACTTAAAATCATATCCTTTCACCAGCAGATTTTCACCAAAAGCACCATCTGCCACATCTGCGCCTCTTGCGCGGAATTTTTCCACTTCTTCCCAGGATAACAGGCTCACCTGCCTGTGCCAGTTGCCCGCATGGGCATCCTTCTCCAGTCCCCAGTCTTCTATAAAGTTACAGCTTCCGATATTTTGCTTGGCTGTTCCTTTTTTCTCACTGATACATACTGCTGCTACTTCTCCTGCCATAACTGTCAACCTTTCTTTCCCGTCCGGTCCGTTTTTGCCTGCCCGCGCCGGTCATGTTTTGTATCTATCCGCCGATCTGTACCATTTTCCGCTGTTCTTCCACACCGTCCGGCAGTTCTTCGCCTGCTGTCCTTTCCCGGAAATGATGTTCTGACGGTTTCTCCTTCAGGGCGTTTATGATATGCCTTCCAATTTCCTCATCGTTTGCTCCGCCCCGAAGCAGTGGCTTAAGCTCCAGTCCCCTGTCATAATGCAGACAAAGCTTCAATCTTCCCTCGCAGGTCAGGCGGACTCTGTTACATTCCCTGCAGAACTTGTGGGAAATCGGACTGATGAATCCGATCCTGCCGGAAAATCCCGGAAACTGATAATATTCTGCCGGGCCGTCCGTTCTACGACCGGAATTGTCGGCCGGATTACTCGTTTCTCTGGCAAAATTTTCTGTCAACCGGCCAGTTTCTATATTCACTTTCCCCGGAATTGCGATTGCCTTTCCAAAGTGCTGCTCCAGTCTGCGTAAAATCTCTTTCGAGGGAATTCCGGTGTATTCTTTTCCACAGCCTATGGGCATCAGCTCGATAAACCGGACATCCACAGGTCTGTCTTCAGCCAACATAGCAATCCCTTCCAGGTCGTCTCCATTCATCTCCACGCAGGGAACACAGTTGATCTTCACCCTAAGCTGCTGCTCCAGCGCTGCATCGATCGCACAGAGCACACTGTCCACACCTGCTGTGCGATCTGCCCGGTCACAGCCGGTGATGCAACGAAAACGTTCCGGATCCAGCGTGTCCAGGCTGATGTTCACTGCCGTAAGTCCCGCCTCGCGATAGACTTTTGCCTGTGGTGCGAACAGCGTCCCATTGGTAGTCATTGCAATCTCCCGGATTCCGCACAGCCCGTGGATCTGCTCCACCAGCCACGGCAGATTTTTCCGTACCATGGGTTCCCCGCCGGTCAGCCGCACCTTCCGGATTCCCAGTTGTTCCATGATCCCCACCAGCCGGAGGATTTCTTCCAGCGTCAGTATCTCCTCATGGGCTAACGGCGTGATCCCATGCGGTGGCATGCAGTATCTGCACCGGAGATTACACTTGTCCGTCACCGATATCCTCAAATAATCAATTTCTCTTCCCAGACCGTCCTGCATTATGTACTCCTTTTATTTTTCCAGCCATATGATCTGTTCCGGCGGCATTTTCAGATACAGTGTTTCTGCATGTTTCAGCGCCTGCCATTCCTCCTTCGGCAATTCATAGGTCAACACCTCTGACGCATGTTCCCCTGTCCGGTTACCGTTACAAAACAGTACCACTGTGGAAAAGGTATCCTCGATCACCCGCAGGATATGACACTTTAGCACATTCGTTGCCTCCATTGCCGGAACGACCCGAAAATAGTGTGCCCGGAATGCCGCATATTTGTAGTTTCCTTCCTCAGGCGGCGCAGACAGGCGGATTCCCCAGTCTGTTGCTGCATACCTGCCATCAGGCTCTGTCCGAAGCTCCGATACATTTTTGCATCCGGTCAGAAGCGTTGCCGCCAGAGAGGACGGATTCTGAAAAAGCTCCTCTTTCGGCTGCACATCCAGGATCTGTCCGTTTTCCATAACCGCGATGCGGTCCGTCATACGATAGGCCTCGTTCCGGTCATGGGACACGAACAGTACTGTCTTCCCATAATCTTCCATCACCTTCATCAATTCCCGCTCCAACTGCATCTTCAGATAATTGTCCAGTGCTGTAAAGGGCTCATCCAACATCAGTATCTCCGGTTCCCCTGCCAACATTCTTGCCATGGCGGTACGCTGCTTCTGTCCACCGGACAACTGCGCCGGGTACAGCTGCTCCTTGCCTTCCAGTAAAAAACGTTTCACATATTCCGTTGCTTTCTTCCTGTCACCTGCACTGCACAGGATATTCTGCAGCACCGTCATATTGGGGAAAAGTGCATAATCCTGAAATAAATAGCCTACTCTCCTCTTCTGTACCGGCAGATGGATCCGTTTTTCCGAATCAAAAAATACTTTATCGTCCAACCGGATCACACCTTTATCCGGCTTTTCGATTCCTGCAATGCATTTAAGTGTCATACTCTTGCCGCAGCCGGAAGCACCTAACAGCCCCAATACCTCTTTCTCTGCGGTAAACTTTACTTTTAACAGGAAGTCTCCGCACTTTTTTTCAATATCCACATACAAAGCCATTATCTCTTTCCACCGCCTCTCCGCTCCTGATAACCCATCCAGTAATTCATCAGGAAAATGGTGAAAAAGGATATTCCCATGATAACAGCTACCCAGTAATAGGCAAGACTGCGGTCACCGCTCTGCACTGCCGTGTAGATCGCCACCGACATGGTCTGTGTCCTTCCGGGAATATTTCCGGCTAACATGATCGTCGCACCGAATTCCCCCATAGCCCTGGCGAATGCCAGAATCGTGGCAGCCGCCACCCCGGGCCATGCCGCCGGCAGCTGAATCCTGAAAAAAATCTTTGCCTCCGACATTCCCAGTGTCCTTGCAGCATAAATCAGATTCACATCCACCTGCTCCAGGGCGCCGCGGGCTGTCCGGTACATAATGGGAAAGGATACCACCACTGCCGCGATCACCGCCCCCTGCCAGGTGAACAGCACACTGATTCCCATTTTTAAGAGCAGCCCGCCTAACAGACTGTTCTTCCCGAAGATGATCAGCAGGAAAAATCCGACTACCGTAGGAGGTAATACCATCGGCAGAGAGAAAATGCCATCAATCAGTGCCTTGCCCGATCTTAAGGAGATGACCAGCCTGGCAGAAAGCAGACCTAAAAAAAACGTAAACACCGTCGCACATACCGCGACCTTCAGGGAGATCCATAAGGGTGAAAAATCCATGTCTGCTCCTATTCTGCCGCAGAGAATCCGTAGCCTTCGAATTTCTGCATAGTATGATCGGTCTGCAGATATGCAAGGAACTCTGCTGCCGCATCTGCGTGTTCACTCGCCTTCACGATTCCCACCGGATAGATCACCTGTTTACAGGAGCCCGCGGGAGCCTCACAGACGATCTTGATGTTCTCGCCCACATAAGCATCTGTTGCATATACCACGCCACAGTCCACAGCACCGGTTTCTACCCAGGAGAGCACCGTGCGGACATCGGAGCCGTAGTTTGCTTTTGTCTTTACCGTATCCCAAATTCCCAGAGAGGTGAAAATCTCCTCGGAGTACTGACCTACCGGCACACTGCCCGGCTCTCCCAGACCGATCATGCCGACTTTATCTGTTGCCACATCTTCGAAAGAGGTAATGTCCTTATCACTGCCTTCCGGAACGATCAGAACTACCTTATTTTCCAACAGCTTCACAATAGAATCCGAATCCATCAGTCCCTCATCGTTCAAAGCTGTCATCTGTTTGGTAGCTGCGGAGAAAAACAGATCTGCCGGAGCGCCTTCCTCGATCTGTGTCTGTAAGGCACCGGATGCTCCATAAGAAAAGTGCAGTGTCACATTGGGGTGTGCTGCTTCATACTCTGTCTTGATCTCGTTGCATACATCCGTCAGGGAAGCTGCCGCTAAAATCGTCAGTTCCACAGCTTCACCGTTCTCCGTATCCTGCATCATGCTGCCTGCTTCCACATCTGCCTGAGCATTTGTTTCGGGAGCAGCCGACCCGGTATCTGCTGCATTCTTCGTTTCAGATCCACATCCTGCAAGAAGCATAGCTGCCAGGATCGTTGTCATTACTGCTGTCATTTTTTTATTATATTTTTTCATATTCTGTTCTTCGAAAATGTCCGCTCTTGCCACCCATCTTTTCCTCCAGATGAATCTCTCCCATTTCCATGCCGCGGTCCATTGCCTTGCACATATCATAGATGGTAAGCAGTGCCACATTCACCCCGGTCAATGCCTCCATCTCCACGCCGGTACGTCCGGATAATTTTGCTGTACAGAAACACCGTATCGTGCATGTCTCCTCTTCCATAACAAAATCTATGGTGACCTTTGTCAGCATCAGTGGATGACACAAAGGGATCAGTTCCCAGGTCCGTTTGGTCGCCATGATCCCTGCGATCCGCGCAGTTCCCAGAACATCTCCCTTTTTCGCCGTACCGCCCTTCACCGCATCAAATACTCCACGGCTCACCCGGATACAGCCGCTTGCCGTGGCACATCTCTCTGTAATATCCTTGTCTGTTACATCTACCATGATGGCGTTTCCCTGCGCATCAAAATGAGTAAATCCTGACATTTTCGTTTCCTTTCTGTTGTTTACTGCTTCCCAAAACCGCAATTGGGGAAATGACATACCTCACAGTTTTGGCACAATCCGCCCTCTCCATAGCTGTCCAGATCAGCTTTCGTCAATCGTTCTCCTGCCAGTACTCTCGGCAGTACCAGGTCAAATACTGTGCGTCCCGCATACATCACGCAGCCCGGCAGTCCAAACACCGGAATATCTCCCAGATAAGATAACAGGAACATGGCTCCGGGAAGCACCGGTGCCCCATAAGACACAACATCCGCTCCCGTAGCTTTGATCGCTCCCGGTGTCCTGTCATCCGGGTCCACGCTCATGCCGCCGGTACACAGCACCATGTCTGCGCCCTGACGGACAAACTTAAGAATCGCTGCCGAAATATCTTCCTGACAGTCATCCAGGATCACCTGTCCCATCACTTCCGTATCATATGCCGCAAGCTTTGCCCGGATGGCAGGTCCGAAAGCATCCTGTATCCTGCCTTTAAATACTTCACTGCCGGTGGTGACGATTCCCACCTTTTTATGGGACATAGGCAGGATCTTAAGAAGCGGTTCCCCGCCGGCTGCTTCCTTTGCCCGGTTCATTTTTTCCTCTTCGATCACCAGTGGGATAATGCGCGTGGCCGCCAGCCTGTCTCCTGCTTTCACCGGAAAATTGCCATGAATGGTGGCGATCATCATCTCTCCCAGTCCGTTCACCGCACGTAATTTTTGGGAATTGATCTTGAGTAATCCGTCTGCTGCTGCCCGGATCTCGATCTTGCCTTCCTTCGGTTCACTGGCAGTCATATTGTCATTGATGCACAGATCCCGTAAAATTACCGCTGCCTCGTCCTCATGCAGGATACCTTCCTTTTTTTCCCACACATAGAGATGTTCCTTACCCACAGATAACAATACGGGAATATCCTCTTTCGTGACAATATGCCCCTTACGGAACACGGCATCCTTCACCACTCCCGGAATGATCTGGGTAATATCATGGCACAGCACCTGTCCCACTGCATCTTCTGTTCTGATCAGTTTCATCGTAATCTCCATTTCCGGGATACCCTTCCCCGGAAGACCTTACGATTCTGTCACTACTCTCCCAGGCATACCAAAGTATCCTAAAATACAGGTATAAATACCTGCTATGTCATTTATGTCATACACAGGACAGTTCACCGCATCCTGCGTCACCACATCTGTTGCAACCGCGATCAGATGCTCTGTGGCACATACCGTATGCTCCGACACCGCTCTTCGTACCACTTCAACCTTCGGATACGCGGAATCCTTCAATCCCTCCAGGATCAGAACATCCACATTCCCGCAGGCAGCTATCATATCCTCCGCGGTCACTTTTCCCTTACGGTTCACAGCGGACTGCGTGCCGGAATAAATAGCACTGATTTTTGCCCCTGCCGCCGTAAAACGGTACGTGTCCGTTCCTTCCTGATCCATGGCGTACTCATGCCCGTCGTGTTTGATTACACCTACGCGGTATCCGTCCCGGATAAACTCGTTGATCAGCTTAATGATCAGTCCGGTCTTGCCGCTGTCCTTGATGCCGCTGACGCAGAAGATAAGCGGCAGGCTTAAACTTTCGAATTCTTCTCTGGTATTGATATTGCGCAGCTGCTTTTTATCAAAGCAGCTGTTCTCCAGACGGATGTATTTGGTCCGCACCCTGCGCAGGATCTGCATCAGGCGATACTGCCCCTGTTCGATCAGTTCCTCTATCACCGGCAGTATTTTTTTAGAATAAATGGCACTCAGCGGATGAATATGATCCTCATCCACCATGCAATAGCAGTCATAGTCCGAGGAAATAAATTCTGCCATATACCTCACCAGATCTCCCGTGATAAAGGGCATATCCCCGGCACAGACAAATACATAATCGCAGGATGTGTGGATCAGGACCTGCCGGATTCCTTCCATAGGTCCGATCTCGCGATGCTCATCACAGACAACGGGAAGCCCCATATCCTCATATTCTCCGGGCATAGCAGCAGAAATACAGGGCTTCTCATCGAACCCCTGCAGCTCCTCACAGATTCTGTCCAAGAATCTGCGGTTCTGATATTCCATTAAGACCTTGTTCTGTCCCATCCGGCTGCTTCTGCCGCCGGCGAGGACCGCTGTACCAAGGGTAAATTTATGCATGTCCTGCATTTTTAGTCTTCCTCCCGTGCAAGCACGTCGTAACGGTTTTCCTTGTAGTTGCCTGTAATGATACCATAAGGATTGCTCCGTGCAAGCACTCCCGCAATCCTTAACGCTGTCATTGGAAGTATTGGATCTTCACTTCATCTCCGGGGTGCAGTTCCCGCCCCGGTTCTATATCTATAAAGCAATTACAGCCTCTCATGTTGGAAAGCACCGAAGACGCATGTACTGCTGTGGGCAGTGTCACTCTGCCTTCCTCCGCATATGCCCGGACAAAACGTCTGAGCTTATTCACCTTCGGATAGGGGTCAGAAAGCACCGCGCACGTTCTTCGCACTTTCAAGGATGCATCCTGTGTCAAATACGCTGCCAGTTCCCAAAAATAATACTCAAAATTGGCATACGCCGCATAAGGATTTCCCGACAGGCTTAAGATGGCTTTACCATCCAGGACACTGCCGATCGTCGGAGTTCCCGGCTGGATGTTGGCGTGGGAAAACATTTTTTTCGCTCCAAGTTCTTCCAGCACTTCCGGCAGCAGATCCTTTTTCCCCACAGACACACCACCGGTAGTGATCACAATATCCGCCGTTTTCAGGCACTGCTGTAATTTTTCCTTCAATAATTCTTTATCATCTCCGCAGATTTCCGTGAAAGGCACCTGTATTCCCTGTCTTTCCATGGAAGCCCGCAGCATATAAGCGATACTGTTATATATTTTCCCCGGTAAAAGTGGCGTTCCCGGTGCCATCAGTTCCGAACCTGTGGATAGAATACTGCACTTTATCCTCTCACAGACCGGCACCTTGTGAATGCCGAGACTTGCCAGAAGACCCATATGGAGTGCACGCAGATGTGTCCCCTGTGCAAGGATCTGCTCACCCTCACGGATATCCTCTCCCACACAGCAATAATTTGTCCCCGCTGTAACACTACGGTAGATCTGTACCTGCTTCTCGCCATAATCGGTATCTTCCTGTCTAATGACCGCATCGTATCCTTCCGGTACATAAGAACCGGTCATCACCCGTACCGCGCATCCTCCTTTGCAGGGAATCTCTGTGCAATCTCCGGCAAATAATTCTCCCACGACCTGTAAAGTAACCGGATGTTCTCTGTCCGCACCAGACGTATCCTCCGCCCGTACGGCATAACCGTCCATGGCAGACTTCGAATAGGGAGGAATCATCATCTGCGCCACAATATCCTCACCGAGGATCCGGTCACAGGCATCCGTAAGTGCCACATATTCTGTTTTTTTTATGGGCTTTACCTCTGCCAGTAATGCCTCCAGACATTCTTCCAATTCTTTCATGTCTTTCATGTGCGACTCCTCTCACTGTGTTTCCTTCCGTGTTATTCCGTCGGAATGAAGCAGACTCCCTGTCCATTCTCAGAGTTACTTTCTTGCATCATGATAGATCTCCATCCGATCCGGCCAGGCTCTGCAGATCAGATTCAGATGATACTTCTTGGCAAGTTCTATCGCCTGATCCGTAGGTACTGCCTTGGACGCCAGCACCGGGATCCCGGCAGCGATCACTTTCTGAACCATGTCCGTTGGGACCCGACCCGTAGTAAACAAAATGCACTCAGACAGATCCAGCTGTTCCAGAAGTGCATAACCGATACATTTATCCAATGCGTTATGTCTTCCGATATCTTCCATGCTGCATACGCATTTGTCTCTTACTCCGAGATAACAGCTGTGGGTTCCTCCGGTCTGTCTGTGCAGCTTACTGTCTCCGGCGAATTCTTCCGCCAGAGCAAATACCCACGCATTCTGCCATTCTGTCCCGGGTAATCCCCGTAACTGTCTTTTCCCGTTTTTTTCCAGAAAAGTAAGATTCCCGATGCAGCAGGAAGCCTCTCTGTCTGTCGATATCTGTCTGTCGCTTGCCCGTAAATTTTCCTGCAAAAATACTCTCGCACTTCTACCGCTCTCGCAGATCGTAATGCTCTCCACATCCCGGATGCTTTCAATCCAGCCTTCCGTGAAAAGTCTCCCCAGTATCAGCTCCGGCAGATGCGTGGCTGTGCAGGTCAGACGGAATGTCAGTTGCTCGTCCACATAGACATCCAAAAAATGTTCACAGACAATCTCTCTGCTTCTGCCCCTTTCCTGCTTCCCACAGTTCCCGGGACCGTCCGGCTCCACTGCAGTGTAAGTCTGTGAGACTGCATTATGTAGTTGTTCCATACGGTCATTGATCTGCATTTATCGTTCTCTTTCCATCATTCAAAGTAACATTTCTATGTAAGCACTTACATTTTACATCAAACTCCGGCTCATCGCAAGCAAAAAAAATGCGTGCAGAGATGATCCACACGCATTTTCTGATTATCCTGTTTTAAACAATTCCAAGCCTTCTGTCAACGATTACTCGATCACATGGATCCAGCCCTTAGGAGCTTCGATCCTGCCCATCTGGATACCGGTCAGAGTCTCATACAGCTTCTTGGTGACAGGTCCCATCTCGGTCATGCCGCTGGGCAGGCAGATCTCTTTGCCGTGGTCAACGATCTTACCAACAGGGGAAATAACTGCTGCGGTACCGCACAGACCAGCCTCTGCGAAGTCTTTTACTTCATCCAGGTATACTTCTCTCTCTTCTACTTCCAGTCCCAGATATTCCTTGGCAACATATACCAGAGAACGACGGGTGATGGAAGGAAGGATACTGTCGGACTTGGGAGTTACGACCTTGTTGTCCTTGGTAACGAACAGGAAGTTCGCACCGCCGGTCTCCTCTACCTTGGTACGGGTAGCAGCATCCAGGTACATATTCTCATCGTAGCCTTCCTTGTGAGCGGATACGATAGCATGTAAGCTCATAGCGTAGTTCAGACCAGCCTTGATGTGACCGGTTCCGTGAGGTGCCGCACGATCAAAGTCGGTGACACGGATGGTCAGAGGCTTAACGCCGCCCTTGAAGTAAGGTCCCACAGGGGTGCACAGGATACGGAACTGATACTCATCCGCAGGCTTTACACCGATGACAGGGTTGCTGCCGAACATATAAGGGCGAATGTACAGAGTTGCGCCGCTGCCGTAAGGAGGCACAAAAGCATCGTTTGCTTTAACCGTCTCGGTAACAGCCTCTACGAAACGCTCCTTGGGGAAAATGGGCATCTCCAGTCTTGCTGCGGAAGACTCCAGACGCTCACCATTTAAGTCAGGACGGAAGGTTACAATATGTCCGTCTTCTGTGGTGTATGCCTTCAGACCCTCGAATACGGTCTGTGCATACTGCAGTACACCTGCGCACTCATTTAATACGATGTTGGGGTCCTGGGTCAGCTGACCGTCATCCCATTTGCCATCCTTGTAATTGGACACATATCTGTAATCCGTAGGGATATAACCGAAACCGATATTACCCCAGTCAATGTTCTTCTTTTCCATTTTGTATTCCTTCTTTCCTCGGTTTACCACTCTGCCTGTTGATTTCTCTTAACAGAATTTATTGATTTTCATTATTATACCATTTGTAATAAAAGTCAATATACACATTTATGCTTTCCAGTGATATTTTCAGAAAAAATGTGGTTCATTTCTCCTTTTGGCATAAATATCAGATTAAATTCGCTACATATCTGTCTCTATGATCATGACTTTTTCCGCTCATATTTCAGGAACTGATAAGTGATGTCAAAATAGACCTGCTCGTCACTGTCTGCGGTAATCTCCCACTCAGGATCACTG
>ERZ1034952.1173-NODE-1173-length-21988-cov-7.635709_pt1 | contig 21988 bp, 11 predicted proteins | sample MGYA00520625_ERZ1034952 | MGnify/ENA primary metagenome ERZ1034952 (study PRJEB33766, sample SAMN09781773) | gut metagenome | biome: gut microbiome | host: Homo sapiens | place: Madagascar | study: EMG produced TPA metagenomics assembly of the PRJNA485056 data... | reverse complement strand
ATAAAGGGTAATCACTACTTAATTATTATTATGTAGTGCCAGGCTTTTACAGAAAACAGGATGGTCATTCAACATGTAAAATGGCATAATGCAGACGAAAAGCTGTGGAATATAAAGGCAAATACAGAACATTCATAAATTTGAAAAGTATGATCTGTGTTTCTTTTGTGTGCCATAAAATATGTGATTTCTGTTCTGGTAAGTGAGTACAGGGAGAAGAAAAGTATTATGAAAATCGACAGGAGTTTTGTGTTACGAGAGATTGCCGGTGAGTACATCATCATTCCTACGGGAAAAACAGCACTGGAGTTTAATGGCCTGATCACAGTGAACGAGATTGGAATGGAACTCTGGAAAATGCTGCAGAATGATGTGACTTTTGAGGATCTTCTGAATGGCATTATGGAAGAATATGATGTGGATGAAGATGTGGCAAAAGAGGATATTCAGGATTTTCTGGATAAGCTGAGCAATGGAGGAATCCTTACAGAAGATGACACTGCAGAGAACAGATAAGGTATTTTTTTCTACCAGAGAGGACTATATAGATAAGACACAGGTGATAGAGAAGGGGATAAAGACATTCCCTTCTATTTTTATTGAAGGAGCAGCAGCATCCGGCAAAACAGTCGGCGTAAATATGCTGATACAGAAACAGAAGGGGATCAATTTTGTAGTGTTTTTTATGGATAAAGAGCGGGATGACCGGAGCTTTATCAGAAAACTAACGCAGATACGAAATCGTATGGAGCAGGAAAAGATATGGGTGATCTGTGAGGATATGAATCTGCCGATATCAGACGTAAAAGCAATGGCACTTGTCGACTTTGTCCATAAACTATGTGGGGATAACCGGTGCATCTTTGTGAGCAGGGAAAAACCGCACCGGAAATTTCTGGATCTCATATGGAAGGAAAAGATGTATCTGATCACACAGAAAAGTCTTCTGTTTACGATTGAGGAAATAGATGAGATCTGCAAAACAAAGAGGCTTTCAATTAAAGCAAGGGAAATTTATCAGGTGACGGGCGGCTGGCCCGGCTGTGTCAGTTTAATGATCCGGATATTCGAAAAGGCACAAAAATATGGTTCCAGGATTACAATCGATGAATTACGGGAACGTTATGAAATTGCGGAATATATTGATGGGGAAATCCTCGGAACATTGTCAAAACTGGAGAAAGATTTTCTTGAAATCGGAGGCTGGTGTCCATGGTTTAACGAAAAAATGTGCCAGGATATATGGAAGGTCAGCGGCGGTGCAGAAACGATTGAAAATCTCGTCAGAAAAGGATTTTTGACAGAAACTGAAAAAGAGAAATACAGCACAGCCCTTCTTTTTAAGCAGGAAGTTTGCAGGAAACCACCTGAGAAGATTTTCTGGACGACAGTTGGTCAGTGGTATGAAGCAGAAGGTTTTATAGAAGAAGCCTTTTTCGCCATGAAAAGAACAGAGGATTATAAACTTCTTCGAGATTTTACAATACGAAATTATGCGGAAATTCCGTTTGTAGATATGGGTTTTGAACTGGTAAAAGAGTGGACAGATAATATCCCGGAACTTTGCTTTGTCAGAGGAATGCAATGTTATTTTGAGCAGGATTTACTCGGGATGAACAAAGAAATCCGAAAGATTGAGAAACATCTTGAGTTGGAGAATGATAAAAAAACGAGAGATATTTATCTGAATCTGCTGTATGCAAGGCCGGACTTTCCATTGGAGCAATGGCTGGATCTTCTTGAGAAACGGGATGATAAAGAACAAAAAGTTCAGCTTTACAACATACTTGGAGGTTCGAATTCTTATCTGTGTGGTCTGCGTGATCTGTCAGAACTTTTTTCCTGTTCACGTAAAGAAGAAAATCAGAAAATGCGAATCTGGAAAGAAAATCTGGACCCACAGGCAGGGGAATGGTATCAGCTCGCACATGATGAATATTATATGGAAATCAGTCAGGAAAAGAAGACAGAAGAGGAAGATATGGGGCTGATTCAGAAGCTTCGTGACGGAGAAGAAGAAATTGCAGCTGAAGTTAATGAGAAAAATTTTCTGCTTCTTTATCGATACGGAAAAGCGTATTTGAAGATGCGCCAGTATGATAAAGCAGAGAAAATATTTGTTAAACTGATCCCATTTCTGAAATTGTATAACAGGAATCGCTTTCTTGCAGAAGTGTTGTTTGAAGAGGCAATCTGTATCTGGGAAAAGAGCAGTCATGGACAGGCACTTCGTTATGTGATCGAGTCGTTTCTTTACAGCGATACTGCCAGATATGTTCAATTTTATACGGACTATGGAAAGAATGGGAGAGATGTTCTGAATGCCTATGTCGAGTGGATGAAACAGAATTCTCCGGAAGGGTGGCATCGTAAGAAAAAGTACAATTATGGAAATGTTCGACGCATGCCGAAGGAGGATTACCTGGAACTGATCCTGCGAACAGCAAAAAAACGTTGTATAACTGTACCGGAAACTGTACAGAAAACACCGGAAGAACATCTTACGATGATGGAAACAGTTATTCTTGGAGCAATTGGAAAAGGAAAATCAAATGCAGAAATCTGCGAGGAACTGAATCTCAAGCTTTCTACAGTAAAAAGTCATATTTACAGTCTTTACAGAAAACTTGGCGTAAAGAACCGAATGCAGGCAACCATCAAGGGAAAAGAAATGGGAATTTTAAAATAACTGCAAAAAAACATCATACTTTAGTTGGTGGGAAGCAAAAAGTCATGGGAGTAAAATTTATAGCTGTATAGAGATAAAACAGACAGGAGGGATGAGAGTGAGTGACAGACAAAGTGGAACGGGCAGGAAACAGCGAAAATTATGGATAGTATTGATTCTGGCGATCGTGGTTATTCTGGGAGTTGTAATCGCAGTAAATCAAAGTAGTTCAAAGCAGGAATCATCCACAGAAAAGTCTGAAGAGAACGAAGCGGCTTCAAAAGTTACTGAGGCAGCAGAAGATGACGCCGAAGAAGACGAAGAAGATTCAGAGGAAACAAATGAAGGGCTTGCGTTTCCGTATCTTCTGGAAGAGGAACAGATTCAGGTAGATTCACTGTTCCAGTATTCAGGAATCAATCCGGATGCAGAGAATGCAGAGTGTGAAGATGTTGCGGCGATTCAGATGAAAAATAATTCCGAACAATACCTGGAGTCAGCAGAAGTTTCAGTAGAACTGACTGATGGAACTGCCTATTCATTTGTTGTACAGGATATTCCGGCAGGGAAATCTGTTATTGCTTTTGAAAGTGGAAATACATCTTATGATGGAAAAACAGGAGTTGCATTTATTGAGGCGAAAACAACATATTCATCAGAGGCAGGAGTAAAAGAAGATGAGGTGAAAGTTACTTCTGATGACAATGGAGTACAGATTTCAAATATCTCAGGAGATGCGATTGGGACAATGAAAGTGAAATATCATTGTGTGATGGATGACATGTATTTTGGTGGTATCAGCAGTGAGACAGAAGTGGATGGACTTGCAGCAGGCGAAAGTACTGCAGTTGATACTTCAGAGAGTATTCTCGGGGATGCAGACGTAGTGAGTATTACATATTAAAAGAAAGAAAACTTGGAGTGTTAGATACAACACCTCCGAATTTTAGAGGTGAGAGCTATGTGGAGAGATATCAAAGAATATGAAGGCCTGTATGAAATCAACGAAAATGCTGTGGTACGTCGTGTAGAAGGAAAAGGAATTGATGGCCGAAAAGTAACTACGCATGTAGTAGTATCATCGAAGACAAGAAAAGGAACAAGATACATTGCGTTGTGGAAGGATGGAAATCGAAAGACCTTCATGCTTCACAAGATTTATGCAGAGGCATTTTATATGTCCGAAAATGAAGCCTGCAGACGCCTTTACAAGGGATTTATCGGCGATGGACAGGCAGTTCAGAATGTAAAAGATATTCTTCTCAGGAATCTGTCAGATCTGGAAAAGGAACAGTCAGCAGGAGAAAACAGACATGATGAGATCCTGTATATACAGCAGTTTCTGGATGAACTGAAAAACGACAGGGTATGTGGTGTACGCCAGGTCGAGAATATCAAATAAAGTAAGCTGGTTTGAAAGGAGAAATGAGAATATGAAAAAAGTTTACGAAAAACCGCAGGTGTATATGGAGAGGTTTGAACTTGCGGAACATATTGCCGGATGTAGTCTAACTATGAATCATGATACAGAATTTGTTTGTACTGGAACTGGAACTATTGATGGGATACAAATGAATGTATTTGTTGATATAAAAATATGTGATGGAAATAATGCAGCAAATGTTGAAGGATATTGTTATACTAATGGATCCATAAATGTGGCTACGATCAATTCCTGATGCATAATTTGAAGTATAGCAGTATCTTTTCTATTTCGGGGATTAATATCGTACTTCATATGCCGCATGAAATTATTATTAATGATAGTTTCAAACCGTTTTTGAGTTCAGAAGAAAAGAATGCAATACATGTGTATTTTCATGAAGATGAGAATTTGAAATTTGGCGGTGAAAATCTGATAACTACCAAGATTCCGTTTCGTGTGTATAAAGATGAAAAAGGATTTTACAGAATTTTTCATGACCATAAGCTTTTGAGAGATAAACCTTATGCAATTGGAAGAATTTTGTCTGATACAGAAGAAAAAATTGTGTTTCTTCCAGAATGCAGAAATTTTTTCAGTGAAAGTCATAATACTTTTTCACACATTGCTTTCGAAGAATTACTGCTTCGTCATGATGCAATGATTTTGCATGCGGCTTTTATTAACACTGAATATGGTGGAGTTCTTTTTTCAGGACCATCAGGTGTGGGAAAGTCAACACAGGCAGATTTATGGTGTAAATATAAGGCGGCAGAACAAATTAATGGAGACCGTCCTATATTGAGAAAAAATAAAGGACAATGGAAGGCATACGGCTCACCATATGCAGGATCCTCCAGATGTTGGGTTAATAAGGCGGCAGAAATTAAATGTGTTGTGATGCTGGAACAGGGAACGGAATGTAGAATCCATCAACTGGGAAAAGCAGAGGCCTTTCGCAGATTGTATGAAGAACTGATTATTAATTCCTGGAACAGTGCATACGTAGAAAGAATAGTAAATCTTATTGAGGATTTTATCATGAAAGTTCCGGTGTATTATATGCGTACTACCAAAAACAAAGAGGCAGTTATGGTTCTGGATGATTTCCTGAAAGGGGAAGAATAGATGGAAACAAAAGAAATACGTTATGAAACTCCTTTTACAAAGATTTTGTTTCATAAAGCGGAAATGCAGAAAATACCATTGAGTGGAACTTTTGAGTTAAGTCCGATCTGTAATTTTAATTGCAAGATGTGTTATGTGAGGCAAACTCCAGAACAGGTAAAAAATCATCCGAGAAAGATGCGAACCCTGGAGCAATGGAAAATGTTGGCAGACCGTGCGGCAGATGCAGGAATGCTATATTTGTTGCTCACAGGCGGGGAACCATTTCTCTGGCCGGATTTTTGGAAATTATATGAATATGTTTCGAAAAAGGGGTTTGTTGTTAGTATTAATTCAAATGGTTCACTGATTGATGAAAAGGTAATAGATAAATTGAAAAACATGCCTCCGTCAAGGATTAATATCACTTTGTATGGAGCGTCAGCGGAGACCTATAAGAGACTTTGTGGAAATCCGGATGGTTTTTCGAAAGTTGATAGAGCAATCACGCTTTTGCAAGAGGCAGGTATTCAGGTGAAACTGAATTGTTCACTGACACCGGATAATGTGAATGATCTGGAAAAAATTGTTGCATATGCCAGGGAACATAAACTGATTTTGGAAGTTGCAACATATATGTTTCCACCACTTCGAAAAGATCCATCAAGTATTGGAAAAAATAAACGTTTTAGTCCAAAGGAAGCTGCCTATTGGCAGATTCGCCGGTATCAGCTTCAGTATGACAGGGAACGTTTTGAGCAGTTCCTGAAAGACCTTTCAGATGGTATAGAGACCCCCTTGGGGATTGAAGAAGGATGTTATGATCTGATAGATGGTAAGGTCAGATGTCGGGCAGGAAGTGCTTCATTCTGGGCAACCTGGGATGGTTATTTACTTCCATGTGGAATGATGATGAAACCGCAAATAGAGATGGATGATTGCAATTTTCAAAAGGCATGGGAAGAATTGGTAAAAGTAACACAGCAAATCCGACTTTCAGGGATTTGTGTGAAATGTAAAAATCAGGGAATTTGTCATGCGTGTGCAGCTATGGCGTTGGCTGAAAATGGTGAATATGGAAAAATCCCTGAATATCTATGTGAAATGATGCTGGAAATGAAAAAAATAGCAGCAGAACAGAATCTATGGCAGATAGAAATGCCTGGAGATAAAGAAACTATCAATTAAGGAGGAAGATTATGAGAAGTAAAGTAAAACAAATATTGTCGATTATTTTGACAGTATGTATGTTAGCAACAGTAGCTCCTCTTAACGCTTATGCGGCAGATGTTGATTTTGGCGATGGCGAAACAGCAGATATAAGCGTTGATGCGGATGAAGCAGGAGATCTGGATGTAAGCGAAGAAGAGTCTACAGATGATACTGACATATCGGCAGATATTGGAGAAGATGTAGAAGAAGTTACGGAAGAAACTCCGGAGGAAGAACTGGATACAGTAGTTGAGGATGAAGAAGATGTATTCAGTGCAGGAGATACAGAAGACACTTTTTCGGATGATGAGGCAGATGCTCAGGCATTTGATTATGTTATATCGAACAATACTGTAGCACTTCCGGAAGGATACATGAAGATTTTCCATCTGGATGCAGGAAGAAAATATTTTACAGTATCTGAGATTGAAGATATTATTGATACTTTGTCAGCCAGTGGATATAACTATATGGAACTGGCAATTGGAAATGATGGATTGCGTTTTCTGTTAGATGATATGTCTGTGACTGTAGGTAAGAAGATGTATTCTTCAGAAAAAGTAGCAAACGGAATAAAAGAAGGTAACACTGACTATACTACTGCTTCAACGGGAGAACTGTCCGAGGCAGATATGAACACAATTATTTCTTATGCTACATCTAAGGGAGTTTCTATAATTCCGTTATTGAACTCTCCGGGACATATGGATGCAATTATTAAGTGTATGGAAAGTCTTGGGATGGAAGAAGTTGCATATGAAGATTCTAAAAGAACAATTGATGTTACCAATGCAAAAGCTGTTAAATTTACAACAAATCTGATTGAGAAATATGTGACATATTTTGCTGGTAAAGGCTGCAAAGTATTTAATATGGGTGCAGATGAATATGCTAATGATGCGACAATTCAAAAAGGATTTAGTGGTCTGATTAGTGCTGGGAATTATAATTATTTTGTAAATTATGTAAATAGTATTGCTGCAGTGATCAGGAATGCAGGAATGGTTCCAATGGCTTTTAATGACGGTATTTATTACAATTCTAATACGAAATTTGGAGCTTTTGACAGTAATATTGCAATCTCTTACTGGACTCCTGGATGGCCTGACTATAGTCCAGCAGCTGCTTCGTTCCTTGCGGGTAAAGGGCATAAAATTATAAATACGAATGATGCATGGTATTATGTGCTTGGACGTGGAACAGGTTCTTATAATCTGTCCAGTGCTCAGAATGGTGTAAATACTACAAAATATAATGATGTTCCGGGAAAGGATGATCCGACACCGGTAGGGTCTATGATCTGTATGTGGTGTGATGAACCGGGGGCAAAGTATTCAGCTGATGAGGTGAATAATGTAAAAGGACTTATCACAACTTTTGCAAGCAATAACCAAGAGGTGTTTACTGCTACACCATCAGAGCCAAATAAAGTGCCATCCAATGGACCGACAAATGCTATGACGAGTCAGAGCATTAATCTCGAATATTGGATTACGAATTATGAAGTATATAAAACACAATCGAAACAAGAACATGTTCAAACGATAACAACGGAGACAGAGGGGGCAACTACAGAAGAAGGTATTTCAATTTCTGATATTGCGCCAAGTCCTGCATACTCATTTTTTGATGGTACAGTAACCGTCTATTATTGGCAAACCGTATGTCTTGATCAGGCCAAAAAACAGACAAATGCTTCTGGGGTTGATCGAACAGCAGATGGAACAACATTAACCCATATTCGTTATTACGATTATGCATGGCAATATAAGACTTCGGAGGGAGAGTGGAAGTACTTCTTAAATACAGATCAGTTAGTATCGTATTATCTTCAGAAAACGGAAGTAACGAAAGAGGTTGAGACTTATTCAAAAGACTGGGGATATAGTACTACTGGTACAACACCAAACACTAGTAGTGGAAACGGTCAGGTTGCACTGACTGTAGCAGTTGTTTATCCAAATGGAATAGTGGCTCCTGAAGAAAATTCCATGTATTCAAATTCCACAACTGTGTTTAACTATTGGTCAGGACGAGATATAGGTATCGTAGCACCAAAAAACAACAGTGATTATAATATCAGCAAGATTACAGTGACAGATGGAATACGTACTTCTAATGCGTATGATAATGTATGGTATAAAAATGATTCTATTACCTGGAATACGGTGAAAGATGAGGACCAGAATACATGGTATGATGAAACCGAAGTGTGGAATAAGTCTTCTGGGACAACACCGATGGTAAATGGTAAGGTAAGTAATATTGCATGGACTAAAAAGAATACAGCTAAATTAGTTTTGATATACTTAGAAACAGTTCAGAAGGAAACAAACCTGAATGTAAAATATGTGGATGACAGTGATAATTCCAAAACAATTGCAGAGTATCAGATTGCAATGTCATATAATCAGGGAGATCCAAAACCATCATTCCTTACAGATGGAACTTTACATCAGACATCACAGGTTCATGCAGGTGAGTTTACGTTGGATGATGATGCATATGTAGTTAACAGCAAAGGTCAAAATGAGAAATTTAATAAAAATCTTGTGACTCTTTCAAAATCTCAGAAAATCAACGATATTAAATATCTAAGTGGGGCATACAAGTATGCAAAAGCTGATATTTCTGATGATGGAAAAACATTAACACTTCATTATATGCTTGATCAGGATAATATAAAAATTGGCTATGTAGTTGATTTTGGAGAAAAAGTTAATATTCCACTTACCGATCTTGTTGATGAAAATGTTATAAATAATGTAAGTACGATAGAGAAAGTCAGCGGAAGTGTAACTGTAGAAGGTACTACCGTAACATATGTTCCGGAAAAAGTGTTAACGGCACTTGATTATGCTGAAGTCAGAATTAAATTCTCAGATGGTTCAAGTGTGAAAAAGAAGATGGTATTTATGCCAGCAACAACTGTATACTATGAAGAAACATTTGTAAATGGTGGCTCTGGTGCAGCAACTCTTGGAACACAGAAAACGGAAAGGCCGGGCAGAGAAAATAACAATAATTATGGATATGATCAGTCTTATGCAAATGGAAATAACAGCGTTGTAGATTTGTCAAATGGTGCTCAGAGTTTTGCTTTTAAAGGTACAGGGGTAGATATTTACGCAAAAACAGGGGCTGAAACAGGTACCATGATGATTAAAGTAAAAGAAGAGGGAAGTTCATCATATAAGAAGCTTGTTGCAGTTGATACCAAAATGGCTAAGGGAACCAGTGATGCTACTGGCGCACAGGAGAATCTTAATGGAAATAATGTTCCTGTCGCTACATTGGATTTAGGCTCAAGAGCAACTTATGAGGTTTCTTTAAGTCGTGTTAAATCAGGAAATGCTGGATATAAGCCAGTGTATTTTGATGGATTCCGTGTGTATAATACTTTGCAGGATGATGGTGGTACATACGCAAAAGATAATGAAGCCAATCCGGCATATTATGAACTGAGAAATCAGGTCATTGCAGCTGTTGCCGATAATGATCAATCTGTTGAGAAGATTGTGGGAAAAACAATGGATCAGGTATATGCATCCGGAAATGTGAATTCTGCGGTTGTGGTTGATCCAAAGGCTGGAATTACAAGCGAACAATTGAAGGATTTTGTAGATAATGGTCCTAAGAATGAACTTTACTTAAGTCATGGCCAGAGCGTAGTCTTTTCTTTGAATCAGGCGGCACAGATAGGACTGAAAGGTGTAAATGGAAATGCAACCTATACGGTAAGTAACGCAAGTATTACTAATGAAAATGGTAACACAGTATCTACAACAGATATGTTCTATAGAATTTCAGCAGGAAATTCAATTACAATTACAAACACAGGAAACACTATCCTTTCCATCACCAAGATCAAAGCATTTAATACAACGAATGCAGCGGAAGTCTTTGCTCCTCTCACAGAGGAAACTCTGACAACCGCCCTGGTAGGTCTTGGCTATGAAAAAGCACCTGCACCGACCGCAACTCCAACCCCAACCCAGAAGCCGGCACAGCAGATCAAGCTGGATACACCGAAGCTTGACAAGGTTGCAGCTGTAGGTCACAATGCACTGAAAGTAAGCTGGAGCAAAGTGAAGAATGCTGATGGTTACCGTGTATATGTAAAAGAAAACGGTAAGTGGAAAACAGTTGGCGATACGAAGAGTACATCTTATGTTCATAAGAACCTGAAGACCGGTAAGAGTTATACTTACACGGTGAAGGCATATAAGAAGACAGCGGATGGTACAGTATGGAGCTCTTATAATAAGAAGGGAATTACTGGAAAAACTGTTCTGAAGGCGCCGAAGCTTCGCAGGGTGAAGAGAAATTCTGCAAAGAAAGCAACTCTTACCTGGAATAAGGTAGACGGAGCGAACGGATATGTTGTTTATCGTAAGACAAACAATGGAAGCTGGAAGGCTGTCAAAAGAATTACCAAAGGAAATGTTACTTCCTTTACAGACACTAAATTGTCCAAGGGTAAGAAATACACTTATACAGTGAGAGCTTACTGTACTGTAGATAAGAAAAATGTTTACAGTGGATACGATAAAAAAGGTCTGACAGTAAAATAAAAAGTTAAAGAAAGGTCGGGAATCCGTAACAGGGTTCCCGGCCTTTTTGTCAGCCTTTTTTGAATGAAATTGCAGGATGAAAAAACGGGAAATACTGCTCTCGAGGTATGTCGAAAAAACTTGGTTTATATTAAAAGAATGTAGACTTTTGTCGCATAAAATGGTATATTATGTATGTGTATGAAAATAGCAAACTGTGTTTTTACACATAATGCGGATGTTTTGTAAGCAATGAGAAGGGACAGGGGTTTCATGTCTGACATTAATTCTTACATTAGTGCAATACCTTACAATTTACATAGTTTGTCAGACGTACAAATTTTCATAATGCTTTTGCCGCTGAACCTGCGAATGTTCCTTGAGAGACATTTACAGGCTATTTGTTGTTGAGTGGGAAATATCCATTCCAAATCTCGTACTTTAGTACGAGGAAACAATATGCATTAGCTAGTAAAATTTTAAGGTGTATAAGTGAATCTGTATATGTGTGAACAGATAACTTTATATGCAATCATACATTTTGAGAAAGAAAAATATAAGGAGGATATGAGCTTGAATCAGGAAAATAAAGCAACAGGCAGACCGAGTGAAGAGCGTAAGTGGATGCAGTATTATCCGGAAATGATGCTTGATCTGATACAGAAGTCGCAGTGTACTGTATGGGAATATCTGGAAAGTAACTGTCCGGGAATGGATGAGGTTGCGATTCATTATTACGGAGAGGATATTACTTGGAGAACTGTTTTTGAAGAATCTGAGAAATGTGCAAGGTCACTGAGAGCCATGGGATTTGGAGAAGGGGATCAGATACCGGTATTCTTCAGACTTGTACCGAACTTCGTTTTCCTTCTGCTGGCAGCGGAGAAGATTGGGGCATCCATTCTTTGCAGAGACAACACACTGCAGGAAAATGTAGAAGCGGTCAGCAAGGCAGATGCAAAAGCAATTTTTGCACATGATTTCCTTTCCAAGAAAGAAATGAAAGCGTATTTCGAAAATGCGGGAGTGAAAAAGATCATTCTTCTGAATCCACTGTATTACGGAGATGAAAAAACACTTCCAGACTATATCAAAGCTTCTCTGGATGAAAACTATCCGAGAGTTGCGGCATCTGGAAAGGGAACAATGACATGGGACGAGTTCCTTTCCTTAGGTGAGTATTATGTTGGCAGGGTAGAGGCGGAAAAAGATCTCAGCAGACCGTTGTTCCGTGCCTACACAAGTGGTTCAACCGGCCCGTCCAAACAGGTTATTCATTGTGCGGACAGCATTCTTGGTACCGTTTGTCAGATGAATTTCTATGGAGGATCTGACGAGATTCGTCCGACATGGTTGGTAACCTGTCTGCCGCCGGCATTGGTTGCAGTTGTAGTTTCGATGGTATTACTTCCATTGTCATCCAACAAGCTTCTGATCATGGATCCTTTTGTAGATCCGGAAGATGTGGATCTGGAAATGATGCGCTACCGTCCGAACAGCTGGCCGATGATTCCTATGTTTATCGAAATAATCATGCGAAACGGACGTGTTCCGGATGACTATGACATGTCACATCTGCTCGCAGCAGGTGCCGGATGCGAAGCTGTAAACAACAATCAGCTTGACCGTGTGCAGAATTTCCTTGAAAAACATAACTGCAAAGCACGATTTACCGTTGGTTACGGAAGCAGTGAGGCCGGTTCGAATCTGACATTCCAGATGGCACCGAAGTCCGTACATAATGGCAACGTTGGTATTCCGATGCCGCTGACTGTTATGGGAGTTTTTAAACCTGGAACACAGGAAGAACTCGGATATAACGAACTTGGCGAAATCTGTACCTCAGGCCCGGGAACCATGCTGGGTTATGACAGACGCAGTGCGACAGCAAAAGCACTTCAGACACATGCAGACGGCAAGATCTGGCTGCATACAGGTGATATTGGATATGTTGATGAAGATGGTGTTTTCTATGTCCTGAACCGTGGCGCCGCACAGCGTTATGGCGGCGGAGAACTTGCAGTTCTTCCAATGGAAAACCGTCTTGCAGATGCAAAAATTGCAGGAATTAAAGACGAATTTTTTGTGCTGATCGAAGACAACGATCACGACGGATACTTCGTTCCGTATCTTTATGTTGTCCTTGAAGATGGATACACCATCCAGGACATCACTGAGGCTGTACAGTCTTGTCTGGAACCACATATGTTTCCAGTTGAAATATTAGCAATTGATGAAAGACCTTTCTTCCATTTCAAGACAAACCGTATCGAATTGTCTCAGGAATTGAAGCAAAAGAAATTCAATTGCTAAATAGATCTGTTTCTGTGAAACAGAGGAATATCGTAACTGTGAGGTTACTGAACAGTTACGGTATACCAGATGAAACTGTAAAATAATAATAAGAAAGAAGGAGAGAATAATGAGTAAAAAATTTCACTCAGGTCTGAAGCGTACACTTGCATGGATGCTGGTCGTAGCACTTACAGTGCAGGGTTGTATGGTTGTATATGCAGATGATTTTACCAGCGAACCGGATGCGGCGGTCGTTTCGGAAGAAATCTCTGATGCAGACGTTGACGCAGATAATGACCTGGAAGTTGTCGAGGATGAAGACACAACAGATGATGTGGATATATCCGATGACAGTAATGAAGATGTGGATTCAGATGCAACTGTAGAAGAAGAGCAGGCGGACGAATCCGGAAGCAATGAATTCTCTGACGGAAGTGATCTTGGTGTCTCAGAAGACGGTGCAGATGCTGTTGGAGATGATACCGCAGATATCGGTGCTTATGAACCAAGAGAAGGTGACGTAGGAACTTTTACTGTTGCCGGAAATGATGTCTATGAGTATCATAGATACAGAACAACCGATGGAAAGCATTCTGGAAAATATCGATTTGCAGTGGCAAATTATCCGGTAAACAATGCAACAGTAACTATGGCTCCGTATGAAACAAGACAGTTTGTAGTTCAATCACTGGTAGCAACTAACTATAAGACAGCTACAGACAATGTAACAACTACACAATGGTGGAAGGATTATTCCAGAAATCCAAGTTATTGGCCACACTCAACTATAAAATGGGCACTTACAGAAGGTAGTGATCATGCCTATATCTCATCTGGAGAAACAAATCCAGTTGTAACTATTGGTGCTTTTGAAGAAGGCGATGTTACACTTACTGGAACATGGACAGGATATAACTGTAATGTTTCAAGCAAAAAATATGAAGCGTGCAAATTAGTAGTTACTTACAAAATTCATATTACACCAGCAGTAGATAAAGTGAATTTTGGTGACAAGTTTGTATTAAGTGGTTCTCCTACCTCTCAGGATATCATTGATAACTCAGTATTAACAGAAAGCGACTCATGGGGAAAAGACAATGCCTATACCGATTTTGCTGCAACAAGAGATGAGAGCGGCAAGATCAAAGCAGGCATGAAAGAATGTACAATGAGTTACAAAGCTTATCCAAGTAAGGGTCAGGGAACAATCAATCATAATTATTATGTTGATTTTCATGAAATGATAGGTAAAGAACTGAATACTACTGCGATTACACCTGATGAAAGAGCAAAACTGCAGGAAACTTTCAGAAGAGATGTTAGTTTGCCGGCACCTGGTATTTATGTCCAGACTCCGGATCCAGTTAGTATTCCGAAGAAGGGCGACTATAAATTTATTACTACTCAGGCCTTTAACGGTGGAAATGGTGCAGTATCATCTCCGGCTTATACCTATAAATTTATGGACGATTCTGCAAGTGAATATACAAATGACTCATCTGTGATCACTGCTACAACAGCCGATAAGGGAAAAGTAAAAGTTACAGCTCTGAAGCCTGGTGCTACTTCTATGAAAATTATCTACAGTTATACGGATAAGACTTCAGGAGAAGAGAAAACAGCAGAATCCAAACCTATTCGGATTACAGTCAATGGTATTGTGTTTGATGAACCAGCTACCATAACACTGTCAGCTGACGAAGCCAAAGACTACAAGATCAAATATAAACTGTTTGATTATAGTAAAGAAAACCCGGATGTAACAACATCCATTCCAGAAGAAGATATTGTATGGTCAATTGATAACAAAGCAATTGCATCTATCAGTACAGATGGTGTGATTCGTCCTAAAAAAGAGGGATCTGCAACTGTTACATTAAAAGCTACAATTAACGGATATCAGGATACAGCTACTCAGGGTGTTACAGTGACTTCTACCGGTGGTAGAATTTCTTTAAATAAAGATTCTCTTACAATGACCAAGGGCAGCAGCCAGTCTCTTACTGCAACTGCTTATTACAATAATCAGAAAGTTTCAGATGCAGTATTTAACTGGGCAACTGACAATGATAAAGTTGCAACTGTAGATGGTGGAAAGATTACAGCGGTTGGATATGGTAAGACTGTTATCACCGCATTCTGGAAAGCAGAAAATGGAACTACATATGCTGTAAAAGCAGACGTAGAAGTGGTACAAAATGGAATTTATCTGACTGATGCCCAGAATGAAGTAACCATGCCTCAGGGAAGTACACAGGAAATTGCCTGGACACTCTGGAATATGGGGCAGTATAAAGCCGGTTCTACCGGAGAAGGATATAATACATCCAGTGATGTAACCTGGAAGTCAGCTGACGAAGCTGTTGCAACAGTAGATTCTGTTGGTGTTATCACTGCGAAGGATCTTCCGGAAGGTCAGACAACAGCGAGCACAACTGTTACAGTAAGCTACAAAGGAACAAAAGTAAAAGATATTAAAGTAAATGTAACCGAAAACCAGAAAGTTGTTGTAAAAGGTGAAGCTGTAGAAATTACCGGAACTAAGGGTGAAACCAAAACCAACAAGGCCGGTGAAGATATTACAGATACCTGGAAAATCGGTTATTTTGAAAACGGTCATGGAAGTCTGAATGCCCAGTTTTATGGTAACGGTATTTATAATATTGATATTGTAAAGCAGGCAGGAGAAAAAGTAAGCGTTACAGGAAAGACTCCATACAGTGGATATATTTATTTGAGCCATAAATATTATGTACCGATGGAAACTGGACAGCTTTATGGCGTATGGCAGAGTATCGCCATTAAGGTTAATGGTGAAGCAGGACTGTATCTGAACAAAAACTCCTTATCTATGAAGATGGGAGAATCCGGTACAGCAACAATCCTGGGTACCTTTATTAAGGAAGATGGAACAGAACTGGAACGAAAGTTCTGGGCAGATAAGAGTAATCCGAAGCTTTCAAAACTTGAGATGGTTGAAGGCGATACAAATATCGTTACAGCACAATCAGATCCGGCAGATGGAAGAATGCTGCATCTTACAGCTGTTTCTCCTGGAAAGACTACGATCACAATCAAATGTTATCCGTTTGATCCTACAGCTACCTGTGAGGTAGAGGTAACATCTGATGCAAGACTGATCCTTCAGCCAGCGGAATTAACTGTTAAGCAGGGTACTACAGAAAAAATTACAGCAAAGGCATGGGATGGATCTGCATATGTGGAGAATCCGCAGATTACATGGAAGAGCTATAATGAGTCCATTGCAACAGTAGACGGCGGTGTTGTTACAGGTGTTAAAAGAGGTAATGCAACAGTTAGTGCTGCATGGAATGGTGTCAATGCTAATGATGTAAAAGTTACCGTAACTCCAAGTAGAAATATAACTCTTTCAACAGAATGGGATGACCATGACAACCAGGATGGAATCCGTCCTGAAAAAGCAACACTTCAGTTGACAGCAAATGATGAAAACTGTGGTGATCCAATCGAACTGAATGCAGAAAACAACTGGACATATGAATGGAAACTTCTGGATGCAGAAGATGCAGAAGGAAATAATATTGTTTATCGTGTAAAAGCAGAAGATCCGGAAGAATACACTGCAAAAGTAACAGGTAGTGCAGACGATGGATTCGTTGTTACTTACTCACATGAAATCGCAAAAGTCAGTGCTACAGCAAATGTAACATGGGATGATGCAGAAAATCAGGATGGAATTCGTCCTGCATCAGTAAGCTTACAGCTTAAATCAAAAGTTGAAGGCGGAGAAGCAGTAAACGTTGGTGATAACGTAACTGTAAAAGCAGATGCAGATGGAAACTGGACCAAGACATGGACAGACCTTCCGAAATACAATGCTGGTAAAGTAATCGAATACACAGTAGAAGAATCCGGACTTCCGGAAGGATATACAGCTACTGTAGGCAAAGACGAGGAAACAGGAGCGATTACAGTTAAAAACTCCCATACACCAGCAGTCAAAGACCTTACCGTATCCGCTAAATGGGATGACGCAGATAATCAGGACGGTGTTCGTCCGGCATCCGTTGATGCAGTTCTTTATGCAGGTGACACAGCAACAGACAAGACAGTAACTCTTACAGCAGAAGGAAACTGGACAGCAACGATCAAAGACATGCCTGTATACACAGCAGGTAAAGTTGGCGAAGCTGTTAACTATTCTCTCAAAGCTGCAAAAGAAGTAGAAGGCTACACAAGCACAACAGACGGACTTACCCTTACATTCTCCCACAAGACAGCAGTTACATCTGTAACAGCAACGATTGCATGGGATGATGCAGAGAACCAGGATGGAATTCGTCCGGAAAGCGTAACCTTACAGCTCAAAGCTGATGGAGAAGCAGTTGGCGATGGCATCACTGTAAAAGCAGACAGCGAAGGAAACTGGACCAAGACATGGTCAAACCTTCCAGTAAACAAAGAAGGTGCAGTTGGTCAGGCAGTTGTATACACTGTAGAAGAATCTAATCTTCGTGCAGAGTATACTCAGAAAACAACAGGAACTGCAACAGACGGCTTCACAATCACAAACTCCTACACACCAAAAGGTGTTGACATTGCAGTATCTGTAAACTGGAATGACGCAGACAACCAGGATGGAATTCGTCCGGAGTTTGTAGAAGCTGAGCTCTATGCAGGTGATACATCCACAGGTAAGAAAGTAAAACTGACTGCAGATAACGAATGGAAAGCAACCTTCGAGGGACTTGCAGTAAACAAAAATGGTAAACCAATCGAGTATTCTCTCGTATCCACCAAAGCTGAGGGATATGAGATCGAGACAACCGGAAGTGCAACAAAAGGACTTGTTCTGAACTATACACATCAGGTCAAGAAAGTTGACGTAACAGCAACTGTTAAATGGGCTGATGGAGACAACCGTGACGGTGTTCGTCCGACATCTGTAAACTTACAGCTGAAATCACAGATTGAAGGTGAAGCAGCAGAAAATGTTGGCGATCCGATCGCAGTAAATGAAAAAGCCAACTGGACCAAGACATGGACAGGACTTGCTGAATACAAAGCAGGTAAGAAAGTTGTTTATACAGTCGAAGTAGTCGGCCTTAAGGGTGGTGAAGACGGATATACCGCAGAGATCACAGGAGATGCAGGAACCGGATTTACCATCACAGCAACTCATGTACCGGCAGTGGCAGAGATCAAAGCATCTGTTAACTGGGATGATGCAGATAACCAGGATGCAATCCGTCCGGAATTTGTAGAAGCAGAACTTTATGCTGGTGATGTATCCACAGGTAAGAAAGTAAAACTTACTGCTGACAACAAATGGACAGCTTCTTTCGGAGAGATGGATCTCAAGAAAGACGGCAAAACAATCGATTATACTCTGGTAGCAACCAAAGTTGATGGATATGACTGTGTAGTAGAGGGAAGCCCGGCTAAGGGACTTGTACTGAAATACTCACATACAACATACAAGACAGACGTAACTGTAACTACCAAATGGGATGATGCAGAGAACCAGGATGGAATCCGTCCGAACACTTACAGTGTACAGCTTACAGCAGACGGTGAAGCTGTCGGCGATGCAATCACCCTGAATGAGGCTGGAAACTTTACAAAGACCTGGAAAGGCCTTGAAAAGAACAAAGCCGGAAAAGCAATCACATATTCCGTAAAAGCAAGTGATGTTGCCAAAGGATATGAAGCAGCTGTAAGCAGTACTGAATCCGGAATCGTAGTTACATTAACTCATACTCCGGAAGTTGCAGATATCGCAGTATCCGCAGCATGGGATGATGCAGACAACCAGGATGCACTTCGTCCGGCATCTGTAGAAGCTGAAGTCCTTGCAAACGGCGAAGCAACAGGAAACAAAGTAACTCTGACAGCAGAGGGCGAGTGGAAAGCGACTGTCAAATCCCTTCCGGTATATGCCGCAGGACAGAAGATCACTTACACACTCAAATCTGATCTGGATGCATATACAAGTGCATGCACAAGTACAGCAGATGGTCTTGTACTGAAATTCACACACAAGACAGAAACTGTAGATGTAACATTGACAACTAAGTGGAATGACAAAGACAACCAGGATAACGTTCGTCCGACCTCTTACAGCGTACAGCTGATGGCTGATGGTGTTAAAGTTGGCGATCTCATTACACTGAACGCAGGAAATGAATTCTCCAAGACATGGACAGGACTGCAGAAAAACAGAACCGGAAAAGTCGGAGAGGCAATCGTTTACACAGCAGAAGCTACCGTTCCGAATCCGGATTTATATGAAGCTTCTGTAAGTGGAGATGCAGCAACAGGTCTTGTAGTAACAAATACTTATGTACCTGCAACAGTTGAAATTCCAGTATCTGTAAAATGGGATGACGCAGAAAATCAGGATGGAGCACGTCTTGACTCTGTAGAAGCAGAACTTTACGCAGATGGAGTGGCAACAGGAAACAAGGTAACTCTGAATGCAGGAAACAACTGGACAGCTAAATTTGCAAAAGTTGATGTTAAGAAAGACGGAACAAGAATCAAATATGAGGTTAAGAGTACAGAGAAGGAAGGCTACACAGTTTCTGTATCTGGAAATATCCTTGATGAGGAAGGTCTTACCCTTAATTACAAACATGTACCGGCAACTGTAAACATCAGCGCAGCAGCTGCATGGAATGATGCTAATAACCAGGATGGAATCCGTCCAACTGATACACTTGTTCAGCTTTATGCAAATGGAAGTGAACTTGGTGACAAGGCAGTTATTGAATCTGACAAATCATGGACAAAGACATGGGAAAACCTTCCAAAATATAAAGAAGGAAAAGAAATCGAATATACTGTGATTGCATATGCAGTTTCCGGATATACCGTAAAGGTTACAGGAAATGCAGCAGAAGGATTCAAGGCAGAGTACACTCATAATGTACAGAAGATTAAAGTAACTGTTAAGAATACCTGGAGCGATCTTGACAATGTAGTAGATTCCCGTCCGGCTAAGCTGGTTGTTGAAATCTATGCAAATGGAAAAGCAACAGGCAGAAGAGTGACACTGACAGCTTCCAACAAATGGACTGCAGCAGTTACAAATCTGAATAAGAATGCAGCAGGAAAAGCAATTTCCTACACAGGAAAAGTAGTTGGTGCTCCGAAAGATTACAGCATTTCAATTAAAGCTGCAAACGGAACTGTAAATGTTACAAGTAAATACACCGTGGTTACAAAGAAACTTAATCTGAAACTTTCCAAGACGTCTTATGTATACACAGGAAAGAATCTGAAACCGACCGTTACTGTATACAATGGAAAGAAGAAAGTAAGCAGCAAGTATTACACAGTAACTTATAAGAATAATAAGAATACTGGTTACGCAACTGTAATTGTCAAAGGTAAAGGTAAATTTGCAAAATATGCAGGAAAAGCAACATTTACAATCAAACCGAAGACAATGAAAAACCCGGTTGTCAAGAAAGGTGCCAAGAAGACACTGAACGTAAGCTGGCGTCGTGATGCTCAGGCAACAAAATATGTTGTTCAGTACAGCCAGAGCAGCAAGTTCAAAGGTAGAACAACCAAGACTGTTACGATCAACAACAACAAGACAGGCAAAACTGTTCTGAAGGGACTGACCAGTGGAAAGAACTACTATGTTCGTGTACGCAGCTGCAAAGTTGTAAACGGCAAAGAAATCTGGGGAGCATACAGTAAAGCAACAAAAATGAAAGTAAAATAAATCCACAAAAAAGCTATATGTGTGGTCGGAGGCGGTTAACAGCCGCCTCTGGGAATGAGGAGGAAAAAAGGAAATGCATAGAAAATGGTTAGGATGGAAGAAAGTTGCTGTCTGCCTTGTAGGGGCGGCAATGATTATGCAGGGTGCAAGTCTTGCGATGGCAGCTGAAGAAAATCCTACAACAAATCAGGAATCATCTGCTGCCGAAGAAAATGATCAGGATACTTCATCAGAAGAAACTGACGAGACAGAAAAAGACGCAGAAGAAGACACCGAAGAATCAGAAGATGGAGATGCTGAAGATCAGGAAGAAGATGAGACTGATGATGAAGAAGACTCTGATACTGATGAAGATGTAGATACCGTTCTGTCAGAAGACTCCGTTGATCCGGAAGAAACACCGGAAGAGAGTGACGAAGTTCTTGAAGCAGAAGAGAATGGTACAGATGCTGAAGAAGTTGGACTTCTTGTTACAGGTACTGTAAGTCACATTGACATGTCAAGAATGGCAACAGCTACACTGACTGTAGGTGATAAAACACTGTCACAGACAGTTGTATTTGATGCAGACGATCTTGGAACTATTTCTGTATCTCCAGATTATTCAGGAGCAATTATCCTTGGAGAGGCTCAGATCCATATTGCAGGAGTATTCCCGGTTGGAACATACTGCGACCCACAGGAATATACAGTATCTATTACAAAAGATGTAACCTTCACTGATCCGGATACCGGAAAGACTTATACACAGACAATGACCTTTACATCTTCTTTTAATTACTGGGATGAAGGAAATATGTGCCCGAGTCTTGGAGGGAGAGAATACTGGTCAAATGGATTTGTAATCCCGTGGTCAGGTATGGACTTCGGATTTGGAACTGCAAGTGCAGTAATTCCGGCACCGACAGAACCGGCAGTATCTCCGGTACCGACAGAACCGGCAGTATCTCCGGTACCAACAGAACCGGCAGTATCTCCGGTACCAACAGAACCGGCAGTATCTCCGGTACCAA
>ERZ1034952.1165-NODE-1165-length-22061-cov-5.989457_pt1 | contig 22061 bp, 19 predicted proteins | sample MGYA00520625_ERZ1034952 | MGnify/ENA primary metagenome ERZ1034952 (study PRJEB33766, sample SAMN09781773) | gut metagenome | biome: gut microbiome | host: Homo sapiens | place: Madagascar | study: EMG produced TPA metagenomics assembly of the PRJNA485056 data... | reverse complement strand
TCGGCATAGCCGGACACGGTGTCGTGATCGGTTATCGCAATGGCGGAAAGCCCGGCGTCGCGCGCCAGCTCCACGACCTGAGCGGGCGTGAACGTCCCGTCCGACGCGGTGGTGTGCACATGCAGGTCGATGCGTCTCATTTCCGTATTGCCTCCATGAACGCGTTCGCGGCGGCGTATATATACTCCGGCTGCTCGCCGATGAAGAATTCGCTGTTTTCGTAGAGGATGCGGCCGTTGACCATCGTCAGCCGCACGTTCTCCTTCGAGCCTGCGTACACGATGTTCGACGCGATGTTGTTGAGCGGCTGCATGTTCGGGCGGCGCAGGTTTATGACCACGAGGTCGGCGCGCTTGCCGACGGCAATATCGTCGCAGTCCGGAAGCCCCATTGCGCGCGCTCCGCCGACGCAGGCCATTTTCAGCACGTCCTCCGCGCGGCAGGCGGAAGCGTCGTGCTCATAGACCTTCTGCAGCGCCGCGGCGAGGTACATCTCGCGGAACATGTCCAGCGCGTTGTTGCTGGCCGCGCCGTCGGTGCCGATGGCCATATTTATGCCGCGCTCAAGCATTTTCGTGACCGGTGCGATGCCGCTTGCGAGCTTGAGATTCGAGGCGGGGTTCGTGATCGCCCACAGCCCCTTCTCGGCGAAGAGCTTCAGATCGTCCTCGCTCATCCATGTACAGTGGTAGCCGCCGCCGCCGTAGCGGAACAGCCCCATTTTTTCCAGCAGCATCGGCGGGGTCAGACCGTAGCGCTCGATGCAGCCGTCGACTTCGGCCTTCGTCTCGGCGCAGTGCATGAAGCACGGCTCGCGGTATTTCTCGGCAAGCCCTGCCATGTATTCCATGCGCTCGGGAGAGGTGGTGTACTCCGCGTGGATGCCGAGCCTGTAGGACACCAGTTCGTGCAGGGAGTTGAAGCGCAGGTATTCGCGCTCGATGTTTTCGACGTCGCGGTCAAAGTTGTTCAGGCCGGAGCATATCACCGTGCGGAAGCCGCTGTCGATGTTGGCCTTGGCGTAGGCTTCGTTGTGGACGTACATGTCAAAGCTCGCGGTGATGCCGCTGCTGAGGTATTCCATTATGCCGAGCTGCGTGAAGATGTACACGCTCTCGTCGGTCAGCTTCGCCTCATTTGGCCAGACCTGCTCGCTCAGCCAGCGGTCGAGCGGCATATCGTCGGCGAAGGAGCGCAGGAAGGTCATCGCGGTGTGCGTGTGCGCGTCCTTGAAGCCGGGGATAAGAAGGTCGCCCTTGAGGTCAATCTCGCGCTCAAAGGCGGGCATGTCCTCATTTGCCGCCCCGACATGGGTTATCACGCCGCCGTCCGTCCAGACCTCGGCGTCTGATATCTTCAGCCCACCGGAAAAACTCAGCACGCGGCCATTATAAAATCTTATCATATCTCTGTCTCCGTGTGAGTGTAATCGAGCCGTGCCGTCAGTTCACCCGCGCGCACATCTCGTCGTGCGCGAGAAGCTCAAGCGTATCGTCGAGCGGGGCAAGCTCCGCTTTCCCGTAGCGGCGCTCAAGCGCGGTAGCAAGCAGCATGTCGCAGAATTCGGGGTTCTTCGGCAGCATGGGGCCGTGGCTGTATGTGCCGAACACGTTTTTGTAGTGTGCGCCCTCGGTGCCGTCTTCGCCGTTGTTGCCGAAGCCTGCGAGAACCGTGCCCAGCGGCTCCACGCCGCGGCCCAGATGGGTCTTGCCGCTGTGGTTTTCGAAGCCGACGACAACGCTGCCGCCCGCGGCTTCGCCGCATTTGAATTTATAGTTGCCGATCATGCGCGTTTTGCTGCCGACGGTATACAGATCGAGCGCGCCGATAAAGTCGCAGCGCTGGCCGTCATAGGTCTCGTAATAGCTGCCGAGCATCTGGTAGCCGCCGCAGATGGTCAGAAAGGTCACGCCGTCTGCGATGGCGGCTCTTATTTCCTGCGCCTTGCCGCGGTGCAGATCGTCCAGCAGCACCTGCTGCTCGAAGTCCTGCCCGCCGCCGATGAACACGAGGTCGAAGCCCGCGAGGCTCGCCGCCGAGCCGATTGGCAGGCGCGTGACCGCGCAGTCTATCCCGCGGCGCTCAAGGCGGCTTCTCATGCATATGACGTTGCCGCGGTCACCGTAGAGATTCAGCACGTCGGGGTACATGTGGCATATTTTAAGTTCCATGACAGCTCACCTCATTCCCAGAATTCCGCACCGCCGCAGTGCTTTATCAGTACCTCGCGCAGCTCCAGCATCGCGGTGTAGGTCGGCATGATGAACACCGGCAGACTCTGCTTTTCAAGTCCGGAGACGAGCTTTTCGTAGTCGCGCTCGATCTCGATGTGCTCCGGCGCGATGCCGGCGTACTTGATGCGCACGGCCATATCCGGCGCGCGGTCGCCGGAGACGATGATCCTGTCGATGCGTCCGGCGATGCCGGAGAGCGCCTCAAAATCGACGTCCCAGACCCACGAGATATCCGTGCCGTCCGCACCGCGGTCGTTCAGGCAGACGACGAGGACGAATTTTTCCTTTATATTCTGCAGAAATTCCACTACCTGATTGCAGCCGGCGGGGTTTTTCACAAGCATCATCTTCGCGCCGCCGCCGAGCTTGAACTGCTCCATACGGCCGAAGCCGCACTTGAATCCGGCCAGCGCCTTCACCGCGTCGTCCGCCGGCAGACCCATCTGCGTCACGGCGGAGACGGCGCCCGCGGCGTTATAGATGTTGTACATCGCGGGGAGGTTTATATCCACGACGCGCCGCTCGCACATGATGTCCATGACGACGGTGCTGCCGTCGGCGCGCTGTTCGACGATGTCCGTCACGGCGTAATCCGCGTGGTGGCGGCGGTAGCCGCACTTCGGGCAGCGGAAGCCGCCGAGGTGGCCGTAGGTTATATAGTCGTATTCGTATTCGGTCTTGCAGCGGATGCAGTGCGTCGCGTCGGATATCTCGGGCTTTGCGCGGGAGGGTGCGGCGCCCTGTTCGATGCCGAACCAGACAACACGGTTCGGCAGATCGCCCGCGAGCGAGGAGGTCAGCGAGCAGTCGGCGTTGAGGCACAGCGTCGCATCAGGAACGGCTTTAAGACCTTCGCGGATGTTTTCCAGCGTGTGCGTGACCTCGCCGTAGCGGTCAAGCTGATCGCGGAAGAGGTTCGTCACCATGACGACCTTGGGGCGCAGCTGCCCGAAGGTGCGCCGCGCGGCGGCCTCGTCGCACTCGATGACGGCGTATTCCTTCTTAGGCTTGCCGCCGAGTGTGCTGTTCATCACAAATTCCGTCGTGATGCCGCTGATGAGGTTCGCGCCGGAGCGGTTTGCAAAATAGCTCAGCCCCGCGTCCGCAAAGGCCTGCTCCACCATGCGGGAGCTGGTAGTCTTGCCGTTCGTGCCCGTGATGGCGACGGTTTTCACGTCACGGCTGAGTATGCTCAGCAGGTTCGGGCAGACCTTAAGCGCAAATCTGCCGGGCATGGCCGTGCCGCCGCGATGCAGCACGCGCGAGACAAAGCGGAGAAATTTGCATAACAGTATTGCGAGTATCGCTCTGAGATTCATGGTTGGCCTCCATGCGGATTTTATTCAACGGTGACGGATTTTGCGAGGTTGCGCGGCTTGTCGATATCGCAGCCGCGCTGAAGCGCAACGTAGTAGGCAAAGAGCTGGAGCGGGATGACGCCCAGCGAGGGCTGGAGGATGAGGTGCGTGTCGGGCACGGTCAGCACGTTTTCAACGGTCTTGCCCATCTGGCGCTGCCGGCCCTCGGTCGTCAGCGCGATAACGTCCGCGCCGCGCGCCTGAACCTCGACGATGTTCGACACAGCCTTGTCGAAAAGCGGCGCATAGGTGCACAGCGCGACGACGAGCGTGCCCTCCTCGATGAGGGATATCGTGCCGTGCTTCAGCTCGCCCGCGGCGTAGGCCTCGGAGTGGATATAGGATATCTCCTTGAGCTTGAGGCTGCCCTCAAGGCCGAGGGCGTAGTCGAGATTACGGCCAATATAAAATACGGAATTGTGGTTAAAATAGCGGGAAGCGAGGTATTTTATCTCGTCAATGTTCTCCAGCACGCTCTCCATCTTTTCCGGCAGAGCAAGCAGCTCCTCGACTATGAGCGCATAGTCGGAGGGCTTTATGCTGCCGGTCTTCTTCGCCAGCCACACGCCGAACATGTCCAGCAGGACGAGCTGGGTGCTGTACGCCTTTGTCGTTGCGACGGCGATCTCAGGCCCCGCCCAGGTGTAGAGTACATCGTCCGACTCGCGGGCGATGGAGCTGCCGACGACGTTGACTATCGAGAGTATGCGCGCGCCGAGGGACTTTGCCTCGCGCAGCGCGGCCATGGAGTCGAGCGTTTCGCCTGACTGGCTGATGACGACGACGAGGGTGTGCTCGTCCACGAGGGGGTCGGCATATCGGAATTCGGACGCGAGCATGACCTCGACGGGCTTGCGGAGCAGGCGCTCGAGATTATAGCGCCCTACCATACCGACATGGTATGATGAGCCGCAGGCGATTATGAATATCTTGCTGAGGGAGGCTATATATTCGTCACTGAGAGACAGCTCTTCAAACTCGATGAGCTTGTTTTTAATGCGGGGAGATATGGTCTTGCGGACCGCTTCGGGCTGTTCCATGATCTCCTTGAACATGAAGTGCGCGTAGCCGCCCTTCTCGGCCGCGCTGACGTCCCAGTCAACATAGCTGTGCTGCTTCTCGACCGGCTGCCCCAGCGCGTCGAACACATGGATCTCGTCCGCGGTGACGACCGCGACCTCGCCGTCGTCCATGTAGGAGATGTCTCTGGTGTGCTTGATTATTGCGGTGACATCGGAGGCGATGAAGTTGCAGCCCTCGCCGTAGCCCAGCAGCAGCGGCGCGTCCTTGCGCGCGGCGACGAAGGTGTCCGGCATGTCGGCGCAGAGGATACCCAGCGCGTACGCGCCCTCGATGCGGTCGAGCACCTTGTAGACAGAGCCGAGCAGATCGCCGCTGATGAGGTAGTAATACTCAAGCAGCTGCGCGACGACCTCGGTGTCCGTGTCGGAGCAGAAATGCACTCCGCGGGAGATGAGGAAGTCCTTTATCTCGACGTAGTTTTCGATGATGCCGTTGTGAACCAGAGCTATCTTGCCCTGTTCGCTGGTGTGGGGGTGGGAGTTTATGTAGTTCGGCTCGCCGTGGGTCGCCCAGCGGGTGTGCCCCACGCCGATAAAGCCGTCGACACTTTTGCCGCCGTCGACCATCGCGCTGAGAACCTTCAGGCGGCCTTTGGCTTTTTTGACCTGCAAACCCGCACTCTCCGACAAAACGGCGATGCCCGCCGAGTCGTAGCCGCGGTATTCGAGCCGCTCAAGCCCGTCCAGAAGTATCGGTGCCGCCTGCTCGCGGCCTGCAAAACCTACTATTCCGCACATATATATACGCCTCTTTCTATACCGGTTTTAAGTCGATGCGGCTGCCCGAAGCGGGAAGCCGATGATACACATTAATAAATATAATTACATCAATTATATCATAATATCGAATTATACCACGCAATCTCCGCGCGAACAAGAAATATATGCCGCGCAGGATTTTTTCTCCAGAAAAAACAAAAAGGAACGGAGGAGAGCCGTTCCTTTTCGTTATATGGTTGAGGACAAAATGAAAAAGATGAAAAACTGTTACTTACGGTTATTAATATACCAGTAAGATGTTTCGTAATAAACCGTGTAAGTGTTACAGAAATGTTAAATCAGTCAAAGGCAATGTTCCAGACCGTGTCCCGCGGGATGCTCCTGTCGAGCGCGACGAAGCTATTGCCGCTGGGAGCGGGGGAGCACAGCTCCGCTTTGGCCGCGCCGAGCTGCCGCGCGAGCGCCGCGGCGTTTTCTTCGCGCAGGTCGTCCGGACAGATAAGCTCGCGTATCAGGCAGGCGTCCTCTTCAAGATATCCCGCCGCGATGCCGCCGTCCACGGCGAACAGCCCGCCGCCGTAGGCTTCGCACAGCAGACGCAGAAGCTCTGCACACGCGTCGTCTACGGTCAGGTGCGGCGTATCCGCGAGGAGCGCTTCGCGCCGCGCGTTATATTCCGCGGTGCTGAGCATATCGAAGCCGCGCGCCTTCCCGGCAGGAATGATACCGCGGCGGCGGCAGAGCGTGAAGCGTGTGGAGATCAGCTTCTCATACCACGGATAGAGCGAGGCTTCGGCGGGGAGCGTACATATGATCTCCGCGCCGAGACCGCGCGCCGCGTCCGCCGCTGCACGGGTCAGCGCCGCGCCCGCGCCGAAGCCGCGGCAGCTTTCGTCAACGGCGACGGCGTAGATATACCCGCACTTTTCACCGCTCGAGAGCGCCATGCCGCATATGGCGAAGGCCATGCCGACGGGCTTGCCGTCAAGCTCCGCCGTGACTCCCGCGCCAAGCTCCGGCAGCAGGGCGAAGAAGCCGTGTATCAGCTCCTCGCTGTCCCCGAAGCAGCGCTTCCACAGCGCGGTCAGCGCCGCCTCGTCGGCGGGCGCGTACCCGCGTATGAGAAATTTTCCGTTCATTCGTCGAGCCACCTCGCGGTGTATTTTTTCAGCAAATACTCCGGTTTATACGACAGCTTGGAGGTGCGCAGGGATTCAAGCCCCATGTCGTCCTCGCGGTTCATGTATTTCAGGTTCGGGTGCTTTGCCATCAGCATTCGCGTCAGCTCGCGGCACACCATCGGGTACGCGCCGTTTATATCGACGCGCGCCTTCTCAAAGTGCACGTCAAAGGTGTCGCGGCTCGCGAACTCGCCCATGGTGAAGCCCATTATCTCGCCGTTTGCGTAGAGCACTCCGCCCTCAAGGCCGAGCTGCTCAAAGGCGGCGAAGGCGCGGATTATCGCGTCGTGCTCATAGGCTATGCTGGGGTCGAGACGGGCGGCGTTATCTTCCGACCAGACCGACAGCATGTCCATGCAGGCCGGTATAAGCTCGCGCGTCATGGGTACAAAGCGCCAGTCGTACTCCGCCTCGAAACGGTTGCAGTGGTTCTTCTTGCCGTGCAGCGCCTTGCCGGAGTAGGTCGCAAGCTTTTCGGCGAGATAGATGTAGTCGGCGTTGTTCACGTCCTCGGTGTAGTCGAAGCGGCCGGGGTATTCCGCCTCGAGCATCTCGCGGTGCTGCTCGGTTATGCCGCGCAGACAGAACGGATAGCCGCGCCACGCGGCGAATTCGCGCAGCGCCTCTATTGCGGGGCGCAGCTCGCCGGAGCCGATCGGGAAAACGAAGGTCGGCTTGCCGTCATAGCGGAGCTTGGTGAGCATGCGGTCGCCGCAGCGGGCGGTCAGCTGCTTGAAGTACTTGTCCCAGATGTAGATATTGCCGAAATTGTAGTCGGCGCTGGGGCTGTTTTCACTCATCACGATCTCGTCCACCCAGGACTTGTCGGAGAGCTTTATGGGAGTAAATCTGATCATGAGTACCTTTCTTTTGCTGTAATTTTTTGCGTCAGTATATATTGCACGCCTCGCGGATCGCCTGCCGCAGGGAGACGAGATCTTCAAAGGTCTCCGGCCTCTTCGACGGGTCGCGCAGCAGGGCGGAGGGGTGGTACATCGCCATGTACTGCCTGCCGTCGCGCGCAAACCACTGGCCGTGCTCGCGCGTGATGCGGAAATCCGGCTTTATCATGGCCATCGCGGCGATGCGCCCGAGGCATACGATGAGACGAGGGTTGACGAGCGCGATCTGCCGTTCAAGCCATTCGGCGCAGGCGTCCTGTTCCGCGGGCTGCGGGTCGCGGTTGCGAGGAGGGCGGCATTTGACGACGTTGGCAATATACACCTTTGAGCGGTCAAGGTCAATAAGCTCCAGCATCGTATCGAGAAGCTTTCCTGCGGGGCCGACGAACGGCTCGCCCTGCAGGTCCTCCTGCTCGCCTGGGCCTTCGCCGATGAACATGACCTCGGCGGCCTCATTGCCGACGCCGAACACGAGATTAGTCCGCGTCTCGCACAGCTCGCAGCGCGAGCAGCCGGCGCATTCCGATTTTAAAAGTTTCCAGCTGTCCATCTTTCTATTCCTCCGTGCCTCTGGCAAGCGTCAGCAGCAGCTCGCGACGGTTGTTCGCCGGATATTCCATAACGTAATCAAGCAGGAAGCGCAGCATGTCGCCCAGCTCTCTGCCGCGCAGACCAAGCTCGAGCAGATCGTCGCCGGTGACGGCGAGGTGCTTCATCGAGAAGCATTCGCCGCTCTTCAGGACTGCGCGCAGCTCCCGCGCGCTTCCGCCGCCGCTGAAAGCGTCGTAGCACTGCGCGGCGCAGCTCACGCTGTCCACCCCGTAGGCGCATAGCGCGCGCTTCCACGCTGCCTTGTCGGCGGGCTTCGGCTGCTTTACAAGCACTTCGGCGTTTGAGCAGCAGCGTATCGTCCGGCTGTCGAGCCGCAGCGCGGCGAGAAATTCCTCGGCGGAATCTATGCAGCCGAACTTCTCCAGCGCGCAGCACAGAGCCGCCCAGCGCGGCATCGCCTTGCGCTGTATCGTGCCCAGCCGGTGCAGCCGCCAGGGCTCGGGCATGCGCTTTTTCAGAAACGCGTCGAGCAGACCCAGCTCTATGAGCGTGTACACCATCTCGGGCGAGCGGGTGAGCAGGATCTTTTCCACCTCGTCCCGCACGCGCTCCGGCGCGAGCGAGGCGGCGAGCGGGGCTTTTTTCTCTATTGCGGAGAGAGTTTTTTCCTCGATCGTGAAGCCGAGCCGCGCGGAGAACCTCAGCGCGCGGAACATGCGCAGCGCGTCCTCCTCAAAGCGCAGCTCCGGATAGCCGACGCAGCGGATGATCCTGTTCTTTATGTCGTCCACGCCGCCGAAGGGGTCAGCGACCAGCCCGTCGGGCGGGAGGGCGATGGCGTTCATCGTGAAGTCGCGGCGGCTGAGGTCGGTCGTAAGATCGCCGACGAAGCTCACCGCGGCAGGGTGCCGGTGGTCGGCATAGGCTCCGTCGCTGCGGAAGGTAGTGACCTCGACGGAGCGGGAATTGACGTATACGGTCACGGTGCCGTGCTTCAGCCCCGTCGGGCGGGAGTTCGGAAAAATTTCCAGCGTCTGCTCCGGCAGGGCGCTGGTGCAGATATCCCAGTCCTGCGGATGCACGCCGAGGATCATGTCGCGCACACAGCCGCCTACGAGATACGCCGCATGGCCGCGCGACTGGAGCGTTATAAGGATATGCTTTACATATTTGGGAGGGCTTACGTTCGCCATATACACACTCCTCGTATGATTTTTACCGAGATATAAGGCCATACAACACAATATATGCTTGCAATGAGCCGGAATGGGTATTATAATACCAGCGTCAGTTTTTGAGCCGGAGTATGCTTCCACTGTTATTTTATCATTTCACGGCGTCAACATCAAGAGCATTCCGCGTATCGGGAGCCGCACGGCGGCATTTTGACGATCGTATTTATCCGGCACGTATTTACCAGATTTGGAGCGATTTTTATGATAGAGTTTGACAATTACTTATCCCCCGGCAGAAAGGGGCATCTGGTCGGCATAGGCGGCGTCTCGATGTCGTCTCTGGCCGAGGTGCTCAAGGGCATGGGCATCAGCGTTGTGGGTTCGGATATGAACGAGAACCCGAACGTCGTGTCCCTGCGCGCCCACGGCATCCATGTCCACGTCGGGCATGACGCCGCGAACATCACCGACGATATCGAATTCGTCGTGCGCACGGCTGCTGTGCATGATGACAATCCGGAGATAATCCGCGCGCATGAGCTGGGCATCCCCGTGTTCGAGCGGACACAGGCCTGGGGCGCGATATCCAAGGGCTACAGCAACGCCCTGTGCATCTCCGGCACCCACGGCAAGACCACTACCACCTCCATGTGCACCCATATCCTCATGGCTGCCGACCGCGACCCGACCGTTATGATCGGCGGCACGCTGCCGCTTCTGAATGCGGGGCACCGCGTCGGCCGCGGCAGCACGATAATCATGGAAGCCTGCGAGTACTATAACTCCTTCCTGTCCTTCCACCCGACCGTCGCCGTCATCCTCAACATCGAGGCCGACCATCTGGATTTCTTCAAGGATCTGGCCGACGTGCAGCACTCCTTCCGTGAGTTTGCGCTGCGCACTCCGGAGGACGGATGCGTCGTCGCCAACGCAGAGGACGCGAACACCATGGAGGCTCTGCGCGGCGTTCCCCGCCGTATCATCACCTTCGGCCTGACGGATAAGGCCGATGTTTATGCGGAAAATATTCAGTTTGTCGGCGCAAATTCGAGCTTTGATATTATGTATAAGGGCAGAAAGTTTACGGATGTCACCCTGCATGTCCCTGGGATGCACAACGTGAAGAACGCCCTCGCCGCGACCGCTGCGTCCATCTGCCTCGGCATCCGCCCCAACGCCGTCAAGTACGGCCTTGCCGGCTTCAACGGCGCGGGACGCCGCTTCGAGTTCAAGGGCAAGTATAACGGCGCGGACGTGTATGACGACTATGCCCACCATCCGGGCGAGCTGAAGGCGCTGCTGGACACCGTGGAGACGCTCAATTACAAGCGCTCCATCGTCGTCTTCCAGCCCCATACCTACTCCCGCACTGCGGCGCTGTTTGACGATTTCGTCACGCAGCTCAAGCGCCCCGATGTCCTCTTCCTCGCGGAGATATACGCCGCGCGCGAGAAAAACACCATCGGTATCTCTTCCGCGGATCTTGCCGCGAAGATAGACGGCGCGCGCTTCTTCCCGACCTTTGACGGGCTTGAGGCCGCCCTGCGCGAGACGCTTGAACCGGGCGACATCGTGCTCACCGTCGGCGCGGGCAACGTGTATAAGATAGGCGAGGACATACTCGCTGACAACGAAGAGTAATCAAAAAGGCCATCCGCGAGGGTGGCCTTTTGCGCAAAACGGGTTTTTAAACATCAAAAAATTTACATAAATCCGGAGGTACAAGTATGACTGACTACACAAAAATGTATGCGGAAAAGCTGACGACCGCCGACGAGCTGGCGGCGCGCGTTGAGAGCGGCTGGAGCATTGGCATGGACACCTCCGTGTCCGCGGCGCCGGCGATAGTCTCCGCGATAGCCCGCCGCGCGGCCGACGGCGCGCTGGACGGACTGACCGTGCAGACGATACTCGACGCCTACCCCTTCGAGTTCTATGCCGACGAGTCCCTGCGCGGAAAGATGACCGGTATGTCTTGGTTCTCAGGCGGCGGAGCCCGCCGCGCGATAAACGGCGGCTGGGCGGATATTCTTCCGGCCTACTACCGCGACATTCCCAAGCTCATCCGCGAGAACTACGAGTATGACGTCGTGCTGCTCTCCGTCTCGCCGATGGACAAGCACGGATATTTCAGCCTCGCCACCGCGAATTCCTACACCGAGGCGCTGCTCGACCGCACGAAGCGTGTGTTCCTCGAGGTCAACAGCTTCCAGCCCCGCGCCATCTGCGGCGGACAGGTGCACATCAGCCGCGTTGACGGGCTTATCGAGCACAACGCACCGCTGCCCGTCATGGCTCCGACCAAGATCGACCCCGTCAGCGAGACGATAGGCAACATCATCGCCGAGCAGATACCCGACGGCGCCTGCATCCAGCTCGGCATCGGCGCGATACCCGACGCGACGGGCATGGCGCTCAAATCCAAGCACGACCTCGGCATCCACACCGAACTGTTCACCGACTCCATGGTCGAGCTTATCGAGTGCGGCGCGGTCAACAACAGCCGCAAGCAGATACATCGCGGCCAGACCGTCACGACCTTCGCCTACGGCTCACAGCGGATATACGACTATATCGACGATAACCCCGCCATCGCCATCCTGCCTGTTGACTATGTCAACGATCCGGCGGTCATCTGTCAGAACGACAACATGATATCCATAAACTCCGCCATCGAGGTCGACCTCTTCGGTCAGGTCTGCGCGGAGAGCATCGGCACCAAGCATATGTCCGGCTCCGGCGGCCAGATCGACTTCGTCCGCGGCGCGTGCCAGTCGAAGGGCGGCAAGAGCTTCATCGCCTTTGCATCTACCACCAAGGGCACGATAAGCAAGATCTGCGCGAGCCTTACGCCCGGCGCGGTCTGCACCACGAGTAAAAACGACGTGGACTACGTCGTCACCGAGTACGGCATCGCGCATCTGCGCGGGCAGAGCCTCGCGTCCCGCGCGCGCCAGCTCATCTCGATAGCGCACCCCGATTTCCGCGACGAGCTGCTGTTCGAGGCGAAGAAGCGCGGGATCATGGTCTGAGTCGGGGCGGAAAAAATTTTTTGAAAAAATTTAAAATTCCCTCTTGACTTTAGCGCCTAAAAGGAGTAAAGTGTGCCCATCAACAACGGAGGCAGAGAAAATGAAGGCTAATTGCTTCGCATTTGCATACGGCTATTTCTATTACTTTTTTATGCAGAAAAGTAATAGCGCTTTGTGCTGCGATGATTTGCCCGATGTTTGATATTCAAGCTGCTTTTAGGGTGCCGCACAAACGCTTGTTTGTGCGGCACTTTTAATTTTTCCGTTGTGAGCAAAGACAAGGAGATATGAAAAATGAAAAACCTGAAAAAACTCACCGCTGTACTGTGTACCCTCGTGATGCTGCTTGCGCTGTGCGCCTGCGGCAATACCGCCGCCCCGGCTGCGGAGCCGACCGAAGCTCCCGCCGCCGAAGAGAGCGCCGCTCCGTCTGATGACGTCGCCGCAGACCAGACCTTTGTCGTCGGCATCTGCCAGCTCGTCCAGCATGACGCGCTTGACGCCGCGACCGAAGGCTTTAAGCAGGCTCTGACCGACAAGCTCGGCGACAAGGTCACCTTCCAAGAGGGCAACGCCTCCGGCGATCCCGCTACCTGCTCCGTCATCGTCAACCAGTTCGTCTCCGACGACGTTGACCTCATCATGGCAAACGCAACTCCCGCACTGCTCGCGGCAGTCGCTGCTACCAATGAGATCCCCATCCTCGGCACCTCCGTCACCGACTACGGCTCCGCGCTTGAGATAAGCGACTGGACCGGCGCTACCGGCTTCAACGTGTCCGGCACCTCCGATCTCGCTCCGCTCGACGGTCAGGCTGCAGTGCTCAAGGAGCTTTGCCCCGACGCAAAGGTCGTAGGCATCCTCTACTGCTCCGGCGAGCCCAACTCCAAGTTCCAGGCTGACACCATCACCCCGATGTTCGAGGAACTCGGCCTTGAGGTCAAGGAATTCACCTTCGCAGACTCCAACGATGTTGCAAACGTCACCGCTACCGCCTGCTCCGAGTGCGATGTGCTCTACATCCCGACCGATAACACCGCCGCCTCCTGCACCGAGGCCATCAACAACGTAGCGCTGCCCGCCGGTGTCCCCATCATTGCCGGTGAGGAAGGCATCTGCCGCGGCTGCGGTATCGCCAGCCTGAGCATCTCCTACTTCGACCTTGGCTACGCTACCGGCGAGATGGCATACGAGGTTCTCGTTGAGGGTGCAGACCCCGCCACCATGCAGATCCGCTTCGCTCCTCAGTTCACCAAGATCTACAACCCCACCAACTGCGAAGCTCTCAACATAACTGTCCCTGAGGACTACATCGCTCTCGGCTGATAACTGAAAAAGCACCTGTCAGAGACTCAAAAAGTCTCTGACAGGATTGTCGGCGTTTATAAAAATAGGTTTTAAGGAGATTTTATCGTGAGTATTACGGCATATTTCGCTTCACTCAGCCTGCTGAAGCTCGTAAAGAATCTGCCCGGCGGAGTTGCGCAGGGGCTTATATGGGGGCTTATGGCTCTCGGAGTTTACATCACTTTCCGTCTGCTCGACGTGGCAGATCTGACTGTTGACGGCTCCTTTACCACCGGCGGCGCTGTGACCGTGATGCTGATACTCGCGGGTGTTCCCGCGTGGGCGGCGCTTCTGGTCGCGGTGCTTGTGGGTACGCTTGCGGGATTCTGCACCGGGCTTCTGCACACGAAGCTCGGCATCCCGGCGATACTGGCCGGCATACTCACGCAGTTTTCGCTCTATTCCATAAACCTGCGCATCATGGGCATGGCGGCGAACAAGGCGGTCAGCGTGGATAAGTTCTCGCTTGTCCTCTCCTCCCGCAGCATTTCCTCCGCTATCCTGACCGGCGCGCTCATCGCGCTGGCACTCGTTGCACTGTTCTACTGGTACTTCGGCACTGAGCAGGGCTCTGCCCTCCGCGCAACCGGCAGCAACCCCAACATGAGCGCGGCGCAGGGCATCAACGTCAACCGCATGAAGGTGCTCGGCCTGTCTCTTTCCAACGGCATCGTCGCCCTCTCCGGCGGCCTGATGGCGCAGTATCAGGGCTTCGCGGACGTCAACATGGGTCGCGGTGCGATCGTCATCGGCCTTGCCGCCGTCATAATCGGCGAGGTTATTGCCCGCGCGATACTCGGCAAGCATCTGAATTTCTTCGGCACGCTGACCTTTACGGTCATCGGCGGCGTGATATACTACGCAGTCGTCGTTATCGTCCTCTGGCTGCGGCTGAATTCCAACGACTTGAAGCTGTTCACGGCGATAATCGTCGCGGTATTCCTCGCGGTGCCATACCTCCGCGCAAAGCGGCTGAATTCCTTCGGGAGACTGAAAAGAAAGGCGGCGGAGCACGATGCTTGATCTTATAAACGTACGTAAAACATTCAATAAAGGCACAATAAATCAGCGCGTGGCGCTCGACGGCATTAACCTCCATCTTGACGACGGCGATTTCGTCACGGTCATCGGCGGCAACGGCGCCGGTAAATCCACCATGCTCAACGCTGTGGCCGGTGTCTGGCCGGTGGATGACGGGCGCATCATCCTTGACGGCGAGGACATCACCGCGCTGCCCGACTACAAGCGCGCAAAGTATATCGGCCGCGTATTCCAGGACCCGATGATGGGCACCGCGCCGAACATGCAGCTTGAGGAAAACCTCGCCCTCGCAATGCGCCGCGGCCAGCGCCGCGGGCTGGGCTGGGGCGTGACCAGAGCGGAGCGCGAGGAGTACCGCGAGAAGCTGCGCGGCCTCGGCCTCGGCCTTGAGGATCGTATGACGGCCAAGGTCGGCCTGCTCTCCGGCGGCCAGCGCCAGGCGCTGACGCTGCTCATGGCGTCTCTGCGCCGCCCGAAGCTGCTGCTGCTCGACGAGCACACCGCGGCGCTCGACCCTGCGACTGCGGCGAAGGTGCTGGAACTGTCGGATAAGATCGTCGCCGAGAACGGCCTGACCGCGATGATGATAACCCACAACATGAAGGACGCGATAAAGCACGGCAACCGCCTTATTATGATGAATGAGGGGCGGATAATCCTCGATATCAGCGGCGAGGAGAAGCAGAAGCTCACAAAGCGCGACCTCATGGATAAGTTCGCAGAGATCGCGGGAATGCAGGTCGAATCCGATCAGGTCCTGCTGACCAGATAAAAGGATATTTACCCTCTGTATGTACTGAATCATACGGAGGGTTTTATATAATAGTAACAGGGCATAGCTGAAAGCTATGCCCTGTTACTATTATTATATTTATGCCGCTCAGGCTGCGCGGTGGAACACCACGTCGCCGTCGGAGAGACCCTCGCCGTCCATGGTGATGGTGTCGGCCTCGCCGTCGTATATGACGGTCTCGGTCTCGGAAGCGATGGTCAGCTTTACCACGCCGTCCTCAACGGTGTATGTGCCGTTGGAGCTTACAGAGTCGATAATGGCGATGAACTGATCCTTGGGGAAGTAGGTAGCAAGGAAGTCCTCGATGCTGACGTTGTTGTCCATCTCGAAGAGGGCTTCCAGACTGTCTACCTCGCAGTAGGCCAGCAGCTCGTCAAGAGTCATGTTGTTGTCCGCCGCAAGCTCGGTGTAGACATCCTCGACCCATTTGGTGAAGCCGACCTGAAATGCGGCGAGAACCTTGTCGACAGTGGCGTCGAGGGACTGACCGTCCACTTTCAGGTAGAAGCTGCCCTTGTCGGTCACTTCGATGGTGATGATCATGGTCACGGTGCCGAGATCGACGTCGGCCATTATCGCGTCGGCGGAGTCGGGATTGAGCGCGGAATTGAAGGCGGTCACGAATATGTCGGTGACGTCGATGTCATCGGAGACCCAGTTGCCGACGAGCTTCGCAGTGATGATCTTGTCGGTGGCCTGCGAGATGAGGTCGGCGCTGTCCTGATAATCGCCGAGAGCGGTGAGCAGCTCGATCGCGTTCTCGTAATCGCCGGCGTCAAACGCCGCTTTGGCGATCTGGTAGTCGCATTCCTTGGCCTGATCGGCGCTGTCCTCATAGTCGCCGAGAGCCTTGAACATTTCGGACGCGGCGGCATAATCGCCGTCAGCCATCAGCTGTGCGGCCTTCTTGTAGTCCGAAGAATTGCAGCCGGTAATAGAGAACATTACAGCTATCATAAGGACTGCCGCAAGTACCTTTTTGATGTTTTTCATATCTTTTCCTTTCTGTTCTTGTTGTCGTGCGGTGTTTAAGCTGATTTTATCAGAGGGCGCGGGGGTTGTCAATCACTCCGCGTCCAATATCTCACAATTGTCAAGCGCGTATTCAAGAAAGGTGGCGAAAATAGTTTTGCAATTCAAAACAGTTTTGCCACACATGACAATTTCGACGGCATTTGCCTGTATTACACCACTTTTGCACGGTAAATTGCGTTTTGTGCAGAAGGCGTTACCATGGTGCAGGGAGTGGAAGTTGAAAAAAGAAAGGGCAATATAAAGAAACCCTCTGTCATTCCGAGACCAGTGCTCACACTGGTCGTGGGAATCCGTTTCTTTTATAGACGGCAGTATATTTCCGCTTGGAGTAAAGGAGAACGGATTGCCACGTCGCTTCGCTCCTCGCAATGACAGGGTGACTTGGGACGGTGCGCCGATTTATCACCGGAAGCACGTCGCTGCATTTTTGGGACGGCACAGGGGCCGTCACCTACGGGCGTGAGTTATCGTGCACACTTTCTTTTCCATTCTGCTCGTATCGCTGCTCTGGAGACCCCTTTCCACAGTGTGCGCACTGGGGACTGTCTCGCTGCGGCTCGGTCACGGCGCGGCTCTGACATGCCACCGGCATGTCATTCACTACCGCGCCGCCGCTTCGCTACCCTAAAAGGGGCAGCGCTTCGCGGCAAAGGTTTAGGACTGGCGCGGTGGTTCCTCTGCACTCTCTTGGCGCCCCTCTTATGGGAGCTGGCGGCCGTAAGGCCGACTGAGGGGTCGCCAGGGCACAGAAAGTGCCAATAGGAAAAAGAGAGAGCAGCGTACAGATTACAGCCGTTATTCAGCTGCACTTCACAGCAAGGATTTGAAACGCCGCGGTGAATTTTTTTCACCGCAGCGTTGTATATTAATATGAGTAGAACATAACACAAAACGGGTAAGGAGAAAAGCTATGGCAAAAAGACCGGAATGGAAAAAGCTCATCATATCGATACTGATACCGTTGGCCGTCGGTGGAGCGGCGGCGCTGATTGCAAACGGCAGCTTCAAGGATTTCGAGGCGCTGAACAAACCTCCACTCGCGCCGCCTGCGTGGGCGTTCCCGGCCGCGTGGACGCTGCTGTACATCCTCATGGGCATCGCGGCCTATCTCGTGTACTGCTCCGAAAAATACCCCGGCCGCATCGAGCGCGCGCTCACGTTTTACGCGGTGCAGCTGTTTATGAACTTCTGCTGGACGCTCATCTTCTTCAACCTCAAGCTCTACCTTGCGGCCTTCATCTGGCTCGTGCTGCTGTGGGCCGCCATCGCCGGCACGGCGCTGCTGTTCCGCTTCATATCGAAGCCCGCGGGCTGGCTGATGCTGCCCTATCTGGCATGGGTGACATTCGCTGGTTACCTTAATCTGGGAGTATATATCCTTAACCGATGAGCCGAAAAGCAATTACTTCAAAAAAATTTCGGCACTCGCAAATAAGTGTATAAATATATCCGTACCGCATGAAAAAAGTTTCCGCGAAGTTTGTGTAAAAACTGAAATTTGCCTGAAATTATCGGGTTTTCCTTGCATCCGGCCGGGCAATGTGCTAAAATACTAACGATAGTGCATGGGAGATAAATGCGCTCATTTCCAGAACAGGGAGGGACGTATATGGAAAATAAAGCCAAGATAATCACGGTAGCAGGCAAGGGCGGAGTAGGCAAGACTTCTATCTGCGCGTCCATAGTGAGACTGCTTGTTGAGAAGTACCCCGACAAGAAGATACTCGCGATCGACGCCGATCCTGCCGTCGGTCTGTCCGTTGCTCTTGGCGTGGATGTGAAGCTGACGCTGGACGATATCCGTATGAGCATCGTCGACAGCGTTGAAAACGGAGAGACAAGAGAAGCGCTGGAGCTTCTCAGCGAGGCGCGGTTCAGAATTTTTGACGCGCTGGTTGAGATGCCGGGCTTCGTGTTCCTTGCGATAGGCCGTCCGGAGAGTTCCGGCTGCTACTGCAAGGTCAACTCCTACCTGAAGGAAGTTATCGGACTTCTGGCAAACAGCTTTGACTACGTTGTAATCGATGGTGAGGCGGGGATCGAGCAGATCCAGCGCCGCGTGATGGAAAAGGTGACTCATCTGCTGCTTATTACTGACCAGAGCAAGAAGGGAGCCCAAGTCGTCAGCACCATCAAGAACGTGGCGGACGAGCTTATCGCCTATGACAAGATAGGCGTCATCGTCAACCGCGTCACCAACCCCGAACTTGCGGATCTGATAAAGGTTCCGGGCGTGGATATTCTCTCGTTTATCCCCGCGGACAAGACCTTTGCCGCAAACGACATCAAGGGCAAGAGCGTTATGGAGCTTCCGGCGGATTCCGCGATGCTCGCGGGCGCGAAAGAGGCTCTGACCAAGATCGGGATACTCTGAGATCCCGCAAAACGGTATTCAATGGGGCATAATCCCGCTGCTCCATAAAATAGAAAACTTAAAGAAGAGGTGTAACATTTGAAAGATCTTAAGCATCTGATCTACTTTGAAAGTCTGCTTGAGAACGCCAACAACGAGCTGGTGCAGAAGGCACAGGCGGAAGGCAACCTCGCCCTCGGCTATACCTGCTACCATGTTCCCGAGGCGCTGCTCAACGTAGGCAACTGCTTCTCGGTGCGTCTGCGCGCGCCGCACACCGGCTCCATCGACATCGCAACCTACTACATGTCCAACTACACCTGCGAGTTCGCACGCGCGCTCGTCGAGCGCGGCATCGAGGGCGGCTACCAGTTCCTCGACGCTATGATAGGCGTTGACGCCTGCTCCATGATGAACCGTGCAATGGAGCACTTTGAGATCCTGAAGGTCAACGATAAGCCCAACTTCTTCGTGACCCACTGCGACATCCCCTACAAAATCACCGACTACACTCTCGACTCCTACGTCAAGCAGATGCGTATCCATGTGCTCGACAAGCTCACCGAGGTCTACGGCGTGGATACCTCCGACGCCGCCATCCGTCAGGCAGTCGCAGAGCACAACGAGGTCTGCTCCATCATCTCCGAGATGGCAGAGATGCGCAAGGCAGAGAACCCCGTCATCACCGGCTATGAGTTCCATGTCATCAACCTCGTTTCCTACACCTGTCCGAAGGCTCTCATCCTGCCTTACCTGCGTGAGACCCTGAAGGAGCTGAAGAAGCGCAAGCCCGACGAGAAGTCTCCGTTCCGTGCCCGCGTTGCGATAGTCGGCTCCGAGATCGACGATCCTCAGCTCACCAAGCTCATCGAGGGCTGCGGCGCTCTGGTCGTGTCCGACCGTTACTGCTTCGGCTCCACTCCCGGCCGCGAGGTCATCGAGCTCAAGGACGACGAGGACGCTCTGCGCCAGATCTGTCTGCACGTAATGGAGCACTCCGAGTGCGCACGCTACATATCCGACGAGAAGGTGCATCAGCGCCGTGAGACCGCTGACCGCCTCGCAAAGGAGTACAACGCCGAAGGCATCATCTACGAGCAGATGAAGTACTGCGACTACTGGGGCTTCGAGCGCGCTCTGGTTTCCCACATCATGCACGACGAGTACGGCTGGCCCGTCCTGTCCATCGACAGACTGTACAACAACGGTAACTCCGGTCAGCTCCGCACCCGTGTTCAGGCCTTCGTTGAATCCCTTGAGATTAAGCGTATCCACAAAGAGGAGGGCAAAGCATAATGGCAAAGAAGGAAAAGATACAGTATCCGAATCCGGAATTCTGGAAATGCAAAGATGAGATCGACTGGGCGAAGCAGTGGGAGAACCTCAAAGAGGTCGGCGGCATTGCCTGGGATCTCCTCAAGGCTACCGACTGGAAGCAGTTTGGTCAGGATCGTGTAAATGATATTAAGGCCGACTTCGAGCGTGCCAAGGGCGAGTACAAGGATTTCATGGCTCTCGACGCCGACGGCAAGAAGGATCGCATCCTCAACGGTGAGAAGAGCCTCGGCCGCCTCTACCGCAAGGGCGCCATGGCCACCGTCCGCCGTGAGTGGCGCGGCATCAAGGACACCGCATATGACTTCTATGAGTGGGCTCGTATGTGGGGCATGCTCCTTATGACCTTCTCCAAGGACCTCATTCCCGCGCTCAACGGCGCACTGTACTACCGCTGGATGATCTCCTACTTCTGCTGCCACGGCTTCATGGATAAGAACATCATGGGTCTGCGCGGCTCCAACCTGCGCATGAGCCATCTGCTCATCTACGATATATTCCGCTACGTCGCAGAGAACCTCGTTCTCTCCGCCAAGGCCGACGAGAAGAACGGCAACAGCGGCGCTCTCAACCAGCGCACCGTTCTGTTCGACGAGATGACCATGGGTCAGATCATGGGCGGCTTCCCCGACCTGTACGGCTTCCCCCATCAGCTTCTCGGCGTGTTCCTCGTCTCCGAGATAGACCAGCTCACCTGCGTTCCCTACATCGATGCGGTTGAGTCCTATGGTCTGCCCTCCGATACCTGCCCCGTTCCCTCCTCCGAGTGCGGCGCACTGGTTATCGACGCTCTGCCGCACATGGGCTCCTGCTTCCTCTCCTCCTCCATGCCCTGCGACGGCTCCACCATGGCATCCTCCTACTACTCCCGCCGCTTCCCGAACGTCCCCATATTCCATCTTTGCTTCCCCGTCCGCTACTTGGATGAGGAGACCGTTCAGATGGGCGCCGAGGATATCAGAGCCTGCATAAAGTTCATCGAGGAGCGCACCGGCGCAAAGTGGAACTGGGATGCATACTTCACCATGATTAAGCGCTTCAATCAGGAGACTGCTTACGAGCTTCAGAAGTGGGAAGTCAACAAGTCTGCATACCCGCAGCTTCTCGGCCCCTGCTACGAGCTGTTCCGCAAGTGGAACTACGAGATGGACGGCGGCGCGGATCCTCGTGTCATCAAGACCTTCGAGAAGGTCAACAACATCCTGATGAAGGCCTACGAGAACAAGGAAGAGCCTTGGCCCGGCAAGATGAAGTATCGTGCTATCGTCTGGTCCTGCCCTGCTCACTACTATGCAAACTTCTCCAACTGGCTTGCTAACTGCTGGGGCGTCAACGTCCTGGTCGAGATGGAGTCTCTGAACTTCACCAAGCCTCTTGAGACCGAGGATAAGGAAGAAGCCCTCCGCGACCTCGCCCGCCTCTACGAGCGTATGGTTATGCGCCGTCACACCAACGGCGGTTACCAGAACGTCGTCGACGAGCTGTGGAAACAGTGCGAGGACTGGAACGCAAAGCTCATCATCATGTACCAGAACGTCGCCTGCAAGAACATGGCTACCGTTCAGGGCGTGCTGGACGATCAGGGCCGCGAGCGCGGCTACGACCTCATCTGGGTCGAGCACGATCTTATGGACCCGCGTACCGTCTCCCGCCGCACCATGCGCGACAAGGTCAACGAGTACATGCGCACCGTCATGAAGGCGGAGCCTGTCGATCCGTCTCTGGTCGAGTTCGAGGACGAGGTCTGCATGTGATCGCAGCGCGCACAGCGTGATTTCAGCAATTCCCGTAACTTAAAGGGCTTCCGGGCAAGCCCCGGAAGCCTCGGAAATAATTCAATCTTATAAAGAAAATTAAACTGGAGGAATACATAATGAAATACTTTGGCGGCTGCGACGTAGGCTCCACCTACACAAAGGCA
>ERZ1034952.1164-NODE-1164-length-22062-cov-13.241650_pt1 | contig 22062 bp, 23 predicted proteins | sample MGYA00520625_ERZ1034952 | MGnify/ENA primary metagenome ERZ1034952 (study PRJEB33766, sample SAMN09781773) | gut metagenome | biome: gut microbiome | host: Homo sapiens | place: Madagascar | study: EMG produced TPA metagenomics assembly of the PRJNA485056 data... | reverse complement strand
TCGGGGACAAGCCCCTCTTTTGTTACTTTTGTCAAAAGTAACGCAAAAGCACTTTAGACAGCCGTACCGCCTATCAAAAGTACCCTTGCGCCCTGCCGGGGGCAAGACGTCCGGAGGACGTCTGTTCTGCACCGACCGGAGCGGAGACCATTATTTCTCCCGCTAGTCGGATTGCTTCTGCGTTACTCACTTAACTAATCTATTACTGTATTCTCGCCCGTATATATTCCAGATCTCCGCAGTACGGTGTTCCTACCAGATACCATTCCCTTGCCGGATTCATCTCCATTCTGGTCTGCACCCACTGATCATCAATTAGTACTTCCAGGCATTCCCCACAATGAAATCCTGTATCAATCCATAAATCTGATGACAATAAACCATATCTATCGTTACTGCTGTTATATCCTAATCTTCCTTCTCTCATTGCTGTATGCTCCTTTCTATTGTCCTACTGTAAGGACGCCCTGATTCAGGGCTCCCTTTCGCAGCCTATAATTTACCGATAAATAATCGGGTAATCTATAACCTCTCGTCTGTATCTTACCGGCTTTCTCCTTGTCTGATATTTACAGGTGCGTGACACGCTCCTGTTATAAAGTGATCAGCAAGAATCTCTACCAACGAAAGTTTTCCGGTATTCCCTTCCTTTCCAGGTATTCCTGCCTGGACTTTTCTCTCTCTTCCTCTGTTGGGGCTGTTTTGTACTTGCTGTATAACTCCCGATCTACCATTGCATTCAATTTCTTTTCTAACCCTTTCCTTATGATTTCTTCGCCCTTATAATTCTCCATCAGGAAATATTGCAACAGTTGAAAGAATAACTCATATGGTATCTGCACATTTCTATTTTTCATCTGATCTCCTTTCAAGGTGGCAAGATGCCCTATTATTAAGATATGGTCATCTTGCCATCTTCCTTTTTCTACTCTGACAACATCCAATACCACTGATTTCCACGTTTTACGGAATCTATTCCCAGTTCCATTTTGGCATTTCTCAGTGTTTTCTTTTTAATTCCCAGTTTTTCTGCTTCTTCCTCAATTTTCTTTTGTGTCATACCTCCATCAGCCAGTATCTCAAGCAGAAATTCTTTTGCTTTCCGGGTTTTCTGTCCTTTTCCCTCTCCATTGAGCAATTCATCTGCACTAATGTCATATTCACCAATCCATTCAAATCCGTTGTTTTTATCCAGACGGAACGCAATAGCTTTACCTTCCGGTGCCAGGGAACTCTTTGTATGGCACACAACTCTTACTTCCGGTTCGTCCTTAATTCGCCCGACAATCAAAACGCTTCTTGCAGCTGCCTGAAAATCAATAGAACCAAGTCCCCGGTAAGAAGATTTTCCGTTACTGTTCTTGTTCATGTGTCCAATCAGAATAATCGCACAATGATATTTTTCTGCCAAGACTGCTATACGTTTCATCAAAGGACGGATTTCATTAGCCCTGTGCATATCCACCTCTGATCCAAGGAAGCCCTGAATCGGGTCAAGCACAACCATTCTGGCTTTTGTCTGCACAATTGCTTCTTCCAACCGGACATCTGCCATCGTCAGCGGTTGCTCACTGTCATCGATAACCATGACCTTTGTGCAGTCTGCACCTGCAGCAAGTAATCTTGGTTTTATCGTATCTCCAAGGCCATCTTCTGCAGTCTGGTAGATTACATTTACTGGTGCCTCCAAATGCTGTGTTGACGCATTGTTTTCAATATTTTCTGCATCTACCATATCGCTTTCACTATCAGTATCTATTCTTTTATCTTTTTTTAAATCAGCTGGAAGAATAGACTCTCCTCTGGTTAGTTTTGCAATAATCTGAAGCACCATTGTGGTCTTTCCTTCTCCCGGATCTCCCTGTATAATTGTTACTTTTCCATAAGGAATAAATGGATAAAGCAGCCATTCAATCTGCTCCACTTCCACCGTATCCATGTTGATGAGTTTCAGTTCCGGTTCCAGCCTTTTCTGTACTGTTTTATTTGTTTCTGTTCTTTTGTTTTCCATCAAATCCTCCTTATTTTCCCGTTGAAAGAAAGAGTGGTTTTTGATAGAATACTCATAGAAGTTTTTGGGAAGAGTATTCTACCAAATCACTGCCTTTAGGTGTTTGCCGACACTTAAAGGCTCTTTTATTCCGCTTTCATTCCAGCCATTGTTATTGTGATAAGCCGAATCACTTCCAATAAATCCTCCGGCACATCTTCTCCCTTTTTCAGACATTTCAGCTCACTCAGTACCTTTTCAAGTTCCTTCTTCAAAGCTTTATACACCCTGGGATTTCCTGTAACCACAACTTCTTTTTCCTGCAGTCGTCGGATAATATATTCTTGTTTGGTTAATCCCGATAGCCGTACTGCCGTCTCCAGAAGTTCATCTTCTTCCGGTGACATCCGAAATGCTACAACTTTATTTCTCCAACGTCCCTGCTGATCCAGACATTTAGCCGACATTTGCAAGTTCTCCTTCCACTTCATTTAATTCTTCTTCCATATTTTCCGCATCCAGCTGCTCTGCCATGTCCTGCTGTACCGACGGGAATAGATGTGCATACCGGTAAGTAATCTTTTCTGCTGAATGTCCAACCCTTTTTCCGATTGCCAATGCGGTATATCCCATATTGATCAGCAGGGATACATGACTATGCCTAAGATCATGAACTCGGATTTTCTTTACCCCACTCGCTTTGCAGCCTCTTTCCATCTCATGATTCAGATAATATTTTGTTACCGGAAAAATGCGGTCGTCAGGCTTTAAACTGTAATATAATTTCAGGCAGTCCTGCATTTCATCACACAGAAACTGTGGCATTATGACTGTCCGTACACTGTTCTTTGTCTTTGGCGTACTGATTACATCTTCTCCTTTCAAACGCTGATAGGACTTATTGATCCGAAGCGTTTTCTTTTTGAAATTAAAATCTGCTGGTGTTAAAGCAAGCAGCTCGCCCGAACGAATTCCACACCAGTAAAGCAGTTGAAAAGCATAGTAGGAAAGAGGTTTGTCCATCATTTCTTCTGCAAATCGCTTATACTCCTCTTTTGTCCAGAACAACATTTCCTTGCCTTCTTCTTCTCCCAGTGCCCCAGCTTTTCTTGCCGGATTAGTGCTAAGATCGTAATATTTCACTGCATGATTAAAAATAGTGCTTAATTGTCCATGTATCGTTTTCAGATACGTTGGCGAAAGCGGTTTTCCTGTTTTCGTTTTCAGTTTTCTCATCTGGTTATGCCAGTCCATCACATCTTTCGCTGTAATTTCTGATACTTTTCGCTTTCCAAGATACGGAAGAATCTTTTTCTGAATAATATTTTCTTTCGTAAGCCAAGTACTCTGCTTCAAAGAAGGTCTGATATCTTCTTCATACATAGTGCAAAAGCTTTCCATTGTCATATCCACACTTGCTTTCTTCTGTAATTTGAATTGTAATTCCCAGTCCACAGCTTCTTTTCTTGTAGAAAACCCTCGTTTGCATTTCTGTTTTCTTGCACCTGTCCAGTCCTGATAACGAATCATTACATACCAGGTGCCATTGTCATTCTTGTAAATTGCCATTCCTAATTCCTCCCATCATTCGATCTTGTTCCATAGAACTGCTCATAAAAATACTTCCGGTCAACTTTTCCTGCGATTGTCTGACATCCCATTGCCTGCAATTCCCTGTTTAGCCTTTTCATCAGCTTGTATGCATAGGACTCCGATACTTCCAGGACTTCCATGACCTCTTTCACATTCATAAACATTTTACTCATAGAAAATTTCTCCTTTCTTTTTACTATACTATTTTGTATTGGTTGAATTATACTATACTATTCTGTATGGGTCAAGTACTTTCAATACATTTACCCATACTTTTTTGTATGGATTTTCTTGTCTCTACCATTTGGATATGCTATACTCAACCTATCAAGAAAAAGACAGGAGATATAGCATATGGCAATAGGCGAAAGAATCCACCATTTCAGACTTCTGCGTGGTTTCACGCAGAAATATTTGGGGCAACAGCTGGGATTCAGTGATTCACAGGCTGATGTCCGCATTGCACAGTATGAAAAAGGGGCACGCAGTCCAAAGGAAAAATACCTGAACGCATTGGCTGATATTTTTGAAGTATCCCCTCATGCTCTGGCTGTCCCGGATATTGACAGTTACGTTGGACTGATGCATACCTTATTTACCTTAGAAGACCTTTACGGACTTCACATTGATGAGATTGACGGAGAACTTTGTCTCCGGCTGGACAAGTCCAAGGGAACCACCTACCTTTCTATGTTTGATATGTTCCATGCATGGCAGGAACAGGCAGAAAAACTCAAATCCGGCGAGATCACTCAGGAAGAATATGACCAGTGGCGTTACAACTATCCCAAAAACGCAAAATAAAAGCCGACAAAAAAAGGTCTTACCAAATTGATTTCACTCAATTCAGTAAGACCTTTTTTGTCGGTTTCACACATATTACCTGATAACCACAAGATTCCGGATAAATAATGCCAAAATCTCTCGTGTTATCATTTTGTTATCAAATAGAACTTTATCTGCCCTGAAATGCCCTGTTTATAAGGGATTCCAGAAAATTTTTATTATTCAAACTCAATCGTTCCAGGCGGTTTACTAGTCAGATCATAGAATACTCTGTTAACTCCCTTAACCTCATTAATAATTCTGCTCATCACCTTATTCAGTACATCATAAGGAATTTCAGCAGCCTCAGCTGTCATGAAATCTACAGTTGTTACTGCTCTTAAAGCAACAGCATAATCGTATGTTCTCTCATCCCCCATAACTCCGACACTTCTCATGTTTGTCAGTGCTGCAAAATACTGGTTAATATTCTTGTCAAGTCCTGCGTTTGCAATCTCTTCTCTGTAGATGGCATCTGCATCCTGAACAATCTTAACTTTTTCTTCTGTGACTTCACCGATGATACGGATTCCAAGTCCAGGTCCAGGGAATGGCTGACGGAATACCAGTCTCTCCGGAATTCCAAGCTCCAATCCTGCCTTACGTACTTCGTCTTTGAACAGATCACGAAGAGGCTCAATGATATCTTTAAAATCTACATGCTCCGGAAGTCCACCTACATTGTGGTGAGATTTAATCACTCCGGATTCTCCACCGAGTCCGCTTTCTACAACGTCCGGATAAATGGTTCCCTGTGCGAGGAAGTCTACAGCACCGATCTTCTTGGCTTCTTCTTCGAAGATACGGATGAATTCTTCACCGATGATCTTACGTTTTGCTTCTGGTTCTGTTACTCCGGCTAGTTTATCGTAATATCTCTGCTGCGCATTTACACGGATAAAGTTCAGGTCGAACTGTCCATTTGGTCCGAATACACCTTCTACTTCATCACCTTCATCTTTACGGAGAAGACCATGATCGACAAATACACATGTCAACTGCTTTCCGATAGCTCTGGATAACAGTCCTGCTGCCACTGAAGAATCTACTCCGCCAGACAATGCAAGAAGTACTCTTCCGTCGCCGACTTTTTCGCGGATCTCCTGGATTGTATTCTCTACGAATGCATCCATCTTCCAGTCGCCTGCACATCCGCAGACACCTAATACGAAGTTCGATAACATCTTAGTTCCTTCTGCTGTGTGAAGTACTTCCGGATGATACTGGATTGCATATAATCCTGCTTCTGTATTCTCAGCTGCTGCAACCGGGCAGTCCGCTGTATGTGCTGTGATCTCGAATCCAGGTGCAATCTGTGAGATGTAATCAAAATGACTCATCCAGCAGATTGTCTTCTCTGATACACCTTCAAAAATCTTGGAATCTTTCTTATCTATCAGCACTTCTGTCTTACCATACTCACGTACTGGAGCCGATTCTACTTTTCCTCCAAGTACATGCGTCATGAGCTGCGCACCATAACATAATCCAAGAACCGGAATACCTAGTTCGAACAATTCTTTTTTATATGTCGGGGAATCTGCTTCATAACAGCTGTTTGGTCCGCCTGTCAGGATGATTCCCTTAGGATTCATAGCTTTGATCTTCTCAATATCTGTTTTGTATGAGTAGATCTCGCAATATACATTGCATTCTCTGACACGTCTTGCTACCAGCTGATTGTACTGTCCACCAAAATCAATGACAATTACTAATTCTTTTTTCACAAGAATTTCCTCCTATTTGTTTTCTATATGGCTAATCTTTATTATAAAATAGAAGTCCCGTTTTTACAAGGGACTTCTATCTTTTCTCCGATAAACCAGACTTTTTCTATCATAACTAGCAACTATCTGCTGACAAACGTTTTCTATCCTATACAATCGCATTTTTCTTCCAACTTCCTTTGAAATACCGGATCACAAAACACATTGCCCGGAATACCCAGTCGATCACCATCGCAACCCAGATACCGAATACACCCATTCCCATATATTTTCCAAGCACGTAACTGAATCCGATTCGGAAGATCCACATGGATATGCTCGAAATGTACATACATGCCTTCGCATCACCCGCTGCACGGAACGTCGCAGGCAGGCTGAACGCAACCGGCCAGATAAATATCGCACCGATTCCGTGGAAATGTATGATATCCGCCGTCGTCTTTGCTGTAAGATCGGACAGGTTATATGCCTTTAATATAAATGGCAATAAGGAGAATATAAATAATACCATCGCAGTCATACTGACATAAGTAATGAGCATTAATTTCTTATTATAATACTTCGCCTGTTCATAATCGCCCGCACCCACACATCTGGAAATAACCGGTGTGATTGCCAGCGTAATTGCCATTCCCGGAAGGATCTGGAACAATGCGATTGCATTTGACACCGCATTTGCCGCAATCGCATAGGTTCCGAATGTCGATACCAGGCTGAGCACGATAATCTTTCCAAGCTGGAACATGCTGTTCTCCAGGCCGTTCGGCACACCGATACTTAGAATCTTCTTAACCATTTCCCAGTTAATTCGGTAACGCCAGGTCCGTTCTATGTGAAGCGTCCGTTTCTCATCACACAATAGCGCAATTATAATAATCGCCGCCGTCATCCTTGACACCAGTGTCGGAATCGCAACCCCTTCCGTTCCACGGTGAAAACCATAGATCAGGATCGCATTTCCTCCTATATTAATAACGTTCATGATGATCGATATTTGCATTGTTACCTTCGAATTGCCCATTGTACGGAAGATCGCCGCTCCTCCGTTATACAGTGCCATGAATGGAATCGATGCCGCCACGATCAGCAGGTAAATGTCTGCATGATGCATCACATCCTGGTCGATTTTTCCAAATACTGTATGTAAAATAAAAGATTTTCCCAGATATACAAGCACTGTAATGCCGATTGCACAGATCGTGATAAACCATACCATCTGCGTTGCCGACTTACAGGCTTCTTCCCGTCTGTCCTGTCCCAGGAACTGCCCCGCAACGACTGCTCCTCCCGTAGCCAGTGCTGAAAATGCATTGATCAACAGCACCATAATCTGATCTACCAACGATACTCCCGACACCGCCGCCTCGCCGACGCTTGCGATCATGATGGAATCTGCCATTCCAACCAGTACCGCCAGAAGCTGCTCGACCACTAACGGCAGGATCAATGCCAACAGTGTTTTATTATCAAAGAAATATGCCTGTCGTTTTTCTTTTTTGCTTTTTCCCATTTTCCTCTCCCGTAATATTTATATATCTACAGTACCTGCCACCGGCAGCTTCTTCCGAATGCATAGCAATACAGAAATCCTGCCACTGGCGGCTTTTCTTGCATACTTTGGTATACAAAAAAGTTCCCCAACGTATACTCTTATTATACGCTGAGGATTCTTCTCACACAATATCCCATCCCCGCAGAAATTTTTACTAAAATTTTCACTAAAAATTCCCACGGTATCTTTTTTGTCAGACTGCAGACGCTTTATTGTCCGTCCTTTTCAACATAACTGCAACCCTACGCAGCTACGAATTTATCCAGCTCTTTCCAGAGATCATCGCATTCTTCATCATATACTTTCAGCTCGATCTTCTGGTCAAATCCAAGATTCATAAGACCTAACAGGGACTTTGCATCTACAATATATCTACCCCGTTTCATATCCATATCAAAAGGATATTTTTCTACGATCTTTACAAAATCTATCACATCACCCGGATTTGAAAAAATAACATTTTTCGTACTCATTATTGGTCCCTCCTTTTTTCTTATCGGAACCATATTAACACTCTCATGCATTTCCACAAGGGGGAAATATTTAAAAAAGGATGACTTTTTTTGACTGAAAATGCATTTTTTTAATGTTTTTCACTATCTAACCGTTCTTTTTCCGGTATTCAAGTGGCAACATTCCAGTCTCTTCCTTGAACACGCGGCTCATGTATTTCGGATCGGTATAACCTACCAGTTCCGCAATTTTAGTCAGCTTCCAGTTCGTTGCCGTCAGAAGTTCTTTTACACGTTCAATCCGGTACCCACGGATCGTCTCTGTAAATGTCCGTCCCGTCTCTTTTCGAAACTGAGTGCTCAGATATTCTTCCGTCACATGTAGCTTTTCTGCAATCTCTTCCAATGTAATACCCTGATCATAATATTCTCGGATATTCTCCAGTGCCTTTTGAATCAGAAGACTCATATCGTTTTCCGTTTCGTCTTTGCTCGTCAGATATTCAAAAAAAGTATCCACTTTTTCTTCCACATCTGTCCATCCATTTGCCCTGGAAATCCGCTGAAGAAATGTCTGTCCTTTTCTCTGTGCCTGTACCGCCCCGGTTTCCGCTGCCATCTGGATCAGAACCAGTGCAATACGGATACAGCCCTCCTTGGCCTCCTGCGGGGTACATGGAAGTTCCCTGCAATAATCCCAGTATCTGGAAAATATTTTTTTCAATCGTTTCGCATCTTTATTCAGTAATGCTTCCTTGGCTTCTTTTTCAAGGTTCACCGGATATTTATATGGATATAATGCAATTTTCTGTATTTTTTCTTTACAGATCAATGTTCCCTTTTTCAATATCAGATTCCATTCTGCCGCATGATCTAGTTCTCTGACCGCTTCGTACATATTGCCGAATCCGTTGCTGACCGCCCATGTACAGATCACCCTTCCGCGCACCGTATTGCAGATCATCGGAACAATCGTCTGTTCCAGATACTGATAGGTCTCATGTTCATTTCCCATATGATAAAAAAGGACCACAAAACTCTGACGTCCGTACATCTCGATGGTATAGGCACAGAAATCCTGTTGTTGATTGAAGATTTCCAATGCTTTCAGCATCTGCAGCACTTGTTCTTTATATTTCTCATAATTAGAACTCATGCCGATACCAAGAACACCAATCCGTTCCTCCGGTGCAATCCCGTATCCTTCCTTTATAAGGTCTCCTATCTGCTGATCATCTTTGATCTTCCCGGCCATCGCATTCAGGAAAATGTATTCCAGATTCAGAATGTGTTTCCACTTTTTCTCGCTTTCCAGCTCTCTTCTCAGCCTTCCCAGTACATTACGCACTTCGTAGGCTTTCAACGGTTTGACCAGAAAATCTACAGCACCAAGCTCCATCGCACGTTTCGCATAAAGGAATTCCGGGCAGGAACTTGTAACCACAATTTTGCAGGATATCCCTCTTCTCTGCAATGCCTCGATCATCTCGAATCCATCCATCTCCGGCATCCGGACATCCGTAAATATCACATCCGGTGTGAGATTATCCCGTATCAGTTTTTCGGTCAGCGCAAGACCTTCTGCCCCGTTGGACGCACTCCCCACGATCTCTATATCCGACTCTTCCTGTTCCAGACATTGTAACAGTTCGTTCTTATATAACTCATTATCTTCTATGACAATTATTCTCACGTGAAATACCTCCTTCCAGATTATATCTTACTCTATCCCAGATGATACGCATCCAGTGTCTTCGCCAGATATCTGACTGTCTTATCCACCGCCTCGTCTACCGTCGGCTTGTCCCTGTCACTTCGCATGATTGCAAGCATTCCCCGATAGATCAGCACACTCATTTCATTCAGTTCTTTGATCTCCTGCTCAGATATCTCATAATTTCTTTCTCTGATCACATCTCTTAGCAGATCTTCGTTGCGTTTGAAGAAATCTCCTTCTTTCAAAAATCCTTCGTAATCTTCTGTCTTTTCTTCCTTTTCATTTGGATAAATCTCATAATATCTCCGGAAAACCTCATTCAGGTTCTGTGTCCCTTCCGGACTGAAGAATAAGAAGTTATAGATTCTCGGTCTCTGGAACGAATGTCTGCAAAAGCAGCGCCACTGTCCCAGATACCACTCCTGAAAATCCTTTCCCTCGGCCTTGTGTATCAACGTTTCCTGCATATATTCATCCAGACATTTTACACTTGCAAATAATTCCAGTTCATCCAGATTAGAGAAATAATGATACAGCGTTGCACTGTTGTATTTTGCCTGTTCTGCAACCTTCCTGATCGTCAGATTCTCAATTCCTTCTTTTTCCATTAATTCAATTGTCGCATTGATGAAATACGACATAATCCTTTTTCTCTTTTCCTGTCTGTTTCCTCCAACTGTTGCCACAGTCTGCTGTCCTCCTTCATTCTCTTCCTTAATTTTAACTTTTTGCAATTTTTAACAACATTTCATACATCCGATTTATTTATCTCTTCTATTAATATATCCATTTTTATATTAGCATTTCAATAAAATTTTTTCAATTCATAATAATTATGCATAATTTATTTTTATTATACACTATCATTTTATCTTATATGCACAATTTGTAAACAATGATTGACTTCTATTTAATTATATAGTATCTTATTACTATGCGTTTTATATAAGCTGGGAAACTTGGATAAAATACGTGTATAAAATATTGGAGGTTTTTTATGGGAAACAAAAGAACAAAAAAATCCATCAGTCTTGAAGGATTCGTCTTTCTGGCAATCTTTTTAGGAATTTTCGGTGGTATGGGTATGAAAATGGGCGGTGTCAATATGCTGAACACATTGATGAACACCGGCTACCAGCTGCTTCTTGAGACAGTCTTCTATATTATGGCAATCGCGGTTCTTGCCGGAGCCATTTCAGGACTGTTCTCAGAATTCGGTGTCATTTCGATGGTGAATAAATTACTGTCACCGCTGATGAAGCCACTTTATAATCTGCCGGGTGCCGCAGCACTCGGTGTAATCACTACTTATCTGTCCGACAATCCGGCAATCCTGGGACTTGCTGAAGATAAGAATTTCCGTAAATATTTCAAGAAATTCCAGCTTCCGGCTTTAACGAACCTTGGAACATCTTTCGGAATGGGACTGATTGTAAGTACATTCATGATCGGTCTGAAGTTAAAAGGTGGACACGCCGGAACTGCTGTACTGGTCGGTAACTTTTCCGCTATAATCGGCAGTATCATCAGTGTCCGCATCATGCTTCATTTCACCAAGAAAGAATATGGAACCGAAGAATACTGCGTACAGTTCGAAGAACATGAAGACATGGATGCCATCATGAATACCCGTGAGATCCGTGACGGAGGCATCGGCGGACGTGCCATCGAGGCACTTCTTGAGGGTGGTAAAAACGGTGTGGATGTCGGCCTTGCCATCATCCCGGGCGTTATCACCATCTGTACACTGGTCATGATGCTAACCAACGGCGCATCTGCAGACGGAACTTACACCGGTGCCGCTTATGAAGGAATCGCTTTCCTTCCATGGCTTGGAAAGAAGCTTGAATTCATCTTATCACCGCTTTTTGGATTCACAGATGCATCCGGAATCTCCGTTCCGATCACGGCACTCGGTGCTGCCGGTGCCGCAATCGGACTAGTACCGCACATGGCAGAAGCCGGAACCGTCCTCGCCAATGACGTAGCCGTATTCACTGCAATGTGCATGTGCTGGAGCGGATACCTCAGCACACATGTGGCTATGATGTCTTCACTTAAAGCGAACAAGCTGACCGGAAAGGCAATTTTAAGCCACACGATCGGTGGACTCTGCGCCGGGGTCGCCGCCAACTGGATCTTTAAACTGGTGATGTTGTTCTTATGATTATGAAGGCTGTGTTTTTACAATTCGAGATATCATAATTCTTGGAAATAATTAGTTGTATAAAAACTCCGCAAGGATATTCGAATGAATCGTCTATATATGATGCTTCTCCAGAATATCTGTGCGGAGTTTTTTGTTCTGTTGTTATCTTTTATCCCATAAAATCGACTCGTTGATGTCCAAAATTATAAGAGCTTTTTGTTCTGTTACTCTCTTTATCCTGCGTGCCGATGTTGGTGAAGATATTTCTCCCGGGTGGCAAGTCCGCCGCGAATGTGGCGTTCCTGCTTGTTCACATCAAGAACTTTACGGACGCTCTGCGCCAGGGTTGGGTTGATCTGCTCCAAGCGGTCGGTGCAGTCTTTATGTATCGTACTCTTACTAACCCCGAATTCCTTCGCAGTCTGGCGCACAGTGGCTTTATGTTCGATGATATAATATGCAATTTCTACTGCCCTCTCCTCAATGTAATCTTTCATAAAAATAACCCCTGCATAAATTGTTTTTTACAATCTATGCAAGGGCATTTTGATGTATGTCTGTTTCTGTCTTTACACTTTCACTTCTAATTATGATATTTCTTTTACACAGCAAGCAAGATCAACAAACGAATCTCCATTTCGCTTTTCACTTCCTGCAACTTTATTGAAAAAGCAATTTGGAACTTCATTCAGTTTCAGATTTTTAGAAATACAAGGTGTACAGCCTTTGTTATGTTTTGTAGGATGCAGCGGACAATCCATATTTTTGCAATATGTCAAATGCATTCTTGCTTTTTCTGTTAAACTCTCCTGTCCACTTCCTTCAAATAATCTACCGATGCCGGAGTACTAGCCTGCCATTTCTTCATAATATCTATCTGCTATATATTCTGCCGACTCTGCCCACAGACCATTTTCTGTTTCCTGCAACGTTTTATATGTTTCCGATTTATAAAAACGCAATACGACTTCTTCAAAACTGATTTGAAAATGTTCCTGTAATAATTTCAATACATCTCTGATCTGTATACATACATTCATTGTAATGTCTTTTCCATTAAAACTATATATTTTCTCTGGCATAAGAGTTCCTCTTTATTCATCATATTTTTCATATCCAATATTATATAGCAATGAATATAAAAATAATCATTCCATGCTTCCTCCCCCTCTACGATAGCCTAATTATATCATGGAATCATTATATAAATCATCCTTTCGCACACATGATAAGCTTTCTTTTTATCCTGTTATTTATATCATAATATCTTCTGGCTTTTTTGCTTCTTCCAGTATGTTTTCTTCTCGACATATTTCAGCGTATTTTCTGGCATATTTTAGAACTAAGTCCGGGCAAACTTCTTTTCCGTTGCTTTTATGACTTAAATAATTCCCCATTGCTTCCATTGCGTATCTCCAAGCCTGTCTTTTAGGATCAGCTTCTATATATGTTGGAAATTCTACTTCCAAATATAATGGATTGATATGTGCATGTGACCAGATTGCTGATTCCGTTAATTCATAACAAATCGTCTGTATATCAGAAAAGTCAACGTACAAGTTCTTCTCTTCTATTCGCTCCAAATATCGCTTCCAAGTTTCTTCTCCTCCAAGAATATAATAAGAACCATCCCTTATATCTTTAACTGGTGTACCGGATTGTAATGGACACGGCATTTTTATAAAATGATACTCAAACCGTTCCGCTCTATAATCATCTACATTTTTTTCATTTTCTGGGAGTTCATAAGAAATGAATCTCTCCCTTTATATCTAAAATAGCGGATGCTACCGCATCTCCGCCATATGCACAATATCCTTCAGTTTCAAATCTCAGGTTTGGATTTTCTCTAAATGGATTACGAACAATTTCATCTACATCTGCAACAACAACCAACTGCTTATTTATCCGACATTTTGAATCATACCCTATAATGGTGCAAAAAAGGTACATAAAAGGCATAACATAAAACATACTACCAGATTTTTCATCTTCTACAATAATTGCAACACTATCCTTCTTCACAACAGATTTCATCGTAATCTTCATACATAATCCTTATTCCACTTTCTTCAGTTTCAACGTGATAATGTCCTGCATACCATTCTGAAAATTCCAACTTATCATAAATATCTTGCAGCCAATTCTCTGTCGATTTGTCCACTGCCGACTGATTCAATCCCGGAATAAATGCCCACACTGGTTCTGCTTCAATTGGAACTGTATGTGAAAGTATGATATCTATATTCCAGTTGACTTTATCCAGTTGTTGTTCCACATACTCTTTGATCAGTTCATCTGGCTGCTCTGATTCAAACCATGGCAATCCAACTTGTCTTCTATAATATTTATCTACACTATACGCACCACCTATCGGCATCACTTTCTTTCCATGAAAATTATATATTTCTCCATCTTTTGCGAACAAAATATTCGGATACTGTTCTTCCACATACACAATTCCTTCATTCCATATCTTTTCTTCGTAATCTGCTGCCTCCCATGGCCGTGCTTCGTGATTTCCGTGAACACAGAAAAATGTAATCTTCATCCTGGACAACCGCCCTTTTAATTCTTTATCAGATAATCCCAGCCAATAATTAATCCCAGCATCACCTAAGATAATCATCACATCCGATTCTGTAGTTTCATATCCATAACAAAAATCTTCAATGCGATCAAAATTCCTGTGTGTATCGCCTGTAATATAGAAATGCACCTATCCTTCCTCCCTCTCAATTTTCACAATTTCCATCTCTTCAATACTTTGTATTTTTGATTCTGTTATATGCTTAAACAGAGTTTTTTCTCTCGGGAACTCACATTGAATCCCCACAATATCATAAGAGACTTCTTTTTCTTGTCCAAACGTCCCATAATCATCAACCCATTCAACAGTTCCGTACCCTTCTTTCTCATCCTCTTTCCCAAATGTAAAATACACAGTTTCTCCAATTCTGTACTTGGGTCTTCCTACTTTCTGAATATAATCCTGTTCTCCTAATTCTTTGATTTCTTCATATAGCAGTTGCGCATCTATATATTGAATATTGTCATGATAATGTCCAAAATACCATTGAGAATACTTTAATTTTCCTGCAATTTCATCCATCCATTCCTCTGTCGCCAAATCTATCTTCTTTTGATTCCTTTCACTCTCCAAATTCGGTTTATATACTAACGGACACGTATGAGAAAATACATAATCTACTTTCCAATCTACTTCATTTAATTTATTTTCTACTTGTTTTTTCACTTGTTCATCTGGCTGTTCATCAGGGAACCACGGAATGCCTGTTAAAAGTCGATATTCTTTATCCCAGCTATACGCTCCTCCAATTGCAATTGCCTTCTTTCCATCAAAATCATAGATTTCTCCGTCTTTTGCAAATAATATATTTGGGAATTCAGGCTCATAATATACCGCTCCTTCATGCCATTTTTTTATTCTGTATGTTTGAATATGAAATGGTCTTTCCTCATGGTTTCCATGAATACACAGGAAGTCATTTGGAAAATCCGCAAGTATTTTTTTATTCTCCTGATCCTTATCAGCTCCAAAATAATTCAGCCCGACATCTCCCAGCAATATGATTACATCTTCTTTTCCGAGTTTTTTATTAAATCGTGCAAACCAGACTAATTTTTCAAAATCTGCATGACAATCTCCGGTTATGTAATAAGCCATTTTCTTCACCTTCTAAAAAAGCAATTTTTCAATATGATCTGCTCCATATACAATTTTTCCCCAATTAAAATATCCTGCACTTTTATCTGCGTAATTTCTTGATGCTTCAAGTGCCTTATCACTTGCTTCTTTTGTTTCGCTTTTGAAGTAGTTACTCAATGCACACAATGCTTTTTTATAAGCTTCGTTTTCTTCGTTTTTCTCTTCTGCCTTTGGAATTTCCGGTTCCAGATACATAGGATTCGCATGATCATGTGACCAATGTCCCTCTTTTTCTATATCAAAAACAACCAATTGAATATCCGAAAAATCATAATACGAGGGATTTCGGTCTGTTTGATTCATATAATCTATCCATTGTTCTTCTCCCTGTGCTAATACTGCATAAGATTCACAATCTAATCTTTTTACAACAGTTCCGGCAGGTAAACCAAAAGGTATCTTGAAGAAGCGATATTCAAATCGCTGTCTGTTCATGGTATCCACTCTTTCATTCTCTTCTGCGGACATCTCCATAGAATAAAAATAATTCATCTCTCCATTTTTATGATAACGTGCGAAAGCATTTTCTCGTCCATCATAGCCCGATTCAGAAATGATACTTCCCTTTAAAATATTTCTCTTTGAAACCCATGGTTCAATTACATCATTTTTTGTTTTATTTCCAAAAAGAAGTTGCTTTTCGATGCAAAAATGATTTTCTTCATTTTCTACACATTCCTTTATCCCATACTGTCTCGCCATTTCATATTCTGCAAAAAATCCATTTGCACTGCGTTCTTTATCATAAACCACATAAACAAATTTATTATTTTGATTTTCCGTAAATAATCGATATGCTTTATCCTCATATTTTACTCGTTCTTTTATTTGACATTTTAAAATAGCATCTGTTGTCATTTCTGATAATTCAAGGAGCATATCCAATCGTTCTCTCCATGTACTTACCCGGGAATTCCATATCAGTGTTGCTTTCTCCCAATCCGTAAATTTTCTTTTATCTCTCAGATATTCTCTCATATACTTCGATGGTATTAATTTTTCCCAATTCATTTTTCATTAACCTCATCAATTCTTCTCGACATAAAACTCCTGTCCTGTATCCAGACAAACTGCTGCCAAACGTCCATTTCTTCGATTACAGCCACAATCAATCGCAATATGATGATTTTCTTTGTATACATACCCCGGTCTTGGATTTCCCATAATTCCTTGTGTCGGTGTATGTCCTGTCACCACATATGCATCTTCAAAATATTGAATATCATACTCAGCTCTGTCCCAGATCAGTTCTTTTATGGAATATTCTTCAATATCTTTTCCCGGGTAATAGTTGCCCAGTCCTCCGTGAACTAACAAAAAGTCTTTTTCTCCAACTTTTAGTTCTTCATAAATCATAAAATCTTTTATAAACTCAATCACCGCATATTGCATCTCCCGGCTCAATGCACGGAATTCGTCAATCGTTGACTTACTGCCGTTATATTGCCATGTCACAAGATTATCTAACATTTTTTCATCCACTTTTTCGATAGAAATCTCTGTAATTTCCTGCATTAAAAATTCCAGACATTCCAATGCCATAAGCTCATGATTTCCTGCCAGGCATACTGCGTTTGGCATTTCCATAAGTTTCAGAATAATCTGAATCGGATGTAGTCCTCTGTCCAGGACATCGCCAAGAACATATAACATATCCGTCTCTTTTAACCGAATTTCTTCCAATAATCTGATAAACATTTCATATTCTCCATGAATATCCGAAACAACATAGGTAGCCATAGCTCTATCCCCTTTCTCTCCTGGAATTTGCGCTATAATATTATCCGTCTTTTCTTAAGATGCAAATCCGATTTTCCTCATTTGCATTTTTTCTTCCTGGGGAACATCTGGAATATCATTTTCATCAATGATGGTTAATAATTCTGTCGTAATTTCATTCTCTTCCAGCTGTGCTAATCTTTCTGCCAAATTCATTTCTGCTTCTTCCAACATTTTTCTTACAAATCTTCCGTTTCCATAATCTTTTCGTCCTCTGGCAATTTCGATGTTCTTTTTTAATTTCTTCATTCCAGAATCAGTAATCATCATTTTTTTCTTCGAAATCATCAATCTGGCAATCTCACAAAGTTCCTCCGTAGAATAATCTTCAAATTTCACTTCAAACGCAATTCTTGATCGCATTCCCGGATTCCTGTCAAGAAACTGCTGCATCGGTTTTGGATAACCGGCAAAGATTACAATTACATCATCCCTGTGATTTTCCATCTCTTGTACAATAGTATTAATCGCCTCATCACCGAAACCATTTTCATAACTGTCACAAAGAGAATAAGCTTCGTCTATAAAAAGCACTCCTCCCTGTGCCTCTTTGAACTTTTGTTTAACCAGTGGCGCTGTAGCTCCTACATGCTCTCCTACCAGATCCGCACGTCCTACTTCTATAAACACTCCTGTCGACAATATTTTTTCATCTTTCATAATCTCTGCAAACAATCTGGCTACGGTAGTCTTCGCTGTTCCCGGATTTCCAGTGAAAACCATATGTAACGAGCTTTTTCCTATTTTAAGTCCTTTCTCCAGACAGATCCGGTTTATTTTATGTTTTGCTATCGCTTTATGAATAATTTTTTTGGCGGAAGACAAGCCAATCATTTCATTTAATTCTTCTCTGGCAGTTCCCGGCTCCCTTTCATTTTTTTCACCCTCTCCGAGCATACTGATATCCTCTTTTGTAATCTGAAAAATTTCTTCTTTGGGAATATCATCCGGATTTTTTCTTAATGAAAGCAATCTTACTGACTGCTGTCTGACTGCACGCTCCATCAGGTTTCTTACATATCTTCCGTTACCAAAATCATCAATATTTCTTACCTTTTCAAAAATATAATGCACCTCTTTTATTGCATCTTCTGTCACGCAAAAGCCTTTTTCATCGATCATCAACTTAAAGATATCTGTAAGTTCATCAGCTGTATAATCCGGAAAATCAATCCAATACGGAATTCTGCTTTTCAATCCTTCATTGATTTTCATAAATGCTTTCATTCTTTCATTATAGCCCGCAAGAATAACAATTACATTATCTCTCTGATTCTCCATTTCCTGAAGCAACACTGTAACCGCTGCATCACTCTTTATAGCATACGCTTCATCTATAAACAGGACACCGCCTTTTGCTGCTACAAAAGCGTCTCTGATGCAGCTTACATATCCCAGACCATCCAGATCCATTCCGCCACGCTCAACAAAAGCACCACTTTTTAAAATCCCTTTCTCTTTTGCTATTCCTGCAAAAAGTTTCGCAACTGTAGTTTTAGCACTCCCCGGATTACCTGCAAAAATCATATGCATCGCACTGGTCTGATAGTCATTTCCTTTTCGTTTTTTTCGTTCTTTCTCAACGATATCGGCTGTAATAATATTATTTATCTGCTCTTTTACTATCTTCAGACCAATCATTTTCGTTAATTTTTCATAAGATGATACCTCATTTTCATTCCTGTCCAGAACGAATTCATCCCCAAGATTGTAATTATATGCCTGCAGTATGTTCTTATTCAAACACCAGGCCTCAAATTGCTCGTAAGCCATCAATACATCGGTCTGCGAAAATTTATTTCCCGGGAATAACATCATAAACTCCTGTGCTTGTCCTGCGTATTTTGCATATTCTGATTTTTCAATCAATGTTTGCATATAATCAATCGCTGTTTTTCTGTTCCCTGTACCTTCCCTTAACATAACCGGTATCATATATTTTTTTAGCTGTGGCAAAAGATGATAAGCAAATCCTGGCTTTTCCATATTATATGTAAATACAAACAGACAATGATTTCGATATTTCTTTATAAGCTTCTCCAGATATTGACTTGTCATCACATAATCCGTGGAATCATACCCGAACTTCTCAGACAAATCAATAACTACCACACCTTCATAACTGTTTTCAATAATTTCTTCAAGATGATTATCTTTTCTAAATATATCAGGTTCTATTTCACTGATAATTTCCATCCTCCTGCTGCCTATCCGATTTGCTTTTAATAACTTTTGCACAAGCATTTCCGTCATTTCGCCTGCTGCCTCTACACTACGACCTGAGATCACATAATGAACCATATTTCCACTATATTCCGATGCATTCGCATGAGTCTCTATATTAGATAATTCATCTTTGAACCCCTGATCATAAATATCACATGTTTCAAACTCTTTTTCGGAAACGATTCGTTCATTGAACTCATAACCAAGTGGTTTGGCATCATTTGTATAAATACCATGATAAATCCACAATCTGGATTCGTCTGCAATCCTATTGGATATACTGCTGAATTCTCTTCTTTTAGCTTCATGAATGCCATCAAGATATTGATACATTGTAATCTCATATGGCTCTTCTATTATTTTCTTTATGGCAAAAGCTTCTTTTAACATTTCAAGAATACTTTCATAAGCATTATGAAGAGTCAGCTTCTTTTCATTATATGAAAATATTGCAGAAATCACATGTTCTTCTTCTCGATATATTAAAAATGTCCTGTCATTTTTCATATTCTGATACATATAATTATTTACAGATTCAATGACATTGTCATAACTATATCTCTTGAGCTCAATTGTTGTGTTGTTCTTAATCTCGTCCTTATTCGTTCCCAATTTTAAACCATAATATCTCATAACCGTTTTCCTCCCTTGAAGAACATGTTTTATTAAATATCATTTATCCTTGTTATATCTGGTATCATAAAAATAATAGGACTTTTTACGTCCGAACACGCACAAGCCAATTAATATTTAAAATAAATGTATCTTATTAGAGCGAGAGATTCTTACCTCTCGCTCCAATTATTTGATTCGTCTTTCCAAAGCTTCTTTCATTCGCTCTTTTAGCAGCTTTTTCATTTTATCTCCTTCCAGAATCTCTAGACAATCTATATACTGCATCAGCCAAAAAGAAAACGCTTTGATATTTACTTTTGGGAATTTCAGCCGCACCATTTTCACCGATTTATTTTCTATCTGATCTGTTTCTCTATTTTTTACCTGTTTTTCCGAATAATAATTTCCCAGAATTTCATACAATCCATTTTCCTGTGCTCCAAACCAGTCCACAATCTGCGTAACCTGTTCCTCTTCAAACCCAATTATGACATCTTCTTTTAACATCCCAGAATAAAAATAAGGATTTGCTGTCATAAACTTCTGCGAATTCATCCACTCACTATTCTGCACTTCTTCACTTTTCAGATTATCCAGTATCTGGATTTCACTCATCAAATCAATCCGATAGAACAGAAAATCCGGGACATTTACCTTTTTGGCCATCAAATAATATCGCCCATTACTCATCATAATTTGAAAAGGTGACACACATCGATTCTGATCGCCAGTCGGCTTCAGATGAAATTCTTCCTCTTCATATCGGTACGCCTCTAATTTAAACTTAATTTTCTTCCTTCTGTCGATTGCATCCTGAATCTCCAACACATTCTTCATGACATTTATGCCACCGTCATCGCATTCTGAATATGGCATATATTCTATGATCTGTTCCATAAACTCTGTCATGTTCTTCACCTGACCGCAACCAAAGATATCCTGGAGATTACTATAATAATCCGGCTTAAATTCCGGTGTTAAAACCTTGGAATAGATTACCGCATCCATCAAAAATCTTGGAAATTCCCCCGGCACATCTTCCAAAATCTTTTTCTCATACCAGTAACCCGTTATCTTCCTTTCCCTCTTTCTGAATCCTAGGTAATAATCATCCTTTTCTTTCAAGCCATTCCCTTCTTCGTCTAATTTTATCTGCTCGATTTCCTCGTCTGTACCAAGTAATTGTCGCAGATTCCGGGATACACTTCGAGAATCTATCGTTCGGGGAAGCTCACTTGCTTCCCCTGCACGGATTTTTTCTAAATCATTCAGTTTGTAGTGTATTTCTTTCACGGTTGCCGGGTTTTGTTTTGTTGCTCCAGTGGACTTTAGGGCTTGGACTAATTCTTGTTCTTTGAATTTTGACATGTTGATTTTCTAACCTCATTTTCCCAATTGTTACTTCAAATCAAACATACTAATGAAATCATATAATATTATCCAGAATCTGTATAATTATTATCTCACTAATCGTTAATCAATCTATTTCCAATTATTCCCTAACATTAATCTCAATGTAATCTAAAAATTTTTGAACAACGTCCTCTTCCGATTCAAAACATATACCTGGAGAAAAATACACCTGTTTATCATCTAAAACGAAATCCTTTTTATCCTTTGCTGGATATAATTGAAACGCCTTCATCTTATTAATTTCAACACCAAATTGATAGGCTCCAAATTCACAATTTATTTTATTATTTTCTT
>ERZ1034952.1161-NODE-1161-length-22082-cov-36.836837_pt1 | contig 22082 bp, 18 predicted proteins | sample MGYA00520625_ERZ1034952 | MGnify/ENA primary metagenome ERZ1034952 (study PRJEB33766, sample SAMN09781773) | gut metagenome | biome: gut microbiome | host: Homo sapiens | place: Madagascar | study: EMG produced TPA metagenomics assembly of the PRJNA485056 data... | reverse complement strand
TCACAATGGCTTTCATAGCTTTGATGAGTATCTCATTCACCTCATGTGATGATGACGATTACTGGTATGATGATTATTATTGGTATGATGACTATAATCATGGTGGCTGGGGATGGAACCAGGACTACTGGAATAATGGTTCTAACAGTTCTCTGAACAATTACCTGCTGTCGGAGACTCAAACCCTTATTGGCGACTGGAGAGGCTCTGTGATGCTCTCTGAACTTGCTGAGGACGGGCAGTCACGCAATAACTACAGTTTCAATGCCGAGATGACGTTCTATCAGGCGGGTGATAAGGTTAACTCGCTCAGTGGTAATGGTGTAGAAGTGGATTATGCCGATGATGGAAGCAATGAAAGCCAGACTCTGAAGTTTACCTGGTATATCGATAAGAATGGTGATATTTATATCCGTTATAATGATACGGGTGCTACCTATGTGATGGATGCAGGTGCTAAGCAGTATGGTTTCCATCTGGGTGATGAAAAGGGCCAGGATGTGTTCTATGGTTATATGATAGGAACAGGAGCAGCTAAGGGTGATGTGATGCAAATCGATTTAGTGCGCTACGATCCGAGTGGAGCTCGTAAGAAGACCCGTTCTGCTGCAACCGATTCCGTAGCTCCTAGCTTCGGTAAGGCTGCCGGTAGGGTATTCATGCCACATGCAATCAAGAAGTTGCCGAGAAGATGATGATATAAACAAAAGAAAGAGGGTGTGTCATAAGTTTATGATTCACCCTCTTCTTGTTGTTGGATGAGATAGGATATGTTGTTGGATGAGATAGGATATGTTGTTGGAAGAGATAGGATATGTTATTGAGACAGTCAGTATCTTCGGCCGCACAACAGCTGTTGTGCGCTTGCATAACAGCTGATATGCGCATGCACAACAGCTGATGTGCATGCGTTGGTCAACTGTTATGCGCCAACTATTATCCAGACTTATGACACACCCTCTTCTTTGTTTGTATATAGCCTTTTATTTAAAACCCCAGATTCTTGATGATTTCTGCATCTACGTTTTCCACTTCCTTCTCGATTCCATCAGGGAGATTACAGAAGAAGTCGATGCCGGTTCTGTCTTCCAGCGTCTTGATGTTTACGATATATTTGCCGAGCTTATCGCCCTTTTCAAATGCCTTGTTCTCGTGAGGGAACCAGTAGCCGAAAGCACTGTATTTGTGCTTGTTACTTTTCGTATCAAACGTTTTTTCCAATATTGCTACAAAGAAATACTTTGGTACTGGGATGTAACCTGTTGTTGCAGTATAGACCGTTTGTCTTCCGTTGATATATTCAATAATGTTTTCAGGACTGTCTATAGTACCGCCTTTTACAACAAATAGAGTATCCTTGTCATTTATTATAGCATTGGCTTTTTTCCTCAAGGCGTTCTCCATTTGTATCCATGTTCCGTTCTGGTTGAATTTGGCATATTGTGGTTGCATGTTGGTCAGAAAGTCTGTCTGTCTTTCCTGGGTACTGTTTAATCTTCTGTCGCCTGATGGGCAGATGTGTCCATGATCATATCTTCCATTGCCTTTATATGGATCATAAGTGAAGTCTACCACTCCATATAGAGACTTTAAATCTGTATCAGATGGATAATCATCATCAGGTCTATTAACGTTGGTTTTATTGTTTCCTGTATGGAAAGTATAGCAGCTCCATCTCTGGCTCTTCATGTTGTCGTCCCATTCTGTAGAATAGTTCAACATACCTGTGGTTTTATCTATGTGAACGATTGCATAGCTGGTACCATTGTTTTTTAGTTTAGGAAATTCCAAACCACTGATAGCGTTTCTTACCACTTCTTGCATGTTGGCAGTAGCCACATTCTTGTTTGTATTGTTCTTGTCGGTTGATTCGCCACCAGTAGTACCGCCGTTATCTGGAAAATAGAACTGCAGCGAATCATCAGTACCACAAGCAGAGAACGTCATCGCAGCAACGAGCGCGAAGATAAAAAACTTAGTATGCTTCATAATTCTCGATAATGTTTATTAAGTTAAAGATTTTGGGCTTTCTATATATAGAGATATGTAGAAAATCGATTGTATGAGGATTTGTAGTGAGAGAAAAAAAGTGCATTCCTACGTATATGCAACTACGCTGGAATGCACTCTGTATCTTTGCGATAATAAATATATCCTTATAAAAAAGGTATATTATTACTTCTTCAATTTGCCGTAACGGTTCATGAAGCGGTCTACGCGACCCGCTGTATCAACGAGCTTGCTCTTACCTGTGTAGAATGGGTGAGATGTGCTAGAGATTTCAATCTTAACAACTGGATAAGTCTCGCCTTCGAACTCAACAGTGTCGTTAGTCTTGCATGTAGACTGAGAGAGGAACATATCGCCGTTAGACATATCCTTGAATACTACAGGACGATAATTCTCTGGATGAATACCTTTTTTCATTTTTCTTTTTTATTTTTATTGGGTTATTAAAATTAGACGTCATGGGGATGCTTGTTGCATCATTTCGTGTCCCTTATCGGGGCATGCCCATTATAGCCTGTTATCAATTTCAGGCTGCAAAGTTACGCTTTTTTCCTGAAACCACCAAATATTTCTTCTTCTTTTTAAGAAATATTTTGGAAATAGGATAACTTCCTCTTATTCTTGACTCTAGAAAATACAGTTTACACCTTTACCACGAAGAAATTCGTAGTCGCGCATGATTTGTTCTTTTCTTTCTTGAGAAACTGGTGTGGGATTTTGCATCCTCATTTCAAATTTACGAGCCTCTTCTCCATAGAGAATTGGAGTCTCTTTTATTGGTCTTGCCATATTTGTTCCTCCTGATTTTATGAGTTACTAATCTCTATTCATTCAACTTAAGTAAATCATAATACATTAAACGTGTATGAAGTGGGAGACGTCCCATACCAATCCCGACGTATTTAGCTTCAAGTCTTTCGTCTTCAACAAGAAAGCTAAAATCGTTTTTTAGATAATAATGTAGGGTTGCTTCATTGCTATATGCGTCAACGATAATGAAGCGGCAACCGGTTTTGTTATTGAGTCTAAACCAATATTTTATGAAATCCATAACTCCAGAGCCGATGCCTTTTCCTGCAAAATTCTTGTTGGTAGCAAGTCTGCCTATAAGTACTGCGGGAAAACGTCTGAGGCATTTGTCTTCTAGCGATGTGTCGTGTAGGAATATTTGTTTAGACTCTTCATTTAATTTGTTTGTCATGCGTATACTGTCATTTGAAACGGTAAATGCAGCTACGATTGTATTTGGATTTTCTTTAAGGCAAAATACATACGTTTTGCCGAGCAAACGCTTGGCGTATTTCACGGCATCATTAGCAAAGAAATCGTTCAAGTCTTTGTTCTCACATTCAAAATAATCGCATGAAGCAAGTTTTTGAGGAGTTATTTCCTCAAACTTGCACATGCTTAATAGTTCGTATCTATTCATATTAAGCCATGTTATTTTCACGCAAAAACTCTTTCATCATTTTGATGAACTTTGGATCCATTTTTGTCTGCCCTGGATGAGCTTCCACCCATTCAGCTTTTTCGATGAATTTTCTTGCTTCCTCGCCGTGAAGCGTAGGAATGACTCTGATTGGTGTTGCCATAATTTTATCTGTTTATGAGTTTATTTTATAATTCTGCTGCAAAGATAAGAAAGTTTTCTGAAACATGCAAGGAAAGGGGGATAAATCTTTGATATTTAACAATATGGATAAGAAAAAGAAATATCCCCATCGCCTCTGTTTGCGTAGAGGACGATGGGGATCAGTATTTTTTCTAATACATAATATCTACTAGGGGAATTACTTCAGTGTGATGATGATCTTCTCGATGTAGAGAGCACCTGCCTTATTGTTGAAGAGAGTAAAATACTTGACGTTCTGTGCGCTCAAGTCGAATGTCTCTGTATAAGTCTTGTAATCACCTGAAACCTCATTGGTAGATTTACCTTCGATAGCTGTATCCTTACCATTTGCAGCCTTTGCTGCATAGAGGGTGTAGCTTGGGGCATAGGTAGAAGTTGCTTTTGTTGAGAACAGGATTGTTACGGTCTTGATGTCCTTTGCAAAGGCTGTAGAATTATACAGGAAGCCTTGTTTGCTAGCATCAGATGCATTACCTTGCATTTGGATACCCTTACCATTTGTTCCGTCAGAAATGCAAATTTTAGCACCTTTAAAGGTGGTGTCGCCAATCTTCCAAGTGTACCAGGTTGATTCGTTTGTAACATTCTGACTATTATAATACTTTTCTACAAGTTCTACATCACCGCTCTTGCCACTCAAGATAGATGCGTCTGTCATTTCGATGTTGCCGCTGGCAGGTGTATCAGGTGTTGGGTCTGGCTTAACCTCACCGCCAGTACCTTCACCTTCAATCTTAATGATTGAACTGGTCTTGTCAACCTCCATGATATCATTTCCGTTCTTGTCGGTGAACTTCATGATCTTACCCAGGATAGTAACTTTCTGACCCACCTTCAAATCTTCCTTAGAAGCGAAGTCTGCGCCGTTCAGTCCCTTACCAGAGTAAACCTGCATGTCCTTGCCCTTGCCATCGTCTGAGATGTAATAGGTGATGCTCTTGTATGTCTCATTATAGAAAGCAACATCTGAGATGGTACCTGTCAGGTAAACCTGTGTAGTAGGCGCTGTGCCAGCCTTGATGGCTGCGATAGCTTCTGCCACGTTGTATGGGTCACTGAGAGAACCCTTACCAGTTGCTGGAGTATCAGGAGTTGTAGTTCCTGTGTTCTCGATAGAGATGATGGTGCTGTTCTTGTCGATTTCATTGACAATAGTGCCATCATTCTTCGTGAATGCCTTGACGATTCCTTTTACTACTACGGTCTGACCAACTTTCAAGTCATCCTTGGAAGAGAAGTTTGCACCATCCTTGCCTTTGCCAGAGTATACTTCGATAACATCTGAAGAACCCTCGTCTGCGATGTTATATGACAAGCTGCTATAGGTTGCGTTGAAGAAAGTTACGGCTGTAATCTTACCCTTTACGCATACAGCTGTAGAAGGTGCTGTACCTGCCTTGATGAGGGCGATGGCTTCTGTTACAGTATATGGATTGCTTTCAGAACCCTTTTGGTTAGGATCTGTGGTTCCTGGACCAGCAGGTTGAGTAGGCTGTGTGTAAGGTTCTGGCACGTCCTCGCAGCTGCTGAATGTGAAGGCAGCCATTGCCGCCATCAAAACTGAAAATATATACTTTTTCATATTATTGTCTTTTTAAATATTGTTACTATTTTGATAATCAGTAATTACTTGATAGAGATGAGATTGCCACCCTTAATCTCCTTGGTGCCGTTATAATCAAGCAGGGTGCCTGATACAACCACCTTCTTGCCTGGTACAAGGATACCTTTGGTTTCCTCTGTCCACTTTGCACCATCGATATTGTAGCAACGGAATACCTCGAGGGTCTTGCCTTCTGTATCCTTACCGTCGTCAGAGATAACGAATGTACCGTTACCATACGTGCCTGTATCTACATCTTTCACCTTTACGATGATACCGGTAGCATAAACCTTAGCATCGCCTGCTGTACCGGCATTGATCTTCTCCAGTGCCTGAGCCACAGTGTAAGGCTTCTCCAATGTACCGCCTGTTTCTGATGCCTTCAGATCATCCGTGCTGCGAAGCACAATCTGCCAGGTGTTATTGTAACGGGTGAAGATACCGGTGATATCGAATACGCCCTGTGGAACCACCTCGTTGGCAAACTTAGAATAACCCGAGTTGCGCACTACCAGGTTGTTTTTGTTGATTCTCTTGCCCGTTTCGGCATCAATCAGTTCCAGACTCGTATTGGTATCATCTGGCGCCCATACGTTTGTACCGTTGGCAGAAGCAAACTTCACCTTCTTCAGGGTCATCAGCTTGCCCACGTTAGCATTCATATAGGCTGCATCAGTAAGCTTTGTCAGGTCAAACTCCTCTGGCACTACCGTGCTTGCATCAGCCTCGCCAGGGTTCAGAATCTTGAAGTGCTCGTTCCAGATGGCACGCTCTATCTTTCCCATACCCAGACTTCCATCTGAGAGCTTGGTATTCACACCGCCAATCTGAGGCAACTTCTTGTAACTTCCGATATAGAGACCCTTCAGGTTTACGAGAATCTCCTGACCAACAGGAAGATAACCCGACAGGCCACTTCCGTTGATGGCAATGATGATAGCGCCGGATGCATCCTGTACGCTCACCTGGTTGTAGATATTGCCACTGACATCATTGCCCGTCACTACCGCCTTGATCATCATGTCCTTCTCAATCTGCTTGTAGCCATTGTCGCTGTTGATAATCGTAGCAAACTGGGTCTTCAAATCTGCTATGCTGATCACATTCTTCTCCCTCAGGCTGTTGTTGCCCCATGGAGATGCAGGCACCTTCTCGGTCAGGTCTGGGTCAGCATAACCGTCGCCCATACACGACCCCAGAGTCAGTGCCAGGAATGCCAATGCTATGAATTTTATCTTTTTCATTGTTCTTTCTTTTTATTGTTATAGAGAAACGGGATTGCTCCCTGTTCTTTATGTTAAAGAGAAACTGCTCTTTAGAATCTGTAAGATACCTGGAACATGCCGTTGGTACCCCAGGTGTAATACTTCTTAGGATTCTTAGAGAACTGGTAGAGGCGTGGATTCTTCACGTTGCCGTTAGCATCCAGTGTATAGCTTGAACGTGAGTTCTGCTCATATCCGCCTGTTACGATGGTCTGGTTGTTCAGCAGGTTGGTAATCATGAGGTTGAAGTTGAGAGAACCCTTCTTCAGTCTCACGCTCTTGCCTATGCTCAGGTCAACCATCCATCCTCCGTGACCCTTCTCCTGGGCTACAGCATCCTCAGTCCAGCTCATACCGTCGAGTGTAGTAGGAGCAAAGATTTCAGGGTATGCCTTGTAGGCAGCCTGGCGGTTGGTCAGCACCTTCTCATATCTGTAGCTTGGAGAATAAGAGAGGTAGATGCGGTCGTAGTAGTTGGCATTGAGGTTGACGAACCATCCGTTTACGTGGGCATCGAGACCGATGCTTCCCACTGTGAGCGGTGTGCCACTCTCGCGCATGTTCATCACGTAAGCCTTGTCCTGGTAAACCTCAGCACTCTTAGAGAGCATGTATACGGCGTTTACGTTGTTGATGTTCTTCGCCTCGCTCATAGCGCCCAGAGTCTTCAGGTCGAGCCATGATGTAAGCTTGAACTTAGCGCCCACCTCTACACCATAGTATTCCTTCTTCAGTCCGGTCATGCTCACGTAGGTGAATGAGTTCTCATCATCGTTGTAGAAGTTCTGCCATTCCGTAACGTTCTCCAGTCGGCTGTAGTAACCGCTCACGTTGGCACTCAGCCATGCGTTGCGATACAGGTAGCTGAATTCTGAGCTGAAGATGCGCTCGTTCTTGAGGTTGGTCACGAAGTCGTTGCTGATTTCAGGCGAGATGAAGGCTGTGCTTGCCATCGGCGCACGCAGCTCGTATCCGGCTCCTATGCTGAAGGCATGACCTCTGCCCATATCCACGTTCAGGCTTCCCTTTACGCCACCGTCCAGGAAGTTGGCTGTGCCGCTCTTGCCCTGGCTGTTGTTCGGTGCCATACCGTTGCGCATGTAGCCGCGGCGGTTCATTCCGGTATATCCGATACGTCCGCTCAGCATCGCCTTCATATTGTAGAATTCGGCAGTATAGGTGCTCCATGCGTTTGCCTTGTTCACGTCGATGCGATAGTCGTAACCGAACTTGTCGCCCTCGTAAACCAGCTTGCCTGTGTTGTTAGGACCGGCTGTGTTCAGGTCGTACTGCACACGTGGGTCGGTCTTAGGATAATCGCCCAAGGCATAGGTGTTGATGTTGTGGAAGATGGCACCGCCCAGCATGTCTTCCAGTGTCTGATAGTGCTGGTTGGTACTCTTTCCGAGCATGATGCCTGTAGCCAGGTTCGATTTCTTGGTCAGTTTGGTGTTCAGAACGGATGAGAGGGTCAGGGTCAGGTTATCGTTGTGCTTAGCCTGAACATAGTATAGCAGATCCTGTCCGTTCTTGGCTGCCTGCTGGTTGGCATAGTACAGGCGGTCCCAGTTGATCTGTCGGTTCTGCTTGCTTGCCTGCCAGTAGTTTACGGCGTTGTTCCAGTTTTCCCAGGTATACATGTTGTTGCCGTTCTTGTAGTCGCCCCATACATAGTAGTTGGCTGATGGCATGTTCTTCCAGTAGTCTGGCTGTGGATTCTCTGCGTTGTTGTAGTTGAGCTTGGTGCTCTTGTACATAGAGTATTTTCCGAACACCGATGTGGTGAGCTTCATCTGGTCGTTGATTTCCCAGTCCCATGTAGCGATAGCCGAAGGAGCAAAGTCGTTCACTACGCGTGAGTTTCTCTTGTGTCCGTTCTGGTATCCCCAGTATGGGTTATACTGGTAGTCGTTTGCCAGCCAGTAAGCCTCGTCGGTAGATGCTCCCTGGGTGCTTCTTTCTGTCGGGTTACCCCATGTAGAGAAGCTCAGCGAGTGGCCGTTCATCCACTTCTTATGTACGCCGAAGAAATAGGAGAGGGCGTTGTAGATGGTTCCCTCTACGTATCCCCGGTTAGCCCAGCGGTAGGTGAGACCGGCTGTGATTGCCCATCCCTTCTCGTTGAATCCGCTGGAGTAGGAGTAGAGTCCGCGCAGGGTATAGTTGCGGTTGGCAACACCTACGCTGGCATACTGTCCTTCCTGCATGCTTCCGGCACGGAAATCATAGTTGTTGGAGCCTGCCATGCCCGTCATCGAATAGCCGTTGGCTTCGAAAGGCAGGGCGAAGTCTACGTTCCTGGAGAATCGGTTCAAACCGCCGATGTTGGAGAAACGGAACTGTCCGGTCTCCATATCGTTCATGGAAGCACCGTTGATATAGACATCGTTGTACTTCTGGTTGAAGGCACGGTAGCGGAAACGTGCTGGCGAGAACAGGTAACCTGCCTGGCTCGCGTATACGTTGCTGGTAGAATTGAGGATGGTGACATTGGATGACATGTCATCGTCCTCGCCCAACTGTGCCTCGGAGAAGGTGAAAGCATTCTCGTCGAGTCCCTGGGCTATGTTCTGGTCAGTCTTTTCGTTCTGAGCCATAGCCAATGAACACGAGAAGAGCGCTAACATTGCTAAGTTTACTTTCTTCTGCATAGTTTATATGTTTTAAATATTAATAGATCGGCAACAGTGATTTCTTTGAGCAGTGATGATATATTTATAGTCCCGTTGGATTTTGTTTAGGTAAACTGTAGGGGGACTTATCATGGTTTCTGGTCTTGTGTCTTCTGTCCCGATCAAAAATAATTATTAGTGCTGCAAAGTAACAAAATTATTTTTAAAAAGAGAAGTTATTTATGTTAAAAATGCATGAAAACTGAAAAAATATTCGTTTTTATGGAGATATTTCCGGTTTTTTAGGTATCTTTGCTGCGTATTTCCTTATGAATTTAAGAAATACATATATAATAAGGTATACATTAATAATTAATATTGTATGAGAAAACAATTGCTCTTGCTGGCTGCCCTCCTCATGATAGGGCTGGGCGCTACAGCACAGAAAAAGAAGTCGCAGACTTCAGGCAACAGGCAGTTTCAAGTGTATGCTGTAGGTTTTTACAATCAGGAGAACCTCTTCGATACCTGTCATGATGCCGGTAAGAATGATTATGAGTATCTCCCTGCTAAGGGATGGAATGGTATGAAATATACCAATAAACTCAAGAATATGTCGCGTGCACTTGCCGACATGGGTACCGATGTGCTGCCTAACGTGGGCTGCGCCTTCATCGGTCTGTCTGAGGTTGAGAATGCCAACGTGCTGAAAGATCTCACCGCACAGCCGCCTCTCAAGGCAAGAAACATGCAGTTCTGCCATATCGAGGGTCCCGATAAGCGAGGCATCGACTGTGCGCTGCTCTATAATCCGGCACTCTTCACGGTGAAGAATACCCGATTGGTGCCTTACGTACAGGAACTCGCCAAGGATTCTGCCTACAAGACCCGTGGTTTCCTCACTGTTCGCGGTGAACTGGCGGGCGAGGATGTGGCGGTTATCGTATGCCACTGGCCAAGCCGTTTCTCCGTTTCGTTCTATCGCGAGAGCGGAGCACGCCAGACTAAGGCTGTAAAAGACAGTTTGCTGAAGTTGAACCCGGCGATGAAGGTGTTCGTGATGGGTGATATGAACGATGATCCTACCAATGCCAGCATGCACAAGGTGCTGAAGGCGAAGGCTGAAATCAGCGAGGTGGGTGCCGATGATATGTACAATCCATGGTACAACATCCTGGCTAAGGAGGGCAAGGGAACCCTGTTCTACAGCGGTTCATGGAATCTCTTCGACCAGATTGTCATCACGCCTAATCTCCTGAACAAGGATAGTAAGCATAAGGACTACAGCTCTTTGAAATTCTGGAAGAACCACATCTTCCGCCGCGATTACCTCATCCAGCAGGAGGGCCAGTACAAGGGTGCTCCTTTGCGTACCAAGGCGGGTGGCAGATGGCTCAACGGCTACAGCGATCACCTGCCGGTAGTGATGTACCTGGTGAAGGAAAAGCTTTGATTTAGTTGATAGTTAAGAGTTTATAGTTAACAGTTGAATGGTTGAGAATCATCCTTTTGAGCCGTGGCTGCCCGATAATGCGCGGCTGCTGATGCTCGGCACGTTTCCGCCTGCAGAGAAGCGGTGGTGCATGCCCTGGTATTATCCCAACTTCCAGAATGATATGTGGAGGATATTCGGGATTATCTACTTCCAGGATAAGCTCCATTTCGTGGATGTAGAGAAGAAGACCTACCGCCTCGATGCTATTAAGGAATTTCTCGGGGAGAAGGGCGTCGCCATCTATGATACCGCACAGCAGGTGATACGCACCAAGAATACGGCATCCGACAAGGACCTGCAGATTGTGCAGCCCGCCAATCTCGACGGCATGCTCCGCCAGCTGCCCCATTGCAGGGCAGTACTCACAGCCGGCCAGCTTGCCACGAAGGTATTTTCAGAACACTTTGGCATCAAGGAAAAGCCTGAGATGGGAGGCTATGCAGAATTCCAGTTCGAGGGCCGCAGACTCCGTCTGTACCGCATGCCCTCCAGTTCCCGTGCCTATCCTATGGCAGTGGAGAAGAAGGCTGAATTCTACCGCAAGATGTTTGATGAAATCTTATAGAAAGAAGAAAGAATATGAAAGATAAAGTGACCGTTATTGGCATTGCGGGAGGTACAGGCTCCGGCAAGACCACTGTGGTGAAGAAACTCGTAGAAGTGCTGCCGCCTCATTATGTGGCTGTGGTGCCCCTCGATTCATATTATAACGATACCTCGCAGATGACCGAGGAAGAACGTCATCAGATCAACTTCGACCACCCGTCGGCATTCGATTGGAAGCTTTTGCACCAGCAGCTCGCTGATCTGCGTGCTGGCAAGGCGATAGAGCAACCCACCTATAGTTATATCAAATGCAACCGTGAACCGGAAACGGTTCACGTTGACCCCAAACCGGTTGTGATCATCGAAGGTATCATGACGCTGGTGGACAAGAAGTTGAGAGACCTGATGGACCTGAAGGTGTTTGTGGATACCGATGCTGATGAGCGCCTGATACGCAACATTCAGCGTGATACCATCGACAGGGGTCGCACCGTATCGATGGTGGTAGACCGATACCTCAAGGTCCTGAAGCCGATGCACGAACAGTTTATCGAACCCACCAAGCGCTATGCTGACATCATCATTCCGCAGGGTGGCGAAAACCTCAAGGGCATCGGTATCCTCTGCAAGTATGTAGAGGGATTGATAGAGAAATAAGTTATTACTTTCAAGCACTGCGTTTTTGGGTGCATATCAGTATTTAAATTAATAAATAATAGGGCGGGCATCTTCGTGAGAAGAGGTTCGCCCGTTTTTTTTTGTTTTATCCCGGTCGGGCTATTCAAGTAGTTCAGTCAGCTAACTCAAGTAGTTCAGTCAGCGAATTCAGCCGTCTCAGTTAGCTGATTCAGCCGTCTCAATAAGCCTACGGATACGTCTGCGCTAGCCGACGCAGTAATATCCGTACCCCGACGCAGTAATATCTGTATCCCGACGCAGTAATATCCGTACCCCGGCGCAGTAATATCCGTACCCCGATGCAGTAATATCCGTGAGCCAGCGCAGCACAACGTATGGTCCGTTTTCGCCAGGTCCCATCATAACCATATTCTGCAAAGATCTTCTTGCTTTTTGCAAGAAGATAAGCTGAAAAACGTGATAGATGAGGGCTATTAGTGATGGATAGCGTGATGGATATTGTAAACATTTTGTCCATCCATCACGCTTTTCTAAATAGATAATTCTCTTATTATCAGGTGATTAATATTTTGAGAAGAGAAAAAGTGAGGGATGTGAGGGATAAAATCTTTAAAGATTATTCCTCTTCCTCCTTCTCAAAAGCCTCTACGAATGGCTGGTGGAAACTCTGGAAAATGTTGAGATACTCGGCTCTCACCTCATCATCCTCTTCAAAAAGATTCAATTCGCCACGCTTGTGAGCCTTCAGCATACCGCTGTAACGGCGAATCTTACGCTTGTAGTTCCTTGCCATCAACGCATCTGCCTGAACAGGATTCTGACTGACATACGAAAAGGCACAAAGCTGCTTCATAAACATGTCGAACACCGGATTGTCATGACTCCAGTCGTCCTCACTCAGCCAGAACCACTGGAAATGATACTTCTGCTCCAATGCCATCAGATGCTGGCCCAGCTCGTCGATCTCCATGCCCTTCTGCATCTGCTCCTCAGCAAACGCTACCAGAGAGGCTGCATCCACATTCAACTCAACCTCGTGAGACAGCGTGGTGCCCTCAATCTGAATGCGCCAACGGTGATTCCTGTTCTTGATGAGCGCAGAATTCGTGTTCATCAGCAACTCAGAAAGCTTGCCCTCGGTAGGAATCTGATCTACTACCGAAAGACGGTCGCGCTGGTTGCGAACCACCAGCTGATGGTCCTCATGGCGCAATACACACATGTAAACCAGCCTGTTGCTGTCGAGCTGAAGGGTGAAACGGTCGTTGTTGTCATCGCCCACAAATTCGTAGGTGTAGTCATCTACCTTATCCTGCGGAATGCTCAGCTCGCCATGCACCTTGTTGCCCTCGGCATCGTAGAGCGAGAAACCTATGTAAGGAATCTGAAGACGGAGGACAACCGGATTGCCGCCGTCCTCAGGAATCAGGGTAACAGCCAGTCCGTCATCGCCGAAATCATCCTTGCGGCATACGAATCCGTCATCCGTCTTCTCAGCCTTCTCCACCTTCACCTCGCCGTGGCGCCACCAGAAATCGAAGGTGATGGTCTGGTCGTCCTCAGCGGCTACACGGATGAAATCCTCGATGTCCTGACCCAGGTAAATCACCTTGGCAGGCTCAATCTCCTCATCGTCATCGCCCAGCGCTCGCACCCACATCTCGCCCGGAACAGGATCATCTTCCCATTCGGCATCAGCAGGGGCTGCAGTAGATTTGAAAACGAGGAAAACCATTCTTTCTTCTTCCCTCGTGCCATCTTCGCGGCACGTGAAGCACTTCGCCTCCTTAGGGATGAAGAATGGGGTTAACAGGTACGGGTTTTTGCATAATGCGGTATACTCTACCTCGGTCCATGCCGGGAGAGCGTGTGTATTTGTCTTGTCTGTCATATTCTCTTGTTGCATATAATTCTTGAGTTGGTCCTATTTCTTTTCATCATCCGGCGTGTGTGGCAGGACGAGGGGGATGTTGATCCCAAAAAACGGTTGCAAAGGTAATGCAAAATCGAGACACTACAAAATATATCACCTATTTTTTTAATTATTTTACGATTCAATATTTGGTGCTTCCAAAAAATAGTTGTAGTTTTGCATCTGAAATAATGAATAGAAAGATGAAAGTCAAGACAATACTTACACTGGCGCTAGCCGCCACAACCCTCGCAGCATGTCACAGGGGAAAGAAACCACCACGTATGGACAATTCGAAACTTGCCATCAGCCTCTCGAAACCGGCTAAGGGCGACAGGGCTATCTACGGACTTGCCTGCCTGGGCTGCTCGGATACCGCGCTGGTGCTGCTGCCCAACGGAGGCGGCGACCCCGTAAGATACAACATTCTGGATGCCACTCGCAACCATCAGGTGTTTGGAGATATAGAGGTGGGCGACTGGGTTTGCGTGATGCCATGCGAGGAGAAGGATGAGAAGAACCGTGCCGACATGGTGATAGACCTGGACCAGCTGAAGGCCACCTGGACCTATCCGGTGATGCCGAAGCTGCGCGATGTATCGCATCTGAGCAAGCGCCAGCAGGCGAGAATCCTTGCCAATATGCCCGACAGCATCGTAGAAACCTATATGGTGCCGCGCCAGTATGGCTTCACCCTGAAGCGCATGAGCGAGGCGATGGCCGTGGGCAGGGTGATGATAAACAAAGATGTGGATGACGACAGTCCGGTAGAATATCCTGCCGTGCCTCAGTATACGGAATGGCATGCCTATAACGGCAAACTGATTCTGGTGCAGGGCCACCGCGAGCTGGATGGCGTGGTGATCAATGAGAAGACGAAGCGCGATACCTTCACCTTTGTATATATGAAGGGCGACAGTCTGGCTCTCTCAGACCGTGAGGGCCGCATCCAGGGTTTCCACCGCTCGCTCAATGCGATGAAGGCCAACGCCAAGGCCCATGCTGCAGCCGAGAAGCTGAACAGCAAGATGAAGAAGGAAATATTGAAGTAAATTACATAATAAATATAAAAAAAGAGGCGAATAGGACGATTTCTCAATTTTTTTGTCTAATTTTGCACCTTGGAATTTAATTCATACATCGAATATAAAGAAAAAGAACAAGAATAATGAAGAAGAAAATTCAGTTCAGTCTCGTTTATCGAGACATGTGGCAGAGCTCTGGTAAGTTCCAGCCACGCAAGGATCAGTTGGCTAAAATTGCCCCAGTTATCATTGAAATGGGATGCTTTAGCCGTGTAGAGACTAACGGCGGTGCCTTCGAACAGGTTAACCTGCTGGCAGGTGAAAACCCTAACGATGCCGTACGCGCATTCTGCAAACCTTTCAACGAGGTGGGTATCAAGACTCACATGCTCGACCGCGGATTGAACGCTCTTCGTATGTATCCTGTACCTGACGACGTGCGCGCCCTTATGTATAAGGTAAAGGCTAAGCAGGGTACCAACATCACACGTATCTTCGACGGACTGAACGATGTGCGCAACATCATTCCTTCTATCAAGTGGGCAAAGGAGGGTGGCATGACTCCACAGTGTGCACTCTGTATCACCAACTCTCCTGTTCATACTCTCGAATATTATATGAACATCGCCGACCAGCTCATCGCTGCCGGTGCAGAGGAAATCTGCTTGAAGGATATGGCTGGTATCGGTCAGCCTGCATTCCTCGGTAAGCTTACCAAGATGATCAAGGACAAGTATCCTGAGATCATCATCCAGTACCACGGTCACTCTGGTCCTGGTCTCTCTATGGCTTCTATCCTCGAGGTCTGCAACAATGGTGCCGACATCATCGATACAGCCATCGAGCCATTGTCATGGGGTAAGGTTCACCCAGACGTAATCTCTGTCATCAGCATGCTGAAGAACGAGGGCTTCGAGGTGCCTGAAATCAATATGAGCGCTTATATGAAGGCTCGTGCCATGACTCAGGAGTTCATCGACGAGTGGCTCGGCTACTTCATCAACCCAGGTAACAAGATCATGTCTTCATTGTTGCTCGGTTGCGGTCTCCCTGGCGGTATGATGGGTTCTATGATGGCAGACCTCGGCGGTATGCGTCAGACCATCAACAACATCCGCAAGAAGAAGGGTGAGGAAGAGTTGTCTATGGACGACCTTCTGATCAAGCTCTTCGACGAGGTAGAGTATGTATGGCCACGCGTTGGTTATCCTCCATTGGTAACACCATTCAGCCAGTATGTAAAGAACATCTCATTGATGAACCTCCTCACCATGGAGCAGGGCAAGGGCCGCTTCGTAATGATGGACGACTCTATGTGGGGTATGATTCTCGGTAAGAGTGGTAAGATTCCTGGAACTATCGACCCAGAACTCGTAGAGCTCGCCAAGAAGCAGGGCCGTGAGTTTACCGACGTAGATGCGCACACATTGCTCACCAACGCCCTCGACGACTTCAAGAAGGAGATGGACGAGAACGGTTGGGATTACGGTCAGGACGACGAGGAACTCTTCGAGCTCGCTATGCACCCAGAGCAGTATCGCAACTACAAGAGCGGACAGGCAAAGAAGAACTTCCTGGCCGACCTTCAGAAGGCAAAGGATGCCAAGCTCGGTACAACCCTTACTCCTGCACAGCTTGCAGAGTTCAAGCACGCCAAGGCAGATGCCATCGTGGCACCAGTAGCCGGCCAGCTCTTCTGGGAATTCCAGGGCGAGGGCGAGTGCCAGCCAGCTGTAGAGCCATACATCGGCAAGGAATATAAAGAAGGTGATGCCTTCTGCTATATCCAGGCTCCTTGGGGCGAGTTTGAAACCATCCCAGCTGCATTGGGCGGCAAGCTCGTAGAAATCAATGCCAAGCAGGGCAGCAAGGTGCGCAAGGGCGATGTTATCGCTTACATCGAGCGCAACGCAGAATAATGTTAAATGTTGAATGTTGAATGTTGAGTTGTCTCTTTCTGCAAAACAGCAAGGACACTTACGGCGCAAGCCCCATAATTCAACATTCAACATTCAACATTCAACATTTAATATAATGAAGATGAATTATCAAGCTATTATTGATAAGTATTATCCTGAGGATAATGAGCTTCGGCATATCCTCATCACACATAGCCAATCTGTAGCGCGAAAAGCGCTACAGATTGTTTCGTATCATCCCGAATTGCAACTCGATGCCCAGTTTATCGAAGAAGCAGCTATGCTCCACGACCTCGGCATCTTCATGACCGATGCCCCAGGCATACAGTGTTTCGGCTCGCAGCCCTACATCTGCCATGGACGACTGGGAGCAGAAATCCTGCGCAAGGAAGGATATGAGCGACATGCCCGCGTATGTGAGCGCCATACCGGTGCAGGCATCACAGAGGCACAGATCATAGCACAGAACCTGCCCCTGCCACATCAGGATTTCCTGCCGGAAACCATGGAGGAGAAGGTGATTTGCTACGCTGATAAATTCTTCAGCAAAACTCACCTCGACCGGGAAAAAACAATTGAGAAAGCAGAAAAAAGTCTCATGAAGTTCGGAGAGGAAGGAGTAAAACGCTTCCAGCAATGGGAACGCATGTTTGAATAGAATTCTAATTTATTGAATGAGAAAACAATCGACGATAGCTATGCTGCTGCTCGCTGCCATCTCGTGTATGATGGTGGCTAACCCAGGTACGCCCGATTCGAAAAAGAAAAAGAAGAAGGAGAAGACGGAAACCGTGGACAGCGTGGGTGACAGTGTGTTCGTAGACTCGCTGGGCAACGAAATAAAGCCCAAACTGAAACAGGCTGACGACACCACGCAGATGGACTCGCTGCAGAAAGCTATATGGAAACATAATAAAGTGGTGGATGACAGTATCCGCCTCGACAGTATCGCCAGAAAGAAACAGGGTGGAGTAGACGCACCGGTTAACTATCAGGCGGACGACTCTCTCGTATACGATGCCAAGAACAAGGTGGCATATCTCTACGGAAACTCCAACGTGAAGTATACCAACATGGACCTCAGTTCCGACCGCATCTCCATGGATATGGACAAGAGCAACGTGAAGGCGATGGGTACACCCGACAGTACGGCGGAGGGAGGCATCAAGGGCAAACCTGTCTTCAAGATGGGTAGCGATACCTATGATACCGACACCATCAAATTCAACTTCAAGAGCAAGAAGGCCCTTATTAATAATGTATATACAGAACAGCAAGACGGATTCCTGACCGGTATGAAGTCGAAACGCGACTCATCGGGAGTCATCTATCTGCAGCACGGAAGGTATACCACCTGCGATGATCCGCATCCCGACTTCTACATCTCGCTCTCCCGAGCTAAGGTAAGGCCGGGCAAGGATGTGGTATTCGGACCAGCCTATCTCGTGGTGTGTGATGTACCTATGCCGCTTGCAATCCCTTACGGCTTCTTCCCGTTCACCAAGAGCTACAGCAGCGGTTTCATCATGCCAACCTACGGCGATGAAACGGCACGAGGATTCTATCTCAGAGATGGCGGATATTATTTCGCCATGAACGATAAGTGGGACCTGAAGCTGCTGGGCGAGATTTATACCAAGGGATCGTGGGGACTCTCGGCAGCCAGCAACTACCGAAAGAGATACAAATACTCGGGTTCCTTCTTCTTCAGTTACCAGGATACGAAGAACGGCGACAAGGGAATGCCAGACTTTACCGAGCAGGAGAGCTTCAAACTGCAATGGAGCCACCGCCAGGACAGCAAGGCAAACCCATACAGTTCGCTTTCGGCAAGTGTGAACTTCGCCACATCGAGCTACGAACGCAACAACCTCAATTCGCTCTACAATCCGCAGACGATGACGCAGAGTACGCGAACCTCATCTGTTAACTGGAGCACCTCGTTCTCAAGCATCGGTATGACGCTCAGTTCCACCGCCAACCTCTCGCAGAACATGCGCGATTCATCCATCGCCATGACGCTGCCCGACCTAAACATCAGCATCTCCCGCTTCTATCCGTTCAGAAGAAAGAAGATGGTGGGCGATGAGAAATGGTACGAGAAGATAGCCATGAGCTATACGGGACACATCTCTAACAGCATCAATACCAAAGAGGATAAGCTGATGCACAGTTCACTCATCAAGGATTGGCGCAACGGATGGCAGCATCAGATACCGGTGAGCGCTACATTCACGCTCTTCAAATATCTCAATGTGAACCCATCGTTCAATTTCACCGACCGTATGTATACCAACAAGGTGGAGAGATCATGGGATGAAGCCAGCCAAACGGAGAAATGTGATACCATCTATGGTTTCAACAACGTGTATAACTGGAACATGAGCGTAGGTCTCTCTACCAAACTCTATGGTTTCTACATACCAAGCCGCAAACTCTTCGGAGATAAGATACAGGCTGTGCGCCACGTGTTTACGCCTACGGTGAGCTTCAGTTATGCCCCAGACTTCGGAGCTTCACGCTACGGCTACTGGGACACCTACCAGAAGACCGATGCCGATGGAAACGTATCGCTGGTGAGCTACTCGAAGTATGCCAATGCCCTCTATGGTGCGCCAGGCAAGGGTAAGAGCGGTAATATCTCGTTTACCCTGGGCAACAACATCGAGATGAAGGTGAAGAGCGACAAGGACTCTACCGGATACAAGAAACTCAGTATCATCGATGCGTTCGACATCAACATGAGTTACAATACCGCAGCCAAGGTTCGCCCTTGGAGCGATATGAACATCAACCTCAGACTGAAGTGGTGGAAGAACTATACCTTCAACATGAACGCTGTGTTTGCCACCTATGCCTACGAGCTGGACGACCAGAACAATGTTTATGTGGGTACCCATACGGAGTGGGGCAAGGGCAGGTTCGGACGATTCCAGGGTATGTCGCAGAACTTCTCGTTCACACTGAACCCGGAGAAGCTGAAGAAACTCTTTGGCGGGGGCGATGATGAGGACGACAAGAAGAACAGCCAGCGCAATGATGATGACGATGAAGGTCTGGATACCGACATCGAGAGCAACGTAGACGACAGCATAGAGAAGGGTAAGACGGCAGCCAAGAAGGGCGGCAAGGCTGAAACGGATTCAGATGGTTATATGGCGTTTAAGATGCCATGGTCGCTGACCTTCGGTTATGGTGTAACGATGCGCGAGGATACGCGAAGAGAGAAGTTCAATGAGAAGACGATGCGCTATGCATACAAGTTTACCCAGACTCTGAACATGAGTGGTAACGTAAGAATCAGTGATGGCTGGAACATCAGTTTCTCATCCGGTTATGATTTTGACAACCACAAGATCAGTATGACCACCGCCAGTCTGGCTCGTGATCTTCACTGTTTTAACATGAGCTGTTCTGTGGTTCTCGCTCCATATACGAGCTACAACTTCACCTTCCGTTGTAACGCAGCCACCCTGACAGATGCGCTGAAATACGACAAGCGCAGCGGTTATTCGAACGCTGTACAATGGTACTAGATGATAGTTTATAGTTGAAAGTTTATAGTTAATAGAGCTTTTCAGCTTATAGTTGATAAAAAAAAACAGGCAAGTGATTTTGCCTGTTTTTTTTGTTTTATCTATATTGCTTTTTACCCTTTTACTTTTTTACCTTTTTACCCTTTTACTTTTTTACCTTTTTACCCTTTTACTTTTTTACCTTTAAAAGCCTTTTTTTAGCCTCCGGGTGCTCAGGATAAAGGGTGAGGGCCTTGCGGTAATTCATGATGGCAGCCTCTTTCATGCCCTCTTTTTCGCACTCCTTCCCCATAATCACATACTCCGTGGCAAGGCGCTTGAGGAACTTCTGCTGCTTCTCCTTCTCTTCATCCTTCTTTCTTATTTCTTCGCGCAACCGCTCGTTCTCTGCCTGAAGCTCGTTCACCCTGTTCAGCTTTTTGCGGATGAAACGCTTGGCAAGCGGCTGCTCGATGTCATAACGACTGTGGATGGCAAAGAAGAAGTTGTCGAGAGCCGACTGTATATCGCCCCTGTCAAAGGCCTTGACGGCATCATGATACTGCTTGTCGGCCTTACTCTGGGTAAGCGCTGTGTTGATGGTGCTCTGGTCGTTGTAATGACGGGCAAACTGCTTGACATCATTGCGCACGAAAACATCACTCTGACGCAACGGCTCCTGAAGACTGATGCCCTCGAGACTGGTGCAGCGGGACAAGGCAACATACGTCTGTCCGCCCGCAAAGACACCACCCGTGAAATCAATCTTCACCTGGTTGAAGGTGAGGCCCTGGCTCTTATGAACCGTTATCGCCCAAGCCAGACGGATGGGGTACTGCTCGTATCTGCCAATCTCTTCCTCCTCAATCTTTTTCTCAACCTCATTGAAATGGTATCTCATGTTGCTCCATGCCGCAGGCTCCACCATCACATCCTTTCCTTCCTCGGTGCGCACATAAATCTTGGCATCTTCATCCTCATCAAAACCGATGATGGTGCCCAGCGTGCCATTCACCCACTGATGCTCGATATCATTCTTGATGAAGATAACCTGAGCCCCCGTCTTGAGGTAAAGTTCGATAGGGGTAGGGAGACTGCTCTCCGGAAACTCGCCCTGTATGTGGCCACGGAAGAGGCAAGGCTCTCCCGGAAGACACTGGAGCTGGCTGTCGTTGATGTAATCTACCGTATCGCGGCGTGTAGAGAGGGTGATGGCAAGTTTGGAATCGCTCTCATCGAGCTGGGCTCCCACACGCTGGTTGAGGCGCTGTAGATCCTGCATGGGCACCTGAGACGTGCGGATATGGTCGAGGATGCTGATGAAAACGGGATCGCTCTGACGGTATACCTTCTTGAGTTCGATGCTCACGAGCTTGAAGTATTCGAACACCTTGGCATCGAAGAAGAAACTGCTGCGGTAGAAGGGACTGAGCAGACGGCGGTCGTCCTCCCTCACCACAGGCTCCAGCTGGAAGATGTCGCCCACCAGAAGCAGCTGCTTGCCCCCGAAAGGCTCTCGCATGTTGCGGCAATATACCCGCAATACCTTGTCCAGGAAATCGATGATATCGGCACGAACCATACTGATCTCATCGATGATGATGAGCTCTACCTCGCGTATAATCTTTATCTTCTCTGAATTATACTTCAGAGTGTTGCGGATGTTGCGGACGGAATACATGCTGTCGTTGGGCAGCAGCGGGTGGAAAGGAAGCTTGAAAAAGCTGTGGAGCGTGCTTCCTCCGGCGTTGATGGCCGCAATGCCTGTTGGGGCAAGAATGATATGTTTCTTCTTGGTATTGGCGGCTATATAACGTAAAAAAGTAGATTTACCCGTCCCCGCCTTTCCGGTAAGGAAAAGCGAACGACGGGTAAACTGTATGATTTGGAGTGCATTCTGCAACTCCG
>ERZ1034952.1160-NODE-1160-length-22086-cov-18.735418_pt1 | contig 22086 bp, 15 predicted proteins | sample MGYA00520625_ERZ1034952 | MGnify/ENA primary metagenome ERZ1034952 (study PRJEB33766, sample SAMN09781773) | gut metagenome | biome: gut microbiome | host: Homo sapiens | place: Madagascar | study: EMG produced TPA metagenomics assembly of the PRJNA485056 data... | reverse complement strand
CAGAGCAAGATCCGCAATTTTTGTATTGTGGCACATATAGATCACGGCAAATCCACCCTGGCAGACCGCATCATCGAGAAGACCGGTCTGCTCACCAGCAGAGAGATGCAGGCACAGGTGCTGGACAACATGGACCTGGAGAGAGAACGGGGCATCACCATCAAGGCACAGGCTGTGCGTACCGTGTATAGGGCACAGGATGGAGAGGAATATATTTTCAACCTCATCGACACACCGGGACATGTAGACTTCAATTACGAGGTCAGCCGTTCCCTGGCAGCCTGCGACGGCGCAATCCTTGTCGTGGATGCGGCACAGGGTATCGAGGCACAGACCCTGGCGAATGTCTATCTGGCGCTGGATCATGACCTGGATGTATTCCCGGTTATTAATAAAATCGACCTGCCCAGCGCGGATCCCCAGAGAGTCATCGAGGAGATTGAGGATGTCATCGGCATTGAAGCACAGGACGCACCGTTAATTTCAGCCAAGAACGGTATCGGCATCGAGGAAGTCTTAGAACAGATCGTGAAAAAGATCCCCGCACCCAAGGGCAGCCCCGACAAGCCTCTGCAGGCACTGATCTTCGACTCTGTGTACGATTCCTATAAGGGTGTTATTATATTCTGCCGTGTCATGGAAGGTACCGTGAAAAAAGGTACCATGATCCGCATGATGGCTACCGGAGCGAAGGAAGAAGTGGTAGAGGTCGGCTATTTCGGAGCGGGACAGTTTATCCCCTGTGACGAACTTTCCGCAGGAATGGTAGGCTATATTACTGCGTCCATTAAAAATGTAAAGGATACGGCGGTAGGTGATACCGTGACGGATGACAACAATCCCTGCGCAGAGCCCCTGCCCGGTTATAAAAAAGTACAGTCCATGGTATATTGCGGACTGTACCCCGCAGACGGATCTAAGTACCCGGATCTGCGTGATGCACTGGAGAAATTACAGTTAAACGACGCTTCTCTGTTCTATGAGCCGGAGACTTCCGTGGCACTGGGATTTGGTTTCCGCTGTGGATTTTTAGGACTGCTGCACTTAGAGATCATTCAGGAGCGTCTGGAGAGAGAGTACAATCTCGACCTGGTGACCACCGCTCCCGGCGTAGTCTATAAGGTGCATAAGACCAACGGCGAAGTGATCGAACTGACCAACCCCTCCAACCTGCCGGATCCTTCCGAGATCGAATATATGGAAGAGCCGGTGGTGAACGCGGAGATCATGGTTACTTCTGAATTCATCGGTTCCATTATGGAACTGTGTCAGGAGCGCCGGGGCAAATACCTCGGTATGGAATACATCGAGGGTACCAGAGCACTGTTAAAATACGAACTGCCCTTAAACGAGATCATTTATGATTTCTTTGATGCACTGAAATCCCGTTCCCGCGGTTATGCTTCTTTTGACTATGACTTAAAGGGTTACGAGAGATCCAATCTGGTGAAGTTGGACATCCTTATCAACCGTGAGGAAGTGGATGCACTGTCCTTTATCGTCTGTGCGGACTCCGCCTACGAGAGAGGACGTAAGATGTGTGAGAAGCTGAAGGATGAGATCCCCAGACACCTTTTCGAGATTCCTATTCAGGCTGCCATCGGAGGCAAGGTCATTGCCAGAGAGACGGTAAAGGCCATGCGTAAGGATGTACTGGCAAAATGCTACGGTGGTGATATTACCCGTAAGAAGAAGCTGTTAGAGAAGCAGAAAGAGGGTAAGAAACGTATGCGCCAGTTCGGTAACGTAGAGATCCCCCAGAAGGCATTTATGAGTGTCCTGAAGCTGGATGATAAAAATTAACCACAAGTCATTTGAAGGAGAAATATGAATCAAAAAGAACTGGAACTGTATATTCATATTCCCTTTTGCGTAAAAAAGTGCAGCTATTGTGATTTCCTGTCTGCTCCTGCCACGGAGCAGACTAAGGAAGCCTATATGGCTGCACTTTTTGCAGAGATCGGGGGAAGAGCAAAAGATTATAAAGACCGTATCGTAACCAGCGTATTTATCGGTGGCGGGACCCCTTCCCTGTTATCCGCAGACACCATAAGACAGCTGATGGAACATATCCGGGAAGGATTTAGACTGGCACCGGATGCGGAGATCACTATGGAGGTGAATCCGGGCACTGTCACTGCGGAAAAACTCACAGCATTTTATGAGGCGGGGATCAATCGTCTCAGCATCGGCATGCAGTCGGCGCAGGAGCAGGAACTGAAGATACTTGGAAGAATCCATGATTTTGACGGTTTCTGTCAGGTGTATCGGGAGGCAGTAGAGGCAGGTTTTACGAACATCAATGTGGATGTCATGAGTGGACTGCCGGGACAGACTCTTGCAAGTTATAAGGACACACTGGAAAAGGTGCTGCGGTTAGAGCCCATGCCGCAGCATATCTCAGCTTACAGCCTGATCGTGGAGGAAGGAACCCCTTTTGCGGCGATGGCGGACAGAGGAGAACTGCCCCTGCCGGAAGAAGATACGGAGCGCGCCATGTATGAGGAGACCATAGAGGTGCTGGCGGGATATGGTTTCCATCGCTATGAGATATCCAATTATACTTTGGACGGTTACGAGTGCAGGCATAATGTGGGCTACTGGATCCGGAGAGATTATCTTGGATTTGGTATAGGGGCGGCTTCGCTGATCGACAACGTAAGATTTCAGAACGGAAGAGATCTTAACGCTTATCTGGCACATCCGTTTGCCTGCCGGGAAGAAGAACAGAGCCTTACCACACAGGAACAGATGGAAGAGACCATGTTTTTAGGACTGCGGTTAATACGGGGCGTGTCATATACGGAATTTGCATGCTGCTATGGGCAGACGTTGGAAGAAGTCTACGGAGAAGTGATCTCACGAAATGTAGCGGATGGGCTGCTTACTGTCAGGGAAGATGAGACGGGACGGCGTCTTGCACTTACCGGGCGGGGGCTGGATGTAAGCAATTATGTCATGGCACAGTTTTTATTCTGAAGATCTCCGGGAGACTGACAGGCACTTGTGGACAGAAAATCACATAAACTATCATAAGCAACTGTCCACGGAGGTGCTCTTTGAAGACCTTTCAACAGCCATTAACCGCGGAAGAAGAAGCTTATTATATCCGTATGCTCAGGGAAGGTACCGTGGAAGAAGCCAGGCAGGCAAAAGAGATTCTGGTAGAGAGGAACCTGCGTCTGGTGGCGCACATTGCGAAAAAATATCAAAATGTAGAGGAAGATATGGAGGACCTGATCTCCATTGGGTGTATCGGACTGATCAAAGCGGTGAATTCTTTTGATTCCGGAAAAGGGAGACTGGCTACCTATGCCTGCCGCTGCATCGATAATGAACTTCTGATGATGTTGCGCAGCCGCAAAAAACTGTCCAGAGAAGTCTCTCTGTACGAACCCATCGGGCAGGATAAGGAAGGTAATGCCATTCATCTGCTGGATGTGATCGAAGAGAAGCAGAGAGATGTGGTAGAGGACCTGGAGCTTTGGAGGAACAGAAAACGTCTGCTGGTGGCGTTAGACCAATGTCTGACCGAGAGAGAATATAAGATCCTGGTGATGCGTTACGGAATTTTAGGATACAAAGAGTATACCCAGCAGGAAGTGGGAGATACTTTAGGAATCTCGAGGAGCTATGTCTCCCGTATGGAAAAAAGGGCACTGCAGAAGCTGGCAGCAGAGCTGAAGGAAGAATAACGCAGGCTTGTCAAGAGTACGACGCTGTGATATATTGGTAATAGTGTTACTACACAGGATAAAGGGGGGGCAAAGGATGCACTTTGTGAGAACGGAAGACTTAAAGACAGGAATGCGCCTGGCGAGACCTGTTTATAATAAGAAAAGCATTCTTTTGTTTGACCGGAATTCCCTTTTGTCAGTACAGGCAATAGAAAGCATCCGCAATTTCGGACTGATCGGCGTCTATGTGCTGGAACCGGCAGAACCGCTTCCGCCCATGACACAGGAGGACCTGGAGTTTGAACGGTTCCAGATCAAGGCAGTTGGCGCCATCGAGGAGGAACAGGAACGTATCCGAAAGACCAGAAAGCAGAGCCGTACCCAGGCGATTGCAGACATGGTCATCCGCAATTATGGACATCTGGATGAGAAGATCAATTTCTATCAGAATCTGAGGAGTCTGGAGGACTATGTCTCCAGACATTCCCTGAATGTGGCAATACTCTGTGCCATGATCACCCATGTAATGAATTTAAGGCGGGAAGAACAGTACCATACGGTATGTGCTGCAATTCTCCACGATATGGGCAAACTGGGAAAAAAGGATGCTGTGTATTACGGAGCACCCTATTCCGAGGAGGATATGCTTAAGAATTGTGAGACCCAGGAAGAAGCTTATGGGATGATCGAGGAGGCCTTTGCAACCGAAGGAATGCATATCCGCAGAATCTGCCAGCAGGCAGCGAGAAAGCAGATGGATCTGTTCCCGGCAGACGGGGAGAAGAGCCGGTACAAGATGTTGGCGGGATCCGGTGTCCTGCTGGTGGCGAACCGCTACGATGAGATCACTGCCATGACGCTGCAGGGTACAGCACAATCGGAAGTGAAAGCCATCCAGGAATTCATAGAACACCCTGAGGTCTATGATCCGGAGACGGTACGGGCGCTGATCCGTTCTATCAATATTCTGCCGCCCGGGGTATGCGTGGAACTCAGCACCGGGGAAAAGGCACTGGTATTAAATGAAAATGAAGAAAATGTACTGCGTCCCACACTGGTAAGTTTCCGGGATAACAGTATTTTGAATCTGTCACTTCCGGAGAACGAAGATATTCACATCGTGGATATCATGAAGACCATGGATAACAGATACATATTCAGCAAATAGTGAGGAGCAGCTATGCCAACAATCGAAGAAATACTCAGAGCCGCCAAGGAGGCGGGAGCAAGTGATGTGCATCTTACGGTAGGTATTCCGCCGAAGATGCGTGTGAACGGTAATCTGATCACCATGGATTACCCGAAGATGCTTCCTGCGGATACTTTGGAGGTATTAGTCAATATTATGACGGAAGTACAGAGAGAACGTTTCGAGGAACGGGGAGAATACGATATGTCTTTCTCCATCCCCAACTGTGGACGTTACCGTGTCAATGCCTATAAACAGAGAGGCTCTGTGGCACTGGCATTCCGTCTGGTGGGTACCGTGGTGCCCTCTCCGGAAGAACTGGGTGTACCGGAATCCGTGGTAGATCTGTATCAGCGCAAACGTGGACTGGTATTGGTCACCGGACCTACCGGAAGCGGTAAATCCACTACTCTTGCCGCTATTATTGACAAGATCAACAACAACAGAGATGCCCATGTCATCACTCTGGAAGACCCCATCGAGTATCTGCATCAGCATAAGATGTCCATGGTCAACCAAAGGGAGATCGGCATTGACTCTAACAATTATGCCAATGCCTTAAGAGCAGCCCTTCGTGAAGACCCCGATGTCATTCTCGTAGGAGAGATGCGAGACTTTGAGACCATCAGCGTAGCGATCACGGCAGCGGAGACCGGACATCTGGTATTGTCCACATTGCATACCATCGGTGCCGCCAGTACGGTAGACCGTGTCATCGATGTCTTCCCTCCTCATCAGCAGCAGCAGATCAGAGTACAGCTGTCCAACACCCTGGAAGCTGTAGTCTCTCAGCAGTTGATCCCTACCGCGGACGGTAAGCACCGTGTGGCAGCGTTTGAGGTCATGCATGCCAACCATGCAGTCCGTAACCTGATCCGTGAGGGCAAATCCCATCAGCTTGCCAGTGTCATGCAGACGAACCGGAAGCTTGGCATGATCACCATGGACGAAGCCATTGTCCAGCTCTATTTTGAAGGTAAGATCGACAGAGAGCATGCGATCCAGTTTGCACAGGATCCTGACAGCATGGAGAATAAGATCTGATCAAGAGGTAATAAAAGCCATCGGCAGCTTACGGTATCGTGGGCTGCCGGGGCATAGGTATTCGTTTTCCTTCTTTTTTCTAAGTATTATCAAGGTTTTTTCAAGTAACTGTCCTTCGGGACATTCCGCAGGATTTCTGCAATCGATTTCCATTTTTCATTATTTATATAACCAAAATAAAGGAGGTAGTTTATGTTTTCTACAATTTATTCCGGCGCGGTCTGCGGTCTGCAGGCGTATCTGATCCGCGTGGAGGTGGATCTGGCAGGAGGATTGCCGGCTTTTTTGATGGTGGGTTCTTTGGGCAGTGAAGTGAGAGAATCCAGGGAAAGAGTATGTGTTGCCATGAAAAATTCAGGTTTTCAGATTCCGCCCGGCCACATCACCGTGAATCTGGCACCGGCGGACAGACGGAAGGACGGTACCGCATTTGATCTGCCCATAGCCATCGGACTGTTGCAGGATATGGAGCTTCTGAAAGAGGATGCGGTGAAAGACACGCTGTTTTTAGGGGAACTGGGATTAAACGGTGAGATCAAAAAAGCAAAAGGAGTACTGCCGATTGTAAGAGAGGCGACCCTCCGTGGGATTCACAGAGTCATTGTTCCCAGGGAAAATGCCCTGGAGGCAGCGGTGATCCCGGGAGTGACAGTATGGGGCGTTGGAAATTTGGGAGAACTTTTTATGGCACTGGTACATCCCGGGGAGGATGAAGAGAAAATATACAGACCAAGAGTCTGTCCGGAGGATCTGTTGAAATGCAGCGGGGGAGACAAAAGAGGGGATTTCCGGGAAGTGGCGGGACAGGAGAGTGCCAGGAGAGGTGCGCTGATCGCGGCAGCCGGTTTTCATAATCTGTTAATGATGGGACCGCCCGGTGTTGGCAAGTCCATGATCGCCGGCAGGATTCCCGGAATCTTACCACCGCTTACGCTGGAGGAAAGCCTGGAGGTCACCAGCATCTACAGTGTGGCAGGGCTTCTGCCGCCGGAGCAGGCGCTGATTACAGAGAGACCTTTTTATGCACCTCATCAAAATGTTACCCTGGCGGCTCTGATCGGTGGAGGAGCCACGGTGCCGCGACCGGGAATGGTGTCGTTGGCGCATCGGGGTGTGCTGTTTTTGGATGAACTCCCACAGTTTCAGAGGGTGGTGCTCGACAGCATGCGTCAGCCCCTGGAAGAACGCAGGGTACAGATTGCAAGAAGTGCGGGACTGATCACCTATCCTTCCGATTTCATGCTGGTGGCGGCCATGAATCCCTGCCCCTGCGGATATTATCCGGATCGGAACAAATGCCGCTGCACGCAGCCACAGATCGAAAAATACTTAGGAAAAGTGTCGGGACCGCTGTTAGACCGTATTGATCTGTGTGTGGAGCTGCAGCCTGTGGATATTCTGCACTTGCAGAAAAACGGATCCGGAGAGAGCAGCGATAAGATGCGGGAGAAAATAGGTGCCGCCCGAAAAATGCAGGAAAAAAGATACGCAGGCACCGACTACCGGTTCAACGGAGATATCTCTTCCGCAGATGCGGAAAAATACTGTGTGCTCGGAACGGAAGAAAAAAAGGTGATGGGACAGCTGTATCATACACTTGCCTTAAGCGCGAGGGCATATCACAGGATCTTAAAAACGGCGCGCACCATCGCTGATTTGGAGGGGCATGAGGAGATCACGAAGGATCATCTGCTGGAGGCAGCCTGCTACAGACCTTCGGAGGAATACTGGAATTAAGGGATGAAGGAAAGGAATAAATACAGTATGAATAGGATGGAAACAGAGAGAATGTATGCGTATTTTCTATGCAGCATACCCATGATCGGCGGGGTCCGTGCGGGGCAGCTCGAAGAGAGGTTCGGTTCACCGCAGGGGATATATGAAGCCGGAGTGACCGGCTGGAGAGAATGCGTGAGTGAATCCATTGCGGAGTATATGGACAGGCAGAAAAAAGAGGATGCATGGAGGCAGGAATATGCACAGCTTGCAGAGAAACAGATCCATCTGGTGTTTCCCTGGGAAGAAGGATTTCCGAAAAAGTTATTGACCATACCGGATCCACCGTATGGATTTTTTTACAAAGGACGGCTCCCGGAGGATACTATTCCTTCAGTGGCGGTCATCGGAGCCAGAGAATGTTCGGAGTATGGCAGATATGTGGCGGAGGAATTGGGGAGGCATCTTGGCACACATAGAATCCAGGTCATCAGCGGCATGGCGAGAGGAATTGATGGAATCAGCCAGCAGGCGGCGTTGTCAGCGGGAGGCACCTCCTACGGTGTACTGGGATGCGGCGTGGATATCTGCTACCCCAGCCAGAACAGAAGATTGTATGAGGAACTGGGCAGGGAGGGAGGACTGCTCTCCACCTATGCGCCGGGGATCCGCGCCATGCCGGCATATTTTCCGCCCAGAAACCGTATCGTCAGCGGACTGTCGGATGCGCTGATCGTCATTGAAGCCAGACAAAAGAGCGGGACACTGATCACTGTGGATATGGCATTGGAACAGGGAAGAGATGTATATGTGGTGCCGGGCAGGATCACGGACAGACTCAGTGATGGCTGCAACCGGCTGCTAAACCAGGGCGCGGGAGTGGTGCTTTCGCCGGAACAGTTTCTGGAGGAATTTTTGCAAAGCTGGGAAGAGAGACAGGAGCTTCCGGTGGAGAGCGATATTTATAAAAGAAAGAAAAAGCACAGAAAAAATAGAAATCTGCAATTAGAGGAGCCTCTGAAAAAGGTGTATGAGAGACTGACTCCCGTGCCGAAGGCTGCGGAGACGATTCTTGCAGAACTGTGGGAAAAGGGGGAATATCTTGACATTGCCGCATTGCACCGGGCACTGATGGAGCTGGAACTTTCCGGGTATGTGAGACAGAGCAGCCCAGGGTATTTTGGCACTTCTGCGAATTGACAAGGCTTTGAAAAAAGGGGTATAGTAATAGTCATACATGAGAATGATGAGAAAGGTCAGGTACCCCCTTATGAACGATAAAGATACTTACAGAATGCATACGAAAGTGATACAGATCGGAGACCGGAAGATCGGTGGCGGGAATCCGATCGCCATTCAGTCCATGACCAATACGAAGACGGAGGATGTGAAGGCTACGGTGGAGCAGATTTTACGTCTGGAGAAGGCAGGCTGTGAGATCATCCGCTGTACGGTGCCCACATTAGAGGCGGCAGCAGCCATCCGTGAGATCAAGAAGCAGATCCATATTCCGCTGGTGGCGGATATTCATTTTGATTACCGTATGGCTCTGGCAGCTATCGAGAACGGTGCGGACAAGATCCGTATCAACCCCGGCAATATCGGAAGTACGGAGCGGGTGAAGGCTGTGGTAGATGCAGCAAAGGAGCGGAATATCCCCATACGTGTCGGTGTCAACAGCGGCTCCCTGGAGAAGCCGTTAATAGAGAAATACGGTGGCGTGACAGCCGAGGGCATTGTGGAGAGCGCACTGGATAAGGTGCACATGATCGAAGACTTAGGATATGACAATCTGGTCATCAGTATCAAGTCTTCGGATGTATTAATGTGCGTGAAAGCTCACGAACTGCTGGCAGGGAAGACTGTATATCCGCTGCATGTGGGCATTACCGAGTCCGGCACAGTCAACAGCGGCAATATTAAATCTGCCATCGGTCTGTCCCTGATCTTAAGCCAGGGTATCGGTGACACGATCCGTGTATCCCTGACCGGAGATCCGGTGGAGGAGATCAAGTCCGCGAAGCTGATCCTGCGTACCCTGGGACTCAGAAAGGGCGGCATCGAAGTCGTATCCTGCCCTACCTGTGGCAGAACCCAGATCGACCTGATCGGACTGGCGACCAGGGTGGAAAAGCTGGTGGAGGATTATCCGTTAGATATTAAGGTGGCGGTAATGGGCTGCGTAGTGAACGGCCCCGGAGAAGCTAAGGAAGCGGATCTGGGAGTAGCGGGCGGCATCGGAGAAGGACTGTTGATCAAACACGGTGAGATCGTGAAAAAGCTTCCGGAGGATCAGCTGCTCCCCGCCTTAAAAGAGGAATTGGATCATTGGAGTTAAAATAGATGAGTAAACCTTTTTTTGAAGTATTTCCGAATTTACAGTTGAATACGGATATTCATGACCTGATGGGTCAGACAGAAATAGAGAGAGTCTCGGCGACAAAGCGCAGAGACTTTCTTCGGGTGTATTTAAAAAGTACCCGACTGATTCAGAAAGCAGATATCTGGACCGCGGAACAGGAGATTAAAAAGCAGTTGTTTCCGGATGCCAACCTGACGGTAAAAATATACGAAAAATTTGAACTTTCTTCCCAATACAATCCGGAAAAGCTGATGGATATCTATAAAGAAAGTATTCTGGAGGAATTTCGGGAATACAGTCATATCCAGTACAACGCCCTGAAGACGGCCAAGATCGAGTATCCTGCGGAAAGTGAAATGCTGATAACGATGGAGGATACGGTGCTGAACCGCAGCATGGAAGGAGAGATATTACAGATCCTAGAGAAGATACTGGTGGAACGCTGTGGATTCTCTGTGAAGCTCCATGCAGCCTATGTGGAAAAAGAGACCGGAAGATTCAAGGAGGAAGAGGAAGCTAAGATCCGCATGAAGGTAGACGCCATCTACAGCCGTACCAGAGGCAGGAAGGAAGAGGCTGTGGACAGTATGACGCCTGCACAGAACACGGAGCAGGAAAATACACAGAGCCCGGAACCCCAAAAGGCAGACAATTCCGACAAGGCAAAAAGCGAACCGGCAGGTGGCGTGACCAAGAGCTTCCAGGGGGGCGGCCGTGGCGAATTCAAGCGCGGAGAATTCAAAAAAGGAGAGTTTCGTAAGGGTGGCAATTTTGAAAAAGGCGCTCTGAAGAGATCGGACAATCCCGATGTGATCTATGGCAGAGATTTTGAAGAGGAAGCCATGAAGATCGAGGAACTGATCGGTGATATGGGTGAAGTGACCATCCGCGGAAAAGTACTGTCCGTGGATACCAGGGATATTAAGAATGAGAAGACCATCATTATCTTCAATATGTCCGATTTTACCGATACCATGACCATCAAGATGTTCGTGCGTACGGAACAGGTGAAGGAAGTGACCGGGGATATTAAGCCGGGAGCCTTTTTAAAGGTAAAGGGAATCTGCATGATGGATAAGTTCGACCATGAGCTTGCCATCGGCTCCATCGCCGGAATCAAGAAAATCCCTGATTTTACCAATACAAGAATGGATACCTCAGCCAGAAAACGTGTGGAACTGCACTGCCATACCAAAATGAGTGATATGGACGGCGTCTCGGAAGCTAAAGATATCGTAAAACGTGCTTATAAATGGGGACATCGCGCCATCGCCATCACAGATCACGGCGTGGTACAGAGTTTTACCGATGCCAATCATGTCTGGGATGATCTGTGGAAGGCGGAAAAGGGCAAACGTAAGGAAGCCGGAGACGAGAATCCGGACAAGCAGGATTTTTTCAATATCATCTATGGTGTGGAGGCTTATCTGGTAGATGATCTGAAGGAGATCGTGACCAATGATAAGGGACAGAGTCTGCACGAGGATTATGTGGTGTTCGATATTGAGACCACAGGATTTTCCCCGGTGAATAACCGGATCATCGAGATCGGTGCGGTCAAGGTGTCCGGCGGTGAGATCGTGGATCGTTTTTCCACTTTCGTCAATCCGGATGTACCCATTCCTTTTGAAATTGAGAAGCTGACAAGTATCCGGGATGAGGATGTCATGGATTATCCGCAGATTGATGTGATTCTGCCGCAGTTTCTGGAATTTTGTGACGGTTGTATCATGGTGGCACACAATGCCAGCTTCGATATGAGCTTTATTATGGAGAATTGCAGAAGACTGGGATACCCGCAGGAGTTTACCTATGTGGATACCGTGGGCATCTCCAGAGTATTGTTGAAGAATCAGTCAAAGCATACCCTGGATGCGGTAGCGAAGACTTTGGGGATATCTCTGGAGAATCATCACAGAGCCGTGGATGATGCAGAGTGTACGGCACATATTTTTGTGAAATTTATTAAAATGCTGGAGGAGCAGGATATCCATAATCTGACGGAAGTCAATGCACTGGGAGCATCCAGTGTGGATGCTGTGAAAAAAATGCCCTCCTACCATGCTATTATTCTGGCAAAAAATGATCTGGGACGCATCAATCTCTACCGGCTGGTGTCCCAGTCCCACCTGACCTATTTTAACAAACATCCAAGGATTCCCAAGAGTCTGGTGATGAAGTACAGGGAAGGACTGATCTTAGGAAGTGCCTGTGAGGCGGGAGAACTGTACCGGGCACTGCTTGACGGGCAGTCGGATGCGCAGATCGCAAGGCTGGTAAAATTCTACGATTATTTGGAGATTCAGCCCTGCGGCAACAATAAGTTCATGATCGCTTCGGAGCGTGTCCGGAATGTGAATTCCGTCGAGGATATTCAGAACATTAACCGCAGGATCGTAGAGCTGGGAGAGCAGTTCCATAAGCCGGTGGTGGCTACCTGCGATGTGCATTTCCTGGATCCGGAGGATGAGATCTACCGTCGTATCATCATGGCGGGACGTGGATTCGATGATGCGGATGATCAGGCACCGCTGTATTTACATACCACGGAGGAGATGCTCGAAGAGTTCTCCTACCTGGGCAGCGACAAGGCGGAAGAGATCGTCATTACCAATACGAATATGATCGCCGATATGATCGAGACCATTGCGCCGGTGCGTCCGGATAAATGTCCCCCGGTCATCCCGGACAGTGATAAGACACTGACGGAGATCTGTTATAATAGGGCCCATGAGATTTATGGACCCGATCTGCCCAAGATCGTAGAGGCAAGACTTGAGAAGGAATTGAACTCCATTATCAAAAACGGATTTGCCGTAATGTACATCATTGCGCAGAAGCTGGTATGGAAGTCGGTGGAGGATGGATACCTGGTAGGTTCCCGTGGATCCGTAGGAAGTTCCTTTGTGGCGACCATGGCGGGAATCACGGAGGTCAATCCCTTAAGTCCTCATTATTATTGCAGCAAGTGCCATTATGTTGATTTCGACAGTGAAGAGGTCAAAGCCTACGCCGGTAAAGCGGGAATCGATATGCCGGACAAGGTGTGCCCGGTGTGTGGAGAGAAGCTTCATAAGGATGGCTTCGATATTCCTTTTGAGACATTCCTGGGATTCAAGGGAGATAAGGAGCCGGATATCGACCTGAACTTCTCCGGTGAGTACCAGTCCAAGGCGCATAAATACACGGAGGTTATCTTCGGTGCGGGTCAGACCTTCCGTGCCGGAACCATTGCAACCCTGGCGGATAAGACCGCCTTCGGCTATGTGAAGAATTATTTTGAAGAACGTGGCATTCATAAGCGGACCAGCGAGATCGACCGTATTGCTTCCGGATGTACCGGAGTGCGGCGAAGTACCGGTCAGCATCCCGGCGGTATCGTTGTATTGCCTCTGGGGCAGGATATCAACTCCTTTACCCCGGTACAGCATCCGGCGAATGATATGACCACGGATACCATAACGACACACTTTGACTACCATTCCATCGACCACAACCTGTTGAAGCTGGATATTCTGGGACACGATGATCCTACTATGATCCGTATGCTGCAGGATCTGACGGGGAGAGATCCTCTGACGATCCCGCTGGATGGACAGGATGTTATGAGCCTGTTCCAGAACACGGACGCGTTAGGCGTCACCCCGGAACAGATCGGTGGAACAAAGTTAGGAGCATTAGGTATTCCGGAGTTCGGTACAGACTTCGCTATGCAGATGGTTATAGATGCGAAGCCCAAAGCGTTTTCCGATCTGGTGCGTATCTCCGGTCTGTCCCACGGTACCAACGTATGGCTGGGCAATGCGCAGGATCTGATCATGAGCGGCGTGGCGACCATTTCCACGGCAATCTGTACCCGTGATGATATCATGCTGTATCTGATCCAGATGGGCGTGGAATCGGAGAAGTCCTTCAAGATCATGGAGGCAGTACGTAAGGGTATGGTGGCTAAGGGAAAATGTGCCATGTGGGAAGAGTGGAAAGCGGATATGCTGGCGCATGACGTACCCCAGTGGTATATCGAATCCTGCCAGAAGATCGAGTATATGTTCCCGAAGGCTCATGCGGCGGCGTACGTTATGATGGCATGGCGTATCGCTTATTGTAAGATCCATTATCCGTTAGCTTATTACGGTGCGTTTTTCAGTATCCGTGCCAAGGCATTTTCCTACGAGATCATGTGCCAGGGGCAGAAACACTTAGAGAGTGTGATGGCAGAGTACAAAAAACGACAGGATACTCTCTCTAATAAGGAAAAAGATGCTATGGGTGATATGCGTATCGTGCAGGAGATGTATGCAAGAGGCTTTGAATTCGAGCCCATTGATATCTTCCGGGCCCAGTCCAGATCGTTCCAGATCGTGGACGGAAAATTAATGCCGTCCTTAAATAGTATCGACGGACTGGGAGAGAAGGCGGCAGATGCCATCGTGGAAGCTGCCAAGGACGGTCCGTTCCTCTCCAAGGATGATTTTCGTCAAAGAACTAAGGTTTCCAAGACGATAATTGACCTTATGGATTCGTTAGGATTATTAGGAGACCTGCCCGAGTCCAATCAGATCAGCATATTTGATCTGGTGTAACAGCTCAGCCATACTGTGTGGAAATCGCTGCGTGGACGCTTGCGTACAAAGCAGTGTGTTCCGCACGGTATGAGCGGAGTGTCCGATCCATGAAGCAAAAGATGAGCCGCGCAAAATTTTTTAAAAAAACTCTTGCATTTTTTCGACAACTCGATTATACTATGCAAGTACTGCTTTTGTGGCTGATTGGTCAAGCGGTTAAGACGTCGCCCTCTCACGGCGAAAACAGGGGTTCGATTCCCCTATCAGCTGCTCTTTGAAAATTGTAGAAATTTTTCAAAAAATACTTGCAATTTTCAAATAAATGTATTATACTGAACAAGGTTCGTAAGTAACCTATGGCTGATTGGTCAAGCGGTTAAGACGTCGCCCTCTCACGGCGAAAACAGGGGTTCGATTCCCCTATCAGCTGCTTATTCTTTTAATAGAATAGCCCAACCCTGAAAAGTGTCGAAGAGCAGAAATGATTGCTTTTTGGCTCTTTTTTTTATAAATTTTTCTTGCCATTCCCATTTTTTTGTTGTATAGTGGTTCACGATTACTCAAATCATGGGGGAAAAGCGGCAAAGAGGCGGGGACCGAAAGCCGTATGCCCGCGAAAACGGATGGATGGGAGCATATATGGCAAAATATTTAGTAATTGTAGAGTCACCGGCGAAGGTGAAGACAATCAAAAAATTTTTGGGAGCGAATTATGAGGTTATGGCCAGCCAGGGGCATGTGAGGGACCTGCCCAAGAGTCAGCTGGGAATTGATGTGGAACATGACTATGAACCGAAATACATTACGATCCGCGGCAAGGGAGATCTGCTGGCATCCTTACGTAAGGAAGTGAAGAAAGCAGAGAAGATCTATCTCGCAACCGACCCGGACCGTGAGGGAGAGGCCATTTCCTGGCATTTATACTATGCCTTGAAACTGGAAGATAAAAAAGTATATCGTATCACCTTTAATGAGATCACCAAAAGTGCGGTGAAGGAATCCTTAAAACATGCCAGAGAGATCGATATGAATCTGGTAGATGCCCAGCAGGCGAGACGTGTGTTAGACCGCGTGGTAGGCTATCGGATCTCCCCTATTCTGTGGGCGAAGATCAAGAGAGGCTTAAGTGCCGGCCGCGTGCAGTCTGTGGCTCTGCGGATCATCTGCGACAGAGAGGATGAGATCAATGCCTTCATTCCGGAGGAGTACTGGTCCCTGGATGTGAATCTGAAAGTAAAGGGCGAGAAAAAGCCCATCTGCGCAAAATATTACGGAACTACGGAGAAAAAGCAGGGGATCGGCAGCAAGGAAGAAGCCGATGAGATCATGAATTCCCTGAAGGGTGCCAAATACGAAGTGAAGGAAGTTCGCCACGGCGAGCGTGTGAAGAAGGCGCCCCTTCCTTTTACTACCTCCACCTTACAGCAGGAAGCCAGCAAGGTGCTGAATTTTTCTACGCAGAAGACCATGCGTCTGGCACAGCAGTTATACGAAGGTGTGGATATCAAGGGAGAAGGTACGGTAGGTCTGATCACCTATTTACGTACCGATTCCACCCGTGTATCGGAAGAAGCGGAAGCACAGGCTGCGCAGTTCATCGACGCGCACTATGGTGAAAAGTACAAGGCTGCCGCAAATACAGAAAAAAAGAACGGTCAGAAGATCCAGGATGCCCATGAAGCGATCCGCCCTACGGATTTAAACCGTATGCCCATTGCTATCAAAGAGCAGCTTCCGAGAGATATATTCCGGCTGTATCAGCTGATCTGGAAGCGTTTTGTAGCAAGCCGCATGAGTGCGGCACAGTATGATACCACCTCTGTAAAGATCCAGGCAAAGGACCGGATCTTCACTCTGGCAGCATCGAAAATGCGCTTTGAAGGTTTTATGAGTGTCTATACCCAGGAGGAAGATAAGGACGAGGAAAACGTACTGGGCGGCAACCTGGATGAGAATAGTGTACTGGAATTTTTAAATTTTGATCCGAAGCAGCACTTTACCCAGCCTCCCGCACATTTTACCGAGGCAAGTCTGGTGCGTGCCCTGGAAGAACTGGGCATCGGACGTCCCAGTACCTATGCACCTACCATCACCACGATTCTCGCCAGAAGATATATTACCAAGGAGAATCGTAATATCTATGTGACGGAACTGGGTGAAGTGGTCAATCACATGATGAAGGAAGCATTCCCTGCCATCGTGGATGTAAACTTTACTGCCAATATGGAGACCTTACTGGATGGTGTGGAAGAAGGCACTGTGAAGTGGAAGACCATTGTGGAGAACTTCTATCCGGATCTGGATGCAGCAGTGAAAAAAGCTGAAAAAGATCTGGCAGAGGTGACGATCGCGGATGAAGAATCCGACGAAGTCTGTGAATTGTGCGGCAGACGTATGGTGATCAAATACGGACCTCACGGCAGATTCCTGGCATGTCCCGGATTCCCGGAGTGCCGTAATACCAAGCCTTATTTCGAGAAGATCGGCGTGGCATGCCCCAAGTGCGGCAAAGATATTGTCATGAAGAAGACCAAGAAGGGTAGAAGATATTACGGCTGTATTGATAATCCGGAATGCGATTTCATGGTATGGCAGAAGCCTTCGGGAGAGAAATGCCCCCGTTGCGGTAAACTGCTGCTGGAAAAAGGTAACAAGCTGGTCTGCATGGACGAACAATGCGGTTATGTGAAGAATAAACCGACGGAAGAGAAGTAGTTTTGTATACTGTCAGAATTTTCTCATAAATTAGCGCTATTTCCATTGTAATCTGAAATTACATGTGCTACAATGTGCATAACATCTCGTAGTTTCGTATGTATGTGTAAGCGGAGGAAGATAGATGAGCAGCGTACAATTGTTGGACAAGACACGTAAGATCGGTAAATTGTTACACAATAACAACTCCAGCAAAGTGGTATTCAGTGATATCTGTAAGGTGATGCGCGAGATCCTGAATTCCAATGTGCTGGTGATCAGCCGGAAGGGGAAGGTGTTGGGGGTAGGCAAATCCGACGGAATCGAACCCATCACAGAACTTTTGGATGACAATATCGGCGGATTTATCGATCCGATGTTAAATGAGAGACTGCTCGGTGTGTTATCCACGAAGGAGAACGTCAATCTGGAGACTTTGGGCTTCGAGAATATCGATACGAGAAAGTTCCAGGCGATCATCACGCCCATTGAGATCGCCGGTGAGAGGCTGGGAACACTCTTTATTTATAAGTGTAACGAACAGTATGACATTGACGATATTATTCTCTGTGAGTATGGAACCACCGTGGTGGGACTGGAAATGCTCCGTGCAGTGAACGAAGAGAGTGCGGAAGAGAGTCGTAAGGTAGCGGTTGTGAAATCCGCAGTCAGCACCCTGTCGTTCTCGGAGATGGAAGCCATTACCCATATCTTCGATGAATTAAACGGTATGGAAGGAATCTTGGTAGCCAGCAAGATCGCCGACAGAGTCGGTATTACCAGATCCGTCATTGTCAATGCCTTAAGAAAGTTTGAAAGTGCCGGCGTTATTGAGTCCAGATCCTCCGGCATGAAGGGAACGTATATCAAGGTGTTGAATGATGCCGTGTTTGATGAAATCGAAGAATTAAAGCGTCAGAACGGCAGAAATTAAGCAAAATTACAAAAATAATGCAGATTAGGAAGAAGAGACTATTGCGAAAAATGGTCTCTTCTCTTATTTTAGTATTGTGTTTTTGTCGAAATACTTTATAATAAAGTAGAGTAGGTATGGTAGAAGCGGTTCCTGTGCGATATGATCGATTTCCTAAGGAACAGCAGAATGTGAGGTAGTATGATACAGACAAACGCGTTTGATTATATCAATGTTTTAAATCGTGCAGCGGATGCTGCATGGCAACGCAACGAAGCTATTTCCAATAATATTGCAAATGTGGATACACCGGGCTACAAGAGACAGGATGTGGCATTTGAATCGGTGCTGCAGAAGGCACTGGGGAACAACCGGTATGAGTCCATGGATGAGAAGGTCAGTAATATTAACTTAAGCAGACTCCGGGGCAGAGCGTACGTGGATTATGCCAATTATTCCTACCGCCTTGACGGCAACAATGTGGATATTGAGAACGAAAATGTAATGCTGGCGGAGAATCAGCTAAAATACCAAGGATTGATCAGCAGTATTAATCAGGAATTTACCAATTTACAGACAGTGATGAAGTGAGGAATCGCGTATGAGTATGTTTTCAGCATTTGATGTTACGGCGTCGGGACTTACCGCACAGAGACTGCGTATGGACGTAATCTCTGAAAACGTTGCCAACGCCAATACCACGAGAACCGAAGATGGTACCCCTTACCGCCGCAAGATCGTTACTTTTCAGCAGAAGAATCAGCAGCAGACCTTCAGTCAGGTGTTCCATGATGTGAAGAGCAGCTATACCGGCAGCGGTGTTAAAGTGAGTCAGGTCTTCGAGGACACTACAACGGAGATGAATATGGTATATGATCCTTCCCATCCGGATGCGGATGAGAACGGTTATGTGACCTATCCTAACGTGAATATTATCACCGAGATGACAGACCTGATCGATGCCAGCAGATCCTACGAGGCGAACTCTACGGCATTTAATGCCAGCAAGTCCATGGCACTAAAAGGTCTTGAGATCGGTCAGTAATCTGACGGATCCCTTAGGCGGCTGCCGGATACAAAAGCCGCAATACATGTAAGGAAGGACATGGTTTATTAAAATGGATATTTCCGCAATTACCGCTTTGAATAGTGTAAATGGTACCGCCAGTGTATCTCCCACCTCTCTGACCGGAATGCTGGCAGAGAAGGAGAAAAAGGCAGAGGGCACAATGTTCGAAGCTTTTCTGAATACAGCTATTGACAACGTAAAGACAACTAACAGCTATCTCTCGGATGCTGAGAATGAGAAGATCCGTTTTGCACTGGGCGAAACGGACAACACTCATGATCTCACTATCGCCATGGAGAAGGCATCTGCCGCACTGCAGTATACGGTAGCTATCCGTGATAAGGTGATGGAGGCATACAAGGAACTGATGCAGATCCAGATCTGATCAGGCAGAAGTTAATCTTGACATAAGAGGAGAGAGCTGCAATGGCAGACAGATTAAAAGAAATACCTGCAAAAATACTGGAATGGTGGAACAAATTCACGACCAGACAGAAGAGCATTATTATCGGAGCCGCAGCGGTCGTGATTTTCGCATTTGCGATCATCATGTACGTTATGACCAAACCACAGTATGTCCGGTTGATCACCTGTGAGACCACCGCACAGGCGTCTGAGGTCATATCCACTCTGGATAGTGCAGGGATAGGACACAGAGAATCCAATGATGGACTGAAGATCGATGTAGAGAGCAGCAAACAGAGTGCGGCAAATCTGGCACTCGGATCTGCGGGATATATGCCGGATGAACTGAAACTGAGCGATTATCTGGGCAACAGTATGTCTACGACTGCTACCGACAAGGAGAGACTTTACAATTCCTATCTGGAAAAATACATAACCCAGACCATAGAGGCACAGAGTGCCGTAAAATCCGCAAAAGTACATTTGAGCTTCCCGAAGGATAACGGAACGCTGGCAGCACAGAAGGAAGAGGCTTCTGCGTTCATTCAGCTGGAACTGGACGGAACCTTTACTTCCGCCAATGCGGCAGCACTGGCAAAATGTGTGGCTACCTGGCTGCGGAATGACACTACGGCGAATATTACGATCATGGATACAGATTCCAACCTGCTGTTCGCAGGCGGGGACGATTACAGTTCCGCGGGTATTGCCAATTCCATGCAGGAATTGCAGAATCAGGCGGAGTCTATGATCGCCAATCAGGTAAAAAAGGTGCTGCTGGGAACCAAGCAGTATAACGATGCGGCAGTTACCAGTCATCTGAGCATGGATTTCTCCGATTACGAGGAGACCGTAAAAGAATATTATGCGAACTCCGACAGAACCGAGGGTATGCTTTCCCATGAGGAGACTTATGAGAGTGAGAATACCAATGACGGCGGCGGAGTACCCGGTACTACCTCCAACGGCGAGAGTGGTAATACCACCTATGTATCACCGGACAGTAATAACAGTTCTTCGTCCACTTCCGAGACCAGCAGAGATTACCTGCCCAACGAGTCTATTACGAACACCGTAACTCCGGCAGGGGGAATCGATTATACGAATTCTTCCATCTCTATTGCGGCCATTACTTACCGGGAGGTCCATTACGAGGATGTTAAGAGACAGGGACTTTTGGATGGCACAACATGGGACGAATACAAATCCCAGAACAGTGCAGACAAAAAGATCGATGTGGATCAGGATATGTACAGCCTGGTAGCAAATGCCACCGGCATCAGCGAAGATAAGATTACGATCATTGCTTATGAAAGCCCCATCTTTTATGACAAGGAGAGTAAGCCTGTCAGTGTACAGAATATACTCAGCATAGTAATGTTAGTGCTGATCCTCGGACTGTTAGCCTTTGTGGTACTGCACAGCATGCGCACCAGACAGGCGGTACAGCAGGAAGAGGAAGTATCTGTGGAGAATATGCTGCAATCCACTCCTGAGTCGGAACTGGAAGATATCGATGTGGAATCCAAGTCCGAGACACGTAAGATGATCGAGAAATTCGTAGATGAGAATCCGGAATCCGCAGCAGCGTTATTGCGTAACTGGCTGAACGAGGACTGGAACTAAGAAACGGAGTAACTATGGCAAGGACAAAAGCAGAAGGCGGAATATCGGGGTTGCAGAAAGCAGCAATCCTTCTGATCGCATTGGGACCGGAGAGATCCGCCGGAATTTTTAAACACTTAAAAGAGGAAGAGATCGAGGAACTGACCCTGGAGATTGCCAATACACGAAGCGTAACCCCCCAGGTGAAGGAAGAAGTTATCAACGAATTTTATGAAGTGTGTCTGGCACAGCAGTATATTGCCGAGGGTGGCATCAACTATGCGAAGGAACTGTTAGAGAAGGCACTGGGCGCCGACAAAGCAATGGATGTTATCGGTAAGCTGACTGCATCTTTGCAGGTGAAGCCTTTCGAATTTGTGCGTAAGACCGATGCCAGCCAGCTGATCAACTTCATTCAGGATGAGCATCCGCAGACCATAGCCCTGATCCTGTCCTATCTGTCTCCCAGTCAGGCAGCGCTGATCATCTCTGCACTGCCTCCCGACAGTCAGGCGGAAGTGGCAAGACGTATTGCCGTTATGGATCGTACCAGTCCCGATGTCATCAAAGAAGTGGAAAAAGTACTGGAATCCAAGCTGGCAAGTCTGGTGAATCAGGACTACACCATTATCGGTGGTGTCGATGCAGTGGTAGATATCCTGAATACTGTAGACCGCGGTACCGAGAAGCATATCATGGAGACATTGGAGATCGAGGAGCCGGAACTGGCAGACGAGATCCGCAAGAAGATGTTCGTATTCGAAGATATCCTTCTGCTGGACGACAAAGCGATACAGCGTGTGCTGCGTGACGTGGACAATAACGATCTGGCAGTGGCACTGAAGGG
>ERZ1034952.1159-NODE-1159-length-22086-cov-31.691299_pt1 | contig 22086 bp, 17 predicted proteins | sample MGYA00520625_ERZ1034952 | MGnify/ENA primary metagenome ERZ1034952 (study PRJEB33766, sample SAMN09781773) | gut metagenome | biome: gut microbiome | host: Homo sapiens | place: Madagascar | study: EMG produced TPA metagenomics assembly of the PRJNA485056 data... | reverse complement strand
ATCAATTATACAAACTATTAATGATGATTTGTATTCGACTTGGTGCTGCGGAGGCCGGAGACCTCCGCTACTTATAGGTTCATAATTGAATCACTCCATTTTCTGGATAAACTACTTTTTTTTTAACTAAACGCTTGCTGCGTTTTTAGAAATTTTACGTATATATTCTTGTAGCGTATGTTTTTAACGCATATCTTTGCAAACAGTATATGAAACGTGTGTCAGACTTTCGTTTTTGCATATAAATGATAGAAATGATGACAAAATAAAACTTATAACCTATCTATTAATTTTAAAAAAACAAGTATTATGATTAAAAAATCTTTTATCTCGTTTCTTTTCGCCCTGGTAGCTTTTGGTTTTACAGCTTGCGACAGCGACGACAACAATGGACAGGTACGGGTGCCCAACGGCGCCAAGCCATCAAAAGAATTTAAGATTGGCAATTGCGATAAAGAAGAGTATGCCGACGATGCCGTCAAACTGAACGTGAAATCGTGGGGCAACGGAGGTATTGCACAGGAGTTCGCCTCGATAGAACTTTTTGCCGACGGCCACTTCCTCATCACCAGTACGAAAGCCGCCACGATGCCTAAGAGCAAGGTGGGCGTGACACGAACTGCAGACGGTTCGACTATGTTCAAGAAGAACGGCGGCAAGCCGCTACAGACACGTGCCACAGACGCCAGCGGAACGATTATTATCGACAACGGCCTCTACACCTATGGTACATACACACGCGTTAAGGAGGGTGTGTACCAGCTGAGCAACAACACTAAGATTGAGATTAAGGACGGCAGTTTGACAGGTTATACAACAGTTACCTACACCAACAGTCTCGGCAAATCTATTACAATTACCGTTACCATCGACGTAACCAACAAGCAGGACGACATCGTACGCCATATCTGCCGTTCGTGGAGAATGGATAGCGCTGAGAACTGGCTTCTCGCGGGCGACGTGACGATTGGGTATGGCAAGCAATGGCTCGACAACGGACGTGTTATGCAGCATACTACGCTCACTCAGGAGGGCAAGAACATGGGCTTCGACAAGGACGACCTTGTTGAGGACGATGAGGATTACTGCTACCGCGTGATATTCTCGCCATGCGGCACCTTTGTTTGCTTCTACATCGATGGCGATGTGGAAATTGGTACCTGGGAGTGGACCGACACTAACAACGGCGTATTGCGTTGCTGGGAGACGTTCGACTGGGACGACGACGACGATGATGACGACGATTTCGCAGACATGACTGTGCGTTTCGAAGGCAAGCAGATGCGCATCTACGGCGACTTCATGGACAAAGAGGACAACATTATCTTCCGCACGTTGTCTGTAGCTACATTTAGCGCAAAGTATTAAAAGGCTTGTATGTGTTCATATTTATCTTTATATATGAGCGGCAATCAGTAGGAGGGTATGGCATCCCTGCCATACCCACTCTGCCATGATTGTACAGCCAATTTAGTGGGTATGGCAAGGATGCCATACCCTCCTACTATATGTAAAGATTATTCTGAACTGTTACTTAGTAATGATGATTTGTATTCGACTTGGTGCTGCGGAGGCCGGAGACCTCCGCTACTTATAGGTTCATAATTGAATCACTCCAAATATCGGACAAGCCTCCCTTTTCCCTTAACACAAGGATTTTTCACTCTTCCCTTAACTATTGGATTCTTCACTTTTCCCTTAACTATTGGATTCTTCACTTTTCACTCTTCACTTAATAAACTATTGGATTCTTCACTCTTCACTTTTCACTTAAACTCCCTTTTCACTTAACAAGCATCAAGTCGCTCATAACCGTATCGCTCACAAAGAGGCCTTTTCGTGTCAGTCGCAAGTGGTTGTGGCACAGCTCGATAGTGCCGTTGTTTAAACTATCAGTTGCAGACTGTAGAGCGTAGCGTTTGTACTCGTCGGAGAGGGCTTCGAGGTCAAGTCCCTCGACGGTTCGCATGGCGGTAGTAACGAGGTCGTTGTAATGGGTGTCGGCATCAATCTCCTCGTGCTCGGCAGGCAACGAACCGCCCTCAATCGACAACATGTATTGTTGCAGATTGTCGATATTCCACGATCTGCGCTTGCCGTTGTACGAGTGGGCCGAGGCTCCAAAGCCCATGTAGGGCACGTCGCGCCAGTAGCTGCTGTTGTGGATAGAGCGATAGCCTGGCTTGGCAAAATTGCTTATCTCGTAATGTTCGTAGCCATGCGCGGCAAGAAGGTCGATCAACGTGGAGTACATCAGCAGATAGGTATCCTCGTCAATCTGCTTTACCTTGCCGTCTTGCAGCATGCGATAGAGTGGTGTGCCCTCCTCGTACATCAGGCAATAGGCCGAGATATGGTTGGGCTCAAGGCTGAGAGCCGTCGTTATGTCGCGCGTCCAGTCGTCGATGTTCTCGTCGGGGAATCCAAACATCAGGTCGATGCTGATATTATCGATTCCAGCCTGGCGAATAGTTTGACAAGCCTCCATAGCCTGGCGTGCCGAATGGCGGCGGCGAAGGAAATGTAGGCGCTTGTCGTCGAAGCTCTGCACGCCCATGCTAATACGGTTGACACCCAACGACCTTAGGGCCGAGACGTATTGGGGCGTAACGTCGTCGGGATTCATCTCCACAGTAATCTCGCGCACGTCGCCCGGATACACTTGCTGCACATGTAGCAATATCTGCTCCATGTCGGAAATGTGTAGAACCGACGGGGTGCCGCCACCCAGGTAGATGGTGTCGGTATTGTGGCAACCAAGACGGGCCTCGGACTTACTTCGGAGGTCCATCTCGCGCAAGAGTGCCTGGGTGTAGCGCTTGCTAAGCTCGGCACGTGTGGTGCTGTAGAATCCGCAATACACGCAACGGCTCTTGCAAAAGGGGATGTGTATGTAAATGCCTTTTTTCATTTGCTTGTCATTATATAAGGTGGAAACCACTTCTGGTGGATTTTTTGTATTGCAAAATTACTAATAAAGTTTAAAATCTTATCATAAATCAATCGTTTTCTTTGGTATTGTGTTGCCAAATGTCTAACTTAGTAGTCGGATAGACACCCACCCCAAAGTCAATCCGCCATGAACAATTAATATTAACCATTTAAAACCTGAATTTTATGAGGGTCTATCAAACAAATGAGATTAAGAACATTGCCCTTCTTGGCAGTGCGGGTAGCGGCAAGACCACCCTTGCCGAGTCTATGCTTTTCGGTAGCGGAATAATCAAGCGCCGTGGAACGGTAGAAGCACACAATACTGTGAGCGACTACTTCCCAGTGGAGCACGAATATGGCTATTCGGTATTTCCTACCGTTTTCCATGTAGAATGGAACAACAAGAAATTGAATATTATAGACTGTCCGGGTAGCGATGATTTTATTGGTGGAGCCATCACAGCCCTGAACGTAACCGACCAGGCCGTTATCCTGATAAACGGACAATATGGCCCTGAGGTTGGCACACAAAACAACTTCCGTTATACGGAGAAACTTCACAAGCCTGTAATCTTCCTCGTAAACCAGCTGGATTCGGACAAGTGCGACTTTGACAATATTATTGCCAATATGCAGTCGATTTACGGTCAGAAGTGCGTGCAGATTCAATATCCTGTGAGCACGGGCGCCGGATTCAACGCCATCATCGACGTGCTGCTGATGAAGATGTACACATGGGGACCTGATGGAGGTATGCCTACCATAGTGGACATCCCTGAGGAGGAAATGGAGAAGGCACACGAGCTGCACAAGACTCTGGTAGAGGCAGCTGCCGAGAACGACGAGACTCTGATGGAGAAATTCTTTGAGGAGGAGACTCTTACAGAGGACGAGTTGCGCGAGGGCATTCGCAAGGGACTTGTTACACGCTCTATCTTCCCCGTGTTCTGCGTTTGCGCAGGCAAGGACATGGGCGTAAGACGACTGATGGAATTCTTGGGCAACGTTGTACCTTTTGTAAGCGAGATGCCTAAGCTTCACAATACACGCGGCGAGGAAATCACCCCTGATTCGAACGGGCCGGAGTCTGTGTACTTCTTCAAGACTGGTTTGGAACCACATATTGGCGAGGTAAGCTACTTTAAGGTTATGAGCGGCAAGATTAAGTCGGGCGACGACCTGACCAACTCTGACCGCGGCTCGAAGGAGCGTATCGGCCAAATCTATGCTTGTGCCGGAGCTAACCGCATTCCGGTGGACGAGCTTGTTGCAGGCGACATCGGCTGCACAGTTAAGCTGAAAGATGTAAAGACAGGAAACACCCTAAACGGAAAGGATTGCGAATGGCGTTTCGACTTCATCAAATATCCTAACCCGAAGTTCTCTCGCGCTATTAAGGCCGTTAATACCGCAGAGACCGAGAAACTGATGGTTGCGTTGCTGAGAATGCACCAGGAAGACCCAACATGGCTGGTAGAACAGAGCAAGGAGCTGAGACAGACCATCGTTAGAGGCCAAGGCGAATTCCACCTGAGAACCCTGAAGTGGCGCCTGGAGAACAACGAGAAGCTGCAGGTTAAGTTTGAGCCTACACGCATCCCTTATCGCGAAACCATTACAAAGATGGCACGTGCCGAGTACAGACACAAGAAGCAGTCGGGTGGTGCCGGACAGTTTGGCGAGGTGCATCTCATTATCGAGCCTTATGCTGAGGGAATGCCCGACCCTACATCTTACAAGATCAACGGTCAGGAATTCAAGATCAACATCAAGGGTAGGGAAGAGGTTAGCCTTGAATGGGGCGGCAAGCTGGTCTTCATCAACTCGGTTGTTGGCGGAGCTATCGACACACGCTTTATGCCTGCGATATTGAAGGGTATTATGGACCGCATGGAGCATGGTCCGCTTACGGGCAGCTACGCACGCGACGTAAGAGTGATTGTGTACGACGGCAAGATGCACCCGGTTGACTCTAACGAGCTCTCGTTCATGCTTGCGGCCCGCAACGCGTTCTCGGCAGCATTCAAGGAGGCTGGTCCTAAGATTCTTGAGCCTATATACGACCTCGAGGTTTATGTGCCTTCCGACTATATGGGCGACGTGATGAGCGACCTTCAGGGACGCCGCGCCTTGATTATGGGTATGGACAGCGAGGCTGGTTATCAGAAGCTTCAGGCTAAGATTCCTTTGAAGGAGCTGAGCAACTACTCTATCTCGTTGAGTAGCTTGACGGGCGGTAGAGCTTCGTTTACAACCAAGTTTGCAAGCTACGAGCTTGTACCTAACGATTTGCAGCAGAAGCTTATCGAGGAGCATGCCGCAGAGACAACAGAAGAGGAATAATTGTATATTTCAATTTCGCAAGCGAAAGGAGTTATCGGATATTATCGGAAGATAACTCGCTTCGCTCATGAATATAATAGACATTGGTAGATAGACGGTTCGGAATAGGGAGTACTTGTTTCGAACCGTTTTTTTGTTGTGAAGACATGAGAACAGGTGTTTAAAGACAGAAGAACATAAGGACATGTTTTTTAAGATATAGTAGGAGGGTATGGCATCCTTGCCGTACCCACTCTGCCATGATTATCCTGCCGATTTAGTGGACATGGCAAGGATGCCATACCCTCCTACAGTTTCCCTTAAATATTGGATTCTTCGTTCTTCACTTCCACCATTAGATTCTTCACTCTTCGTTCTTCACTCTTCACCATTAGATTCTTCACTCTTCGTTCTTCACTCTTCACCATTAGATTCTTCTCTCTTCGTTCTTCACTCTTCACTTAACCTTTGCAATACAAAAAATATTTAAATCCTTTGTTCTTTCTTCTTTTTGCAGTAACTTTGCATATATGAAAAGAAATATATGTAAAATTATGATGGCTCTTTTGGGCCTAATATTCTTCACCCCGTCGTATGCTCAAAATTATAATGTGCAATGTGAGGACACTTGCTCTCATGTGCATGGCATAGATCTTAGCCATTATCAAGGCGAGGTTTTTTGGGAGGCTATAGGCGACAACTCGAAGATGGCCTATGTTTATCTTAAGGCTACCGAGGGCGGAGACCGTATAGACGACATGTACGAACAGAACATAGAACTGGCACACAAGTATGGCTTGAAGGTAGGGTCGTACCACTTCTTTCGTCCTAAGACTGATCTGACCAAACAGCTTAAGAACTTCAAGGCCCAATGCCGCCCGCATCAGCAAGACCTTATACCAATGATTGATGTAGAGGTAAAACAAGGATTGGGAACAGAGGCTTTCTGCGACTCGCTGCTGAAGTTTCTGGACATGGTTGAGGTGGCTTATCATCAGAAACCATTGGTTTATACAGGCACCAATTTCTACAATCGCTATCTTGCCGGCAAACTTAATGGCTACAAGCTTATGATAGCACAATATTCGGCCAACGAGCCTGTATTGATCGACGATAACGACTATCTGCTGTGGCAATATACTGGTAAGGGCCATATCGACGGCATAAGGGGATATGTGGACAAGAGCCGATTTATGGGCCGTCATGGTCTGCGCGAACTGCGCTTTATGCGACACCATAGGTAGGCGAGCAAGAATAGGGTAGAGAAGGATAAAAAAAAGAAAAACATAAAAAAAATTTTAAATACTAATGGCAATTATAAAATGTCCGGAGTGTGGTCACGAGATTAGTGACAAGGCTCCATTTTGCCCTTCCTGCGGCGTGGCCATAGCAGGTAAGGTGGTTGAGTGTCCGAAGTGCGGAAAAGTTTATTTCTCCGAACTATCTGAATGTCCACAATGTCATTATAAGAGACCGGTGGCAGACAAAACGCCAATTGTAGAAAATGACAATGCCGTAAATACTCAGGAAACGGAAAAAACTACGGAGGCTGAAATTGTGAAACCTAAGGAGGTTAATGAACCAAAGAAGGTTTATAATGAGCAACCCGTTGGCGCCAACAATCCTGAAGAGGCGAGCGACGAGAGCTTGAAGACTCCACGAAATTCTTCGCGCAACAACAAGATTATTATTGGGGCCGTGGTGGCTATAGTGGCCGTGGTTATAGGCATAGGCTGCTACTTCTACTATAGTATACAGTCGGACAAGGAGTTGCAGGCTTACAACTATGCCATGGCAAGCAACGATCCGCAGGTTCTACAATCGTATCTTGATCAGTATTCGGATGCTCCAGAAGCTCATCTTGACAGCATTCAGTCGCATCTCGACTTGATAAAGAAGACGCAGCAGGACTGGACAAACGTGATGATAAGCAACTCGAAAAGCGCGCTTGAAGACTATATCGCACAGCATCCGGATTCTCCGTACAAGGCAATAGCAATACATAAAATTGACTCGATAGACTGGCAGACCGCCCAACAGCAGAACACGGTTGAGGCATTAGAACTTTATATCGAGCAACATTCTGACGGAGAGCATGTTGAGGATGCCAACCAGATGATTAACTCGCTGAATTCGAAGACAATACAGCCCGAGGAACGTCTGATGGTAAACAGCATCTACGGCGGATTCTTAAAGAGTTTGGGCGACAAGGACGAGGAAGCCTTGACAAGTTTCGTTAATCCGTTGTTGACCAATTTCCTTGGAAAAACCAACGCCACAAGAAGCGACGTAGTAACGTTTATGCATAAAATCTACAAGAGCGATGTGAAGTCGATGGCTTGGAAATCGCTTGGCGACTACACAATAAACAAAAAGAATGTGGAAGCCAACCAATACGAATACTCGGTGGCTTTCTCGGCAATTCAAACCATTGTTGGTCAAGACGACAACGCAACTGAGGTAAGATATAAAATTACATCTACATTGAATAATGAAGGCAGAATATCTGACTTCAACATGATAAGACTTGCTGAATAAAACAAATAATTATAGCTCGTTGGCTGATTAAACATAATCAGCTAACGGGCTATTTTTAAATAATCGTAATCACCATTATGATAAATAGGGTTGATTTATAATTATAAATCCATAAACGCAATCGCCCTATTGTTCATGTATTATTATTCGCGTCATCTGGCGCCACACTCTAAACAAACACTTGTTCCGTCAGAATAAACCACGACATCATCGCTTCCACAATTGTAACATCTTCCGGTTTCTTCCATAATTGTAACATCTTCTATTTCTTCCATAATGTTAGTCTTTTAATAATGATGCGACAATGGTAATGGAGATTATTTGTGATTTTATTAGTATCTTTGCAGATGATAAGCTGCATCTCAGCAAAATATTCAAGCAAGCTTGATATTATGCATTCGATTTGCATTATCTTTGCATAAAAATCAAAAACGACAATCACAGAACAATATGATTACAGTTGATGGACTTACCGTCGAGTTTGGCGGAACCACCCTATTCAAGGACATTTCCTTCCAAATAAACGAGAAGGACCGTATAGCACTTATGGGCAAAAATGGAGCTGGCAAGAGCACGTTGCTGAAGATTATAGCAGGCGTGCGCAAACCTACACGCGGCTCGGTTTCGGCTCCTAAGGATTGTGTAGTGGCCTATCTACCCCAGCACCTGATGACCGAAGACGGACGTACCGTGTTCGACGAGACGTGCCAGGCCTTTGCTCATCTGCACAAGATTCAGGCCGAGATAGACCGTATAAACAATGAGCTTACAACACGTACCGACTACGAGAGCGACGAATATATGCAGCTGATAGAGAAGGTGTCGAGCTTATCAGAGAAATTCTATGCCATAGACATGACACACTTTGAGGAGGACGTGGAGAAGACGTTGCTGGGCTTGGGATTCGAGCGTAAGGACTTCAATCGCCCTACAAGCGAGTTCTCGGGAGGTTGGCGCATGCGAATAGAACTGGCCAAGTTGCTGCTTAAGTCACCCGACGTGCTTCTGCTCGACGAGCCTACCAACCACCTGGACATCGAGTCGATAGGATGGCTTGAGGACTTTATCATCAACAGCTCAAAGGCTGTGGTAGTAATTAGTCACGACCGCAAGTTTGTGGACAACATCACCACCCGAACTATCGAGGTGACAATGGGCCGCATTTACGACTACAAGACTACATACAGCCAGTATCTGGAACTGCGCAAGGAACGACGCGAACAACAGATGAAGAAGTATGAGGAGCAGCAGAAGATGATTGCCGAGACAAAGGACTTTATCGAGCGATTCAAGGGCACCTACTCTAAGACCTTTCAGGTGCAAAGCCGCGTGAAGATGCTTGAGAAACTGGAGCTGATTGAGGTAGACGAGGAGGACACAAGTCACCTAAGACTTAAATTCCCGCCAAGTCCGCGAAGCGGAGCCTACCCCGTTCAGATGAGCGACGTGGCCATGGCTTTCGACGGCAAGCAGATATTCGGCGGCGTGAACCTTACTGTGGAGCGTGGCGACAAGATTGCCTTCGTTGGCAGAAACGGCGAGGGTAAGTCGACTCTCGTGAAATGCATCATGGGACAGTTGCAGAACCAGGGCAAGCTGGAGCTGGGACATAACGTGCAGATAGGATATTTTGCGCAGAACCAGGCTTCGTTACTGGATGGCGAACTGACTGTTTTCCAGACCATCGACGACGTGGCCAAGGGCGAGATTCGCAACAAGATACGCGATCTGCTGGGCGCATTTATGTTTGGTGGCGAGGACTCTACCAAGAAGGTTAAGGTGCTGTCTGGAGGCGAACGCACACGTCTGGCTATACTAAAGCTGCTGTTGGAGCCCGTAAACCTACTGATACTCGACGAGCCTACCAATCACCTCGACCTAAAGACTAAGGACGTGCTGAAGCAGGCACTTATGGACTTTGACGGCACCTTGATAGTGGTAAGCCACGACCGCGACTTCCTCGACGGACTTGTAAGCAAGGTGTACGAGTTTGGACATGGCAAGGTGCGCGAACACTTGTGCGGAATCTACGAGTTCCTGGAATCGAAGAAAATGGAGAGTCTGCAGGAATTGGAGAAGAAAAGTGAAAAGTGAAGAGGGAAAAGGGAAAAATCCAATTGCTAAGTGAAATGTAGGAGGTACGATATGAAAAAGGTTGTTGTAGCCTTCGACTCCTTCAAGGGCTGCATCTCGGCACACGAGGCCTGTAAGGCTGCCGCAAAAGGAATACGAACGGTATTGCCGGAGGCAAATGTTGTTGAGATTGCGTTGAGCGATGGTGGCGAAGGCCTGGTGAAATGCGTACAGCAGATGTTGCCTACGCAGAGCGTGTCGATAGATGTACACGGACCGCTTATGACGAAGCTTAAGGCAGAATATGCCATGTCTATGGACGGCAAGACTGCCTATATGGAAATGGCTGCGGCAAGCGGGCTGACGCTTGTGCCTATAGACCAACGCGACCCTACTAAAACCACTACCTATGGCGTGGGTGAAATGGTGGCCGACGCCTTAAAGCGAGGATGCCAAAAGATTGTAATGGGCATTGGCGGAAGTGCCACTTGCGATGGCGGGCGCGGAATGGTTGAAGCACTAAGGGATAAGGGTTGTCTTGAGAAAAGGAACTACAAGGATATTTATCATAATGACCACGTAGACCTTATGCAAAAAGGTCACGAATGTCTTGTGCAAAAATGCAAGTTTATTGTAGCATGCGACGTAAACAATCCACTATACGGCGAGAACGGGGCTGCACACATCTTTGCACCACAAAAGGGAGCTACAAAAGAGCAAGTTTTGTGGCTTGACGAGCAGCTGCGAACCTTTGCCAAAGAAACCGAACAAGCAGGACTTGCCACACCCGAACTTGCTAACCACCCTGGAGCAGGCGCGGCAGGCGGTTTGGGCTATGCTCTCCTTGCCTATCTTAATGCCGAGCTTAACTCGGGCATAGACATTGTGCTTGACCTTGCCAACTTTGACGTGGCAATAAAGGATGCCGACCTTGTAATTACGGGCGAGGGCAAATCGGACCAACAAACCATGATGGGCAAAGTTCCGCATGGTGTGCTTAAGCGTTGCAAGAAAGAGGGTGTGCCAGTATGGCTGCTGTCGGGCGCCATAGACGACAGAACGGGAGAACTGGCAAAGAACTTTGACCTTGTGAGGAGCATTAACGAGAACGACAACCGTCCGCTATCTGTACTTATGCAACCAGACGTGGCAAAAAAGAATATAACCGCTTTTTTATCTGCCATATTTTTTATATATTTGCAGATAATTAGGACAAACCGAAATATTAATAAAACGAACAAGGATTAATAGAACGAACAGTCGTACATCATCATGGCTGTAATGATAACGTTTGGCATGTTGCTTAGAATACGTGTATCTGTAAAGAGTGTGGAATTTAAATTAGTTATATAATAAACCGTATAAAAAAAGAAAACTATGGAAATTGGAGATAGAATACCTGAGATACTTGGCATAGACCAGGACGGACGCGAGATTAAGGCAAGCGACTATCGCGGTCGCAAGATTGTGCTTTACAGTTATCCTAAGGCCAACACCAGCGGATGCACAGCCGAGGCTTGCTCGCTACAAGCACATAAGGACGAGCTGGCTGCAGCAGGATACGAAATTATTGGCGTGAGCAAGGACAAGCAGGCTCTGCAGAAGAAGTTTGCCGAAGCCAAAGGGCTGGAGTTTCCGCTTATTGCCGACACCGAGACTACTCTGTTGCAGGCGCTCGGATGTTGGGGCGAGAAGGTTACTTGTGGCAGAAAGACCGTTGGCATTCTGCGCACAACTTATCTCGTCAACGAGGATGGCATAATAGAAAAGATTTTTACTCCGAAGGAAATAAAGACAAAGATTCATGCGGAGCAAATTCTCAATGCAATTAAAGCAGAATAATCAACCACATTACTAATAATTATGACAATTACTCTCATTATTCTCGCCCTTTCGGCTGTGTTCTTCGCCATGGGCAAAGTTCGCTCCGACCTCGTTGCGCTATGCGCCCTTGTCGCCCTACTGCTCACCGGAATACTCACGCCGCAAGAAGCCCTGTCGGGATTCTCCAACTCGGTGGTGATAATGATGGTGGGATTGTTTGTAGTGGGAGGCGCTATTGTACAGACCGGACTTGCCAAGAAAGCATCAGGCAAGTTGATGACCCTTGCAGGCGACAGCGAACTGGGCTTGTTCCTATTGCTGATGGTTGTTACAGCCGTTATTGGAGCCTTTGTTAGCAATACGGGTACGGTGGCTCTTATGATGCCTATCGTGGTGAGCTTGGCGCAGAAGGCAAAGATGCGCGCAAGCCGCTTGCTTATGCCCCTTGCCTTTGCAAGCAGCATGGGCGGCATGCTTACGCTTATTGGTACGCCGCCCAACCTTGTAATACAGGAGGCTCTTACCGATAATGGCCTCGAACCCTTGAAGTTCTTCAGTTTTCTGCCCGTTGGTATTGTGTGCATTATAGTTGGTATCGTGGTGCTGCTGCCCCTTAGCAAGCGATTGCTTAACGGCAGCAAGCAAGCAGCCGACGGCGAGCAAGGCAAAAAACGTGGCAAGTCGCTCGACGACCTGATGGAGGAATACAATCTCAAAGGCAATCTGTCGGTATTTACCGTAGGCAAGCAGTCGATTGCCTACGAGAAGACACTTGCCGAACTGGACATTCATCATCGCTACGGACTTACCGTACTCGAGGTTAGACGCATAAAGCAGCCCCATTCGCCACTAATGAAAGAGGTGGAACAACGACTTGCCGGACCAGACACCAAGCTTGTAGAGAACGATATTGTATACGTAAGTGGCGACCCAGAACAAGCAACAAAGTTTGCTGCCGACATGAAGCTGGACAAGACCAGCGAGCAATTGGCATTCTACGACATAGGTATTGCCGAGGTGGTGTTAATGCACAACTCTAGATTGTGCGGCAAGACTCTAAAGGAAACAGGATTGCGACGCCTTTATAACGTTAACGCGCTTGGCGTGCGCCGTGGCGACAACTATATAACAGAGGGAATTGCCGACATGAAATTCCGTCAGGGCGACATAATTCTGATACAAGGCAAATGGAAGAACATCTCGCGAATAGCCGATGTTGCCGACGGTATTGTGGTTATGGGGCAGCCGTTAGACGAGGCGTCGCGCGTTACACTCGACTATAAAGCTCCGCTTGCAGCAGCCATAATGTTGCTAATGATATTGACTATGGTGTTCGACTTCATCCCCGTAGCTCCCGTTACAGCCGTTATGATAGCCGGATTGCTTATGGTAATAACGGGTTGTATACGCTCGGTAGAAGCAGCCTACAAGACAATAAACTGGGAGAGCATTGTGCTTATCGCGGCCATGTTGCCTATGTCGGTGGCTCTGGAAAAGACAGGAGCCTCGGCAATGGTGGCAAGCTTGCTGGCCGACAATCTGGGTCAGGCAAGTCCGTATGCCTTGCTTGCGGGCATCTACTTCACCACATCTCTCCTTACGATGTTCATCAGCAATACAGCCACAGCTGTGCTTATGTCGCCTATAGCCCTGACCTCGGCTGCGGCAATAGGCGTAAGTCCCTACCCTATGCTCTTTGCCGTTACGCTTGGAGCAAGCATGTGCTTTGCCTCGCCATTCTCTACTCCGCCCAACGCACTCGTGATGCAAGCAGGCGGCTACTCGTTTATGGACTACATCAAGGTGGGATTGCCCTTGCAGATTATTATGGGAATGGTAATGATAGGTGTGCTGCCTCTTATTTTCCCATTCTAAATATGTGCTATGCAAATATAAATGCGTAACTTTGCATGGAATTAAAAATAACAAGTTAATTAACATATGCCATTAAGATTACCAGATAAACTCCCCGCAATAGAACTCCTTAAAAAGGAAAACATATTTGTGATGGACGACTCGCGCGCTACGAGCCAGGACATTCGTCCGCTACGTATCGTAATACTTAACCTTATGCCTCTGAAGATAACAACAGAGACCGACCTTGTGCGCCTGTTGTCCAACACGCCGCTTCAGATGGAGATCTACTTTATGAAGCTTAAGAGTCATACATCCAAGAACACTCCGATAGAGCACATGATGATGTTCTACAAGGACTTTGACGTGCTGCAGAAGGAGAAGTTTGACGGTATGATTATTACTGGAGCGCCTATCGAGCACCTGGAGTTTGAGGATGTGGAGTATTGGAACGAAATATCCAAGATATTCGCATGGGCCAACACACACGTTACGAGCACTATGTACATTTGCTGGGCTGCCCAGGCTGGATTGTACTATCATTATGGCGTGCCAAAATATCAGTTGCCTAAGAAGATGTTCGGCATCTTCCAGCAACACACGCTACAACAACATATTCCTCTGTTCCGCGGATTCGACGACGTGTTCTATATGCCTCATAGCCGACATACAGAGGTTAGACGCGAGGATATTGAGAAACATAACGAACTTGAGATTGTGGCAGAATCGCCAGATAGTGGTGTAAGCATAGTTATGGCCAGAGGCGGACGCCAGATATTTGTTACCGGACATATGGAGTACTCGCCTTACACTCTTGACAGCGAATATCGTAGAGACCTTGGCAAGCGCGACGACGTGGACATGCCCAAAAACTACTATAGAAACAACGACCCGCAAAAGGCTCCAAACGTTACGTGGAGAGCGCATGCCAATCTGTTGTTCAGCAACTGGATAAACTATTACATTTATCAGGAGACTCCGTATAACATTGAGGAGATTGGATAAAAACAAGTTTCATACATTATGAATTCAAGCAACAACCTACCCCGCCCTATCGAACTCCTTGCTCCTGCCAAAAACCTTGAGCAAGGCATTATTGCCATTGACCATGGCGCCGATGCTGTATACATAGGCGCAAATGAGTTTGGTGCGCGACAGGCTGCGGGCAACAGTATAGAAGACATAACCCAACTTGCCGCCTATGCTCATCAGTTTGGAGCAAAGGTGTACGTAACCGTAAACACCATAGTATACGAGCACGAGCTTGCCAATGCCAAACAACTATTGCGACACATAGTAAAGGCTGGCGTGGATGCTATCCTTGTGCAAGACATGGCTGTGGTGGATATGATGAAAGAAATAGCAGCCGAGCCCGAGATGCAAGGATCGAGAATGCCTGAGTTGCATGCAAGCACTCAGACAGACAATCGCTCGGCAGATAAGGCAGCTTGGCTAACAAGCATTGGGTTTAGCCGTGTGGTATTGGCACGCGAGCTGTCTATAGACGAGATAAAGCAAATACACAAGGCTGTGCCTAATACCGAGCTTGAGGTGTTTGTGCATGGAGCTTTGTGTGTAAGTTATTCGGGAGCATGCTATGCCTCGCACCATTGTTTCGGTCGTAGCGCCAACCGTGGCGAGTGTGCTCAGTTCTGCCGTTTGGCTTTCGACTTGAAAGACAGTAGCGGAAACACAATACGCAAGGCAAGCCATTTGCTGTCGCTTAAGGATATGAACCAGTTGGACCGACTGGAAGACATCATAGCAGCAGGAGCCACATCATTAAAGATTGAGGGCCGACTGAAGGATGCCGCTTATGTAAAGAATGTGGTGGCTGCATACAGCCAACATCTCAACAGCATAATAGCGAAACATCCCGAACAGTATTGCCGCAGCTCTAAAGGAAGGGTGGAATATACATTTACGCCCAACTTAGACAAGACCTTCAACCGTGGCTTTACACATTACTTCCTTGATGGGCGTCGCGAAGACATCTCATCGTTTGACACTCCTAAGGCTATGGGCGAATATGTAGGATATGTTAAGGAGATAAGACGCGGTTCGTTCAACGTGGCTGGTACAGCCATATTTGCCAATGGCGACGGATTGTGCTTCTTCACACCCGACCATAAGTTGCATGGCTTCCGCGTAAACCGTGTCGAGAACAACCGCCTATTTCCTCTATCTATGCCCGAGGATTTGAAAGCAGGAATGGCTCTTTATCGTAACAACGACATCGTGTTTGAGCGTGCTATGGAAAGCAAGACGGCTGAACGAAAGCTTGATATAGACCTGAACATTGGTGTTGATTGCGGAAAGATTGTACTTGATGCTGAGGACGAGGCTGGACGCAAGGCTTTTGTTGTGCTTGACGAACCATTGCAAGAAGCCCAGAAACCTCAGAGCGAGAACATAATCAGACAACTCGAGAAGATGGGCAACACTCTGTTCCGCCCACGAAAGACAAAGCTTACTAATGGTGTTGGCAATCTGTTTATACCTTCAAGCAAGCTTGCCTCCTTGCGACGCGAGGTGTTGGCAAAGATAGAGGAACAACCGATAGACACGTCTAACACAACAGCCAGACAAATAAACACGAATTGCAAGCCCAATAACAACGATGCTAAGGCTAAATATATTGACGCAAGCAAGATAAATGCAGCCAACGTGGCTAACCATCGTGCCGAAGCCTTCTACGAGGAGCATGGCGTGAGGGATGCAGCAGCCGCATTCGAGCTGACAGATGGCGCTCGTCCTGGTACAAAGTCATATGGCACACCACATGCTAACACGCCTCTGATGACATGTCGATATTGTCTGAGATATGCTATGGGATACTGCGTAAAACGCGGAGGCAAACAGCCTACATGGAAGGAGCCTCTGTTGCTGGAATCATCGGACGGAAGACAGGTGAAACTGGTATTTAACTGTGCAAAATGTCAAATGGAGGTTTATGCACAAGACTAAGGCTATAAACCCAAAGAGGAAGTTAAGGGGAAGTTGAGAAGAAGTTAAGAGGAAGTTAAGAAGGAATTTAGAGGAAGTTAATCCATCTACGATGGATGGAATTTAACGGACAATAGTAGAAAATCGTATGAGAGATGTCAAGAAAATAATGTCGAGAGTAGTAGCTGTAATTGTAGTAATCCTTACACTTACAAGCTGCTATCATACCACAGTACGTCATCATGACGCATATGTGGCAAAACCGTCGGCTACGTATGCAGACAATCAAGTGGCCGACACAGACTCTACCACATACGACTATATGAGCGCATTCTACCAAAATCATCATTATGCGCAGAACTATAACTTCATGGTAAAGGCCGACTCGCTGGCTTTGCTTCGCCAACAACCAGAGGAATTGCTGAACGGTCTGCCTACCGACTCCTTCTTTGTAAAGAAAGGCAACCGACTTGTAGTTGTAGACATACGTTTGCTAAAGAACGATCCAGTAGATTCGGTTTGGGTGCAACTGGCGCGCGACCAATATACCTTCGGATGGATACACGAAAGCAACCTTTTGCCAAATGTCGTGCCCGACGACCCCATATCGCAGTTTATTTCCACCTTCTCAGACACCCATTTGCTTGTGTTCCTTATCATCATAAGCGTAATAGCTATGAGCTACCTGGTACACAGCATAAGGCAGAAAAATGTAAAGGCGGTACATTTCAACGATATAGACTCGTTCTACCCCACTCTGCTTGCCCTAACCGTGGCCACAGCAGCAACATTCTATTCAAGTATACAGATGTTTGCACCCGAAACATGGCGACACTTCTATTATCATCCCTCGCTTAATCCGTTTGCTGTGCCAACAATTATATCCGTATTCCTCATCTCGGTATGGTCGATAGTGATAATAATGATAGCCACCGTGGACGATGTGTTTCATAAACTGTCAGCATCGCATGCCACCCTCTATCTATGTGGCTTGGGAGCCGTTTGCGCGGGCAATTACATCATCTACAGCATAACCACCTTATATTATATAGGCTACTTGCTGCTTATTGCCTATTTTGTTTATGCCATTAAGCATTATGTACACAATAACTATTACAAGTATTCTTGCGGCAAGTGTGGCGCCAAGATGAAGAGAAAGGGAATATGCAAGAAATGCGGCACGATAAATGAATAAGAAAAAGCAATCCCCACTACCAGCTTATCTCAAACATGAGACTGGTAGTGGGGATTTATTTTAAAATGCCTTTAAATGCAACCATATTTTCATTTTACAGCAAGCAAAGCTACATTTGATAGCAAGCAAAAGTTCATTTGATAGCAAGCAAAGATACATTTGCCTCTAAGCAAAGATACATTAACCTCTAAGCAGAAATACATTAACCTCTAAGCAGAAATCGAATATATATATATATTATCTACGCCTTATTAAGCCAATTAGAGCAAGGCTTTCTTATCCAGAACTCAGGTTATCAGATGTTTTTATGGAACGTTTTGTGTTCATCTATAAAATATAAGATATGAATAGTTGGCGGTTTAAGAGAAATATACTAATTTTGCAGAAATAATTCATTAAAATTATAATTAATAATAGAATGAGATTCCTTGTTTTATTTATTACAATATTATTATGTTCGACCACGATTAAGGCTCAAAGGCTATATAGTGAGAGTGGCGATTTTTATGAGAAATCAAAGAGAAGTGTTGTTGATCATGCCAAGTTGGGAGTATTTTATGAATTAAAGTTCCGCAAAGATTCTACCAAGTTGAATGATTATACTGAAGCTCAAACAGTATTGATGGTTTCAGATAAGCACTTACTTTTTAGTGATTATAATCGATTAGCATTAGATTCAATAAATGACTATTTAGCCAGTAGCAAACAAAATAAAAAGGACCAAAAGGCTCGTGAAGAATGGATGCAAGCTATTAAAAAATGGACTTTTTTCTTTGTTACGCTAACTGATTTAGAAGAACAAAAAACCACGGTACAGACTTACGATGTATTGCGAAGCTACGAGTACACTTACACAACGCCTCAAATGGACTGGCAATTGGTATCCGGGGATTCTATAATAAATCAAAGAGCTTGCAAAAAGGCCATTTGTTCTTTTGCCGGTCGAAATTATATTGCATGGTACACTGAAACGATAGCACTTCCTTACGGACCTTATCTTTTTACAGGATTGCCTGGGCTGATCATGGAAATCCATGATGAAGGTCGCAACTGGATTTTTACAAATAACGGGGTCGGAACGATGCCTCAATACAGTGACATGTATCTTTATAAAAAAAGGTATATCACAGATTTGATTGTAACCACACGCGAGAATGCCCTGACCGGTTATCGGAATGACATTGAGGATTTTGATAATCTGAGTATTGAGATTTTCAAGGTAAGGGTTGAAAAGAACGGCCAAATGGTTACTCCGGAAGCAAACAAGCCGAAACGTCCCAGTAATATGCTTGAATTACAATGGTAAAGATTTTTAAAATATTATTTATGCTATTTCTGTTTCCTTTGTCTGTATGGGCACAGGAAACAGAAGTCGTTTTTAAGGGTATTGTTACGAATACAGAAGGCATCGGCATTGCTAATGTATTATGTAAGGCATTAAGTGCCACGGATTCCTTACTGGCTTATGGTATCACCCAAAGCAACGGACAATTTCATTTGCAATACAAGAAGAATGTAAATAAACTGACATTCTCGAAAATGGGCTATGCCACACAAATTATTTCAGTTCAAAAGGATAAATATCAATATACCGTTCAGTTAGAAAAAAAGCCTTATGAGCTTGATGAAGTTGTAGTGAAAGAGGCCCCTATAACTCGTAAAAAAGATACGCTTGACTATTATGTAGAGTCTTTTCGTCAGAAAGAGGACTATAGCATTGAGGATGTGCTAAAACGCATGCCGGGTATTGAAGTGACGACTTCAGGACAAATTCTGTATCAGGGTAGCAGCATCAATAAACTGAACATTGAGGGATTAGACCTTATGGGTGATCAATACAACCAAGCCACTCAGAATATGCCAGCTGAGGCCGTATCTACGATTCAGGTTATGGAAAATAATCAGCCCATCCGTGCCTTGGAAGGAAAAATTCATAGTAATCATGCGACACTCAATATAAGGTTAAAAAAGAACTATAAAATGCGCCCTTTTGGCGACGCAGAAGTGGGAGCCGGAGGAACGCCTGCTATATGGGACGGTAGTCTGACAGGGATTCAAGTGGCAAAGAAAAATCAAGTATTATTTACCGGAGCCTTAAACAACAGAGGTGCCTCATTGCGCAGCTTGCAAAATGGCATGTCGAACTTTACGGGCATTTATGCACAAGAGCAATTGCCTGCTCCATTCCTCTATTCTACTACAACCCGCCGTCCACCCATTTCACCTATTTATTACTTGAACAACCGTTCCTATTTTGCCGGACTGAATTATATGCACGCTTTCACTCCTTATTCCACTTTACGTTTCAATCTGCTTTACAACCACGAAGGAGAAAACCGTGAGGATAGCACCCAATGCGAGTATTATGCGGGCGACACAATAAGTATTTACGAAAACAATCGGCAAAAGAGCTGTGAAGATGTAGTAAAAGGACAGGTGCGTTACGAATTGAATGGCAAGAAGGTGTACGTGGAGAACGTCCTTTCGGGGCAATGGCAGGATGTCAGCTCCTATAATCAAAATGTATCCAATTTAGGCTCTTTGGGAGAGGACATACATCGCAAACCTTATTTTATTCAGAATGTCGCCAATGTCAACCTGACCACTCCAAGTCGTGTCTATAGTTTGGCTTCCATTGTGCGTACCTATCAGACGCGCGAGCGACTTTCTGATTATTGGACAGCAGATAACGAATACAAACGGCAGAGCTATTATCTGAACCATTGGTTTATGCGCCACCGGCTTTCCACGGCTTTCGATATAGCGGGCAATCCCTTGACGTTGGGTTACATTATAGAATACAAGCACAACCGACTACACGATACCCAACAGACGGCTACTTCGTCCTATTGGCTGCACACACTCGAACCATCGTATCAAATTCAGTGGAGCGGTGGAGACGTAGAACTACTTCTTCCTGTGGAATATACCATTTACCGCTGTGGCTGGCGAAAAGAAAAAGACCAAAAAGTTCTTTTCTCTCCTTCGCTCGATTTCACTCAACAAATTAGTTATCTATTGCGAATGGAAACATCGGTAGCCTATAACCAAAATGCTTCAAACGCCGATCCTTGGTTCAATGGAACGATGATGAACAACTACCGTACATTTACGACAGGCATCGACAGCCTTTCGGTGCAGCGTGTCGCGTTGGCGAATCTCCGTCTGTCGTATCTGAACACCATCACGCTCTTTTCGTGGAATGTTTATGTCGGCTGGACGCGCAGTACTTCCGACCATTATCTTAAAAGTCTTTATATGCCCGATTATACGCTCTTTGTTCCAGTGTGGAACGACCGCACGAAAACTACCTGGAGCATGGCACTGTCATGTCGTAAGAACTTTCGCAATGCCCACATCAATTTGAGCGGACAGACCAATTATTCATATAATAAGGAGTTTGTGTCTCAAAACGAGGTGGAAGATTATCTGCGCTATCATGCCTTGCATGCTTCAGTCACGGCGCAATGGAGCGGACTGACATGGTTCCAGCCCAAACTCACTATGGCAGGAAATATCAGTTGGAAAAAGCCTGATGTCTTCTCCGTAACTGACAATCTGCTGAAAAATGCCTATTATTCCTTAACAATGGATTTCTATCCTATCAGTAAACTCCGGCTGTATGCCGACTTTTCGCAATCGGTCTTCGAAATAGTCCGTAACCATTACTCTATTAACAGTTTTTTGAATGCCGGTATGCGCTACGATTTCAATTCTCGTTGGTCTGCAAGCGCAAATATCAACAATCTGTTTAACCGCAAAGACTACGAAGTTTCGCTTTATCAAAGAGCCAATTTTCAATACTACCGCGTACCGCTGCGTGGTCGTGAGTTTATGATTTCGCTACGGTTTAAATATTAAGAAAAAGGCCTATGATAATGGCTACCTCTGAACAAGGAGATTTACACCCAAACAATGCTGATGGCAAGACATCAGAAAATAGCAAAACTCTTTGACGAAGATTTTTGGGTGACACGATGACGAGCTGGAAAAAGTGGTGTTGGATGTCGGATAACGATTGCCAATCGTTGGGTAGGGATATATTAAAAAGAACTTGCAGGTTTCTTATTTTATCTTCTTCCATAATAAAGCATTGTTCTTGCAAAATTATTGTTCTTTCTTACCCCAATTCCGTAACACTATTTTCACTTATCTTGATGTTGCGAAAAGGAAACAAGCAAAACTCTGATATGACATGGCGAAGATACAGATTTAATCTGAGAAACTCACTCCTTTGGGAGGAATATTTTCGGGTAATGGAGCAATTTTTCCGAATACGGATTTTTCTGATTTAACTGATTATCAGATGAATCTCTATTCATTCCCTCTTGATTTTTCGAATAAGGATTTTTCTGATTTATCTGATTATCAGAAGAATCAGATGAATCTCTATTCATTTC
>ERZ1034952.1154-NODE-1154-length-22156-cov-9.860866_pt1 | contig 22156 bp, 19 predicted proteins | sample MGYA00520625_ERZ1034952 | MGnify/ENA primary metagenome ERZ1034952 (study PRJEB33766, sample SAMN09781773) | gut metagenome | biome: gut microbiome | host: Homo sapiens | place: Madagascar | study: EMG produced TPA metagenomics assembly of the PRJNA485056 data... | reverse complement strand
GACATATATTAAAATAAAATCAACATTATTTTATTCTCAGGCAATCGGGGGGCTCCCATGTCAATCGCGGTCGGCTATGCGTTCTGCTGTCTGTTCTTCGCGGCGCTGAATGATTTCGTCTTCAAGCTGTTCGCCAGGAAGGAGCGGTCGCGCGGACTTTTCGTCGCCGTCGCCGGGAGCGTCTGGTTCGCGCTGCTCGCATTCCTGCCGTGGAGTCCGGAGAGCGATTTCGGGGCGACGCTGCTCTGGGGAGCGGTTTCGGGAGCGCTGTCGGTCACCTCGAATCTGCTGCTCATCGAGGCGATGTCGCACAACAGCGCCGGGATGTGCGCGACGATCTTCCGGCTCAATCTTGTGCTGGTCGTGCTTTCGGCCGCGCTCCTGCTCGACGAGACGCTCACGCTTCTCCAATGGTGCGGCGTGCTGCTGGCCGCGCTCGCCGTGCTCGCCTTCCTGCCCGCCGGCGGGGACGCAAAGAAACTGCGGAATGCCGGGCTCATTCTCGTGCTGGCCGCGGCGGCGTTGCGCTCCGGCATGGGGATCGCATACAAATACGGCTTCACGCAGGGGGCGGACCGGAACGGCATCATCCTGATCAACAGCATCTTCTGGATCGTCTGCGGCGGATTCTACGCGCTGTTCCGCGAAAAAGCGGCGTTCCGGCCCGAGCGCAAGGTGCTGCGTTACGGGCTTCTCTCCGGCTTTCTGCTGGCCGGAATCGTGGTCTTTATGGCGCTGTCACTCGAACAGGGCAGTGCAAGCGTGGTCCTGCCGGTCGCCCAGATGAGCTTCCTCGGCACCTTCCTGCTCAGCGCGCTGCTGCTGAAGGAGAAGCTGAGTCTCTGCAAGGCTGCCGCGCTGCTGTCGGGCTCGGCGGCGATCATCCTGCTGACCGTCGGCGGCTGAACAACGATTTTTGCAAAAAAATCGGAATTGCCGGTTGCATTTGTCCGTTTCGGCATCATGTTAAAGATAATGAAATGCTTCCCCCCTCCGCATGTACGGCAGTGGGTTTGAAGCAGCGTTGGATAACATGTAATCCCTGTTCAGTTTCACCTCAACAACCCAAAGGAGTCGAAACGATGGAAAAGGTCAGAATCGGAGTCATCGGCTGCGGTTATATGGCGCAGACGGCGCACATTCCCTGCCTGGCGATGAATCCGGCGGCGGAACTTGCCGCCGTGTGCAGCCGCCGCGTCGAAGTGGCGGAGGCGGTCGCGCACCGCTGGGGTGTGCCGTTCGCGTGCGGCAGCGAAGAGGAACTGCTTTCCCGCGAACTCGACGCCGTATTCGTGCTGACGCCGGTGCAGTGGCACCTTGCGAACGTCGGGGAAGCGCTGAAAGCCGGCAAAGCCGTCTTCACCGAAAAACCGGCCGCGATGTCGGTGGAGTCCGCCCGGAAGCTTGCCGCCGCGGCCGCCGCGGCCGGAAAAGGGGTCTCGGTCGGCTACATGAAGCGGCATGATGCGAACCTTGCGGAGCTCCGCAGGATTCTGGACGAAAAAAAGTGGGGGAAGCTCCTGTTCCTCCGCGCCCACGCTTTCATCGGCAGCCACTGGAACGCCGCGATCGACAGCCTCGTGCCGGTGGTCCGCGCCACCTCTCCGGCCCCGGCTTTCGACGCCGCGCCGCTCGACCCGGGCCCGGCCTTCCTCAAAGCTCCGCGCGACGCGAAGTTCTACTCGTTCGACAATCCGTACTACGGGCTGCTCGACACCGGCTGCCACTCGATCAACCTGCTGCGCTTCCTGGCCGGGACGGAGCCGAAGGTGATCTCCGCCTCCGAGCGCGGCGGCGCCAAGTTTGCGGAGCTTGATTTCGGCGGCGTCACCGGAACCTTCGAATTCTGCGTGAATTTCAACATGCGCCGCTGGGACGAGGTGACCGAGCTCTGCTTCGAACGCGCGTCGATCCGCATCCTGACGCCGCCGCCGCTAGAGATGCAGTCCTCCTCCACGGTCGAAATTTACGATGAAGCCGGCGCGCTCTCGCGGCGGTTCACGCTCGAAAACAACCGCCAGTGGTCGTTCCGGCTCCAGACCGATGCGTTCGTGGAAAAGGTCCGGGCCGGAGACAACTCCGCCGCCGACCTCGCCGACGCGGAAAAGGACATCGCCGTCATCGAAACAATCAGCCAGGCTCTTCATCAATAAAGAAAGGACAGACTCATGAAAAGCGCATTCCACACCGGCGTAAAAGAGATCACGATCCGCGAGACCCCGGTGCCGACGCCGGGTCCCGGCGAATACCTCGTCAGGATCAAAGCCTGCGCCATCTGCGGCTCAGACACCTGGTGGGCCAGCCCGGCCTCGGACACGGAGCCGGTGCACGACCACGAGTCGGCCGGCGTCATCGAAGCCTGCGGCCCCGGAGCGACCCGGTACAAGGTCGGCGACCGGGTCGTCTGCTACGCAATCCGCGGCTGCGGCAGCTGCGAAAACTGCCGGAACGGGATTCCGACCCGCTGCGCGTCGAGTCAGTTCGTCGAAGGGGGCTTTCAGGAGTATTCGCTCTTCACGGCCGATCTGCTCTTTCCGTGTCCGGAGGGGATTGACTTCATCACGGCGTCGCTGCTGTCGGATGCGATCGGAGTACCGCTGCGCGGGCTCCGGCGGCTGCCGCCCGCACCGACCGATTCGGTCACGGTCTGGGGGCTCGGCCCGCTCGGGCTGCTGCAGGTGCTCTTCCTGCGGGCCCGTGGAGTGAAGCAGATCATCGGGCTCGACACGGTCGAGGCGCGGCGGAAGAAGGCGCTCGAACTCGGCGCGGACTTCGTGCTCGACCCCGCCGGCTGCGACGTGGTTGCCGAAGTTGAAAAGCTCTGCGGCGGCGACGGGGCCGACAAGGCCTACACCTTCGTGCGGAACGCGCAGGCGACCGAGACGGCCGTCAGGAGCACGAAGAAAGGCGCCGGAATCTGCACCTTCGTCGGGCTCGAAGGAAACTTCAACCTGCCGGAGTGGCTCGAACGGACGATGGTCTGGTCGTTCTACTTCACGCCGGACGAGTATGCCGACAACGTCCGTTTCCTGCAGGAGCACCGGATCGACCTCAGGCGGGTCGTCTCCGACGTATTCCCGCTCGACCGGATCGGCGAGGCTTTCGCAAAACGCTTCGCGGACCGGGAGCATTCGACGAAGATCGTCATTACAATGGATTGAATCGCGTCTCCGGATGCCGGAAAATCCCGTTCCGGCATTCCAAACCGGAAAAAAACTAAAATTTCCGGAAAATAATTGAAAAATGGTTTGATTTTAAATTTTTTCAGCTTATAGTAAGAGGTGTTCCAGGTTTGATTTGTTCAGGCTCCTATACGCAATTTCTCCTCTTCATAATTACTCCTCTAAGCGTCTGAAGAAACAAACCTGGAACCCTTTTTTTGTTCCCGCGTCCGTTCCCCTTCCGGAACGGACGTTTTTTTGTTGACAAGGCGGCTGTCGGGGTGTACGTTATCAGAAACGAAGGGAACAGACGCATCATGACCACTCCGACGATCCTCATCGACGCATACAGCCAGATTTTCCGTGCCTACTACGCCATCCGCCAGCTGAACAACTCCAGGGGGGAGCCGACCAATGCGGTCTTCGTCTTCGCGCGCATGCTGCTGAAGCTTGAGAAGGAGTACCCGTCTGACGCGGGTGCGCTCTGTTTCGACTGCGGAAAGGTGCAGTTCCGGCTCGAACTCGCGCCGGAGTACAAGGCGAACCGCCCGGAGATGCCGGAGGAGCTGCGCGTCCAGATTCCGGTGATCCGGGAGCTGGCCGCCGCGTTCGGCTGGCCGCTGCTGCAGGAGCCGGAGTACGAGGCGGACGCCCTGACCGCGGAGTCCGCCCGCCGCGCCGCCGGGCCGGTACTCATCGTCAGCTCCGACAAGGACCTTTCGCAGCTCGTCGACGCCGAAGTGAAGATGCTGGTCCCGGCGCCGAAAAACGGCTTCGAGGAGCGTGATGCAGCCGGGGTGAAAGCGAAGTTCGACGTGCCGCCGGAGCTGATCGTGGACTATCTCGCGCTGATCGGCGATGCGTCGGACAACATTCCCGGCGTTCCCGGCGTCGGCCCCAAAACCGCCGCCCGGCTCCTGAACGCGTTCGGCCCGGCCGAGAGCTGGCTGGACGACCCCGCCCGCATCGGGGACCCGAAGCTGCGCGCCAGGCTCGAAGGGCAGTTCGACGTGATCCGGAAAAACCGCAAACTCATCGCGCTCAAGGACGCCCTGCCCGGCCGCTTCGATCCCCCCGCCCCACACCTGCGCCGCACCGCGCCCGACTGGGCGAAAATCCGCGAAATCTGCGAAAGAATGGAACTCAGGAGTGTGCTGAAGGAGCTGCCGGAGCCACCGGCTGCCCCGGCCCGGCCGGAGGCGGCGGAGGACGATCTCTTCAGCTTCCTCGCCTCTCCCGCTCCCGAAGCGCCGAAGCCGGAGCCCGGAATGGAACAGGGCGAACTCTTCTGAGGAGTGTTCTCCGGAAAGCGCATCAGCGCATTTTCTCTATGATCTCCGGCGCAAGCCACGAAGGGCGGTTCCGGTATTCGCAGGCGAATGCGATCAGGTTTAGGGGTGGTGCATTTTCAGGTGCCCATTAGTGGTGCATTTTGGCCGCCCGCTGACAGCTTATTAAGCTGAACAAAGAAGTGGAGGATCTGGAAGCGCGTATTGAATACCTGAAAACTCAACGTGAGCGGACAGCAAAAGATCCGGCGCCGCGATTGGAGGCTGAATTTCGAAAACTCCGGCGGATATCGGAACTGTTCAAGATGGATTCACAGGATAAGTCCGGAGTGAGTCTGAGCGTGAAAACTTACGTAAAAAGCGTAACAATCAGTGCTGACGGAGAGTATACTATCCTGCTGAATGACAACCTTTTAAGCAGTACGTCCAAAAACAAAAATGGCAGCCCCGCAAGGATTCGAACCTCAACTAAATGAACCAGAATCACTTGTGCTACCATTACACCACGGGGCTGCATCAAATTGCGGCTTTTTGTCTGCCACGCTTTTTAATATAGTCGGCCATTGCCGGAATGCAAGCTCAAAATATAAGATTTCCGGATTTTTTTCATATTTCGTCCCCCTCCCGGCAAACATCCGGACCGCGTTCTTCTTTCCCTCTCTGGGAACGGTGCGAAAACGTTCCTTTTTTCCGGCCGCGGGGAGAAAAAAGGTTGCAATTCATTTTATCCGGAATTATTGTATAAGGAAGAGGTTTTATCTACATAGGTTCCGGCGGCGTTGCAGGTTCGCCGGGCGGCTCAACCGAGAAAGGTTTTATGAAACGGCGCATCTATTCGCTCGCTGCCGCGGCAACGACGTTCGTGTTCTGTTCGTGTACAACGCCGTGGGTGACGAACACCCCCCGTTCGGCAGTTGAACAATATTTGCTCTCCGCCACGATCGAACGCGGCGTCAAATGCGTGGATTTCGGCAAATTCGCCGGAAAAAAGGCGTTTATGGATTACGATTATTTCGCACCGCAGGTCGACAAAGCCTATGCGCAGGGCGTTCTGGAGATGCAGCTCTCCCAGGCGGGAATCGTCATCACCCGGAAGCAGGAGGAGGCCGACGTCATCGTGCAGCCCCTCTGCGGAGTGCTCGGCACCGATTACAGCAAGTTCTTCATCGGCACGCCGCAACTGCCGATTCCGGTGCCGAATACGGACGTATCGTTCGCCATTCCGGAAATTCCGATTTTCAGCAAATATACGCGGAACGCCTACGGCCGTTTCTCATTCAACATCTTCAACGCCGCCGACCGCAAGCTGCTGGACTCGTTTGCCGAAATCAATTCGAGCGCGATCTACAACAACTGGATCATTCTGCTTGTACCGTTCTCGTCACACAATATGTATATGGAAGACTCCAGCAAAGCCGAAACCACGGTTGACTTTTTCGAATAAAATTTACGGCAAAGACTCCGGCGGACACGCAGAACCCGATTCCGCACGTCCGCTTTTTTCCGTCCTCAGAAGTCACCCTTTCAGCAAATACTCGATGTCGAAACGGTGCCCGGCACTCTCCGGGTGGCGGTCCGGCAGAAGCTTCACGGTCACCTGATGGGGGCCGTCTCCGGCAGCGTGCAGAATCTTTTCAAGCGCGATGTGGCCGCCGCGCCAGGTTCCGCCGGGCGGCATTTCGAAAAAGCCCTCCAGAACCGTCTCTTCCCCGCCATCGACCGAAACCGAAACGCGGCCGAACTCCCCGGCGTATTTGCGGTACCCGATCAGCAGCGTCGGACCGGAAAATGTGAATGAAAGCTCCGCGCCCGGTTCGGAAGCCGTCCAGCGGCGGTAGCCGCGGACCGAATCGGCGATCTCCCAGCCGCGAACCGAATCGACCTCGAACTCCTCCGCCCGCACCACCCGGCCGCCTTCATATTCCGCGCAGCGCGGGTCGAGCGGCGCCTTCAACGGAACCGCCTCGACCGGCTGTCCGAACAGAAGGCGGGTCACCAGATCGGCGATCAGCCGGTGGCCGACATCGTTCGGATGGATGTTGTCGGGGGAAACCGCACTCCACGCCAGATTGCCGCCGCTCAGCTCCGGCCAGATCGCGTCGTGATACGAGATCATGGCGAGGTCGTAATGACGGCAGACCGGCAGCTGAATCTCCTGCATCGAAACGCCATCCTCGCGGAGCGTGAAAATCACGACGATCAACGCATCCGGAGCGGAGCCCATGCACTGGCGGACAAGCGCCTCGAACGAAAAATCCCGGTCCGGGTTGTTGACGTCGTTGACGGCGTACTCGATCGTGATGAGGTCCGGCCGGTGCCGGAGCAGGTCCTCCCGGCAGCGCATGGCGCCGAACCGGGTGTCGGTCGCCCCGACTCCGGCGTTGACGAGACGGCAGGCCGTGCGGTTCTGAATGGCGTGCGCAATGCAGCTCACATAGCGGCTGCCGGGACTCGACGCCGCGGCTCCCTCGGTGATCGACCCGCCGATCGCCCCGTAGACGACCGGCCTCCCCTCCGCGACCATGCGGCGGAACCGGAGCAGCCGCTCCGGGCTGCCGGCCGAAACCAAAGCGCGGCGATAAAGTTCATCCGAAAATTCGATTGCATCCATCTTGACCGTCCCCGTTGAAACCGATTGGGATTCATCCCTTTGCCGGAACCGAATTTTTCGTTTTTCGGCCCTCACGCCGATATAATAAAGCACTGCTCCGCGGCAAATCAAGCGCGCCGCGGCGGAACATCGGCTGAAAATACCGGAATTTTCCGGCGGATCGAGTGAAGTTTTCCCGATTTTCGACTTGCATTTGCCGCCGGAACGGTCTATATTAAGAAACATCAGCGGGGTGTGGCTCAGTCTGGCTAGAGCGCTGCGTTCGGGACGCAGAGGCCGGAGGTTCAAATCCTCTCACCCCGACCATTTCCTATTCTTTCCTGAATTGCATATCCGCTTTATGAATGGGTTAGGAATGCCTGACATATTGAAGCTGCTCCGCCGTCTCGGTTTCGATGCTTCCGCTGACTTCCCGCGGCCGCTGGGCGGCGGGCTGTCCCATCAAACCTGGGCGGCGGCGGCCGCGGAGGGAACTTTCGTGGTGAAGCGGCTCAATCCGATCGTGATGAAGCGGCCGGCCGCACCGGGGAATTTCCGCCGGTCGGAGCTGCTGGCGCGAACGCTTGCGGACGAAATTCCGGCGATAACGGCCCTCCGGTTCCACAACGACGTCCTGATCCCCTTTGAAGGCGGAATTTACATGGTTTTTCCGTTTCAGCCGGGACGCATTCTGAACCGGGATGAAATCACTGCCGGTCATTGTGCGAAAATCGGGGCCGTCCTCGGGAAAATCCATCGCCGGAACATCCGGCCCGACGCCGAGAGCGCCGGAATCGAATGTCCCCTCCACTCCTGGCTTCTCCCCGCCGGGCAGGAACGAACCGCCGTCCGGCTGAAGCAGGTTAATCTGCTGGCCCGTCAGGCGCTGGAAAAACTCAAACGGAATGCCGTCATGAGCCACCGGGATCTCGATTCCAAGAACGTTTTATGGAATCGCGGGGAACCGTTCATCATCGACTGGGAGGCCGCCGGGCCGGTACCTCCCGCACTGGAGCTCTGGGAGGCTCTGCTGAACTGGGGACGCGACGGCGGGGGAAAGCTCCGGCCGGACCGGATCGCGGCCCTGCTGGACGCCTATCGGCAATGGAACAGCCTCCCTCCCCCCGACTGGGAGAGCGTCGGCCACGCCGGATATGCCGGCATGCTCGGGTGGCTGAACTACAACATCGCGCGTTCGTCGAATCCGGCCCTGTCCCCGGAGGAACGGCAGCTCGGGGCTGAACAGACCGCAATCACGCTGAAAGAGATCATCGAATACGAGGAACAAGCCCCGCAGCTCCGGCGGCTGATTGACGGATAAAATCAGATCCGGAGAAGGGCATATGGAATTATGCCGTATTCGGAAAGCCACTGTGTCACAGGAAAGACGGGGAATTGAAAAATACCCCAGTCCCCTGTCCGGAGACCGATACGGGAAAAAAGACGAAAGCCGCCTTCATTCGACTGGAAAAATAAAGGACCGGAGGACGGCGATCCGTTCTCCGGTTCCGTTCAGATCCGGACGTCATTCGGCGCGAAGCACCGTAATCGGGTTCTGCTGCGCGGCCTTGTAGGCCGGATATGTGCCGAAAATCACGCCGGTAATGCTCGAAATGGCCAGCGCGAGCGCAATGCTCCAGGCCGAGTAGATGGTCGGCATTTCGGTATAGTAGGTGATCGTCCGGCCGATGCCGACGCCGAGCATGATTCCGAGCACGCCGCCGGTCGAGGTCAGGAACACGGTCTCGATCAGGAACTGCAGCAGGATATCCGACTTCTGCGCGCCGAGCGCGCGGCGCGTGCCGATCTCCTTGCGCCGCTCATAGACGCTCGCAAGCATGATGTTCATGATGCCGATGCCGCCGACCACCAGCGAAATGCCGGCGATCGAACCCATGACGATTGTAAAGATGTTCTGGGTCTGCTCCATCTGTTTCAGGAGCTCGAGCGGCACAACCATGCCCCAGTCCTTCGTATCGGAGTGGGTCTTCTCCAGATAACCGGCCACACGCTTCGAGGTGTTGTCGATATAGCTGGTGTCATTCACCTTGACCAGAAACAGATCGTATTCGATCCGGGTGATCTTGTGGTTCCGGCCCTCCCGGTAGAAGGTATAGTCCTTGCAGAGCGCCCGCGCCGTGGTCATCGGAATCAGAATCATGTCATTCTGGCTGCCGACCTCCGGATACTGCGTGCCGTATTCGTTGTCGATGATGCCGATGATGCGGAACACCATGTCCTCGACCCGAATCGTGCTGCCGACGATATCCGTGTTTCCGATCGAAAAGAGCTTGCGCTTGACGTTCCTGCCGATCACGCAGACGTATGCGTTGTTCTTGAAATCGGCCGGAGTGAACCAGCGCCCCTTGTCGACCCGCCCCAGCGAATCCTGCAGGAACTCGTAGTCGCAGCCGACCAGCTTGATATCCGTCCGGTCCAGACCTTTCAGGACCTTTTTGCGCGCATCGAAAACACCGGTGATGCGTTCGACATTGTCCATCTTCAGAATATTGTTCACGTCGCGTTCGTTCAGCCCGTAGCGTTCCATCACGCTGGCATTGTCCGAGCCTTCGCTCCGGCCGTCCACCGGAGGCCGCTTCGAAAACAGAATGATCTTGTCGATGCCCATCGCCTCGATCTGGGCCAGTGCCGACTGCTTCGCGCCCTCGGAGATCGCGAGCATCGCGATCACGCTGCCGACGCCGAAAATCACGCCGAGCGAGGTCAGAATCGAACGGACTTTATGCAGCAGCAGATTGTGCAGCGAAAGTTTGAAGAGGTCCCGGACCAGCATCATTTCGACACCTCGCCGATCTCGGCTTCCGCCGTTTTGCGCTGCGCTTCGACCTCGGCGACCATCTTCTTCTCAAGCGCCTTGACCTCCCACTCGAACAGCGTATCGTCGATCCGCCCGTCGCGCAGGCGGATGATCTTGTCGTAATGCGGACCGAGCGCCGGGTTGTGGGTCACCATGACGATGGTCACCCCCTGCTCCCGGTTCAGCTGGTGGAACAGCTTCATGATCTCGTCGCTGGTCTTTTCATCGAGGTTGCCGGTCGGTTCGTCGGCCAGGATGAAAGCCGGATTGTTCGACAACGCCCGCGCGATCGCGATGCGCTGGCATTCGCCGCCCGAAAGCTGCGTCGGCCGGTGGCCGAGCCGGTGACCAAGCCCGACCCGCTGGGCAAGCTCGAGCGCCCGCTTGCGCCGGATCCGCCCCGGCACCCGGCCGTAGACCATCGGAACCTCGACGTTCTCCTCCACCGAAAGGTGCGGGAACAAATTGAAGCTCTGAAAGATGAAGCCGATCTTCCGGTTCCGGATCGTCGCCTGCTCCACATCCGAAAGCTGGCCGACCTCGATATCCTCGAGGAAGTACTCTCCGCCGGTCGGCACGTCGAGCATGCCGAGAATATTCAGCAGCGTCGACTTGCCGGAGCCGGAGGTCCCGATGAAGCCGACGAATTCTCCGCGCTTGACCGTCGCATTGATCCCTTTCAGGACGGGAACCTGCAAATCCCCGGTAAAATAGGTCTTGCGGATATCGATCAGCCGGACAATGTCCTCCGGCCTGGCCGCTCCCGCCGCATTATCCGCCATTATTTCGAATCCTGTGTTTTCTGGTACGGACGGTACAGATAGACCACATCGCCCTCCTCGAGCCCGCTCGTGATCTGGACGAAGTTGTCGTTCGATTCCCCGATGGTCACATCGACCTCCTTCGGGCCGGTGAGGCTGCCGCGGTAGACGAAGAAGCGGTCGTTGTCCTCGAACACCGCCTCGACCGGAACGAACAGCGTGTTCGGAATGGTCTTGGTCACGATGTTGATCTGCACACTCATGCCGTTCACGAGCTTCGGCGACTGCTGGTCGAGCTTGATCTTCGATTTGTAGATCTTCGGCGACGAGGAGTCCCAGACGACGAGGTTCACCGGCAGCGTGTCGATGTGCGACACCGCGCCGCCGAACTTCTCGCCCGGCAGCGAATCCGGCGAAATGACTGCGCGGTCGCCGACCTTGACCTTCGAACGGTACTGCTCCGGCAGGTCGAAATCCACCACGAGATTCGACATTTCCGGAATCGTGATGAGCACCTGCCCCTTGTTGATGTCGATGCCCGGTTTCACGTCGAGGTTGCCCCAGCGGCGGTCGGGGTCGGCGTAGATGACGACCCCGTCCACCGGCGCGCGCAGCTCCATCATGGTCATGTAGTCTTTGTAGCGCTTCAACTGATCGCCGGTCCGCTTGATCCGGCGGCGGTAGTTCTCGATCGACTTGTCGGACTGGACGATCTTCGACTCGGTCGAAATCTTGACCTTCCGCAGATTCAGCTTGGCCTGCTCGTACGCGTTGAACAGACGGGTCAGCTTGCTCGGATTGTCATAGCGGCGGAACACCCGGAGATTGTCCTCCGCCGTGTTGAGCGCGTTCTCTTTTTCGTCGATCTTGGTCTGCGCATCCTTCAGCAGTTTGCGCTTTTTGTCGTCGGCGTTCTCATCCTTGGTCACCTTGACCTCGGTATCCCGCGTGGTGGTGTATTCGCTCTGGGCGGTTTCAAGCGCAGCCTCGGCGTTCACCACGGCCAGATCGAGCTCGTCGCGCTTGCTGGCGCGCTCGAAACGGCGGTATTTGCGCATCGCATCGTCGGCCTGCAGCAGACTCTCTTCCGCCGCCTGCAGATCGGCGGCATTCGTGCTGATCTGGATCTTCTTCGACTCAATCGCCAGATCGAGCTCTTTCTTCAGGTTGTCCAGCTCGATCTCGAGATTCTCGATCTGCTCTTTGAGCTCGTCGGTTTCAAACTTGGCCAGCAGATCGCCTGCCTTGACCTTGCTGTTCTCGTCGATGACCCAGAGCAATTTGGTCCGGTAATTGGCCTGAAGCGCAAGCTTGTGCTTCTGGCTCGCGTTCACATAGCCGCCCTGAAGCAGCCCGATGATCAGGTCGTCGCGCCGGACCTTGAAGGTACGGTCCATATCCGCACTGTCACTGGCCAGTCTGGCCGCATTGTCGTCCTGCCGGGCCTTGAGACGCGGCCGGACCACCCCGAACCAGACACCGGCGGCCAGGCCGCAGAACACAGCGAGAACGACCAGCCATACGATTTTTTTACGGCTGAACTTCATTTTCACTTCCCGTCGGTTGCGGCGGAATCGGAATTCGCCGGTTTTTCGGTTTCAACGACTTCGGCAGGCGCCGGTTCGGTCACCTCCGGCGTTCCGGCGCCCTCCTTCGGTTCGACCGTCACGCGGACGGTCGGTTTCTCCGTCAGGAGCCCGGGCGCGGACTGCGCCGCCTTCGGTTCCGGCTTCTCCTCCGGCTCCATGATGAACACCTCGGAGTCGAACGGCCTGATCGTCTCGGCGCCCGTCTCCGCGGCGTCATCGACGGCGACCGGAGCGGCCTTGAACTCCCTGCGGCGCTGCTGTTCCCGGCCGGGCAGCGCACCTTCGATCTCATCCTTGAACTTCTTGAGCGACGCGTCATGCGACGGGAAGCTGTCGGAGTGGACGACGATCTGGTTCAGCTTTTCGCTGACCTTCGCATTGCGGTCGAAGTCGTAAAACACGCCGCTGGCCACCTGTTCCGGGGAAATAATGTGGATCTTCAGGAAGAAAATCAGCTGGGTGACCTCCTTCGACTCGTTCTTGCCGGTGAAAAGCTCGCCGATGTACGGCAGATCGGAGAGGATCGGCACGCGCTGCTGCTGGAGCGTATTGCGGCTGTTGTAAAGCCCGCCCATCATGACCACCTGCTTGTCCTGCATCCGGAGATGGGTTTCGACGCTGCGCGCCGAGATCACCGGGACCGAATAGGACGAGTCGCCGCTCGACACGCTTTCGTAACGCAATACGTTCGAAACCTTCGGATAGACCCGCAGCGTCACGTTGTCGCGGTTGATCATACTCGGTTCGACCTCGAGCGTCACGCCGACGTTTTTGAAGGTCGTGCTCAACAGCACGTTGTTGCCGGACGAAGTCGCCTCCTGGATCGGGATCTCCTCGCCGGTGATGATACGGCTGACTTCGTTGCGCGAAATCAGAATGTTCGGGCTCGACAGCACCGACGCATCCTGCGCGGTCTCAAGCCACTGGAACGCGATGTTCATCGAGTCCTTTCCCGCATACGGCGTGAAGTTGCCGGTCGCGCCGGAGGTCGTCGGGCTCGTATTGCCCGGAATCTGGGTCTGGGCGCCGGTTTTGTAGCGGTCCCCCTGGAACATGATCGAAAGATTGCGCTGCATGCCGTCGTTGAACAGGACCTCGACGACCTTCGCTTCGATCAGAATCTGCGGGGACGGGATATCCATCGCCTCAAGGATCTCCTTGTAGCTTTCGATCTCCTTCGCATCCGCGTTGATGATCAGTTCATTCTGCTCGTCGAGCGGCTCGACCAGCGTGGAGCCGGTGATGACACCGTCCAGCGCCTTGAACATCTTCTTGGACGAGGTGAAGCGGGGGCGGAAAATCAGCGTGGCCCGGTCGTTGGCCGATTTGATCACCTTGCTGTAGGGAGGAGAAATCTTGCGCTTCGACTCATGCACAACCGGAGCCGGGGAATCATCGGCGAACAGCTCGGACAGCTCCTCGATCACGGTACGCACGTTCTCCTTCCCCCTGATGAGGTCCTCTTCGGTGCGGATGATCGGAGCATCCTGCTCCGCCGCGGCGAGGGAACCGGGAAGCGCGGTCAACACCATCGCCGAACCGCACATGACGGCAGCCGACTTCAACAATCGAGTTTGCCCGAAAAGCATTTTCTTCTGGAATCCTTTACTTTTATCTTTATTGGTAGTCACCCGTCAACACATCCTGCGCTTCACCGCCCGTTTCAACCGGTTGCAAAACCGCGGACGCAAACCGCCGCCTCACAGCCTTAGTTGGGAAAGTTATACCAACATTATGGAAATTCAAGCGTTTTTCCAGATATTTTCCGGTTTTTTCGAGCTTGGTTCAAACTGTTATCCATTGTTACGCGAATGCTTAAAGTCAAGAGTTCCGAAAAAAATAACGTTTTTTTACCAAAAACCGCTTGGTTCCTGGTTATTTCGTGTTATATTGCCTGATATCATGAAATTCATCCCGGAACAACTGGATCCGATCACCCGGCGGTTTGTCGAGACGCATCCCGGCGGGTCGGCGATCGAGGTGACGAGCCGCGGCCAGCAGCTCCGCTACCTGCTGACCGCCCTGCTGCTGCTTCTGCTGCTGAAGTTCCGGTGGGATTATTTCCTGTTTTTCGTCACCGCGTTCTTGATGTTCTGGTATGCCGCCGCGGTCATCTTCCGGGGCGGTGCGGCGGTCCTCTCCTGGTTCGGGCGCGGCGAGGAGATCATCACGGACGATGAAGTGGCCGCCCTCTCCGACGACGAGCTGCCGGTCTACACCGTCTTCCTGCCGCTCTACCACGAAGCGAACATCGCGGCGAAAATCGTCCGGAACATGGGCAAGCTCGACTACCCGAAGGAGAAGCTCGAAGTCATGCTTCTGCTCGAAGCCGACGACAGCGAAACCCGCGAAGCGCTCGCCCGTACCGGGCTGCCGCCCTACTGCCGCGTACTGACCGTTCCGGATGCGCCGCCCAAAACCAAGCCGCGCGCCTGCAACTACGGGCTCTCCCAGGCGAAGGGCGTCTTCAGCGTGATCTACGACGCCGAGGACGCGCCGGAGCCGGACCAGCTGAAAAAGGCCTGCATCGCGTTCCGGCGCGATCCGGAGAAACGCGTGCTCTGCGTTCAGGGCAAGCTCAACTATTTCAACAGCCGCCACAATCTGCTGACCCGGCTCTTCACCGTCGAATACTCGACCTATTTCGACCTGACGCTGCCCGGCTACCAGCTGTTCAACCTGCCGCTGCCGCTCGGCGGAACCAGCAACCATTTCCGGACCGACATCCTGCGCAAGATCGGCGGCTGGGACCCGTTCAACGTCACCGAGGACTGCGACCTCGGGCTGCGCATCTATGAGTACGGCTACAAGACGCGGCTCATCAACTCCACGACCTACGAGGAGGCCAACTCCCAGGTCTGGAACTGGATGCGCCAGCGGTCGCGCTGGGTGAAGGGGTTCATCCAGACCCATCTGGTTCACTACCGCAACCCGTTCCGGACAATGAAACGGCTCGGCGTCTACGGTGCGTTCGGCGGATTCCTTGCCGTCGGGGGCAGCGCGATGATGATGCTGACCAACCTGATTTTCTGGGCGGCGATGCTGCTTTACGCGGGGCTGCTGCTGCACGGGCTCTTCGCCGGCGTGCCGCTGCTGGACCAGATCGTCGGTCCGCGGTTCGACACGGCTTACGAGGGGGTCCGGATCGGGCACCTGACGCTGAAAGCGTGGCCGCTCGTCTACTACGGCACCGGCGAAGACCCGTTCTGGTCGATTTTTTCGCAAATATTTTTCGCCGGCTCCTTGATAATGTTTCTTGCGAATTTTATATTCATAGGAATAGGGGTAGCCGCCTGTGTCAAACGGAAATACTACCGGCTGATACCGGCCGCGCTCCTGATGCCGTTTTACTGGCTGCTGATTTCGCTGGCGGCCTGGAAAGGGTTCATCCAGATTTTCACGAAGCCATTTTACTGGGAAAAAACCAAACACGGATTAACCGACAACATCGAACCATGTAAGGAGGAAACGGCATGAAAAAGCGGTCATTCACTCTCATCGAACTGCTCGTCGTCATTGCGATTATCGCAATCCTGGCGGGGATGCTGCTTCCTGCCCTGAATCAGGCGCGGGACAGGGCAAAAACGACAAATTGTCTCAACAACCTCCGTCAGCTGAGTCTCGCCTGCGAACAGTACCGCAACGACTTCAAAGACCGGATGCCTCCCTGGATTTCCACGCTTTACCCGAATTACATGAGCACCGACAAAACCTACCGCTGCCCCAAGGACGGAAACAGTTCGGATACCGCCGTCACAGCGTGGAAAGCGCGGCCGGACGGAAAATACGATGAAGCTTATGACTATCCCGGAAAGTTGGGGTCGTACGGAAACCCGACCAATGACGACGTGGAGAAAATCAGCTATTTCTACGAATTCACGGAAGCACCGTGCACGTTCGCCTCTGAAGTAGGCGAAGGGAACGGAACTCAGACCTGGAATGAGTACAAGTCCCGAAATGTCAAATACGACACCTGCACCATCGACGGCCCTTACAAAGACAGGAAATATTCAAGCTTCCTCAGCCACTTCCCCGCCATCCGGTGCTTCTGGCATATGAAGGATGACAACAAGCCGGTTCTGAACGTCTCTTACGGCGGCAACACATTCAACAGCCTGCTCCAATGGGAACTCGGCACCTGGTGATCTCTCCGCAGGAAAGAGAACGCCGCTCCGCAAAACCCGGAGCGGCTTTTTTCATGCCCGCGCTTTTTCCTTCCGGCGCATCCGGTTGTACTTCATCACCAGAAAGAGATCGGTGCCGACCATCGCCGCATTCAGACAATAGAGCGCAATGACCCAGTCCGGATGTGCGAGCTTGTAGATGATGCCCGAGATATAACCGATTTCGACCAGCCAGAGAAAAATGACGCTCTTGCCGATCGGATTTTTCACCTTGACGGTTTTCCAGATCGACACCGGCCAGCTTGCGCCGAAACAGACCATCATGATCGCTTCGAAGATATCCATGATTCGAACTCCCTTTCCTGATTTCCGGAACATCCTCCTAACGTACCCCGGAATGCCCGTTTTTCAAGGGCGGCCGCACCTTCCGGCCCCATTTTCTCCGGAAGTGACGGTTGAAAAATATCCGGAGCCGTGTACAGTATGGGAGTCGTCAACTCAAAACCGAGGTTTCCCTCATGAAAATGGTATCTTCCAGCTGGAACGAACAACGCATTCAGATTCCGGGCCGCATGACCTTTCTCCCCTATTACACCTCCTCCCCGTGGGGGAAAAATGAAGCGTACTTCATCTTCTACTCCGCACTGCCGGATTTCAGCCGGGTATGGCTGCACACCTGGTCGCCGGCTGAAGGCCGCATCACGGCCGAATTCGAACTCACCGCCTGGAACGGACTCGACGGGCTGCTTGTGAGCGAGCTCCTGCTTTCGGCGGTCCTCCTGCCGGAACAGCGGCAGCTGCTTCTGCCGCTGCGCGAAAAGCTGTACTCGGTGTCGGTCGACGACGGCAGCGCCGAAATGGTCTGGGCGCTGCCGGACGCCTCTCTGCGCCTCGGCGGACCCGGCAACCGTTCGAAGGACGGCGGATTCGTCGTCTTCGGCGCGTTCCCGCCGCCGCCGGGCGCGCCGCAAAACGTTCCGCTCACGGTACTCGACACCGCCACATTCAGACCGGCCGGAAGCTATGAGTTCGACGGCTTCTTCGCAAACCACTTTCAATTCATGAGCGACCCGGACTGGATTCTCTTCGCCCACGAGGGGCCGACCGAGGGGATTCCGGACCGGCTGAACCGGCTGAACTGGCGGACCGGCGAACGGCAGACGCTGCACCGCCACGCAACCGGCCCGGACGGAAAACTGCAGGAGTGCATCGGCCACGAAATGACTGCCAGGGAAACGGTCTGCGCCGTGCGTTATCCGGTCAGCGTTCTTCCCGGCGCACTCATCACGATGAATCTCGACGGGAGCGGCTGCGGTGCGCTCGACTGCGACGACTACTGGCACAGTTCCTGCAACGCCGACGGGACCGTCTTTGCGATGGATACGATGTGGTGGGGCAGCACGAAGCGGAAGACTCCGCTCGAAATGGATATCATCCGCATCGATCGCAAAGCCGGAACCAAGGAGATTGTCAAAACCATCCACTCCGATCCGAAACAGCAGTACCGCCACCCGCATCCGCAACTCAACGCAACCGGAAACCGGCTGCTTTTCATCGAGAATTCCGACACCGACGGCACACTCGGGTCGATCACGCTGCGAACGCTGGCATAGTTCTCGATATGCGGAGCGGAAACCGGAGTCAGCGCCAGAAAAAGAGCGCTCTGCCGAGGAGATGCGCCAGCACCGTTCCCAGAAAAAGAAGATTGCGGAGCGGAATCGCCCAGTAGGCGGCCGGCACCACCGCCGCGGGGACTCCGATCGAAAACCGGGTCAGCTGCGTTCCGAGGCGGCGCAGAAACCCGACGTTGTACGGATATTCGAAGAGCCGGCCGGTATATTCGGCCGGAATCGCATCGGCGCCGGCCGAAACGCCGGCCAGGGCTCCGGCGATCGCACCGGTCGAATCGGTGTCGCCGCCGCAGGGGATGACGGCATTCAGCGTTTCGCGGACGTCGCCGTAATACGCGAACCAGCCGTAAAGCGCCACCGGAACCGTATGATAGACATAGCCGGAGACGCCGCGGCCAAGCCCGAGCAAAGAGGCGAAATCCGCGACGGAAACGCCGTTTCGCCACCCCTCCTCCATGCGGTCCACCAGCTTCAGCCACTCCGGATCGTCGGAGACCATGACCCGGAGCCGGGTGCAGACATCGTCCCGGTCCGGCTTCCGGCCGAGCGGCGTCACCAGTGCAAGCGCCGCCATCTCGGCGACGGCAAGCGCCCCGACAAACGCCCGGTGGTCGCTGTGGGTGACCTGCGTGGCGAGCCGGACGAACTCCCTCCGCTCGATCGGGTCCGGAAACAGTACGCCGAAGACGGCGCTCCGCATCGCGGCACCGTTCCCCGCCGACGCGACGCCGCTCTCGCGCGGCGAAAGTCCGCTCCAGAGCCGGATCACGGAACGCAGCGTCCCCCAGCCGCAGCCGGCCGGCAGGAACAGCAGCCAGTACCGCAGCCGCCAGCTGAAGGAGAGCAGGAAGCTCTCGGGGTCCCCGCCGGAGGAAAGCACAGCCTGCGCCGCCATGATCGTGTGCTCGGTGTCGTCGCTGATCATGCCGTGCCCGAACAGAAAACGCTGGCGCAGCGGTCCGGGGAACCGCCTGAGCCACCGTTTCCGGCCGAGGTGCTCCCCCGGCAGCCCGAGCGAGTCTCCGGCGGCCGTTCCCAACAGCAGCCCGGTCACGCGCGGCTCAATCGAATAGTCCATCATCTGAAATCCTTCCCCGGAAAAGGTTATAAGACAATATATCCGGTTCCGCCGGAGATGTCAAGCCGGAAACCTAAAACCTGCTTCCGCACCGGCCCGGCTGCCGGGTCGTGCGGATATAAAAAAATCCGGCCCGACCGGACCGGACTTCACCGTCTCCCCGTCTCAGCGGATGTACCGCAAATACAGATAGACCGAAGAGATCACGAGGCTCAGCAGCATCATCGGGAAACCGTACATCGTGAACCGCTTGAAAGAGAGCGGATAGTTGTTCTTCCGCGCGATCTGCGAAATCACCACGTTGGCCGACGCGCCGATCAGCGTGCCGTTGCCGCCGAGGCAGGCGCCGAGCGCCAGCGTCCAGAAGAGCGGCTGCGCGACCTGAAGCGAAATCGCCTCCTCCATGCCCTCGATCCCCATCTGCTTCGCGAACACCGGAATGATCGACTTGATCAGCGGAATCATCGCGATCACGAGCGGAATGTTGTCGATGATGGCCGACAGGAGCGCGCCGCCCCAGAGAATGATCATCATGGTCAGCGCGAAATTCCCCCTGGTCAGGTCGACCATATACTGCCCCAGCGTGGAAAACACATGCTTCTCCTCAAGGGCGCCGACCATCATGAAGAGGCCGCAGAAGAACATGATCGTGCTCCACTCGACCTTTTCAAGCATGTGCGGAACCTCGACTCCGCAGGCCAGCGCCATGACGAACGCGCCGGCGATCGCAATCAGCCCGGGCTCGATGTCGATCAGCCGGCTGAAGAAAAAGCCGAGCAGCACGATTACAAACACGATCAGCGCACGGGTCAGCCGCTTCGGATGCAAAATCGCCCGCGACGGTTCGGTCATCGCCACCTGTTCGACGGCCTCCTTGCTGGTTTTCAACTGCTTCCGCTGGACGAACAGCACCACCAGCAGCGAAACGACCATGATGATCAGCACGACCGGACCGAGATTCAGCAGGAACGAGTTGAACGAAAGATTGCAGCTTGCGCCGATCAGGATGTTCGGCGGATCGCCGATCAGCGTCGCCGTCCCGCCGATATTCGAGAAAATCGCCTCGAGGATCAGGAACGGGACGGTCGGCAGCGACAGCAGCTGCGTGATGAGGATCGTGACCGGGGCCATCAGGATAATGGTCGTCACATTGTCCATAAAGGCCGAAATGACGGCGGTGGCGACCATGAATTCGAGCATGACCAGCACGCCGTTGCCGCGGGTCTGCCGCGCGATCTTCACGGCGACCCATTCGAAAGCGCCCGTCGTGCTCATGATGTTGACGATCACCATCATGCCGATCAGCAGGCCGAGCACGTTGAGGTCGATCTTCGTAAGCAGCTCAGGAAAACCCGCGACGCCGAAAATGACCATGGCCGCCGCGCCGAGCATGGAGGGGATGGTCTTATCCATCTTCTCCGACACGATCAGCGCATAGGCGACCAGAAAAATAACAATACCGAGAACCATGACAATACTCCTCTTCCGGGATTAAAGATTGATGATCCGCTCCAGAAGCAGCGTCTGATCGATGATTCCCAGCAGTTCATTCTCCTGATTCACGATATAGACCTGCGGGTACTTCAGGATCGAGATGGCGAAAACGATCTCGATCAGAGTGGCATCCTCGTGAAAAGTACAATAGTCGGTGTTCATGACCTGGCCCACTTTCGACCTGGCCTCGATGCTGAAGTACTTTTCGAACGGATCGAAAAAGCGGATGAAGCCGACGCTCTTCAACTGCGAAAAAAAGTCGGGAATTCCGAGCGTGAACAGGTTCGAACAGGCGATCTGCCCGAGCAGCCTGCGGCCGTCGAGCACCGGCGCGATCGGCGTGCGGTGCTGCGCCATCAGGGTCGTCGCCCGGGTCAGCGGCATATCGGCGGCCAGCGAAAAGCTGCACGGGGACATGATGTCGCCGGCGAGCACCGCCTTGCGGGAGGATTGGCCGAGATTCGAAAGCTGCGAGAACATCGCTTCAGGAGAGGACGCCTTCATAAGTTCCCCGCGAAGCTCCGGCATCTGCACGAAGTTCGCGAAGCGGGCCATGAACTTCAGCCCCTCCATCGGCTTGCCGGCCGGAATCAGCAGCAGGCAGGCGATATCGAGCGGCTGGCGGTCGATGGCCTCCTCGCCGGAAAGAGGGGTCTGCAGCGTGGCGACAACGACGGCCAGTCCGTCCAGTCCGTCGATCCGGGCATGCGGCAGGATAACGCCGTTGCCGATCGCGGTGCTGGATTGCGCTTCGCGTTCCCTGATCGCGGAGAGAATCCGGTCGTAATCGATTGCGGAGTTCCTGACCTGCGGCAGCGTGGCGACCTGCCGGCAAAGCTGAACGAACAGGTCGTTCTTGTCGGCAACAGAGATCCGCGCCATGAAATTGGCGCCGGTAAACATTTCATCGGGATGCATATGACAAACCTCTCGGGCACGAAAAACGCTGCCCGGGTTAGGGATGAGTTGAAAAAAAACAAATGGACCGTCTCAGCTCACAAACCCGGCGGCGCGCGCCCGAAAAGCGAACCGCCGACATATTGCCCCCGAAGCGACCGGACCGCCGCACCGATACGGGGGCGGCCGCGGAAAAAGCAGGGAAGCAAAACAGAGGCGGCGAAATCCGGAAAATCAGGCAGCACGGAGTCGCGGCGCTCGTCCGCCTCGCTGCGGGCAGTGCTGCTCTCAAGCAGAACCGCCTCCGCATCGCGGCAGCCACCCCGCTGCGACCGGATTCCCTCCTCCCAGAAAGAGGACGAAACGCTCTTTCCGGCAAAGGAGAAACAAGCGGCCGACGGAAAAAAACCGGCCAGCAGGAATATCGTCAGCAGACTGATGATATAGATACTGTGTTTCACTGAATTCCTCCCGCCTTTCTCCGGAAATGATCTTACTAATATATCACTCCAAACGCCTTCTGACAAATCGAAACCGCGTATTTCTCAAGGAGATTTACAATAAATTTCCGGGCGGAAAACGCGCCAAAGCGGCGGAAATGCGGAAAAGCCGGCTTGACATCCGGTCCGGTCCGGCATATATTTCAGAATCGAAACCCACTGTCGATGCAAGGAGATGGTATGATAAATAACTGATGTTCGCGGTTTCTGCTTGCTGCGTGTAA
>ERZ1034952.1152-NODE-1152-length-22183-cov-12.435647_pt1 | contig 22183 bp, 16 predicted proteins | sample MGYA00520625_ERZ1034952 | MGnify/ENA primary metagenome ERZ1034952 (study PRJEB33766, sample SAMN09781773) | gut metagenome | biome: gut microbiome | host: Homo sapiens | place: Madagascar | study: EMG produced TPA metagenomics assembly of the PRJNA485056 data... | reverse complement strand
GAAATGAAATATATAAGAATTTAAAAGAAAATGCCAAAGGTGATGATAATAACAACTTATTCAATAATGATGGAATCGAGATTTATGATGATTCATTGCATAACGATTATTATTTAAGCTTTTATGAAGATTCATATCAAAAAGCTTTAAGCTACATGTCCTGGAATAACGAATACAGAAATTTAAATCGACAATTATTATTGATTGATACTTTCTCGGTCTTAGGAACATTGTTATTTCCTTTTTTGATTTTCAGCTATGTCATTCCACTATTCAATGTTAGAACGAGGCAAACTCTAGGAATGATGGCCACAAAAATTGCTTTGATAGATGTTAATGGTCTCAGCGTAAAATGGTGGAAATTCACATTGAGATTTCTTTTCTTCTATATAATCGAGTTATGGGGGAGTTTGCTGTCCTTCTTTATACCTTTTATAGTCTCGTTGACCATGGCAGTCTTATCTAAAGCACATCAATCCCTATCCGACTATATAACCAATACTTATATGGTATCCATCGATGAAAAATCAATATACAAGGATGTATTCGAATATAAGCTAGCTCAGCAAAACACCACTAAGAGAAGCTTTATTCAGAACGATATATATACACCAGAAGACAAAAAGAAGGACTAGAAGTCCTCTTTTGATGTTGAAACTGGCTATCAAATAAGATTTATTGTTTAAAGTGCTTACAATATCTCTACCATTTTAAATATCGGCAATAATTAAAGTAAAATAAATTGGAAATAGGGGTAATCTGGTTCATGGAAATCCGACTAGACGGTTTGACTAAAAAGTTTGAAGGAAATGCTAAGAAAAACATTCCTGAAACTATTGCAGTCAACAATTTAAAAATCACTATCAAGGATGGTGAATTGATGGGTCTTTTAGGTCCATCTGGTTGTGGAAAGTCTACAACTCTTTACATGTTGGCAGGATTGAAAGATCCTACCAGCGGTGAGATTTGGTTCGATGATGAAGATGTGACTCATTTAGCTGCCGAGAAGAGAGGAATTGGTTTGGTGTTCCAAAACTATGCCTTGTACCCTCATATGACAATCTACAAGAATATTGCATTTCCTTTGACAAATCTTAAGGTCCTGGAAAACAAGAAAAATTTTATTGTAGAAGAAGGCAACAAGATTATTGAAGTTTTGAAAGATCCTGCAAAATTGATAGAAACTATAAAAGGTTCTGCCATTTCTGGTGTCATCAAGAAAAACAGCTCTGTATTTGCTATTTGTGAGAAATATCACATATCTCAATACGTTGCAAAGAAGCTTTATTCCTTCAATCTTCATGTAGAGAAAAATCCTGTTAATAAAGCAAATAGCTTAATTTCCAAATATGAGCAAATCATAGGAAAGGAAAGAGCAAAAGAGGCGAATAGAGGATTTGGAATCACAGATGAAGGTTTGATTATAAAGGATGGAAACTTAGTCAAGGTTGTGAGGAAACTCTCCAAAGATGAGATCGACTCAATGATTAGAGAAGTAGCAAGACTTGTCCAAATCGAAGATTATTTGGAAAGAAAGCCTGCTGAACTATCCGGTGGTCAACAACAGCGTGTCGCCATCGCTCGTGCCTTGGTCAAGAAGCCTAGAGTTTTACTTTTGGATGAGCCTTTGAGTAACCTAGATGCAAGACTTCGTCTTCAAACACGTGAAGAGATCAAAAGAATTCAAAGAGAGACGAAGATTACAACAGTTTTCGTCACTCATGATCAGGAAGAAGCAATGTCTATTTGTGATGATATAGTCGTCATGAGAAATGGTGTAGCTATGCAACAGGATAAACCTCAAGAGGTGTATAGAAATCCTAATTGCTTGTTCGTCGCAAAATTCTTAGGTAACCCTCCTATCAACGTATTTAAGGGAAGAATCAAAGACCATAAGGTCATGATTGGAAACGAAACGATACTCACTTCCGACAAATTGGCTGATAACAAATCCATTTATATCGGAATTAGACCTGAAGGATTCCTCTTCGGAAACCAGATAAGTGAAGAAGAGAAAGTCTTGACATTGAAGGTAGATCAAATCCAAACAATGGGTAGAGACTTGTCCTTGATTTGTTCCAGCGAGAATCATGTAGGAAAAGAAAAGATAAAGATTATCATCGATTCTGATTTGAAGCCTACAGTAGGCGATATGAAGTTTGGAATTCGCCCTACCAAGATTTTCTTGTTCGATGGTGAGACAGAAAAGAGAATCGAGTTCTAATCTATGGAAAGAAAAAACAATTGGAAGGGTTGGCTATATCTAGCTCCGGCATTGATACTTCTTGGAATATTCACCTTATATCCACTTTTGAACACAATTGCCATATCATTCATGAAAAACTACGACTATCGTTCTGGTTCATTTGATGGATTAACATTTTCAAACTATGGAATAGTCTTGGGTATCACTGAAGTCGTACCTGGAATAGAGGCTTCAAAATACACCCAATTTATTCAATATGCTTTGCCCAACACTCTGATTCTCACAGCTATAACTGTACCAATCTCAGTCGTCTTGGCCTTATTAATAGCTATTGGGATTAATTCAATCAAATTTATGAAGAAGTTCCTACAGACTGTCTTCTTCTTGCCGTACGTCACTAACGTAATCGCAGTAGGTATGGTCTTCTCGTTGATGTTCACTACGGGTGGATTAATAAACAAATTATTCAATTTGACGACAAACTGGGTTTTAGTCGGTGCGAATAGATTCAATTCAATGTTCGTCTTATGTCTTTATATTATCTGGACAGCCTTACCTTATAAGATTCTTATCTTCTTAAGCGGATTACAAAATATAGATAAGCAATATTATGAAGCCGCAAGATTGGATGGTTCTCCAAAGTGGAAGACTGTTTGGAAAATTACAGTTCCTTTACTCTCTCCACAGATTCTATATATTTCAATCACTTCGTTCATTGGAGCTTTCAAGGAATATAACGCTGTAATCGGATTATTCAACAGATCCTATACTGCTGACGGAAACGTTCATGACTTATATACAGTCGTCTACTACATCTACGATCAACTATCAGGAAGCAATCCCCATATGGATAGAGCTGCAGCTGGAGCTGTCATCCTGTTCTTGATAATATTGTTGTTTACATTCTTGCAGATGTATGTCTCCAAAAAGAAGGTGCATTATTGATCATGAAACAAGTAAACGTATCAACTCACCTTACATTGGTGATTCCAAACAAGCAGAAAAATGTCAAGCTTACTCAAAGAAGAGACAATGTTATGCATATCATCGGATTGGCCATAACATATATACTCTTGATAGCAGCAGCAATTATTGTCTTGTTCCCATTCTACTATATGATCGCCGCTTCATTCATGACAGAAGATGAAGTGAGAAGCGGAGCCTTCTTCTCTACCACAAATATCATAGAGAACATTTCATATAACTATTCGATGACTATAAACAATCCTTCATTCAACTATTGGCAGTTGGTCATGAACACATTGATTGTCGGATTAATGACTACATGCTTTGGATTGTTGGTAACAATCCTAGCGGCTTATGCCTTCGCTAGATTGAAGTTCAATGGAAGAGACTTTGTCTTCATGATATTCTTGGCAACAATGATGATTCCAGGTGAAATGATGGTCATCACAAACTATCAAGCCATGTCAAACCTCGAATTGATATCAGCAAATCAGACAAGAATTCAAGCATACTTAGCTATGTCCTTACCCTTCATTTGTTCAGTCTTCTACATATATTTGTTAAGACAAACATTCAAACAAATTCCAAATGAGTTGTATCTCGCAGCTAAAGTCGATGGAAAGAGCGATTGGACATACCTTTGGAAAGTCATGGTTCCTCTCGCCAGCCCTACACTTCTAACCATATTCATCCTTTCTTTGATTGGAAGCTGGAACGCTTACGTTTGGCCTAACCTCGTAGTTTCAAATGACAGCTTTACTTCTATATCTGTGGCATTGAGAAGTGCTGCTCTTCAAAAGGAAGTCCAAGATGGAATATTTGAAACTCAATATTCATGGCAGATGGCTGCAACGGTTCTCACTGTTGTACCATTACTCGTATTGTTTATAATATTTAGGAAGTATATTATGCGTGGTGTCGGAAGAGCCGGAATCAAAGGTTGATCCGGTTCTAAAGACATACGTGTAAAGACTAGAAGATAAAAGTCGACAGCAATAAATTTCCAGGGGGATAAAAAAATGAAAAACATTGCTAGACGTTCTCTTATGTTGTTAGGCTTCATCGCCTCTTGTTCTACCGTCCTTGCTTCATGTCAGGTCAACAATGGCTCCAAGATCGAAGATATCAAGAATTTGGATACTTCCATCACATGGTGGAACAACTACAAAGAGCCTGAAAACAAGGAGGATTTCAACAAAACTTCTTATTCAGAATATATTTTCGAAAAAGAAGTTATCGCTGAATTCAACAAGGTTTATCCTAACATCAAGGTCAACACCAAGTACATAGGATCCTATAGCGAAATAGGTAAACAATTGAATTCATCAATCAGTGGTGGAAACACTCCTAACATCGCTTCAATTTATGGCGACTATGTTGCCGGATTCATGAAGGCTGGTGCCACTTTGGTTATGGATAACTACATTTCCAATTCCGATTATGGATTTGGAAAGTCTGTCGATGCGGATGGAAACATCATCGATGATGCCTCCACTGCTCAAAGCGATTTGAACCAATCTTATTTGAATGGAGAAAAGAACCAATATTCTGATGGCAAGTTCAACTCAATGCCATTCTCCAAGTCTGGTGAGACTTTAGCAGTCAATCAATCAGTCTTCGACAAAGAAGGAGCTGGAAAAGCTGGAACTGATTCTGCTGATAAGAATGGAAATGCTTCATACATCGCACCTACCTCTGCAGCATCAAAGGCAAAATATTCAGTTCCTACCAACTACAAAGAGTTAATTGCTACCGCTAGAAAGATGAAGGAAGATTATCCTAGCTTGTTTAGTAACCAATACGACTCCAACCATTATTTCAATGCAATTCCTTTCTGTTATGACTCTGCTGAGAACATGTATATTTCCTTCTCAGAGATGATGGGAATTCCTTACACCTCCAACAAGTCATCCAATGTTGCTGACCAAGTCTTGTTCAACAACGATCAGGCTAAAGCATTGGTAGTACAACTTAAGAAGTGGAACAACGAAGGACTTATCTGCACACAGAATCAACTTCCTATTTCCGAGGGAACATATCACCAATATTCTTCAACCATGATGGCCCAAGGAAAGATCTTCATGTGTATTACATCCACAGCTGGTGCAAGATACTTTGCTAACACCGACTATAAATCTGGAAAAGGTGGATACACAGCTTCTATGAACGAAACTCCTGCCATCGATGTAAATTGTTTCGATAATGCAAAATCAGCTCCTTCGACTGCTAAGTCCAAGGTCATCGCTCAAGGACCTTCACTCACCTTCTTCAAGAAGAATGACGAGAAGCAAAATGTCGCTTCATTCTTGTTCTACAAGTTCTTAACCAACACTGAGAACTCTGCTAGATTGGCTAAGCAAACTTCTTACTTCCCTATCCGTACTTCTTCATACAAGACTGAGACCATCAAGAATATTCTTGCCAAGTCCACTAATGTCATAGATGAGAATACCTCTTACAGCGACAAGGTTTCCACCTACTCTGCTCAAACATTCAGCTTAGGAAGCAAGTACACATCCGAGAATCGTTGGTACAGCTCACCTGTATTCGATCTTTCCGCAAAGTGCAGAACTGCAGTAGGAAACATCATCAACACCGTCTTCAACAATCACGAAGCAACAACTGATGAGGAAATTACTACTTTGGTAAACAATGCCTTCGCCACTGCCTATACAGATGTCGTTTCCAACGGATAATTAATTTATTTCATAATAAATTGATTCGTATTAGTTAGACAAGGATTCCATATGAAAAAAAAGCAAAATGAAAACAAAAAGATTTCTTTGAAAGAACTCTTAAGCCAGGAAAAGCCACTCCTCGAAGAGAAGAAAAATAAAGAATATAAAGAACTCTTGTTCAAAGAACAGGATGTCATCTTAGAGAAGAAAAATTCATCACTCGCAAATCTCATGCTGGGACTGATTTCTCTCATTATCGGTGGAGTATTGTTGTTCCTTAGTTTTAAATACGATGTCACCAGAACAAAAGTGTTTAATCCTAAATCATTTGAATTCATTTTGTCTTGTATCGTATTAGCTAGTTGCCTCTATTTCCTTTCCATGGCAATAATAGGATTAGTTAGCTATAAAACTAATTACAGAAAAATCAGAAATAAAATAGAACAATCTAGAAGTCTAAAGTAAAGAATCAATTTTGATACTTGACCGCCAATTGGCGGTCTTTTTTATTTAGAAAGTATTTTCAAATTAATATTTTCTTTCAAAAGAAACAATTAATGCCTATAATACTGGGGCAAAAAATCTATGGTTTCAACTATAAGAAACATAAGATTCCATTCTTTCTATGCAAGCAAACATACTTTTAACGGAGAAAGTAAAAAAATGAGAAACTTTTCAAGACGTCTTTTTATCATGTTGAGTTTGATTGCCTCATGCTCAACTGTTTTGGCATCATGCCAAGTCAGCGATGGAAATAAAATTGAGGATATCAAGAATTTAGATACGACCATAACTTGGTGGAACAACTACATAGAACCAAAAGATCCTGCTACGGCAAATAAAACTGGCTTTGCTGAATATTTCTATGAACAAGAAGTAATAGAAGGATTCAACAAGATCTATCCTAACATCAAAGTCAAAACAGTATACAAAGGAAACTATGCAAAAATTGCTAGTGAGATAAACACAGCAATCAGCGTCGGAAATCAACCTAACATAGCTTCAGTTTATGGAAATAGTGTCGCTGGTTTCTTAAAGAACAACGCCACATTAAGCTTAGATAGCTATGTGACTAATAGCGATTATGGATTTGGAAAAGGAGTCGACGATAATGGAAACATAGTCGAAGACTCTTCGACATCCCTCGATGATATCAATCAATCATATTTGAATGCTGAGAAAAGCCAGTATCAAGGCAATCATTACTATTCTATGCCTTATTCAAAATCAGGCGAGAGTTTGGTGATAAACAAAGATGTTTTCGAAGCTGAAGGAAGTAAAGCCGCTGGATCTGATGCCTATGACTCAAAAGGAGCATTGGCATACAAAGCTCCTATATCTAGTTCAGCGAAGAAAAAGTACAACGTTCCTACCAACTGGAAAGAATTGATTGCAACTGCTAGACAAATGAAGATAGATTATCCTGATTTGTTTAGTACAGAGAATCAATACAATAGCGATGGCTTATTCTACGCCGTTCCATTTTGTTATGAATCTTCTCAAAACATGTTCATCTCCTTTGCGGAAATGATGGATATTCCTTATTCATCTAACTCTTCAAACAATGTCAATGATCAAATCTTGTTCAATAACGACAAAGCTAAAGAATTGGTTGTCCAATTGAAAAAATGGAATAACGAAGGCCTTATCTGTACACAAAATCAACTTCCAAAAACCAGTGATGTTTACCATGAATATGCATCATCGATGTTAAGTTACGGAAGAGCCTTCATGGTCATTGTCTCTACAACACACGCCAGATACTTCTCAGTGACCAATAATGGAAATGACAAGGGCGGATATATAGCATCGATGGAAGAGACTCCTGTCATCGACGAAAATTGCTACGATGGAAAAACTGGGGAAGTAACAAACTCAAAATCCAAAGTCATTTCACAAGGACCTTCATTGACTTTCTTCAAAAAGAATGACGAGAAACAAAACTTGGCTTCATTCCTATTCTATAAGTACTTGACCAACACTGAAAACTCTTCAAAGCTAGCAGCTCAAACCGCCTATTTTCCAATTCGTAATTCATCTTATAATAGTGAAGCAATTCAAAATATAGTAAGCGACGGAAAGAAGGAATTGACAGAAGATAATTCCTATCAGGAAAGAATCAAAACTTATACAGGTCAAGCATTCAACTTAAACACTACATATACTCAAGAAGACCGCTATTTCCTATCTCCAGTCTTCAATCTATCAGCCGATTGTAGAACAGCCGTTGGAAATATCATAGATACGATTTTCAACAATAAAAATATTAAAACAGATGAAGAGATCAGAAATGCTGTAGATGCTGCATTTAGTAATGCTTATAATGCAGTAATTACTCAAGCAAATAGCTAAAGACAATTTTAGATGGAACAAAACCGCTAAGTTAGCGGTTTTTCAGTATAAATTGTCTTAATCTAAGCTTAATAATCTATGAAATTTAATAGAAACAATTTATACTAACATTAAGAGGTTAACAAATGAAAAAGACATTTTTAAAATCAATATTACTATCGACATTAACCCTAGTATCTCTTTTCAGCTGTGGTGATGGTTTCAAATTCATCTTCTCCGGTTTAGATAAGCCTTCTAAAGATAATACAGAATTTACAAATTCGGCTGACATCAATGAAAATAACACATCCAGACAAGATGATAAAAATTCAAATTCTGATGATCAAAGCAATATAGATGACGGAAGCGAATTCACCATATTTTCAATAAACGATTTTCATGGAAAAATTGAAGCAACTAACGCATACAATGGCTTATTAGCACTTCAAGGTGCCATAAGAGGAAATCCTAAATACACTGAGGATTCACCTATAGTTTCTGCTGGTGATATGTGGCAAGGAACATATGTATCTGGATTTGACAAAGGCGAATCTTTAACGAAGCTAATGAATGATTTTCCAATCTCAGCTATGGCTTTAGGAAATCATGAATTCGATTGGGGATTTAGCAGAATTGAATCGAATCAAAACGAAGCTAATTATCCTTTTCTTTGTGCAAATCTAATTCAAAAATCCACCAAGAAAAGACCGGATTCTATCAAAGACCACATCGTTTTGGATATAGATGGATTTAAACTCGGTGTAGTCGGTGCTATGGGTGCTGAACTAGAAAGCAGCATCAAGAGTTCAAGGATAGAAGATTTTGAATTTTCCAACGATACAAATCTTTTAAAAAATGCAATCACTTCTTGCGAAGATGAAGGTGCTAAAAGCACTATCCTAATTTTACATGACGACAAAGACTCTACCTACACAAATACAATTCAAAACTCTAAACTAAATTTCAAAGGAATATTTGGTGGTCATTCTCATAGCTTCCAATTGGAAAAATCTAACAATATCATCCCTTATGTTCAAGGCGGATGTGATTCAAATGGATATTCTTATATGACATTTAGTAAAACCACAGGTGCTTTGAAAGATATCAATTACGTTAATGTAGATTCATCGATGGCATCGAATGCCACAATGAATTTAAAACAAAAAACAAACAATTTAATCAATTCCATCCCTACAATCATATACGGAGAATCAAAAGGAAGATGGAACAAAACTAATACGACAAACTTTGTATTACAAGCCATGTTCTACGCAGCTAAAAAGAATTATCCCGACAAGAACTATACGACAGAAACATTGGTTGCATTGCACAACAACTCAGGAATTAGAGGTAGCTTTACTTCAGGTCAAATGACCAATAAGACAGTTCAAACTGTATCTCCTTTTGATAACGTAGTTACAATTCTTCCAAATAGAGAAGTAAACGGAACTTTGTTAGAGACAGTAGGAAGTGGCCAAAAGAGGCCTTATTGCACGTCATATCCAAATTCTTCGAGTTGGACAACTAAAAGAACTATGGATATAGTCACTATTGATTACTTGGTAAGCGACAGATATTCAGCTGCACTTTCACCTACCAAACCCACACCTGCAATAAACCTTGAAAACGATAAAGGTGAAGACTATATAATCTATGATGTTGTGGCAGATTACATTAAATATCTTTGCCAAGATGGAAATGTGATCAACGCAGCTGATTATAATTGAGGTGAATAAATAGAAATGAACACTTACGGAGAAGGAAGAGAACCAGAATTTCCATCCAAATGGAAAAGGCTCGGTGTAATGGTGATCGACTTCTTCGTCGGTGTCATTTTTGCTTTTCTTTTTTTTGGTGCTGTCGGATATCCGATATACATGAATTTGCCTTCGACCACACAAGCAAAAGAGAATCTAGAAGCAAATTCCAAAGAGCTGACAAATATAGCAGATGAATCAAAGCTTCAAATAGCAAAAGATGAAGCATTACTTTCGATGGAAGAAACAGGCAAGATCTATTTAACCTATTTATTAAAAACATCTTGCTTTAAAAATAAAATTCCATACCAAGAATTAGATTCATCCAATCAAAAAATAACCATAGATATAAAAGAAGAAGATACTTTTTTGAATTTAGATAATGATAATCTAGGTTACTATTTTCTAAAATTCAAAAAAGAGAACAATATTGGTGATTACATCAATGATGGAACGAATTATCAAGACAAGGAAAGACTTTATTTGAATAAAGTCATTCTTAAATTAGATAGCGAAAATAAAGATATAGTAGATGATGACTTCAATATCGAAAATGATGTCTTCTATTTAAACAAGCAGAACACATCATGGTTGATGGACTACTTATCCTTCAACGATACTAATTCATCCCCATCAAATGTCTACACAAAACTACAAAATATTTTTCAGTTTGGAGCAAATAAAGGAATAAAAGAAGTAGAAAATAGTTATCAAAGATATAAAGACATTTATAACGAGTTTATAAATTCATATAATTCATATAGCTGTGGATTTGTATGGACTATGATCATTTGTTATGTTCCAAGTGCTTTGGTGACATTCCTTATCTTTCCTCTTTGCTTCAAAAAAGGAAGAACTATCGGATATAGATTCTTCAAGATGGAAACTATCAGAATAAACTGGGACGATTTCTCAATTCCTTTATTGATAGTAAGGTCTTTAGTTCAAATGATCATAGAATCCTGGATGATAATATTCATTCCAATCTTTATGGGAAGAATTGATGTCTTGACCGTGAATCTTTTTGGAAACGTAAATCTATTTATGATTTGTCTATTCACATTTATGGTGACAATCGTATCGCTAATATTCTTTGCTATAAATAAGAACGATCAAACAATTGCTGACCTATCTTGTCAATCGATAGTTGTAAAGACAGATAATGACTATAAGGAATCTGACTTTAATGTTTCAAATGGAGACCAAAAGAATGGAAAGAACTGAAATTGTTGAATCTTCTGACATCGAATATCCTAAAGCTAAACTTTATAAAAGATGGTTCAGTGGATTAATAGATATAATCCTTACATTATTCATAGGATTTTTGCTTTATGGAATAACTGCTTTAGTGACCAATTATGTCCCATCATATAAAGAAAACAGCCAGACTAGACTTAAATTAGAAATTGAATCAGGCCTTTATGATTCTACAGGAAATTTGATTTTAAACACATTGGAAGATAGCAAGGATTCTTATGATTCCAAAAAGACATGTCTTTCAAAAGTAATAGATGGTTTCTATTCTAATTCCACCTTCTTTGATGACGATACCGCCATGAATCAATATAAAGGTAGAAAGGAAAATGCTATTGATAAAGATGGAAATAAGTTATTTGTTTTAGATTCGAATTCAAATTTAACAGAAGGAAATTTGAAAGCTGAGACTTACTACGATTTCTATGTCTATGAGATAAGCAACTACTCCATTGCTCTATTATCATCTAGCGATTTATTTCAAACCACATCTAGAGTCATTGTTTTAACTAGTGTCATCGAGATGTTCATATGTTTTGGAATCGGTTATTTCATCTCGTTCAATTTGATTCCAATGTTTTTAAAAAGAGGAAGAAAGACATTTGGGATGTATCTATTCAATTTATCAGTACTAACTGATGAAGGATTGGTCGTGTCTGGAAAGAAGTTTGTAGCTAGACAATTGTTGATATTCTTCATCGGATATATTCTAGATATATTCACAGTCTTCATTCCATTCTTGGTGTCTATGGCTATGATGCATTTATCGAAAAGAGGTCAGGATTTCTTCGATTACGTCTCAGGGACATACATTATCGATTCCAAGAATAGAGAAGTATATATGTCGATTGAAGAATATAACCAAGCAAACAAAGTAAAACAAATGGCAAGGATTGAAAACAAGGATTACCAACCGAAATCTGAACTACATTAAATTTTGAAAAAGAATCTTTAAAATCATAGTTATATATTTGTATATATTGGTTTATATATAACATCGATGTTAAAAAGTCTTAAATTAAGGAAATGATTGAAATTTATTAAATGAATTTTCTTTCTTAAGTGATATTATTAGATTGGTGTTATGACGAATGTCTATCTGTTGTGAAAGGTCAACAACATGGAAATCAAAATCAAGCATTTGACGAAGAAGTTTCCTGCAGACCCTAAAAAGCACATTCCAGACACGATTGCCGTAAATGATTTAAATATCGATGTCAAGGATGGTGAACTTTTAGGTTTGCTAGGTCCATCAGGATGTGGGAAATCCACTACACTCTATATGTTAGCTGGATTGAAAGATCCTTCAGATGGAGAAATCTGGTTTGGTGATGACGATGTGACGTTCTTACCTTCTGAGAAAAGAGGTATAGGATTAGTTTTTCAAAATTATGCTCTATACCCTCATCTCACGGTTTATGAAAATGTAGCTTTCCCCTTAACTAACTTAAAAGTCAGCACAACCGAGAAAGCCCTGGATTTAATTCAAATCAACGCACTTCTAGAGATTTTAGAAGATCCTTTGAAAATTGTTGAGTTGATGAGGAATTCTAAACACAAGGGTAAGATTTCAAAAGAAGGTTCTATCAGAGCATTTTGCTCTCACTACCACGTGGTGACAAGCTTAGCTAAAACTTTGTTCTCTTATCGTTTGGACAAAGAGAATGATGATGAATCCATAAAAGCTAAAGCTTGGCAAATCAGCTCTAAGCTCAAGAAGAAGAAGAGCAAGATAGAGACTTCCTATGAAAAGAAGAACATCAAGATTGATGAAAGAGGACAAATTTTGGATTCGACCGGAGAACCTAAAAAAGCTTTCCGCCGTTTGACAAAAGATGAAATCGATGCCTTGGTTCAAGAGACTTCGAGATTGGTTCAAATAGATGAATATCTCGATAGAAAGCCCTCCGAGCTTTCTGGTGGTCAACAACAACGTGTTGCCATCGCTCGTGCTTTGGTCAAAAAGCCCAGAGTTTTACTCTTGGATGAGCCATTGAGTAACCTCGATGCCCGTCTTCGTTTGAAAACACGTGAAGAGATACGAAGGATTCAAAGAGATGTAGGAATCACTACAGTCTTTGTCACTCACGACCAAGATGAGGCTATGTCTATTTGTGATGAAATAGTCGTCATGAGAGATGGTGTCGCTCAGCAAATAGGTGCTCCACAAGATATCTATAGAGATCCTGCCAACCTATTCGTTGCAAAATTCTTAGGCGTTCCTCCTATCAATGTATTCAAAGGAAAAATCAAAGACCATAAGCTTTATGTCGGTGATGAAGCAATCCTAGATACAAAAGCTGAGGATAACGATGACGTATTTGTAGGAATTCGTCCAGAAGGAATAATTCCCGGATATAACGGTAGATTCACCTTGAATGTCGAAAGAATCCAAACACAAGGAAAAGATACATCCTTGGTTTGCGACCACCAAAGCTACTCTGGTGAAGAAGCCTGTAAGTTCTTGGTGGATTCCGATCAAAATGTCGGACTTGGAAAGAAACATTTCATAGTTCGTCAAAATAAGGTCTATGTCTTCGACGGCAAGACCGAGAAGAGAATAGCTCTTTAAGGAGAAGCCAAAATGGACTCGAAGAACAATTGGAAAGCCTGGCTTTACCTGGCTCCTACCATAATCCTAATGGCTATCTTCACGTTTTATCCAATCCTAAATACACTGATTCTATCTTTTCAAAAGAACTACGATTCCGCACTTCAAATGAGCGACGGATTCACCTTCGACAACTATTTGGAAATCTTGATGATAAAGCCTAAGGTTACCACTGCGGCAGGTGTGAACATCTATATCGAAGACTTCGTGATGACTGCTCTTCCAAATACATTGATACTCACATTTATCACAGTGCCTGTCTCTATCATATTAGCACTTGCAATAGCTATAGCCTTGAACTCTGTCAAATGGTTGAAGAAGATACTTCAAACTATCTTCTTTATGCCTTATGTCACAAACGCCATCGCTATCGGTATGGTCTTCTCAGTCATCTTCGATAACAATGGTGTCATAAACTTCCTGTTCGGACTAGGGAATAAGGCGTGGATATACGCAGGTACATCAGGTGCAGCTCCTACATATTGGTCTGGGTTATTCGCAATATGTACCTATATCGTATGGCACTCCTTACCTTACAAGATTCTGATATTCTTAGGCGGATTGCAAAACATCGACGCTCAGTACTACGATGCTGCAAAAATCGATGGTTCATCCAAATGGAAAATAGTAAGAAAGATAACAATTCCTCTACTATCTCCTCAAATAGTCTATGTCATGATAACTTCATTCATAGGCGCATTCAAGGAATACACCTCAGTGGTTGGATTATTTGGAAACGAAGGTAGCTTCTCAACTCAGGGAATGCCTAAATCGATGCTGACTGTCGTCTACTACATCTATAACCAGATGAGCAATACGACGACTCTTCAATATGCTGCAGCATCTGCAGTCGTCTTGTTGATAATCATATTTATCTTCACGATGATCCAGAACGCTTGGTCTAAAAAGAGGCTGTACTACTGATGGAAAATAAATTGAACAAAATCGTGATGCAAAGACCGGTGGAAGTCTTGGCAAACTCCGATCTCTACACTTATAAAGGTGAAGAGAAGATTGATGACAACTCTCCTTTAATCGTAGTATCCGAAACTAAATCGCTCCACCTAGTCATCAAAGATGAAGGAATGTCTGTACAATCAAAGAAAGTCAAGACGAAAGTAATTCATGTAATCACCTTGATATTGACTTATGTCTTCTTGATAGCCATGGCATTGTTATTCATCTTCCCATTCTATTGGATGATCATCACATCATTCAAATCCGGTGCTGAAATCAGAGGTTTTCTTCCTGGATATGAAGGTGTGCAGACATTCTGGCCTATAAACTTTCAAAACAACTATGCAAATTTATTCGAAAGATTTGATTTTGGAACTTACCTATCGAACACATTGATAGTTGGTGTCTGTACTACTATTGGAACTGTATTGACCTGTATTCTCTCAGCCTTCGCCTTTGCTAGATTAAACTTCAAAGGAAAGGAAACAATGTTTGCCTTGCTATTATCTACCATGATGATTCCTGGCGAGATGATGGTCATTACAAACTTCGTCTCAGTTTCTAGATTAGGATGGTTGGATGGAAGTAGAAGTGGAGCCTACATGGCTATGATCATTCCATTCATGACTTCAGTTTTCTATACGTACTTGTTAAGACAAAATTTTAAGCAAATTCCAAACGAATTGTATTTGGCTGCTAAAGTAGATGGAAAGAACGACTGGCAGTATTTGTGGAAAGTAATGGTTCCCTTGGCTATGCCATCATTGGTTACAATCCTAATTCTCAGCTTGATGGGAAGTTGGAACGCCTATGTCTGGCCTAACCTCGTCACAGCCGGTCATAAAGAATATGCTTTGATTTCTAACGGACTTAGAGATTCCTTCCAAACAGGAACAGACTTCGACGAATACGGAAGACAGATGGCGGCTACAGTGTTAGTAACACTCCCCTTGCTCATCATCTTCATGATCTTCAGAAAATATATTATGCGTGGTGTTGGTAGAGCTGGTATTAAAGGCTAATAGAAAAGGATAAACAAACATGAAAAATACAAAATTATTTGTAGTCGTTTCTTTGATTGCTACTTTGACTGGATCTTTAAGTTCTTGTGGAAACGAAACAAAGACTGGAAGTAAAACTATCGAATTTTGGCATTGCTTAGGTCACGATAAGACACGTAACCTCGAAACATTGACTACAAAGTTTAATGAAGATCATAAGAACACTGATGGCTATCAAGTGAAACTTGTAGCTTTAGGCGGTTCCTACGATACTTTGGATGATTATGTGAAGAAACAGTTGAATGCAGGTAAGACACCTTCTATCACCATGGGATACCCCGATTCCTTCTCAGGATATATGGGAAGCCGTGGAGTAGCATACTCACAGATCTTAAATCTTGATGATTTCATAAAAGACGATTCTGACTTTGATTCATCCTCTTTCGTGTCTGCTTATTGGGATGAAGGAAAACATTATCAATACGAAGGAACTTGGTCAGTCCCTATGTATAAATCAACCGAAGCCATGTATTACAACATCGGTGAATTCCATAAGACCAACTGGTACAAGACAAACAAAGACAAGACAGAAAATAAAACCGATGTGAACGGAGGTTCCTATACTGTCGCCTTGGGTGATCCTAACACTTGGGATTGGGAAACTTTGGTCACTGCTTGTACAGCCATCAAGGAAGAAAAGAAAGGTCTCTCTGAATTTTATGCATTGGGATATGATTCCGACTCCAACCTCTTCATCTCTCAGATGAAACAAAGAGGAATCCAATATACCACTGCTTCTGGAAATACTCCTGACGCTCACTATTCCTTCTATAACGACGAATTTTCAAAAGCTGCTCTTAAGGATTTGACAACTGAAATTTACAATCTTACATCCAAAAAAATAATGGCTACAAAAGCAACCTACGGAAGCTACAGTTCAGACTTGTTCTTAAAAGGAAAGGTTATGTTTACCATCGGTTCTACCGGAGGATCCGCATATAACGATCCTACTGGATTGAATTGGTCCGATGGTGTAGGATTAGCAAAGGTTCCTGCCTACAAAAATAACCAACAATATATCTTGCAAGGACCTTCAGTATGTTTCTTCAACACTGATGATTCCGCTAAGGAAAAAGTCGCTTGGGAATACTATTCTAAATATCTTTCAAATGATCAATTAAATGCCGAATTGGCTTTGGAAAATTCATACGATCCAGTTAGATTGAATTCTTATGACAGCAAATCATACTCTGCTTGGACTGCTATGGGACTCGATGAAAATGGAAATGACGATCCTACCAAGAAGTTGAAATATCGTATTCCTAATCTCACAAAGACCTTGAGAGAAAACTATTTCACCTCGCCTGTCTTCATCGGATCATCTGCTGCCCGTACGGAAATTGGAAACATTCTCACATATGTCGCCCAAAAGGAAGGAGACATCGATCAAGCTATCTATGAGGTTTACCACAATAGTGTTCTTGCTTCTAAGTAAAGAAAGGTAAAAAGACAAAATGAAAAACAAAAAGTTATTAGTCAGTCTTCTATTAGTAACTTCTTCCTTAACATTGTTGGGAAGCTGTGGAAACAATAATACTACATCCACAATTTCAACTCGCTCTATCGATGATTACGATGTCGTAGGCCAAACAAAGTTGAATTTAGATGATGACTTGTTCAATACTTTGATGACCAACAAAAAGACTTCCGCCTACGATTCAAAATTAATGGACTTCAACAGAGATGGTGTTGAAAGAATGTTGACCAATACCGACTATGCGCCTAACGATGCTGACGATGTTTTCACAAACTATGTCGATGGAGATACGACTCAATTCACTTCCTACAACGGAAACTACACTGTCAAAGTCAGATATTTAGGTGTCGACACTCCTGAATCCACTTCCGAAGTCGAGGAATGGGGAAGAAGCGCCTCGCTTTTCAATAAATCCATCTTGAAGAAAGCTAAGTATGTCATAATTCAATCTGCAGGCTCTGCAAAGACTGGAAAAAGAGCACCTGCCGATCTCGATGGATATCAGCGTTCCTTGGCTTATGTTTGGTATAGCAACGAAGACACTCCTACTAAGGATAGCTTTAGAAACCTCAACCTCGAGTTGGTCTACAACGGATACTCCGGATTCAACGCACCTTCGGATGATATGGAAAAAAGCTTCTATGATGCTTTTTCCGATGCTTATGCCATCGCTCAAGAGTATAAGAAGCACAAATTCTCGGATGAGAAAGATCCTAACTACGATTACAATCCCGCTCAAGTCTTACCTTTAGACATGCTTTATGATAAGACTTATTATGTCGAGCACTTCGACCCAAATACCAACGAAAGCCTTGGAACTTACTCTAGTTTCTGCGACGATAAGACCTGGTACTCATTTGATGGATACGTCACCAGAGTAGTAGGAGGTTCAGCTTTCTACATTCAAAACAAAATCGGAGATAACTACTACGGCTTATATGTCTTCACACTTAGAACATATGAACCTGTCCAAGTAGGAAACTGGTTGAGAGTAACCGGAGTTTTGGATTACTACAGTGGAATGTATGAATTGAAAGGTGTCACCTATAGTTTCTTTAACCATGAAGATAAAGATATCAAGTATTTGGACGAAAATGGAAATCCTACCGAAGATGTTACTAAAGTGAAGAAAGAGACTGTCACACCTATCAAAGCAACTTCTAAAGATATCTACGATTTGAAATATCCTTCCTGCTTAGTAGAATTAGTCGGAGATGGAACAGAATCCGACAAGAACAAAGGATTGATATTCCAAAAAGCTAGCAACAGCTATGGCGATATCACTTATGGTGGAACCCAGGAAGTAAACACCTATAACGAAGCATATCCTTTCTATAACACTGACAACTCCATGGTTTTATTCGGAAGATACGGAGTTAATTCATCGATTGGTGGAATCGGTGCTTCTGATGCAAGTATCGTCAGAGTCAAGATCAATAGAGATGCCATCATAAAAGGAAACTACACTACAGAATCCTATGTTTTTGGAAGCGATGATGAACATGTGATAGTCACCGAAGAACAAGCGATATGCTCATATAAGTTCTTCTGTGGTGGAGAATCTTACTATGTACCTGGTTCAGAGACAGAAAAACAAAATGGAATGGATATGAAAGTATCCAATGCTAGATATGCAAAGATGTTGAATGCATCAAGCAGTGCAACCATTACTAAAGGTTTGTCTGTGTACAAAAACACCTATAAACAACAAATAGCTAGAAAAATTATCGGAATGTCCAACAACTATATCTCTGCTGGTGGAAATAACAAGCCTTCTATCGAAATAGTAAACACTAAAGATTTCAACGAATTAGAAGATTACGTAGCCTAAGGTTAGATGATAAAATTCGACCATAAAGGAGAAAAAGACATATGGATGAAACAGAGAAAAGAAAGCAAAGCCATGACCTACACAATAAAAGCAAAGCTTTATTAGAGAGACAAAGAAGTGGGGCTTGTAGCGTTGTAATCGGTGCCATTCTTATAATAATAGGGTGTATTTTCCTACCACTTTCTTATAAAATGGTAAGGAACAAGATACAAGGAATCGATACTTCCTCTCTTGCCTTCATCCTGATGTGCATATGCCTGGGTATTGGAGCATTGCTCCTAATATATGGAATTATCAGGATATTAGTCTCTCTTAAGAAAAGACGTAAAGTCAAAGCCGAGATTAGACAACTTCAAGATGTAAAAACAAAATAAAGGAAAAATGAAAAAAATGAAAAAATCCAAGTCATTGTTTGCTGCTATTCTTGCCGTATTATCTATCGGATTAGTCTCTTGCGGGAATAAATCATCACAACCTTCCAGCAATCCTACCACTCCTTCCAACAACTCTCAAACTCCTTCTGTAAAGAACTCTTACACCTTCGATGTGAATGGTGAATTGAAAGAGGGAATGACAGTCACATTAATTTTCAAGAACAATGGCTCAGCTATAGTTGAGCAAGCAAGTGTAGTCTACTCCGTAGATGATGCTTCTAAGGCCACTGTTTCTGGAAATAAGATCACCTTCACTGGAAACGGATCTATCAAGATCACAGCCACTTACAAAGGTGAAACAATCGAAAAAACAGTAGAAGTAGCTGAGGGTGAGCATATCTACACCATAGCCGAGGCTAAGGCTGCTAGTAGCGATGCAAGTCACTTAATAAAGATGAGAGGAAAGGTAACAGCTTCTTTAGGAACTTCAGCCTACATCTCCGACACAACTGGTGGAGCTTATATTTACAACTGGTCATACAATAACGCCGATACAGCTATTACTAACAAGGCATTCACTGTCGGTCAAACAGTTGATATCACTGCTTTTATCGTTCACTCCACCAATGGAGGAGAAAGAGGACTTCAAATAAGCAACTATAATTCCGGAAGTAGAGTAAGTGGAACATCCGCTATAGTTTCTACCACAGAAGTCGAAGCCATGAAACCTATCGAATTGGATGAAGCTGGATATAAAGCATTGACTTATGATAAAGTAGGAAATCTCTACACATTCGAAGCTGAATATGTGAGCGGAAACCCCAAAGAAAAAGGAGTAAATGTAAAATTTAAGTTAGGAAACACTGACATAGTTTTAAGAACTGACAAATATGACCCCGCTTCACCTTCCGACACTTTAGTGGCTGGAAAGAAATACAAGATTACAGCACCTTTATCTTGGTTCAATGGTGCACAATTCGCATATGCTTCTTCCGGTGTTTCTATTGTAGAAGCTGATTCAGAACCTTTGGAAGTTTCATATACTGGAAATGCATATGTTGGAGATAAAGTCACCCTAGTAACAACTGCTAGCGGAGTTAAAGTAACTGAAGGTGTAACATACACAATAGAAGAAGGAAGCAATTTAGCTTCACTAGAAAATGGTGTCTTGACCATCACTGGTGAAGGAGCTATCAAAGTAAAAGCCACTTATGTCAAAGATGGTAAAACATTGACTGCTGAAGTAACTATCAATGCTACTGCCCTTACTCTTTCTAAGCTTTCAGAATTGAAGTCAATGACTACAGGAAAAGTTAAATCACGTGGTTATGTCATGGGTTATACCGGAACTCCTAGAAGCGACTCTGGACTCTACGATAAGGTATTTGTCGCAGATGGAGAGGATTATTTTATTCTTTATAAGGTTCAACCCGAGCAATTAACTGGAATTAATGTAGGTGATTTAATTGAGTTTACTGGAGATATTCAACATTATAAGCAGGCTGATGTTACCACATACGAAACAAAAAATAATGTCATTACAAAGTTGACTGAAGCTGATTCTTCTATTGTCAAGCCAACAGCCACAGAATTGACATCTTCAAGTGCCGCTTTTGCTTTTGGTCAAGCCAACATTTCCAAAGCCTATAAAATCAACCAAGGTGTAGTCACTTCTAATACCAAAGACTCAAAAGGAAACATGACTGTCAAGTTTACTCTCGGTTCAAATGAATATGAATTATTCATGGATTCACGTGATTATGACATTACTAAAGATCCTTTCACTATACTGACAGTTGGTGCTGTATTTAATGCAGATGTGTTTGCAGCTGCTAGTAACTTCTTCTGCCCTTCAAATATAGAAATTACCGGTGAGCAAGAAGTGCTTACATTGGATAAAAAAGAAGGCGAAATCAACATTCACGGCAATGATAAGACTCTTCAGTTAAATGCCACCTATACTGGAACTAATGCCGATCCAATTGTTTGGTCTTCCAGTGCAGAAAGTGTTGCTACAGTCGATCAAAATGGTTTAGTAACTGGAGTTACTGTTGGTGAAACAACAATAACTGCTAAGAAGAGCGAAACTCTTTCTGTTCAAGCTAAGATTACTGTAGTAGATGAGAACATAACTAAAGTAAAAGTATCTTTCAACTCCGGCATTGCCAATTTATTAACAATTGATGACAGTACAAAAACAGCAACATTTACTACTCAAGGAATCACTTTCTTAATCAAACAAGGGGGTAGCAATACTCCTCTCTCTCAAATGAAAAATTATTTAAGTAAAAATTCACTTCGTTTCTATAAAGATTATTCAATGGAAATTAGTGTTGCATCTGGAACTATTAAAGCAATCAAACCTGATTCCTATGCAAAGAAAGCTTTTACAGCAGAAAATATTTCGTCAAAAGATTTTACAGTGACAGATACTGATACAGTTTCAATGAAAAATACAACAAGTTCCAAAATATCAATGACTGCAGTAAATCAAGTTCAAATCTATTCTTTAGAATTTACTTTAGGTGATTAATCATAAATATATTTACTAAATTGATACGCATACAATTTTAAAATTCTATTCTAAAGCTTTTAACAAATAAGCATATAAAAATCCTCCCATAGATGTACTGCACCCCTCTCACTGGACCAAGGAGCAATAGCAATGATGGATGGATTC
>ERZ1034952.1150-NODE-1150-length-22221-cov-7.608409_pt1 | contig 22221 bp, 17 predicted proteins | sample MGYA00520625_ERZ1034952 | MGnify/ENA primary metagenome ERZ1034952 (study PRJEB33766, sample SAMN09781773) | gut metagenome | biome: gut microbiome | host: Homo sapiens | place: Madagascar | study: EMG produced TPA metagenomics assembly of the PRJNA485056 data... | reverse complement strand
ACTAATTATGCGATTTTTTCTTGCTTGCACTTAATTTTGCATCAAATGATGTAAGCTTGATGCAAATCACTGTTTTTTTAATTTTTTATCAAATGAAGTACGTCCCGTCTATTTGGTTAAACGGTACATCGTTACATCAGCTTAATACATCTTTGCACCAGCCGGGATGTGGTTATCCAGCATGATAAGATGCAGCTTTTCTTCGCCCTCCTCGTGGTGGACAGCGCTAATCAGCATTCCACAGGAATCGATGCCCATCATAGGTCTGGGGGGCAGGTTGGTGATAGCGAGAAGGGTCTTGCCGACCAGCTCTTCGGGCTCATAATAGGCATGAATTCCGGAGAGAATCACCCGATCTGTGCCCGTTCCGTCGTCCAGAACGAACTTTAGCAGCTTCTTGGACTTCTTGACAGCCTCGCACTCCTTGACCTTCACAGCACGGAAGTCGGACTTGCTAAAGGTATCAAAATCCACGTAGTCTGCAAACAAAGGCTCAATTTCCACCTTGGAGAAATCGATCTTTTCTTCAACCACAGGGGCGGCAGAAGCTACAACTGGGGCAGTCTCGGCGTTAGCCTTCTGCTCCTCGGCCTTCTTCTTTTCCAGGTCGGTGGGCTTCATTGTGGGGAACAGCAAAACATCCCGGATGGAGGCGGAGTCGGTCAGCAGCATGACCAGGCGGTCAACGCCGAAGCCCAGGCCGCCCGTGGGAGGCAGGCCGTATTCCAGGGCGGTCACGTAGTCGTAGTCCACCTGGGCACGGGACGCGGGGTCCACGGCCAGACGGTCAGCCACCTGCTTTTCGAATCTTGCCTTCTGGTCGATGGGGTCGTTCAGCTCGGAGAAGGCGTTGCCGAACTCCGTGGCGTTGATGAAGTATTCAAACCGCTCGGTAAAGGCGGGATCATTGGGCTTCCGCTTGGCCAGGGGGCTGTTCTCCACGGGATAGTCGTAGATGAAGGTGGGCTGAATCAGGTTCTCCTCTACAAAGGCATCGAAGAACTCGGCCAGGATGGCACCCTTGGTGGGAATCTCCGGCAGCTCCACATTGTGGGCCTTGGCCAGGGCGATGGCCTCCTCGTCAGAGGAAATGGCGGCAAAGTCCACGCCGGAGTACTTCTTGACGGCCTCGATCATGGTCATACGCTCCCAGTGGGACAGGTCGATGTCCTTGCCCTGGTAGCTGATCTGCAGGGTGCCGCAGACCCTCATGGCCACGGTCTTCATCATCTCCTCCACCAGATCCATCATACCGTGGAAATCGGTATAGGCCTGGTAGAGCTCAATGGAGGTAAATTCCGGGTTGTGGGTGGGGTCCATGCCCTCGTTGCGGAAGATGCGGCCCACTTCATAGACCCGATCCATACCGCCGACGATGAGCCGCTTCAGATACAGCTCGGTCTCGATGCGCAGCACCATGTCGATGTCCAGGGTGTTGTGGTGAGTATAGAAGGGACGGGCGGAAGCACCGATCTCGAAGGGAGTCAGGATGGGGGTGTCCACTTCCAGGAAGCCCTTGCTGTCCAGGAAGTGCCGCAGCTCCCGGAGGATCATGCTGCGCTTGACGAAGGTGTCCTTCACCTCGGGGTTGACGATCAGGTCCACATAGCGCTGGCGGTACCGGGTCTCCCGGTCCGTCAGGCCATGGAACTTCTCGGGCAGGGGCAGCAGGGATTTGCTCAGCAGAGTGGCCTTGTGGACCCGCAGGGAGATTTCGCCCCGCTCGGTCTTGAACACATCGCCCTCCACGCCAACAATGTCGCCAATGTCATTCTTCTTGAACCGGGCGAAATCCGCCTCGTCCATGGCGTCGAAGCGCACATAGAGCTGAATCCGGCCGGTGTTGTCCTGCAAATCGCAGAAAGACACCTTGCCCATGCCCCGCTTGCTCATGAGGCGGCCTGCCAGGGTGACAGTGCGCCCTTCCATGGCATCAAAATGCTCTTTGATTTCCTTGGCGGAGGAGGTAACGTCAAACTTGGTCTGCTGGAAGGGGTCCAGCCCCTCGGCCCGGAGAGCCTCCAGCTTGTCCCGCCGAACCTTCACCTGGTCGGACAGGGGCATTTCTGCCTGGGGTACAAACTTTGCCATGGCTTAACCCTCACGAGAGACGCTGATGACCTTCATGGTGAAGGAACCGGCGGGGGCATTCACGGTGAACTTTTCACCGGCAGCCTTGCCGACGATGCCGCGGCCGAAGGGAGAGTCATCAGACAGCTTGTTTTCCATGGGGTTGGCTTCCTGAGAGCCGGTGATCTTGTACTCGAAGCGCTTGCCGTTCTCGTCTTCCACCACCACGGTGCAGCCCAGACCCACGCGGCCGGTGGCCTCGTTCTCGTCCTCGATGATGACGGCGTGGGACAGCACGTCTTCAATCTCGGCGATTCGGCCGTACAGCTTGGCCTGCTCGTTCTTGGCGGCATCGTATTCGGAGTTTTCGGACAAGTCGCCATAGGACCGGGCCTCGGCGATCATGGCGGCAACCTCGCGCTCACGGGTGGTCTTCAGATAGTTCAGTTCCTTTTCCAGGTCTGCCAGACGCAGGCTTGTGATTTTATATTCCTTAGCCATATTCAAAAATCCTTTCTCAGCTGAAAATTTCCAAAGCTCCCAATATTATAGAGGAAAACTCCCGGGTAGTCAAGAAGATTCCCGGGAGTTTTCGAAAAATATAGGGGCTTTTCAGAAACAATTCTTATGAAATGTGTTCCAGAATCTGCCGATACAGCGCTTGGGTTTGCTGTGGGTCCTTTCCGCTGAGGACGTAGGTCTGCCCCTTCGCGGTTTTCAGGACGATGGCGCTGCCCGGGCGATAATAGGTCATGCGGGTGTAGCTGCCGAATTCCTCGTTTTCGAAGAGTCCCGCCAGCAGCCGGAAGGAGCCAAGCCCCCAGGTGCGGGAGCCGGGCACATTTTCGCCGCGCAGCTCGGCATCGGCAATTTCGGAATAGGGGATAGAGGTGGAGCCGTAATAGGTCACGTCCACCTGCATGGCGGTGTCCAGAAACTGCACCTTCACGGAACCGGTGAAGAGAAAGATGGCGGCAAACAGGAGAATGGCCGCAACAAAGCCACAGACGGCCTTGCTGACGCGGTTCTCCCACTTGGGCCGGGACCGGAAGGAGACGCCCTGACGCTTCTGCATCCGATAGAAGCTGTAGGAATAGACCATGGGAATGGCATTTCCCAGAACCAGAAGCACGATCAGGCAGACCGAAGCCGCTTTTTCCGGCAGAAAGCTGGTGGGAATCATCAAAAAGCCGCAGGCCATATAGCATGGCCCCGCCAGACGGTGGGTAGCGTTCCAGTTTTCGTCGCTGGAGGCGGTCCATCTGACCCGGATGCCGACGGTGCTGTTGGGGCGGCACTTGGGCATATAGTTGCCCAGTACCAGATACATGGCGGCGAAGAGCCAACTCAGGATGCGCAGAACGGGCACTTCCATGCGCTGCACCGCAACGGCATAGGAAATCCAGAAGGTGACATTGGACAATACGGGAATGATCCAGATGACAACGCTGTTGATTTTTTTGTTTTTCTCCCGGTCCTTTTCCAGCTTTTCGGTCAGATGCAGGCACAGAGCCAGTGTCAGTGCCAGAAGCACGGGGGTGAACAGCACAGCCAACGGAAAGACAGTCTGGGGATTTGTGCTCCATAGCACAAGCCCGATGAGTGCGGGAAGCAGGGTAAAGGCGTAGCAGTGTACGCGGGTTTTCTTATTGTACATGGTTGGGCTCCTCTCTCCAGGCAAGTGAGATTTTTTTCAGAATCCACAGGCAAAGAGCTGCCATGACGGCAAGAACCAGGTAGACAAGGGAATAGGTCAGGGCCTGGGATGAAAGAAGCTGAGGGATACCAGTGAGGCTGTCCAGCAGAAAATGAATGCCCAGGCAGCCCAGGATCCACCGGGAATCCTTTTTCCGGAAACCGTAGAAGACCATGGCGGTCATGCAGGTCTGGCAGACCATGGTCAGGACCCGCTCCAGCCCTGCCAACAGGAAGAGCCCGGCAGAGGTGCTCTTCAGGGCTGCGGCAGCAGCGGTCAGCTGGGCGGTATCTGCCCCGGCGGCGGCTGCCTGCGCAGCCAAAGCATCGAAGCCGCCGCTTTGCAGCAGAAACAGATATACCAGGTTATTGATGTAGGTCAGCCCGATGAGCAGAATCGCCTCTATTCCACCGTGGCCCAGGCCTGCGGCCAGGGCGCGGGGAAAGGTCAGATTTTTTCGCAGCAGCCCCGCACCGGCGCAGCGGCCTGCCAGCTCGAAAAGCCCCGCGGTCAGGGCAAGCCCCAGGGTATAGAGAAGCAGATGCTTCTGCGTCCAACTCAGGAATCCGGCATTTGCGGACAGGGCTGTGAGAATGGGCAACCGGATGAGCATCTGGGGCACGAAAAAGCCCAATGCGCCCACAATCCAGGCAGAGACGATACCCTCCCCCCTGTGCTTTTGCGCGTAGAAGATCAGGCCTCCGATGGGCAGAATCAGACAGATGCCCAGCGTGATGCAGCAGGCAATGATTTTGGTAGCGTAGTGTTCCATGATTTACTCCCCTTTCAGGTCCGCGATCCACAGCAGTGTTTCTTCCAGCACCGATGTATTCAGCGTGTAATAGATGAATTTTCCCTCCCGGCTGTCATAAACCAGGTCCGCATCCTTCAGCACGGACAGGTGCCGGGAGATGGCCGCTCCGGAAATATCGAAATGGTCTGTGATTTCCCCGGCGCTTTTTTTGCCGGATTTCAGCAGATTCAGGATTTCCCGCCGGGTCGGGTCAGCCAGGGCTTTTAGGGTTTGCTGCAATCCCATGGGCACACCTCCTGAGAAATATTTAACAATTAACCTAATTGTTAAATGAATGATACCACGGGGGAGACCGTTTGTCAAGGGGAAAAGAAACCTCTTGCACATTTTCGTTTCAAAGGATAGAATAGAGCTAAGGAAGGGGGCTTTGGCTTGCGGCGACTTAGAATACTCTGCTTTGCGGCGGCAATCTGTCTGCTGCTATCTGCCTGCGGCAGTGCGGCAGCGGCGGAAACCAAGGGCGAAGCCCCGGGAAACCCCTATATCATGCCGGAATTTCGGGATGCCCGGTTTCACGAGGAGGCGGCCACGGACTGCGGAGCGCTGAGGCTGGATGACTCCTGCCTGGACCAGGGCTATGTGGCGGTGCTGGCCCAGTCGGAAAAGCGGATGAAATTCCAGATCCTTTCGGGAGAGGAGACCTACAATTACGACCTGCCCGACCGGGAAGCCCAGGTGTTCCCCCTGAACATGGGCAGCGGCAGCTATACCTTCAAGCTCATGGAGCAGATCGAGGGCACCAAGTATGCCTGCACCTGGTCCGGCAGCCGACAGGTGACATTGGAGGATGCATTCGAGCCCTTTCTCCGGCCCAGCCAGATGGTTGCCTATTCGGCTTCTTCCCGGTGTGTCGCGCTGACGAAGCAGCTTGCCGAAAGCTGCGAGACGGATACGGAGCTTGCATCCGCAATTTATGAATACCTGGTGGATAGCATCCGCTATGACAAGCAGAAGGCTGCCACGGTCCAGAGCGGCTATCTGCCGGACCCTGACGAGACTCTGGCAACCGGAAAGGGCATCTGCTTTGACTATGCGGCATTGGCTGCGGCCATGCTGCGCAGCGCCGGCATTCCCTGCAAGCTGATCACGGGCTATGTGGAAAACGATGTTTACCACGCCTGGAACTGCTTCTACCTGGAGAGCCAGGGCTGGGTGACGGTGCAGATTGCCGCGTCACCGGACACCTGGCAGCGGGTAGACATCACCTTTGCCGCCAGCGGAACGCCAACCAATGCATTGCAGGATGATTCGCGGTATACCCCGCGGTTTACCTATTGAATGGGGGGAAACACCATGAAAACAAAAGGACTGACAAGACAGGAGCTCTCCGCCTTCTGCGCCGGTGTGTCGGTGCTGCTGGGCTCCGGCAGTGGGATGGAGGAGGCCGTGGGCCTGTACGCCGAGGATTCCACCGGCGCGCTGGAGGCTGCCTGCAAGGCAATGGTGCCCAATATGAGCCTGGGCTTCGGAGAAGCCGCAGCCCGAACGGGGCTGTTCCCGGACTATGCTCTGGCGGTGATGCAGACCGCCGAGGCTTCAGGCCGGCTGGAGGAGGGCTTGGGCCGTCTGGCGGAATACTACGACCGGCAGGATGCTCTGGAAAAGAAGGTCCGCAGCGCGATCACCTATCCGGCGGCGCTGCTGCTGCTGCTGGGCGGTGTGCTGGCGGTGCTGGTTTTCGGGGTCATGCCCATGTTTCAGAACGTATACGACAATGTGACCGGCGGACTGGCCGCCTCCAGCTATGCCTATGTGCTGTGGGCGGAGGTCCTCAGCCGGGTGGGGCTGTGCGTGGCCATTCTGGCAAGCGTGGGTCTATTGGTGCTTGCGGCAGTCCAGCGCCGGGACCCGGAAAAACTGCGGCCCCGGTTTGCACGGTTTCCGCTGACAAAGGACGCTTTTCTCACCATGGCCAAGGCCAATATGACGGATATGCTCGCCACCCAGCTGTGCAGCGGCATGGATGGGGCGGAAGCCCTGGACAGCGTGCTGCTCCATACGGAGCACAAAGACCTGAAAGCCGCTCTGGAGCGGTGCCGGGAATATATGGGAGAGGGCGAGAGCCTTGCCAAGGCGCTGTTCCATGCCCGCATCTTCCCCGGCCTCAGCGGAAGGATGCTTCTGAGCGGGGAGGAGAGCGGCACCCTGGCGGAGACCATGGCAACTCTGGCGGAAAAGCTGTCCGGCGACGCCTGGGAGGCGCTGGAAGCGCTGGTTGACCGGGTGGAGCCGGTGCTGGTGGGCTTCCTGACGGTTTGTGTGGGGCTGACCCTGGTCAGCGTCATGCTGCCGCTGCTGGGCATTCTGGGGGCGGTGTGATGTGAAAAAGCTGTTCGTTGCGCTGCTGCTGTGCGTCTGCGTTTTGGCAGGCACTCTTTGGACGCGGGCAGCCCGGCAGAATATCCGTTTGCAGAGCCGGGAATCCGTCCGGCAGGCGGTGCTGCGCAGCGCCGTGGAGTGCTACTGCGTGGAGGGGGCTTATCCGGAGAGCCTTGGCTATCTGGAGGAGAACTACGGCCTGAATGTGAACCATCGGGATTTTATTGTGACCTATGAGGTGTTTGCCAGCAATGTGGCCCCGGACGTCCGGGTGCTGGTGCGGGGGGAGGCAGAACCGTGAGAAAATCTTCCGGCGCGTTGGCGCTCATGAATCTGCTCCTGGCGTTGGCACTGCTGGTGCTGGCTCTGGCAGGGGCCCGGCTCTATGGCCGGACCCTGGACATTCGCCGGGAGAACACCCGGCTGCGCAGTGCCGTTGGCTATATCCAGAGCCAGGTAGGCGCGGCGGGATATTCCCGGGTGGCGCTGCGGCAGGGGCCGGAGGGAGTCATGCTCTGCATCCCCGAAGGGGCTTCGGATTATGAAACCCGCATTTTTGCCTGGGAAGGGCAGCTCTACAGCCAGTTTGCAGCAAAGGACGCGGCGGTGGACTTGTCGGACAGTCAGGCCCTGTGCGAACTGTCCGCCTTTTCCCTGACGGCCCGGGGAGCGCTGCTGGAAATCCGGGCAGACGGAAAGACAGGCTTTGCCTGGTGCCGGGGAGGAATTCGGAATGAGACATAGGGAGAGTACCACCGGCCGCCTGGCCATGGCGGGGCCTATGGTGCTGTTTGTGGGCATTTTTGCGGTGTGCTGCGGAATCCTTACCTGCGTTTTTTTTCGGGGAGCGCAGCTCAGCCGGGAAGCGGCGCAGTATAATGAGGCGGTGATGCTCTGCCGCAGCCAGGCAGAGCGGCTGCGGGCGGGGGAAGCGCTGCCCGAGCACAGCTGCTTTGACGGCAGCCTTGCCCAGTGCGGCCCGGAGGACGCGGAATATTTGCTGTCAACCGCAGCGGAGCCCCGGCAGGGCTGCGTTTGCTGGACGCTGACGGTTTCCACGCCGGAGGGAGAGGCACTGTACAGCCTGGAAATTTTTATGGAGGAGGCGCGCAGGTGAGAACGAGAGAGATGCATATGGGCGCTTTGGCGGTGCTGCTCTGCGTGACCGTGCTCTGCGTTGCGGTGTTCGGGGCCCTGACTCTGGTTACGGCAGCGGGGGACCTTCGCATGGCGCGCAGGACCGGGGAATACACAAGGTCCTGGTATGATTTGGAGAATCAGGGGCAGCTCTGGTGCAGCCAGATTCGCCGGTGGCAGGGGGGCAACTGCCAGTTGCCCCCGAATACGGTCCTGGAAGACGGGGTTGCCGGTGTAAAAATCCAGGATCAGACGGGAAAATTGGAAATTTGGTTGTCCCTTTCCGACGGCACACTGCTGCAATGGGACCATACAGCCGTTTGGCAGCCGGAGGAGACCCTGCACCTCTGGCCTGGGGAAGGAGCGGAAGATGGAAATTGAAGCGATTCTGTGCCGCGCAATTGACTGCGGTGCATCGGATATCTTTGTGGCGGCAGGTCTGCCGCTGACCTTTAAGATCAAGGGGGAGCAGCAGCGCACCGGGCAGCCCTATACCCCGGCGGACAGCGGGGCCTTTGCTGCGGCGCTGTACCGTCTGGCGGGCCGGGAAAGCTACTGCGTGGACGGAAGCCGTATGGACGACGACTTTTCCTGCTCCCTCAGCGGCATTGGCCGGTTCCGGGTGAATCTGTTCCGGCAGCGGGGCACTCTGGCCGCGGTGGTCCGGGTCATCCGCTTCGGCCTGCCGAAGCCGGAGGAATTCCACATTCCGCCGGAGGTCATGGCGGTGAAGGACTGCAAAAAGGGCCTGGTGCTGGTGACGGGCCAGGCGGGCTCCGGCAAGACCACCACCCTGGCCTGCATTGTGGACGCCATCAATCACAGCCGCTCCGGCCATATTCTGACTTTGGAGGACCCTGTGGAGTATATCCACCGGCACGATAAGTGCATTGTCAACCAGCGGGAGATCCGGTGCGACTGCCCCAGCTATGTGGCGGCCCTGCGCAGCGCCCTGCGGGAGAGCCCGGATGTGATTTTCCTGGGGGAGATGCGGGACCGGGAGACCATGGAGGTGGCCATGAGCGCCGCCGAGACCGGGCAGCTACTGCTGTCCACCCTGCATACCATCGGCGCGGCCAACACCATCGACCGCATTATCGATGCCTTCCCGCCGGAGCAGCAGAGCCAGATCCGCTTACAGCTGTCCATGGTTTTGCAGACGGTCATCAGCCAGCAGCTGGTGCCGGATGTGAATGGGAACCCCATTCCCGTGTTTGAAATCATGCATATGAATCTGGCAATCCGCAATCTGATTCGGGAGAGCAAGACCCACCAGATCGACAGCGCCATTGCCTCCAATGCTTCCCAGGGAATGCGGACCATGGATATGGCGCTGCTGGATCTGTGGAATCGGGGGCAGATTTCCAGGGAAACGGCTCTGACCTATTGCACGAATTTGGAGACAATGCGAAAAAAGCTGGGATAAAATTGACTTTTAGATAAATAACTCTTGTAATTCTTCCTGAGTTGTGGTATATTGTTAAAGTAGAATCAATTCGGGGAGGGATGTAGACGTGCGGGAATCCGTAGAGATCACCATGTTGGGGAAATTCACCATTTTTGGCCCCGGGATGGCCGCACCCAAAGCCGTCAGCCTGACGGGAAGAGCCCGGCGGCTGTGGATTTTAACGGCGTATCTGATTCTGAATCGGGAGCGCGGCGTCAGTGCCCGGGAGCTCATTGATCTGCTGTGGCCGGATTCGGAGAGCAGCGATCCCGTAGCTACCCTGCAAAACAACATCAGCCGCGCCAGAAACGCTCTGGAGGAGCTGGGGCTGCGGGACGGGAAGAAGCTGATCTGCAACCGCTCCGGCACCTACTATTGGGCCCCGGATATGGAGACGACGCTGGACTGTGAGCAGTTCTGCAATGCCGCAAAGGCATGCGTGGATGCGGCGGGAGATATTCTGGATGAGGGCCTGGCGGCCCGGGCCATCGGAATGTATTCCGACGATTTTCTCCCGGAATGTGCCACAGACAGCTGGTGCGTCAATATCGGCGCGTACTACCATGCCACTTTTTTGCAGCTTTGCCGGAAAATGACGGCCCACCTGCTGGACAGACAGTGCTATGCCGAGGTGGGGCAGATCTGCCGCCGGGTGCTGGGGCTTGACCCTGCCGCAGAGGAGTTTGCGGTTCGGCTGATGCAGGCCCTGACCCGCAGCGGAATGCCGGACAAGGCCCTGGAATACTACGATTACATCAGCAAGCTTTACCTGGAGACCTATGCCGTGCCGCCCTCCCAGGAGCTGGAGGCGGAAAAGGCCATTGCGGTGCAGCAGCGCTATGGCGGCGCGGTGGACGAAAACCAGCTGGCCGCCTTCCTGGCTGGCCCGCAGCAAGCCGGAGCCTTCCGCTGCGACAACAGCGTGTTTCGGGAGATGGCCCGGCGGCAGCTGCGGACCATGGAGCGGACCGGAGAGAAAGCCCGGCTGCTCATGGTAGAGCTGCAAGACCGGGAGCTGCCCGGGGAAAAGCGTGCCCAGCTCATGCGCAGAATGGAGCTGACCATTCTGGAAAGCCTGCGCATGGGGGATCCCTTCACTCGCATGGGGGCGGACTGCATCCTGATTATGCTGGCCGGTGCGGATGACAACGGCGCAGCAGTGGTGGAAAAACGTGTTTGCCGGAATTATCGGCAGACCTATTCCGTGCCGGCCTCTGCCTTTGTGTTCCGCAGCATGGACCTGAAGCGGCTGGGGCAGAAAATGATTTAATTTAAGACGAGAAAAAGCGATAAAAGCGCCATTCTTCCTATTTTCCCTTTCGGAAAGTACAGAATGGCGCTTTTGGTATTTCTTGTCATACTTTGGAACGATTTACAAATATGCCCTATCCTGCTAAAATGCATATACGGAAAGAATATTTTTGCGCACTTCTTGTCAAAAGCAACGTCTCTCCCCCGGGGGTGAGGGCAATGGCGAGGGCTTGGCGCGTATATATGCGAATGAATTCTATATAAAAACTGCTTTCCAAACAAAATTTTTGACGAACAGAAGGGAAAAATTTCTAAAATCATAGTGAAATCATAGACCTCTTTGCTATACTCGTAGCAGAAAGGGGGGAGGCCCTATGCAGGGATTCCGAATGGTCCCGGCGGGGAGCAGCCAATTTTATCTGCTGCTGACAGCCCGGGACGACCAAATGACCGGAAAGCTATATGGCCCGGGGGCGGAAACGGGGCTTCCCTTTACGAGCCTCTCCAGGATGGTCCTGCAGCTGGAGGAGCTGATGGATACCAGGGGAGACACCTGGGAGCCTTGGGCCCCGCCGGAGGGATTTCCCAAAGAGGCCATGGAGCTGGAGATCCTCTTCCGCCAGAATTACAGCTGGCAGGGCAGGCTCCGGCTGCCGAAGATCGGCAAGGAAGCGGTGTTCCGAAGTGTATTGGAACTGCTGCTCATCATAGAAACATATTTTGAAGGTTAAACAAGGGGGAGTAAACATGAAAAGATGGATCGCAATGCTGCTGACGGTTTGTATGCTGTTCAGCCTGTGCCCTGTGGGCGCCTTTGCAGAGCCTGCCACCGACGGCACAGAACCCGCCCAGACGGTGCAGACAGAGCAGGACACCGCAGACGCAACCGGCGCAACCAAGGGAACGGCTGCACCGGCGGAGGGCACACCCAAGGAAAATGCGGATGCAAACAATGCCGGAAATGGCAATGCAGCCGCGAACAATGGCACCGGGAATGCGGAAAACAAGGAAAACGCAACCGGCGCAACCAAGGAAAATGCGGAAGCAAGCAATGCCGGAAATGGCAATGCAGCCGCGAACAATGGCACCGGGAATGCGGAAAACAAGGAAAACGCAACCGGCGCAACCAACGAGGAGCCGAAGGCAGAGACCAAGACCTGCAGCTGCAAGGTCCTCTGCGATATGCAGCATCCCAATGCCGACTGCGAGGTCTGCGCAAACAGCAACGATGTGGGTACCTGCTGTAAGGGCAGCGTGGCAAAGCTAGATGCGGTTGACCCTCAGCCCGCTGCAGAAGAGGAAGAGCTGGTTTGCACCACCTGCACCACCAAGTGCACGGATGGCCATGTCAACGATAGTTGCGAGGCCTGCAAGGCCGATCCTTCCAAGTGCCGCATTGTGGAAGACAATCAGGCTTTGGTCGATACCTATGAGTTCTATGTGGAAGGCGTCCGGCAGGATGCCTGGACACAGAGCCTTGAGGAAGGCCAGACCCTGAATGTGCCCGGCAACCCCAGCAAGAACGGGGCCGTGTTCCAGGGCTGGTACAGACTCGACGGCGAGAATAAGATCCCGGTGGAGTCCGGCGCGGTCAGCGGTGTTTCCGGCAAAACCGTTCGGGTCGATGCAGTGTTCGCGGAGTTCAGCTATGTCCTGTTCATGAGCAAGGACGGCACCGCCGTTGTACATACCGCCCAGGGCAGCAGCGGCAATGCCGTTTCCAATGCCGACCTGAATACCGCTGCCGAGATGGTGAACCTGTCTCTGGGCCCCACGGAAGCCGTTGTGGGCTGGAGCAGCACACTGGGCGGTGAGGCCGGTGCGGTCGCCTTCGCAGCCGGTACCGTCAAGGTTTATCCTGTGATCACGACCGGCTACTGGGTCATCTTCGATTCCAAGGGCGGCAACTATGTGGCCCCCGTCTTCGCCCAGGACGGCCAGACCGTGACGCTGCCGACTGCGACCCGGCCGGGCTATACCTTTGACGGCTGGTATCAGGACGGAAAGCCTGAGACCCAGGTCAGCGCAGCGGCGAACCTGGAGGCTCACTGGATCGCAGCGAAGAATACCAAGTACACCGTGATCCACTGGCAGGAAAATGCCAATGATGAGAATTATTCCTTTAAGGAGTCCGAAACCAAGACCGGTACTACCGACGAGGAAACGAAAGCTGCGGCCAAGCGCTATGAGGGCTTCAAGGCTCAAACCATTGAGCAGCAGACCATCGCCGGTGACGGCAGCACCATTGTGAATGTGTACTACAAGCGCAATGTGTATACCATTACGTTCTATTTGGATGACGTAATTTACACCTGTGGAAAGCAGCATTGGCACAATAGTAATTGCCCAAGAATTACTCAACTGACCATTACCGCAAAGCACGGTGCAAACATCTCTGACCAGTGGCCGACGGTTGACGGCAGCAGCTCGTGGCGTACTACTCGGAACGGTTCTACATATCAAAGTAACATCGATGTTATGCCCGTAGGAGGCGGCAGCTACTATGGGCCGAATAAGGACTGGGGAAGCGAAACAGCATACTATTATGTAGAGGTTCTCCCTGGAGAGACTGGTACGATCAACAAGGGCGGAATTTCCTACAAGCTGCACCATAGCGATACCACTCCCGGTAGGGGATATCGCGTCACAGAAGAAGATAGATATCCTATCACCGGTTTTACCTATAAAGAAGGAACCGGCCTTGGCAGCAATTATAATGACGCCAAGTTCTACTACACCCGCAACAGCTACAACATTGTCTTCATCAATAACGGTACTACGGAAAAGACGCAGCCCATGAAGTTTGAGCAGTCTCTGAGCGGCGTGAGCTATGAACCCACCCGGCCTGCCGGTGTGCCTGCGGGATACGTGTTTGCCGGCTGGTATGAGAACCAGGTCTGCGAGGGTAGTCCCTTCGTGTTCGACGGCAAGACCATGCCCGCCCAGAACATCACTCTCTATGCCAAGTGGGCGGCCCCCGAGGTCACTGCAACCGTTTATCTGACGGTGACGGTGGGCGACGAAAGCAAAACGCTGAGTGTTCCCTACGGTTCCTCTCTGGTGGAAGCACCCGGCTATGAGGAGCTGATGCAGGAAATCACTGCGAGGAACGGCAGCGCGCCCAGCGCCTGGTTCTCCGTGGACGGCGACGGCGCAAAGACGCTGTTCAACCTGGATACCAAGCTCTATGGAAATGTAACCCTGGTGCCCCACTTCTCCGGAACGGTGGATACCTTTAAGGTTACCTATGTAGAGGAGAATAATCAGCCGGGCCCTGTTGACACCAATAACTACCAGAGCGGCAGCTATGCCACGGTCCTGGGACCGAAGAATGGCAACCTGCGGTTCCTCTACTGGAGGGACGAAACAAACAACAAGATCTATAAGCCCGGTGAGTCCATGAAGATGAGCGGTAATGTAAAACTCATCGCCGTGTACACCGAGGCACCGGCCACGGTCGGGCTGACCTACCACAGCGGAACGGACTCCCGTACCGAGACCGGTATTCGCTCCAACACCTTCGCAACAGTAAAGTCTGCGGCAGAGCTGGACTTCACCGCCCCCGCCGGCTACGTTTTCGTCGGCTGGTCCACAACCGAGAACGGCGCAGCCACCTATTTCCCCGGGAATGCCGTCTACGTCCCTGAAAAGGGCGCACACCTGTACGCGGTCTGGACGGAACGGACGGATCTGAGCTACACCGTGCGGTATCTGGAGAAGGGTACGGGCGCAAATGTGAAGGATCCCGTAGTCTACACCGGTCAGACCTTCAGCAGCAAGATTTCTGTAGCGGCTCACAAGGAAGAAATTACGGGGTACACCTTTGACCATGCAGACCCGGAAGAGGAACTGACCATCGGAACGGGCAGCAATGTTATTACCCTGTACTACACGCGCAATTCCTTTAAGGTTTCCTATGAATATACTGGGACGGTTCCGAAAAATGCCCCGGCATTGCCCCCAGATTCAACGGAATCCGTAGACAGCCAAGTAACGGCTGCAAAAGCTCCTGAATTGGCAGGCTACGTTTTCAGCGGCTGGACCACTGAGGATGTAACGGTCGACGCAAACGGCTTCTTCACAATGCCGAATCATGACGTTACCTTTACCGGAAGCTGGAGCAAGCGTGCAGACCTGGGTTACACCGTAGAGTACCGCGAAGGCAGCGAGACCGGCACTGAGCTGAAAGATGCGAAGACCGAGACTGGCAAGACCTTCGGCGAGACCTACACTGAAAACGCAGCAGCCATTGAGGGCTACACCGTGGATGCGGACACCAAGACTGTGACCGTCACCACCGGTGAGAACAAGATCATCTTCATCTACACCAAGCGCAGCGACCTGAGCTACACTGTAGAGTACCGCGAGGGCAGCGAGACCGGTACTGAGCTGAGAACAGCGAAGACCGAGAACGGCAAGACCTTTGGCGAGACCTACACTGAAAACGCAGCAGCCATTGAGGGCTACACCGTGGATGCGGACTCCAAGACCGTGACCGTCACCACCGGTGAGAACAAGATCATCTTCATCTACACCAAGCGCACCGACCTGACCTACACCGTCAAGTACCTCTGGACCGACGGTATGGGTTCCGGCACCGCCATTGAAGGCGTTCAGGACAAGGTCGTGGAGGATGTCACCTTTGAACAGGAAATCTTGGAAGAGCCCATTGAGATCCCTGGCTACACTCCTGTGGAAACAGGCAAGGTGGAGCGCCGGATGGACAAGGAATCCCTAACGATTGTCTTCCTGTACTACAAGAATGTCACCCTGACCGCCGCTTCTGGTTCCGTTGTTTACAACGGTAGCACTCAGACCCTGAGCGGCTACACCAGCTCCGAAGCGGAAGCTGTGTTCGAGGACATCACTGCCAATGGCAGCGGCAAGGACGTGGGCGAGTACACCGTGACCTTTAGCGGTGTCTCCGAGCGGGAGCAGAAGATCTCCAAGGATGGCAGATACCTGCTGACCGGGACTGTGGACGGCAAGCTGACCATCACCCCCGCACCCCTGACCGTGACCACCGAGTCCGACAGCAAGGTCTATGACGGCACCGCCCTGACGGCGCCCGGCAGCATCACTGGCCTGGTGAACGATGAGACTGTGACCTTCACTGTCACCGGCAGTCAGACCGATGTTGGCAGCAGCACCAATACCTACAGCATCGTCTGGGGCAATGTCAAGGCAGCCAATTACAGCCTGACCGAGGAGCTTGGCACCCTGACCGTTACCGCCCAGAACATCACGCCTCCTAAGAATCCTGATGACCCCAACGGTTACCTGGGCGTTCAGGTGGACAGCCCTGCCGATCATGTGTATGACGGCGCAGAGCACAAGTGGGCCCCCACTGTGACGGACAAGGACGGCAATGCCCTGACGGAGAATGAGGACTACACCGTTACCTACGACAAGACCGATTTCACCAACGTCACCGGCGACATCACCGTGACCATCCAGGGTATCGGCAACTACACCGGCACCGTGACCAGAAGCTACAAGATCACCCCCAGAGAGGCCGTCATCACCGTGAACAACGGCACCAAGACTGCGGGCCAGAACGACCCCGCCTTCACTGGCACCGTGACGGGCCTGATTGGTGAAAACGACCTGGGCGTTGTGAGCTATGTGCGTACCAACAATGCGGAAGCCGTCGGCACCTACACCGATGTCCTGACCGCCCTGTACACCGAGAACGCCAACTATGACGTTCGGGTGATCAACGGTACCTTCGTGATCACTGCGGCCAATAACCCGAATCCCAATCCTCCTCAGCCCAACCCCAATCCTCCTCAGCCCAACCCCAATCCTCCTCAGCCCCAGCCTGAGCCCAAACCCGAACCCAAACCCGAACCCAAACCCGAACCTCAGCCTGAACCTGAGGGGACCGTGGTAGAGGAGATCGTGGATGAGGCCACGCCCTTGGATATGGGCGGCGCATGGGCCCTGGTGAACCTGATCCTGACGATCCTGACGGTGCTTGGCAGCATCCTGCTGCTCATCGGCTACATCGGCAAGAAGCAGAAGGAGCGGGAGGACGAGAACGGCAACGTCATCCTCAACGCCGAGGGTGAAGCCGAGATGGACGACATCAAGAAGAAGGGCGGCTGGAGACTGGCCAGCATCATCCCCGCCGTGGCTGCAGTGATCGCATTCATTCTCACCGAGAATATGCGCCTGCCCATGGTCCTGGTGGACAAGTGGACCCTGCTGATGGTGATCATCGCCCTGGTCCAGCTGCTGGTTGCCTACTTCAGCAAGAAGAAGACCCAGGAACCTGAGCAGCCCGAGCAGATGGTTGCAAACGCATAACCCCCCCAATTCCCTCCGGCGGAAACGCCGGGGGGAATTTTTTGCCAAGCCGGTTCATTGACAGGAAAGGCGGATGCCGGTATGATTAAGAAAAAAGAAACAGGAGGCATTTTATGAATCTTTCAGACTGGACCTTTTTCATGGACGGCTTTGAGCCGCTGCCCTGCCGGGCGCCCTGCACCATGTATAGCGTACTTTTGGAAAACGGAAAGATCCCGGACCCCTTCTATGGGGTCAACGAGCAGACCCTGCGGCATTTGGGGGAACGGGACTGTGCCTTCGAGACGGAATTCACGGTGGATGCCCGGGATCTGGAGAAGGAATACCAGGAGCTGGAATTTTCCGGCCTGGATACCGTCTGCCGCATCCTGCTGAACGGGTCGCCCTTGGGCAGGACAAAGAATATGCACAGGACTTACGTTTTCCCGGTAAAGGACCGGCTGGTCCCCGGGAAAAACACGCTGCGGCTGGGATTTTCCTCCCCCATGGCCTATTTCCGGGAGGCCCAGCGGCGGCACTATCTCTATATGAATGACGGAGATACGGTCCCCGGAACGGCCCACCTGCGCAAGGCCATGTTCGAGTCCGGCTGGGACTGGGCGCCTACCCTGCCGGATATGGGCATTACCCGCCCTGTGGAGCTGCGCTGCTTTGACGGCGGACGGCTGGAGCGGGTGCTGGTCAGCCAGAAGCACCGGGGCGGAGAGGTGGACGTGAGCGTCCGTGCGGATGTGCTTTGCGGGTCAGAATATGAAATTTATGTAAACCTTGACGGGCAGCGGGTACGGGCAACGGCCGGTGAGGCGGTGGTCCATATCGAGCATCCCCGGCTCTGGTGGGTGCGGGGCTACGGCGAGCAGCCCCTCTATCCGCTGGAAACGGAGCTCTGGGTCGGGGGCACCTGCGTGGACCGGAAAACGGTGCGCATCGGTCTGCGGACACTGACGGTGAGCACGGAGAAGGACGCCGACGGAAAGGGCAGCGAATTCTGCTTCGTCATCAATGGTGTGAAAATCTTCTCCATGGGCGCAAACTTCGTTCCCATGGACAGCCTGCTCACCAGGATCACCCCGGACCGGCTGGAAAATCTGGTAAATCAGGCATTTGCCGCCAATTTTAACACCCTGCGGGTCTGGGGCGGCGGCTATTACCCGGAGGACCGCTTTTATGATCTCTGCGACGAAAAGGGCATTCTGGTCTGGCAGGATTTTATGGTGGCCTGCGCAAACATCTGGCTCACAAAGGACATGGAGCAGGAATTTACCTGCGAGGCTGTGGATAACCTGTCGAGACTCCAGCACCATGCCTCCCTGGGCCTGCTCTGCGGCAACAACGAGATGGAGGGCATGATCCTCGGCGGCTGCCAGAATACGGAGCTGGTGCATATGGATTATTTGCGGCTGTATGAGCACCTTCTGCCGGAGCTCTGCGGAGCGTATGCGCCGGATACCTTCTACTGGCCCTCCAGCCCCTCCTCCGGCGGCAGCTTTGATGACCCCGGCTGCCCTTCCCGGGGAGACACCCACTACTGGATGGTCTGGCACGGCGGCCTGCCCTTTACGGCCTACCGGGAGAACAGCTTCCGGTTCTGCTCGGAATACGGCTTTGAAAGCCTGCCCAGTATGAAGACCGTTGAGACCTTCAGCGCCCCGGAGGACCGGAATCTCCTGTCCCGGGTCATGGATGATCACCAGAAGTGCCGCACCGGAAACGAAAAGCTGCTGCGGTATCTGGCGGACTATTATCTCTATCCCAGCCGCTTTGAGGACCTGGTCTATGCCTCCCAGCTGATGCAGGCTGAGGCCATCGAGAGTGCCGTGGAGCATTTCCGCCGCCAGCGGGGCTACTGCATGGGCTCTACCTACTGGCAGTTCAACGACTGCTGGCCCGTGGCCTCCTGGGCGAGCATCGATTATTTCGGCCGCTGGAAGGCGCTGCACTATGCGGCAAAGCGGTTCTATGCCCCGGTGGCCATGGGGCTGTTCCTGGAAAACGGCACCCTGACGGTGAACATCGCCAACGAGACCCGGCAGGCTTTCCGGGGAGCGGTGCGGCTGTACCTGTGCCGGGGGGACCGGACGGTGCTGGATGAGCAGCGCTGTGAGGTTACTGTGGAAGCCCTGTCCTCTCTGGATGTTCTGCGCCGGAAGGTGGATGCTGCGGATGTCTACGATACCTATCTCTATGCCGACCTCTATGACGCTTCCGGAAGCTTCCTGACCCGCCGGACGCAGCTGCTGGTGCCGCCCAAGCATTTCTCCTGGCGGAAGCCCCGGCTGACGGTGACGGCGGAGGATATTCCCGGGGGTGTGGCATTCCGGGTAAGCGCGGATGCTTTTGCCAAGAATGTGTACCTGGATTTCCGGGACCGGGACCTGGTTCTTTCAGATAATTATTTTGATTTGACATCGCCGGAGCCTTATACGGTTACCGCACAGACCCAGGCAAGCGCCGCCCAGCTGCTATCGCAGCTGACAATCAAGACTGTCTATGACATTCGGTAAGGGGTATTAAAAGAATCACACGTCTGAAAATCTGCATGATATCATACTTTGGAATGATTTACTTTCTCGGAAATAGCTGATACAATAAAAATAAAGTCGAAAAAAGTATGATGTGGAGGCTTTTCTATGGCAGAACGGACGATTATCAAGCGGTCCATTGCAGACTGCTTTGAGAAATTCATGAAGCAGGGGCGCGTGCTGTTTTTCAGTGCACCCTGCGGCTTTGGAAAAACCTGCGTGGCCGATGCCCTGACAGAGGGCAAAAGCGTGCTGCGTCTGTCTGCGGCAGACCCGGATTTTGTCGTTCCCTCCAAGGCGGGCAGCTGGCGCATTCTGCTCATCGATGATTTGCAGAATTTGCAGGAGGACGAGGAGTGGCTTCCCTTGCGGGATTTAATTCGGGACTGTCCGGATCGTCGGTTCCTGCTCCTGTCCCGGGGCGCGCCCAACGGGACGCTGATGGCGTTCCAGTATTCCGGCCTGATGACGGTGCTGGAATCAAAAGCCTTCCTCTTCGAGCGGGAGGATGTGCGCAGGCTGCTGGAAAGCTGGGAGGTTTCTGCCTCCGATGCGGATATCAGCGGGATTTATAAGGAATCCATCGGCTATCCTTTGGGCGTAGTGGTTACGGCCCGGCGAATGGCCCAGGGAGTCCCGTTCTCCTTGGAGCTGGTGGGAGAATGCTTCCAGGAGGTCTTCCGGTATTTTGAAACGGCCGTATACCGGCGGTTTGACCTGCCCATTCAGCGTTTTTTGCTGGAACTTGCTCCCTTTAAGTCCTTCGATCTGGACTTGGCCCGTATTGTGACTGGCAGCCGTAACGCCGGGGAAATGCTGGACTGGCTCCAGCGCAATACCACCATGCTGCAATATGACGGCGTTCTGCATTTCCATTTCTGGGAGCAGTTCCGCCCGTTTCTGCTGTGGGAAATGGGCCGGGAGTACCCGCCGGAACGGAAACGGGCGCTGATGGTCCGGGGCGGGATGTACTATGAACTGAAAGAGGACTACCCTAACGCCCTGGACTGCTATATCCAGGGACAGGAGCACGCCAAGGTATCCGAGCTGCTGATCCGCAATGCGGAGACTTTCCCGGGAATGGCCCACTACCGGGAAATGGAAAAGTACTATCGGAAGCTGCCGGAGAGCGATATCCTGGCGTCCCCGGCGCTGATACAGGGCATGAGCATGCTCTGCGCCATGTCCGGTGACTATGAAGGCTCTGAGCGGTGGTACAAGACACTGGAACGCTTTGCCCAGAACTGCGGGCCCCAGGACGCAGTGCTGACCCAGGCGCGCAGCTGCCTGATCTGGCTGGATATCAGTTTGCCCCAGCGGGGAGTGGAGACGCTTGCGGAGGCTTTTCCGAAGATATCTCGAATGGTTCGCCGGAAGGAGCTGGTTTTGCAGTCCTTCTCTGCGACCAGCGGCCTGCCCAGCATTGTCAACGGCGGCAAGGACTTCTCCGACTGGTGCACCAAGGACGACCAGATGTTCAAAACCATGTGCGGCCCGCTGCAGACGGTCCTGGGCAAATACGGCGTAGGGCTGGTGGAAAGCGCTACTGCGGAGAGCAAGTACGAAAAGGGCGAGGATATCTCCGTGCGTCTGCTGGATTTGGTGCAGCGCATGGGCGAAATTCGGAACAACGGTACGCCGGAGATGGAGTTCGCGATAACTGCTCTGCTGGCCAGGAGCCAGACGACTTCCGGCAGGGCGGGGGATGCCAAACGGACCCTGCTGGCATTGCGCCAGCGATTTGAAGAGACGGGCCAGAACCGGTATTTGGACAATCTGGATGCGCTTCTCTGCCGCCTGGATCTGCGCTTGGGCAACCTGGATGCGGCAGATACCTGGTATCTGAAAAAAGCCCCCAAAGATCCCCTGCATTTTGATGCGCTGAAGCGGTATCAGTATCTGACGCAGGCGGTGGTGGAGCTGGTGGCGGGACAGACGAAGAATGTATTTCTCACGCTGGCCCCTATGGACGGCTATTGCAAGGCCTGCGGCCGCCATCTGGACAAGATCAGTACCGACCTGCTGCGGGCTATGGCCCTATACCGGGAGCAGGACGAAAGGTGGCATGAATATCTGAAAACCGCCCTGACAGAGGCGGAGAATTACCGCTTCGTCCGGCCGGCCAGCGTGTTCGGCGGGGCCATCCTGCCGCTGCTGGAGCAGACAAAATGGACAGGGGACGCAAAATGGTTCAAGGCTGTTCTGACAGATACCCGCGTCCAGGCAAGCTACTATCCCGACTATCTTCGGCCCCGGATGTCCCCTGCGGAAAACCTGACCGCAACGGAAATGCGGGTGCTGCACCTGATCTGTGCGGACAAGAGCAATGCGGAGATCGGCGAGATCATGGACATTAAGCTGCCCACTGTGAAGACCCATGTGAGCCGGGTGCTGGAAAAGCTGGGCGTCAGCCGCCGCAGCGAGGCAAAAACCGCAGCCAAGAAGCTCTGGCTCATCCCGGAGGAGCTGTAATGCAAACGCCGCCGAATCATTCCGGCGGTGTTGCAGCTTGTCAAAAAAGCCTCGCAGAGTTTGGCGGCGTAAGCCGCCAAATAAAATCAAATCATTTTCTGTCGGGGCGTGTACCTGACAGAAAATACATCTCAGGCTGCAAGTCTAGCGCCGCAGCGCTGTGCAGAGCGCAACCGCCGCAGGC
>ERZ1034952.1149-NODE-1149-length-22235-cov-8.176060_pt1 | contig 22235 bp, 19 predicted proteins | sample MGYA00520625_ERZ1034952 | MGnify/ENA primary metagenome ERZ1034952 (study PRJEB33766, sample SAMN09781773) | gut metagenome | biome: gut microbiome | host: Homo sapiens | place: Madagascar | study: EMG produced TPA metagenomics assembly of the PRJNA485056 data... | reverse complement strand
ATATTATTTCGACTAACGGAGTGATTTCTATTTTAGAACTTGAAGAAAAAATATTAAAAGAGGGAAAAGTGCTTTCCGGAAATGTTCTTAAGGTTGACAGTTTTCTTAATCATCGCATTGACGCAGCGTTTACGATGAAAATGGGCAAAGAGATTGCAAAACTTTATAAAGACAGCCAGATAAATAAAATCGTAACTATAGAAACATCTGCAATACCGATAGCGTTTGCAGCGGCATATGCTATGGAAATTCCCATGGTTTTTGCAAAAAAGAATAAATCCAAAAATATATCGCCGTCCGTATATTCGTCGCGAGTAATGTCGTTTACTCACGGGAACGAATATGATGCGGTTATAAGCCGTGACTATTTAAGTTCCGATGACAAGGTGCTTGTAATTGACGACTTTTTGGCAACGGGAAGCGCGCTTTGCGGTCTGCTCGATATAGTAAAGCAGGCGGGGGCGGAGGTTATAGGCTGTGCCATCGGAATTGAAAAAGGTTTTCAGGGTGCGGGAGATAAGCTCAGAGCAAGCGGAATCAGAGTAGAGTCTTTGGCAATTGTTGACTCGATGTCTGAAAATTCGCTTGTTTTCAGACACTGAGCGTAAATGTGTTGTAAATTTTATTTACATAAATTAAATTAAGCCGTAAGGCGGGAGGTTAAACCTATGAAAAAGTTACTTTCACTGCTTGTTGCAGCAATGATGATTTGCTCATGCTTGATGCTTACATCGTGCGGCACAAAGAAAACAGCTGAAACAAAAACAACAGAGGATTCCGGAAACAAAGCTCCGGACGTAAAACTTGGCTTTATATGCCTGCATGACGAAAACTCAACATACGACAAAAACTTTATCGATGCTGCAAAAGCTGCTCAGAAAGAGCTCGGCCTTAAGGACGATCAGGTTCTTATAAAGACAAATATTCCCGAGTCCGCAGAGTGCTATGAAGCGGCTGCAAGCCTTGTTGACGCAGGCTGCAACGTTATTTTTGCAGACAGCTTCGGTCATGAAGATTACATCATCCAGGCTGCTAAAGAATTCCCCGAAGTTATATTTGCACATGCTACGGGTACAAAGGCTCACACAGAGAACCTTCCCAACTACTTCAACGCATTTGCTTCAATCTACGAAGGCAGATACATTGCAGGTGTTGCAGCAGGTCTTAAACTTCAGGAAATGATCGATGAAGGCAAAATTACAGCTGACAAAGCTAAAATGGGTTATGTCGGCGCATATCCTTATGCGGAAGTTAAATCCGGTTACACATCTTTCTACCTCGGCGCAAGAAGCATTGTTCCCGAGGCTACAATGGAAGTTAAATTCACAAACTCCTGGTTTGATATAGCTGCTGAAAAAGAAACAGCAAACGCTCTTATAGCTGACGGCTGCGTACTTATAAGCCAGCATGCTGACTCCGAGGGCGCTCCGAAGGCTTGCGAAGAAGCCGGCGTTCCCAACGTTGCATACAACCTTGATACACGTGAATGGGGCCCGAATTCAGCACTCATTTCTTCTAAAATCAACTGGACTCCTTACCTTGTTGAGCTCCTCACATGCAAACAGGAAGGCAAGACTGTTGTGCAGGATTTTTGCAAAGGTATTGCTGACGGTTCCGTTGAACTTATAGGTCTTAACGATAAAGTTGCTGCAAAAGGAACAGAAGAAAAACTTAAAGAAGTTGAAGCTAAGATTAAATCCGGCGAAATCAAAGTATTTGATACAAAGACATTCACGGTTAAGGGTCAGGAAATCACTTCTTACATGGCTGACGTTGATTCCGACGCAGATTTTACACCCGATACAGAAGTTGTTTCGGACGGTTATTTCCACGAATCCGAAAAACGTTCCGCTCCTTACTTTGATCTTGATATAGACGGCATCACAATTAAGTAAGAAAAACGGTTTTATTAAAAAGCGCGGTAGGGGGATTATCCCCCTGCTGTGCGTTTTTTGCTTTGAAAAGGATACATGAAATGCATGTTTTTCAAAACAAAACACAAAAGAGGGAGGAAAATCTATTGGCTACAGTTGCTTTGGAGCTTAGAAACATAACAAAAACCTTCGGCAAGATAGTTGCTAACAAAAATGTATGTATGGAGGTAAAAAAAGGAGAAATTCTTTCCGTTCTCGGCGAGAACGGAAGCGGCAAAACAACTCTTATGAACATTATTGCCGGAATTTATTTTCCCGATGAAGGGCAGATTTTTATAAATGGAGAAGAAACTGTCATAAATTCTCCTAAAGACGCATTCAAACACAGAATAGGTATGATTCACCAGCATTTTAAGCTTGTGGACGTTTTTACCGCGGCAGAAAATATTGTTCTCGGACTTGAAGATGAGGGCAAATTCGACATGAAAAGCGCCGTAAAACGTGTGCGTGAAATTGCCGACAAATATGATTTTGCGATAGACCCCGAAAAGAAAATATATGAGATGTCCGTTTCGGAAAAACAGACGGTTGAAATAATCAGAGTTCTTTACAGGGGTGCGGATATTCTTATACTTGACGAACCTACAGCCGTTTTGACGCCTCAGGAGGCGCAAAAGCTTTTCCGCGTTCTCAGAAACATGAAGGAAGACGGCAAAGCGATAATCATTATAACGCATAAGCTCAATGAGGTAATGGAAATTTCGGACAGAGTTTCGGTTTTGCGCAAAGGCGAATATATCGGCACGGTTAAAACCTCCGAAACTTCCGAAAGTGAACTTACGGAAATGATGGTAGGAAAGAAAGTTTCTTTAAATATCGACAGGGCAGAACCTAAAAATGCGATTGACAGAATCATGATAGAGCATTTAAACTGTGTAAACCGCGAGGGTGTTCCGGTTTTGAGCGATGTTTCGTTTACGGCGAAATCCGGAGAAATTCTGGGTATAGCAGGTATTGCGGGCAGCGGACAGAGAGAGCTTCTTGAGTCCATTGCCGGTTTGCAGCATGTTGAAAACGGCAAAATACTTTATCTTAATCCGAAAACAAACGAGATAGAAAATTTAAGAGATAAAACACCGGTTCAGATAAGAGATATGGGTGTGCGTCTTTCATTTGTGCCGGAAGACAGACTCGGAATGGGTCTTGTAGGAAACATGGACATTGTGGATAATATGATGCTTCGCAGCTATTCAAAAGGCAAATCAATGTTCCTCGAAAGAAAAGCGCCTCAGAACCTTGCAGAGGATATCATAGAGAAGCTGGAAGTTGTAACGCCGAGTGCGAATACTCCCGTAAGAAAGCTTTCGGGCGGTAATGTTCAGAAGGTTTTGGTAGGACGAGAGATAGCTTCCGCGCCGACGGTGCTTATGGCGGCATATCCCGTGCGCGGACTCGATATAAACTCTTCCTATATGATATATAATCTTTTGAATGAGCAGAAAGAAAAGGGCGTTGCGGTTATGCTTGTGGGCGAAGATCTCGATGTTCTTATAGAACTGTGTGACAGAATACTGGTTCTCTGCGGCGGAAAAATCAACGGAATTTTGGATGCGCGCACGACCACAAAAGAGGAAATCGGCTTGAGAATGACAAAGCTTCGGAAGGAGGCAGAGTAATATGGCAAAGAATACGGAAAAAACGCATGAACCGCTGTTTCATGTTTCGAAAAGACCGTATATAGCATGGTATAAAGCATGGACGGTAAGAGCGGTGGCAATTGTGGCGGCGCTTATAATATGCGCATTTGTAATAGTTTTTCTGACGGGGTACAACCCGATAGAAGTGTACGGTGCTATGATTGCAGGCACATTCGGCTCTGCACGAAAAGTTTGGAATACATTGCAAAAGCTTGCAATGCTGCTTTGCATATCGCTTGCGGTAACGCCGGCATTTAAAATGAAATTCTGGAACATCGGTGCCGAAGGGCAGACACTTATAGGAGCTCTTGCGGCGGCAGCATGCATGATATACTTCGGAAACACACTGCCGCCGGCAGTCTTTTTCCCGGTGACTATTCTGGCATCTGTTTTGATGGGCGTTTTGTGGGGCGTTATACCTGCGTTTTTTAAAGCGAAGTTCAACACAAACGAAACTCTTTTCACACTTATGATGAACTATGTGGCAATGCAGCTTGTTTCGTTCTGCATAGTATTTTGGGAAAACCCGAAAGATTCAAACACGGTAGGTGTTATAAACAGCGCAACACAGGGCGGATGGCTTCCCTCGATTTTCGGACAGAAATATCTGCTGAACATAATAGTTGTGGCGGTTATAACGGTTATTATGTACATCTATCTGAAGTACAGCAAGCATGGCTACGAGATATCGGTTGTCGGCGAAAGCGAAAACACGGCAAAGTACATAGGAATTAACGTTAAAAAAGTTATTATAAGAACAATGGCACTTTCGGGTGCGCTTTGCGGAATAGCGGGTTTCCTGCTTGTTTCGGGTACGGATCACTCCATAACAACAAACACTGTAAGCGGAATGGGATTTACGGCAATCATGGTTTCGTGGCTTGCCAAATTTAATCCGATTGTAATGACTCTTACGTCATTCCTTATTGTATTTTTGGAACGCGGTGCGGGGGAAATCGCAATGTCGTTTCAGCTTAACGAGAGCATATCGGATATTTTAACCGGAATTATTTTGTTTTTCATAATCGGCAGCGAATTTTTTGTAAACTATAAAATCCGTTTGCGCGGAAAACACGTTGAGGAGGAATAGTACATGTTTGCAACTATAATAAATAAAGCAATATGTCAGGGTATTCCGCTGCTTTACGGCTCTACGGGAGAAATACTGACAGAAAAATCCGGCAACTTAAACCTCGGTATTCCGGGAATTATGTATATGGGCGGCAGCTGCGGAATTATTGCGGCATATCTTTATGAAAGAGCCGCACAGACACCCGTGCCGGCACTGTGCATAATTATACCGCTTCTGGCGTCAATAATCGGCTCGGCGCTTGCGGCGCTTATATACGCATTTTTAACCATTTCTTTAAGGGCAAATCAGAATGTTACGGGTCTTGCACTTACAACGTTCGGCGTCGGTTTCGGCGATTTCTTCGGCGGTTCGCTTACAAAAATTGTTGCCGGCGGCGGAAACATTTCCGTAAAGCTTACGGCAGACTATTACAAGACTACTCTGCCGTTTGCAAAATCTACCGGAGCTTTCGGCACGATATTCTTTTCATATGGATTTTTGGCATATCTTGCTGTTATAATTGCGCTTATCGCGGCATGGTATTTAAAGAAAACGCGCTCGGGACTTCATCTGCGCGCCGTGGGTGAAAATCCCGCAACGGCAGATGCGGCAGGTATTAACGTAACAAAATATAAATATCTTGCAACGGTTATAGGCGGTGCCATAGCCGGACTCGGCGGACTTTATTTTATTCTTGATTACACGGGCGGTTCGTGGACAAACGGCGGTTTCGGCGACCGCGGATGGCTTTCTATAGCGCTTGTTATATTCGCGCTTTGGAGACCTAATATAGGCATTTTGGGTTCGTTCCTTTTTGGCGGACTTTATATAGCTTATTCATATATTTCGGGTCTTTCAAGAAGCTCGGTGGCTATATTCAACATGCTTCCGTATGTGGTTACTATAATAGTTCTTATTCTTACAAGTGTGAGAAACAAAAAGGAAAATCAGCCCCCGGCATCTTTGGGACTGCCCTATTTCCGGGAAGACAGGTAATTTTTCCTTGCAAATATATTTAATGTGTGCTATAATCTATGAGGAGAGCATACGGAGACGCGTCTCCGTATGCTTTTTAAATCAAAATAAAAGGTTGTGGTTTCAATGGTAAAAGCAGTTGTCGGTGCAAACTGGGGAGACGAAGGCAAAGGTAAAATCACGGATATGCTGGCAAAAGACGCCGATATCGTCGTAAGATTTCAGGGCGGTGCAAATGCCGGTCATACCATAGTAAACGAATACGGAAAATTTGCTTTGCATCTGCTGCCTTCGGGTTCTTTCAACAAGAACGTTACAAACGTTATCGGAAACGGTGTGGCGCTTGATATACCGAGACTTTTTGATGAAATCAAGTCTATAGAGGACAGAGGGGTTCCGAAACCCAATATAGTTGTATCGGAGCGTGCGCAGGTTCTTATGCCGTATCATGTTCTGCTTGATACATATGAGGAAGAAAGATTGTCGGACAGAAAGTTCGGTTCAACAAAATCGGGTATTGCGCCCTTTTATTCGGACAAGTATGCAAAAATAGGATTCCAGGTTTGGGAACTTTTACAGGATCATAAACCGACCTTAGATCCGCAGGAGCTTTTCGAAACGCTTAAAAAATACAGAGAGATGATAAAACCTTATGTAATCAACACGGCTGTATTTATGAATAAAGCGATTAAAGAAGGCAAAACGATTCTGCTGGAAGGTCAGCTCGGCTCACTTAAGGATCCGGATATGGGAATATATCCTTTTACCACATCTTCTCATACGCTTGCCGGATACGGAGCGTGCGGCGCATGTATTCCGCCGTATGAGATTAAAGATATCATAACAGTTGTTAAGGCTTATTCTTCGGCAGTCGGAGCAGGTGCGTTTGTTTCGGAAATATTCGGTGACGAAGCGGACGAGCTCAGACGCCGCGGCGGTGACGGAGGCGAATTCGGTGCCACAACCGGCAGACCGAGAAGAATGGGCTGGCTTGACTGCGTTGCAACAAGATACGGATGCATGGTTCAGGGAACAACAGAGGTTGCGTTTACGGTGCTTGACGTTTTGGGTTATCTTGATGAGATTCCGGTTTGCGTAGGCTATGAGTATGACGGAAAAATTTCAAAAGATTTCCCCACGACCGATAAACTCAATATTGCAAAACCTGTTTTTGAAAAGCTTCCCGGCTGGAAGTGTGATATACGCGGCATAAAGAAATATGAGGATTTGCCAGAAAATTGCAGAAACTATATTGAGTTTGTGGAAAAAGAAATAGGCTATCCCATAAAAATCGTATCGAACGGTCCTGCAAGAGACGATATTATATTCAGATAAAATTGACGCGTGGGTATTGACTTTATATATACTAAATGGTATAATGATAAATAGAAATTTTAACGGAGGTTACAAAGATGAAGCACATTAAAACAATAAAAACACGTAATTTGTGCAGTGCAAAAGGCGGCTGCGGCGAATGCCAGACATCTTGCCAGTCCGCTTGCAAAACAAGCTGCGGCATAGCAAATCAGCAGTGTGAAAGCACAAGAAAGTAATTTAGAGGGCTGTAGCAAAACGAAAAAATTTTGCTGCAGCCTTTTTTCAACACCGAAGAGAGGAAAACAGATATATGATACACCAATATAAGCTTGGCGGCATGAATATAGTTTTGGACGTATGCTCGGGTTCGGTTCACGTGGTTGACGATGTGGCATATGACGTTATAGGTATGGCAGAAAATATGAGCCGCGCGGATATAGTGAAAAAACTGTCCGAAAAATATTCTTCGAGAGAAGATATCGGGAACGCTGATATAGAGGAATGTATTGACGATGTGGAAGAACTCAAAAAAGAAGGACTTCTTTTTGCTCCCGATACATTTGAACCTATGGCAGGTGCCCTTAAAGAGAAGACCTCGGGCGTTGTAAAGGCTCTTTGTCTGCATGTGGCGCACACGTGCAATTTAAACTGCTCATACTGCTTTGCGAGCCAGGGCAAATATCACGGTGACCGCGCTGTGATGAGTTATGAAGTCGGAAAGCGAGCACTTGATTTTCTTATAGAAAATTCGGGTTCACGCAGAAATCTTGAGGTTGACTTTTTCGGCGGAGAACCGCTTATGAACTTTGATGTTGTTAAAAAACTTGTGGAGTATGCGCGTTCGGTTGAAAAAGAGCATAATAAAAACTTCAGGTTCACACTCACCACAAACGGTCTGCTTATAGATGACGATGTAATAGACTTTGCAAACAGGGAGATGAGCAATGTTGTCTTAAGTCTGGACGGAAGAAAAGAAATACACGATAAATTCCGCGTGGACTATGCCGGCAACGGAAGCTGGGAAAGAATTGTTCCTAAATTTCAAAAGCTTGTAAGTGAGCGCGGCGGCAAAAATTATTACATGCGCGGAACATTCACGCACGCAAATCCCGATTTTGTAAAAGATATCCGCACTATGCTCGATTTAGGATTTACAGAGCTTTCCATGGAGCCTGTTGTGTGTGCTCCGGGAGACCCCTCCGAGCTTACGGCGGAAGATATGGAAACCGTAAAAAAACAGTATGAAGAACTTGCGGAGCTTATGCTGCAAAGAAAACGTGAAGGCAGACCTTTTACGTTTTATCACTATATGATTGATCTTAAAAGCGGTCCTTGTATATATAAGCGTATATCGGGATGCGGATCCGGAACCGAATATATGGCGGTTACGCCGTGGGGCGATCTTTATCCGTGCCACCAATTCGTGGGTGATGAAAAATTCAGACTCGGCAGCGTATTTGAAGGTGTTACAAACACGGAAACACAGCGCGAATTTGCAGACTGCAATGTTTATGCACGCGAAGAATGCAGAAACTGCTGGGCAAGGCTTTACTGCTCCGGCGGATGCGCCGCAAACGCATATCATGCAACAGGCTCTGTAAGAGGTGTATATAAACTCGGCTGTGAGCTTTTCAAAAAGCGCATGGAATGTGCCATTATGCTTGCCGTAAGCGATGAAGGCGATGAATAGATGAAAAATAACAAAACACCGATTTGTGATTTTCTCGGAAAATATGCCGAAAGCGATATTTTGCGGCTGCACATGCCGGGACATAAAGGAGTCGGCAAATATGCGGAAAAATTTGATATAACTGAAATTGACGGTGCAGACAGCCTTTTTGAAGCCGGCGGAATAATAGCGGAAAGCGAAAGAAATGCCGGAGAGCTTTTTTCTTGCAAAACATTTTATTCCGCGGAGGGCTCATCACTTTGCATACGCGCCATGCTGTATCTTGTTTTGCTCTATGCGCGTCAAAATGATAAAAGGCCGCTTATTGCGGCGGGGAGAAATGCACACAGAACATTCCTTTATGCCGCTGCGGCGCTGGAGCCCGAACTTCAGGTGGATTTTTTGACGGGAGAGAACGGTGCGGAATTTTTGTCATGCCGTCTGTCTTCCGAAGAAATTGAAAAAAATATACTTTTAAATAAACCTGCCGCCGTTTATCTTACAAGCCCGGATTATCTCGGAAACACCGCGGATATTGCGGCAGCGGCACAGGTTTGCCATAAACACGGCGTCTTGCTTTTAACCGACAATGCGCACGGAGCATATCTGAATTTTTTGTCTAAGTCACGTCACCCAATTGCACTCGGAGCGGATATGTGCTGCGATTCTGCGCACAAAACTCTGCCCGCGCTGACGGGTGCGGCATATTTGCATATATCGGAGAATGCGCCGGGTATTTTAGCATATAATGCAAAAAAAGCAATGGCATTTTTTGCCTCAACAAGTCCGTCATATCTTATTTTGCGCTCGCTTGACGCGGTAAATGCATATCTTGCGGACGGCTACAGAGAGAAGCTGGCGGAGTTTACAGATAAGGCTGACGAATGCAGAAAAAAGCTTTGCAAGGCAGGTTATGTGCTTTGCGGTGATGAGCCGCTGAAAATTACAATATATGCCAAAAAAAGAGGATATTACGGGTTAGAGCTTGCCGAAATACTTTTGGAAAAGGGTATTATGTGTGAATTTGCGGATCCGGATTATCTTGTTATGATGCTGACGCCGCAGACGGGCATCAATGGGCTTGACAGACTTTGCAGCATTCTTTTAAATGTGCCAGAGAAGGCGGAAATTACAGATAAGGCTCCCCGTATACCGGTGTGCGAAAGAGTTATGAGTATACGGAGTGCGCTGCTGTCACCCGGAGAAAAAGTGAGCGTTGCATGTGCGGAGGGAAGGGTGCTCTCGGATGCGTCCGTGGGTTGTCCGCCTGCCGTACCGATAGTTATAAGCGGAGAACGAATAAACGGTGATGCGTGCCGAATGTTTGAGTATTACGACATAAACACCGTAGATGTTATTTTAAAGGGGTAAACTATTATGAAAGACATTTTATTACTTGGAAAAAGAATTGTGCCGGATAAATCAGAGATACTTCTCTCCGGTACAAATGAACTGAACTGGACGGAAAAGTGGCAGGTTATGGGCGGCAAATGGAGTTTTGAAGACGGAATCCTTGTGGGAGAAGAACTCGGGAATTGCGGCGGCATTCTTTTTACGCGCGATTGCTATGAAGATGACGTTATGATTTCCTGCAAAATTTCAAGCTATCTTCCCGCGACAAGAGATTTAAATGCGCTTTACTGCGCTTACTGGGATGAAAAAACGGATTATCTCAAAAGCGCGTACATATGCGGTGTCAACGGCTGGTATGACGGAAAAAGCGGTATTGAGAGATTCCCGGAAAATGGGCTTAATACAACAACCACGCTTTATAAATATACTCCTGGCACAGAGATATCTCTCTGTGCCGGAGCGATAAACGGACACAATTTTATTACGGTTGATGGTGAGCTTGTGACAGAGCTTATAGATCCGAATCCGCTAAAAGGCGGGCATGTCGGCTTTTCACCGTACTGCACAAAGCTTAAAATAAGGGATATAGAGATTCGTAAGATTTACTGGGAAAAGAGAGACCAGACATACGACCCTGAATTTTAAAAAACAGCGGGATTTTGGAAAAATACAGAGCACATAAAGAAATTAAAATGCTCGGAATAAGTTTTTCTGAAATCCCGTTTATATTATGTATCATGAAAGGATGAACGGAATTGGCAAAAATGGTTACACTCGGCAGTACCGGCATTAAAGTACCGCAAAACGGTTTCGGAGCACTTCCGCTGCAAAGGGTCAGTATGGCGGAAGCCGAAGTTATTTTAAAAAAAGCATATGAAGGAGGAATGACTTTTTTTGATACTGCGCGCGCCTACAGCGACAGTGAGGAAAAACTCGGAAAAGCTTTAAACGGCGTCAGAAAAAATATATTTATTGCAACAAAAACAATGGCGGCAACACCGCAGGAGTTTGAGAAGGACCTTGAAACATCTCTCAAAATGCTTAAAACGGATTATATTGATATATATCAGTTTCACCGTGCGGAAAAGTGTTTTCGCCCGGGAGACGGCACCGGAATGTATGAGTGCATGGAAAAAGCAAAAAAAGAGGGAAAGATTCTGCACATAGGAATAACGGCACATAAGATAGGCATAGCGAAAGAGGCTGCGGAAAGCGGACATTATGAAACGCTGCAGTTTCCGCTGAGTTATATTTCAAGCGAACGGGAACTTGAATTGCCGCAGCTTTGCAAAGAAAAAAATATGGGATTTATCGCCATGAAGGCACTTGCGGGCGGACTTATAACAAACTCAAAAGCCGCATTTTCTTTTATGTCACAGTTTGACAATGTTGTGCCCATATGGGGGATACAGCGTATGAAGGAACTTTCGGAATGGCTTTCTTATATGGAAAATCCGCCGGAGCCGGATGAAAACTTTGCCGATTTTGCAAAGCGCGAAAAAGAGGTATTAACAGGAGATTTCTGCCGCGGATGCAGCTACTGCATGCCTTGTCCGCAGGGAATATCGATAAATGACTGTGCAAGAATGTCTCTTATGGTGCGCCGTGCTCCTACAGCGGCATGGGTCAGCGAGCATTGGCAGAATGAGATGAAAAAAATAGAAAACTGCACAGGGTGCGGAAGGTGTGCTTCAAAATGTCCTTATTCGCTTGATACACCCGGACTGCTGCGGAAAAACTATGAAGATTACAAAAAAATTATATCAGGTGAAATAAAAGTCTGAAAAAATTTACAATAAAACCTTTTTGAGGACATATAAAACCGCACTTTTGCCGAAAACTGAAAAAGTCCTTGACAAAATGCCGCTTTTATGGTATATTTCTTTATAATAAAAACATTTGTTTACAGGGGGCGGACACGTTGCCGAAGGATAAAAATCTTATAATTGTTGACGCAAGAGTGCTTCCGAGTGTTTTTACAAAGGCGCTCGAGGTTAAAAAACTGATGCGGCAAAATACGGAACTTACGGTGACGGAGGCGGTTTCAAAGGTAGGAATAAGCAGAAGCGCTTTTTATAAGTACAAGGATTTTGTTTTTCCGTTTCGCGATATGAAAGGAATAATAACCTTTTCTTTTGAGCTTATGGACATAGCAGGTATTCTTTCGGAGATACTGCGCATACTTGCAAAGGGAAAGTGCAATATTCTTACAATCAATCAGAATATTCCCGTAAACAGTGTAGCAAATATCACGATATCTATCCAGAACGAAGATGAAAATTTTGAAGTGGAAAAGTTTATAAAACGCTTTGAAAAAATAGAAGGAATTAAAAGTATTCACGTTCTGGCAAAGGAATAGAAAGGAAGAGGTTTGATTTGAATATCGCAATTTTGGGCTTCGGTACGGTTGGATCCGGAATTTATGAAATTCTGAAAAACAATGCTGCCGAAATTGAAAAACGTATGGGTGAAGAAGTTAAAGTAAAACATATTCTTGACATACGTGATTTTTCCGGTCATGAGGATGCGGAGCTTTTTACAAATGATTACAGTGTTATTTTAAATGACAGCAGCGTGTCTGTTGTGGCGGAGGTTATAGGCGGAATTGAACCGTCCCTTTCATTCACAAAAAGCGCTCTTGCGGCAGGCAAAAGCGTTGTAACTTCCAATAAAGAACTTGTTGCAACTCACGGAACGGAACTTATGGAACTTGCCCGCGAAAACGGGGTTTCGTATCTTTTTGAAGCGGCTGTCGGAGGAGGAATACCTCTTATAAGACCGCTTTACAGATGTCTTGCAGCAAACAGCATAGAAAAGATTATGGGTATTTTAAACGGTACCACAAATTATATTCTCACAAAGATGATTGAAGAAGGACAAAGCTTTGACGAAGCTCTGTCGCTGGCTCAGTCGAAAGGCTATGCGGAGAGAAATCCCGCAGCGGATGTTGAAGGAACGGACGCATGCAGAAAAATTGCAATTCTGGCTTCACTTGCTTTGGGCACATATGTTGACTGCAAAAAAATTTCGACGGAAGGCATAAGCGGCATTGATGCGGCAGACGTAAAATATGCGGATGCGCTCGGAGCGGATATAAAGCTTATAGGTTATGCCGAAATACGCGGCGGACGTGCGTATGCGAGAGTAAGCCCGATGCTTATAAAACGCGACAATCCTCTTGCATGTGCAAAGGGAGTGTTTAACGCGATTCTGCTTCGCGGCGACAGCGTAGGTGATGTCATGTTTTACGGCAGAGGCGCAGGCAAGCTGCCTACGGCAAGTGCAGTTTTGGGCGATGTGCTGGATATATGCAGAAATAAAAATGCGGCTATGAGCTGGGGCGAGGAAGTTTGCGGAAGCTTCATGGAAGACAGCGCGATTAAAACCGGTGCGTTTGTAAGAATTAAAGATGATGCAAAAGCCGATTTTATTAAGTTATACCCCGATGCACGTGAAATTAATGCCGGTATAGACGGTGAAAGCGGATTTGTTATTGCATCCGTGAGCGAGGAAGAACTTAAAAACATAAATGCAGAAAAAATAATAAGAACAGAAGAGAATTTTATGTCGCTTCCGGCATAATATGGTATTGAGGAGGAAGAAACATGAGTCTTATAGTGCAGAAATACGGCGGAACGTCAGTTGCAAATGCCGAAAGGGTATTTAATGTGGCGAGACGCGTTAAAGAGTATTATGATAAAGGTGACAGACTGATTGTGGTTGTATCGGCTCAGGGTGATACAACGGACGATCTTATAGAAAAGGCAAAAGAGATAAACGAAAGACCTTCAAAGAGGGAAATGGATGTGCTGCTGTCCACGGGAGAGCAGATTTCAATGTCGCTTCTGGCGATGGCTCTCGAAAAGCTCGGCTGCCCCGTAATATCGCTTGCGGGCTGGCAGGTGGGAATGAAAACCAACAGTGATCACGGAAATGCAAGAATTCAGAAAATAGATTCCGAAAGACTTCTCCGTGAACTTGATCAGAATAAAATCGTGGTTGTTGCCGGATTCCAGGGTATAAACCGCTATGATGATATAACAACGCTCGGCCGCGGCGGCTCGGATACGTCGGCAGTTGCACTGGCGGCAGCTGTGGGCGCGGATCTGTGCCAGATTTACACGGACGTTTGCGGTGTTTATACGGCGGATCCGAGAATTGTGCCGGATGCTTCAAAACTTTCGGATATTTCGTTTGATGAAATGGTAGAGCTTGCAAGCCTCGGAGCCAACGTGCTTCATAACCGTTCGGTAGAGCTTGCAAAGAAATTTAATATAAACCTTGAGGTTTTATCAAGTCTTGAGAAAAAACCGGGAACAATCGTTAAGGGGGTAAAAAACGTGGAAAAAATGTTGGTAAGAGGCGTTGCGAGAGACAACGACGTTGCAAGAATCACACTTAAAAATATAGAGGATACACCTGGCAGAGCATTTGCGGTATTTACGCTTCTGGCAAAGAAAAAAATTAACGTAGATATTATTTTGCAGTCACTCGGAAGAGACGGTAAGCAGGATATTTCGTTCACCGTGCCCGAAAGCATGCTAGAGCCCGCGTTGGATGTTCTCAATGAAAATCTTTCCGAAATCGGCGCCGAGGAAATTGTGTACGATAAGGACGTTTCAAAAGTGTCGGCAGTGGGCGCGGGTATGGCAAGTAACCCCGGCGTTGCGGCAAAAATGTTTGAGGCTCTTTACGCGTCAAACGTCAACATTCTCATGATATCAACAAGCGAAATCAAAATTTCGGTGCTTGTGAAAGAGGAGGACGCGGAAAAGGCTGTTCGTGCAATTCACGAAAAGTTTGACCTTTCGCATATATAATGAGCGATTACATTATCGGAAGAAACCCCGTGCGCGAAGCAATGCGCGCGGGGCGTACAATAGATAAAATTTTTATGAAAACGGGCGAGTGCGACGGCTCTCTGAAAAAAATTGCCGGTGCGGCAAAAGCTATGGGAATCACTGTTTTGAGAGTGGACAGAAAAAAGCTTGACGATATTGCCGAGGGCGGAAATCATCAGGGGGTTGCGGCACTTTGTGCGGCGCACGAATATGCTTCACTTGACGATATTTTTGCACTTGCGGCATCGCGCAGCGAAGATCCGTTTATAATACTTTGTGACAGGATAACCGATCCGCATAATCTCGGAGCTATCATAAGAAGCGCAAATGCCGCCGGCGCGCACGGAGTTATAATACCGAAACATGAAAGCGTTTCTTTAAATTCCACGGTGCTTAAGGCTGCGGCAGGAGCGGCGGAATACACACCTGTTGCAAGAGTGACAAATCTTTCAAAGACTGCGGACGAGCTGCGCGCACGCGGCGTGTGGATTACCGGAACCGCAGCAGATGCGGACAGAACGCTTTTTGAAGCGGATCTTACGGGACCTGTGGCAATTTGTATCGGAAGTGAAGGCGAAGGGATTTCAAGACTTCTTAAAGAAAAATGTGACTTTCTCGTAAGTATACCTATGGAGGGACAGACGGAATCTTTAAATGCGTCCGTTGCCGGTGCGCTCTGTATGTATGAAGTTTTAAGAACAAGAAAAGGGCTGAGATAAATTAATCGGTTGCTTTTGGAATGGAGGCAGAGACTATGAAATATATTGTTGTTCTTTCGGACGGAATGAGCGATTATCCGATTCCGGAGCTCGGTGATAAAACACCGATGGAATTTGCGCATAAGCCCTGTATGGACGAAATGGCGGGAAAGGGAGAAATGCTTTCCGTAAAGACGGTGCCGTCTGATTTAAAACCGGGCAGCGATGTTGCCAATCTTTCCGTAATGGGCTATGATCCGCATAAATATTATACGGGACGCTCCCCTTTGGAGGCGGCAAGCATAGGAGTTGAACTCGGAGCAGACGATACTGCGTTTCGCGCAAATCTCGTAACGCTTTCGGGTGACGGAGAATATGAAGAACTTTCAATGTGCGATTACAGCTCCGGAGAAATTTCAACAGAAGAGGCTGCGGCGCTTATAGAAACGCTTGCAAAAGAACTCAATACAGAAATAAGAAAACTTTACTGCGGCGTAAGCTACAGACATTTGATGGTTGTAAGCGGCAAAGTGTCGGACTGCGAACTGACGCCGCCTCATGATATAACCGGAAAACCCGTAGCGGGTCATTTGCCGGAAGATAAGGAAATACTTGCCATAATGAAAAAAAGCCGTGAGATACTTAAAAATCACCCCGTAAATATCAAGAGAAGAGCGGAAGGCAAGCACACGGCAGATTCTCTCTGGATATGGGGCAGAGGCAAAAGTACATCATTGCCGCCTTTTAAAGAGAAAAACGGCATTTCGGGCGCTGTTATTTCCGCTGTTGATCTGGTGCGCGGAATAGGATATCTTGCCGATATGGAAGTTATCAAAGTAGATGGCGTTACGGGAAATATAGATACTAATTTTGACGGTAAGGCACAAGCTGCCATAGACGCGCTCTGCGGCAAGCATGATTTTGTATATATTCATCTTGAAGCGCCTGACGAATGCGGACATCAGGGACAGGCCCGCCTTAAAGCACATGCGATTGAACTTATAGACGAAAAAATTGTAAAGCCCGTAAAAGAGGCAATGGAAAAAAGCGGCGAGGATTTCAGAATGATGATTCTGCCCGATCATCCCACACCTGTATCTATAATGACGCATGCGGGGGACAATGTTCCGTGCCTTATTTACGACAGCAGACGTGATCTTAATACCGGAAAAGAAATCTTTTCCGAAAAAACGGCTTTGGGCAGGGATTTTGAACCCGGCTTTAAGCTTATGGATTATTTTCTCGAAAGGGAGTAATTTGATTGACATATTCCGATAAAGGACTTACAAAGAGAATATGTATATTTACGGCTGTACTCATACTTTTTGTACTTTTTGCGGTCTTTCTTTTGCCGCGCCTTATTGTATGGGTGCTGCCGTTTATATTTGCGTTTATTATTGCAAAAATCATAGACCCGATTGTTTTGTTTCTTAACAAGCGGCTTAAAATCCCCAAAAAACTTTCAAGCGGAATAACGGTTGTACTGGTTGTGGCTCTTATTATATGGGTTGTTGCGGTGGCAGCTTCAAGAATTGTGGGAGAAATTACAAGTCTTGTGGCTCAGGCAGATGTACTCTCAAGGCAGATAACCGAGTTTTTTGAAAACTGGAGAGATATTATTCTGTCATACGGGAATACGGGTTTTGTCAGATTTCTTGACGAAAACGTTGATCTGAATCAGATAGGAACGGAGATTTACAATTATCTCACCGGATATATATGGCCTATGCTTGAAAAACTTATATCGGTTGTTAAAAGCCTGCCTAATATGCTGGTATTTATAATCGCTCTGTTTTTGGGAACGTTTTTTATAAGCTCTGATGCCGAAAATATCAGAAAAGCTGTGCGCAAAATGATTCCGGACGCAGCACGAAAACATGTGCGCGGAGTGAAAATCGGCATGTCAAAAGCGCTGTGGGGCTATGTTCGGGCTCAGCTTATCCTTATGTGCATAACATTTACCGAATGTACCATAGGCTTTTTGATAATAGGCGGACCGACTGCAAGCTATGCGCTGCTTTTGGGTATCGTAATAGCGATTATTGACGCTTTCCCGATTCTCGGAACGGGCACCGTATTGATTCCGTGGAGCATAGCTATGTTTATTTCGGGAAACATGCGCATGGGTTTTGCGCTGCTTATAATATACGGTGTGTGCCTCCTGGTGCGTCAGATTCTGGAACCGCGTATTGTCAGCGGACAAATCGGAATTCATCCGCTTGTCACGCTTATGAGCATGTATGTGGGATTAAAAATTCTGGGATTTCTCGGCATGATTCTGGGCCCCGTGTTGGCGCTTATAATTAAAAGTCTGTGTGACAGCGGATTTTTCAAGGCTGTGTATGAGCTTGTAATATACGGAAAAACTTCGGTGCTGTCATCGGAAGAAACAAATTGACAGATTAATAAAAACGGGGGCTGTTTTAAATCTAACTGCACCAACTGCATATTTTGTAATATGTAAATTTCCTTTTTTCTTGCGTTCCGGAGATTTTTAACATCCCCTATTTTTGGTATTGACAAATCCGAAAATATGTATTACAATATCTTTATTATATTCTTTGCCGATTATTTAAGAAAGGAAAAAGTGATCAAAAAAAGCGCCGGGACCATGCTGGCAGAGGCATGGTTGACGAGGTTGGGGAGCATCGAATTATTCGGCGGATGCCCCACGGTAGACATATCGTAAGCTGATTTTCAAAAACACGGAGTAATCCGTGAACAAAAAAATCCGTAATGTGAATATCTTATGAGCCGCTTTGCGCAGTCTCTTAAGGTCGTTCAAGGCGGCTTCGAAAGGACAATGAATTATGTGTGGAATTGTATCTTATATCGGAGGAAAAAACGCTGCGGACGTATTGCTTGAAGGTCTCAAATCACTCGAATACAGAGGCTATGATTCAGCAGGAATTGCCGTTATGAAGGATGACGGGATTTTTGTGCTGAAAGAAAAAGGCAGACTTTCAAATCTTGCCGCAATGGCTGAAAAAACCGGCGTTTATTCAAATGCCGGGATAGGGCACACAAGATGGGCAACGCACGGCGCCCCGTCGGTGCAGAATGCCCATCCGCATTTAAACGGTGCGGGTGATATTGCGGTTGTTCACAACGGTATAATTGAAAATTATGAAGCTCTCAAAAAAGAGCTTATGCAGCTTGGATATGAATTCGTCTCGGAAACGGACAGCGAGGTTATACCTCAGCTGATAGATTATTACTATGACGGCAACTTGAAAAACGCCGTGGCAAAATGTATTTCCCGTCTCCGCGGCAGCTTTGCCCTGTGCGTGTTATCGGCAAGAGAACCGCATAGTATTGTTGCGGCGCGCCGAAAAAGTCCGCTTGTGATAGGCGTGTCGGAAAACGAAAATTTTGTAGCATCGGATATCCCCGCTGTACTTTCGTACACCGGGGATTTTTTATTGCCGGACGATGACGAAATTGCGGTGCTTAAAGCCGACAGTGTAAAAATATTCGGCAAAGACGGCCGCGGGATATCAAAGAAAACGTATCGGGCGAATTACACGGCAGAAAGTGCAGACAAGGGCGATTATCCGCATTTTATGCTCAAGGAGATATATGAGCAGCCGTTTGCGCTTTCCGAAACGCTTTCGGAAGACACAGCGAAATGCGCCGGCTTTTTTAAAGGACTTAAAAAAGTTTATATAGCAGCTTGCGGCACGGCTTATCACGCTGCGCTGATGATGAAAAAGGTTTTTGAAGAATTAGCTTTTCTTCCGGCGGAGGTTGATCTGGCTTCCGAGTTTCGCAGCAGAACTCCAATTTTTACAAACGAAACAGGTGTTATTGTAATAACGCAGTCGGGAGAAACGGCAGATACGCTGGCGGTGCTGCGCATGGCGAAAAGAAAAGGTGTGAAAACACTTGCCGTAACAAACGTTTTTAAAAGCTCGGCGGCAAGAGAAGCTGATTTTGTGTTTTACACGCATGCGGGGCCGGAAATTGCCGTGGCTTCAACAAAGGCGTATACTTCGCAGCTGCTTGCCGGAATAATGCTCTCGATTGAAGCTCAGAAAAGCAGCGGTGACAAAATGAGCGCGCTTTGCGCCGAGACGGCGGAAAAAATAAAGTCGCTGCCGTCATTTGTCAGCGAAGCACTTAAAAGCGAGGAAAAAATAAAAAGCCTGGCAGAAAAAATTAAGGGCGAAGACGATGTGTATTTTCTGGGGCGCGGAGCGGATTATGTAACGGCGCTTGAAGCATCGCTGAAGCTTAAGGAAATTTCTTATATACATGCCGATGCGTATGCCGGCGGAGAAATTAAGCACGGCCCGATTGCGCTTATAGATAAAAACACACCCGTTATTTCAATTATGACCGATGAAAAACTGTTTGAAAAGTCAAAAAGCAACATGCGCGAGGTTGCGGCGCGCGGAGCATATACGGCGGTGGTCGGCATCGGAGAAGACGGTGCGGATTTTGTGTTGCCGCTTCAAAAATTGCCTCCGATTCTTGCACCTGTTGCGGCGATTATTCCGCTGCAGCTTCTGGCGTATCACGTGGCGCTTTTGCGCGGCTGTGATGTTGATAAACCGAGAAATCTTGCAAAATCCGTGACGGTTGAGTAAGGCTTTAAAGATATTCGCATAAAATTTTAGTTTAGAAGGAGACTGTATATTATGGGCAGATTATTCGGAACAGACGGTGTGCGCGGCATAGCAAACCGCGAGCTCACACCGGAGCTGGCATTTAAAATAGGAAGAGCGGCGGCATTTGTGCTTATGAAAGAGACAATGCATCGCACCAAAATTCTGATAGGGAAAGACACAAGAATTTCGGGAGATATGCTTGAAGCGGCTTTGTGCGCAGGGCTTACGTCGGTGGGCTCCGCGGTTTTGTCGCTCGGTGTAATACCAACCCCTGCCGTGGCATATTTAACAAGAAAGTATGATGCTGACGCAGGCATAGTAATATCCGCTTCGCACAACAGCGCGGAATATAACGGAATAAAAATATTCAGTTCAAACGGCTATAAGCTGAGCGATGAGACGGAAGAGAGAATAGAAGCAATTGTGCTTGACAACGCGGAGGAAATTCCGCTTCCCACGGGTGACGCCGTCGGCACGGTGCAAAAATGCGATACGGCTGTGGCAGACTATGTTGAGTTTGCCAAAAGCACAATAGACTGTGACCTTTCGGGTATGAAAATTGCTGTTGACTGCGCAAACGGCGCAAGCTACAAAACGGCTGTTAAGGTTTTGAATGCACTCGGTGCTGAGCTTTATGTGATACACAATCATCCGAACGGCACAAATATAAATTTAAAATGCGGCTCAACATACATGAAAGATTTTTGCGAATATGTTAAAAATATTCATATTGATATCGGTCTTTCGTTTGACGGCGATGCCGACAGACTTCTTGTTTCCGATGAAAACGGAAACGTTGTCGACGGCGACAAAATTATGCTTATCTGCGCCGAATATATGAAAGAACGGGGAATTTTGCTTAAAAACACGCTTGTTACAACCGTTATGACAAATCTCGGTCTTGTGCTTGCCGCAAAGGAAAAGGGCATAAATATTGTTCAGACGCAGGTGGGAGACCGCTACGTGCTGCAAAAAATGCTTGAGTGCGGATATATTCTCGGCGGCGAAGCGTCGGGACACATGATTTTCTTAAACCATAATACCACCGGTGACGGACTTGTTTCGGCGCTCCAGCTGCTTTCGATAATGAAGAAAACGGGCAAAAAAGCTTCCGAGCTTGCCGGAGTATTCAAAACGCTGCCGCAGATTATCGTAAACGCAAAGGTGCAGAACACAAAAAAGCAGCTTTTTGCAGACGATAAGGTTATTGAGGAGGAAATCCGCGCGCTCGAAAAGGAATTTGACGGCAGCGGCAGAGTTCTTGTGCGCCCTTCGGGGACGGAGCCTTGCGTGCGCGTTATGCTTGAAGGCGAGGATATCGATATTATAAAACAAAAAGCGTCTTGCCTGGCAAAACTTATTGAGGCAAGACTGGGATAAAAACAGGATATTAAAAACTCCGCTTTTCCGCGGAGTTTTTAATATCAGCCGCTTTAAATATTGTCCCTGCGCGGCATGTAATCTAATTATTCTATCTTATTTCCTGTTCAAGGTTTTTAAAATCTTCTGTATCAAAAAAATACGGCAGTGTTACGCCAAGCCCGTCACAAAGCTTTTTTAAAGTTACTATTCCGGGATTCAGGCTTTTGCCGTACAAAATGTTTTTTACGCTTGACGGAGCTACACCCGATTCCGTTGCAAGCTTGTTGATTGTGATTTTCTTTTCTTCGCATAAATATAAAATTCGGTTTTTAACGGTTGTATAAGTGTCCATTTTTGTACCTCCATTGAAAATATAGATTAATTATAGCCTAAAACTCTTGACTTAATAGGCTATATATGATACAATGCAGGCTATAAAAAGCCTATTGGGAAATTTATGGGTAATTTATTTCCCGAATATGGCGGTTGTAATACATAAATAAAACGGGTGATTTGCGGATTGTCCGCTTTATTGCTGTCAAAAATAAAACAATTGACAAATTTCCGTAAAGGTGTTACAATGACATTGCCAAACCAATTAAATATTTTACAATAAGTGTTTTGTTACCGATAAGCTTATTTTACATTGACATGCAAAGAATTTGTTAAAAACGTGAATTCCAACCATGTTGATGTAAAATAATACTCTTATTGGTTTAATTGGTTTGGCGACTATCGGAGTTCGCGTTTTTTGCGCCTGCTTCGGT
>ERZ1034952.1143-NODE-1143-length-22308-cov-27.990293_pt1 | contig 22308 bp, 21 predicted proteins | sample MGYA00520625_ERZ1034952 | MGnify/ENA primary metagenome ERZ1034952 (study PRJEB33766, sample SAMN09781773) | gut metagenome | biome: gut microbiome | host: Homo sapiens | place: Madagascar | study: EMG produced TPA metagenomics assembly of the PRJNA485056 data... | reverse complement strand
ACATCTTGCGTTTGGTGGAGCAGGTGTCCACAAGCAAGTCCACGATTTGATAGATAGCGTCCTCATCATCCGGGCAGAGCCGGAGCAGCAGTTCAACCTCTAACGCCTGATAAAAATAGTCTTCAAGCTGCTCCCGCTGGGGCCGCCTGTCCGATTCATCCGGGAGGAAGGGATAGTTTCTCTCAGTATTATTCTTATCAGTCTTATTAGATTGCGGTTTTGGCTGCACCTGAACTGCATTTTCGGCAGCACAAGAATTGCTGTTTGCGCAATTTTGTATTTGCGCTTTTGGCAGTCCAGATGAAAAATTTTTGACGTAGATCAAACTGGGTCTGCCCAGCCCTCGCCGTTTGCGCTCGATGAGGTCGATGTCCTCCAGTTCCCGGAACAGCTTGACCGCTTTGTGTTCGGCGCAGCAGAGGGATTCCTGCACTTCCCGGACGGTGTAGATGATATACACCCGGCCTTGCTTGTCCAGCCAGCCGTTCTTTGCAGACAGGCTCATGCGATCCAGCAAAATGCCGTACAGTGTCCGGGCATCCGTAGAGAGTTGCCGGAAACGGCAGTCTTGGAACAGTGCCTTGGGGATACGGAAATAGGAGAACAATTCGCCCGACCGCCCGTAGAAGTAGTCGTAGCTCATGGTATTAACGGATCATCAGCTCACGGTCTGCGGCACCTTTCATATACATGGCTTCCGCGATGTCATCCATCACCCGGAACAGTGCATCATCCAGTTCAAGATACTTCCGCCCCAGCTTTTCATCCAGCAGCCGCCGGAACTCACGTTCGATTTTGTCGCGCTCAGAAGCAGCCCGCTGATAACGAGGTGTCTTCATCAGTTCCGTCCATATCGGACGTACCATTTTGTCATAGTAGGTCAGCATAAAGTCTTTATCCATAGGCATTCTCCTTTTTGAAATGTGTTGTGGGTAAAAATAAAAGCGCAGCTCCATTTGAAATAGGAGATGCGCTAATAAGGTCCTTTATTTGATTTTTGATTCACATCTGCTTTTCAGAGGAATCGTTGTTGCTCATCTTAAATGAAGCGGTCATTCGGATTATCATCCCATTGTCGTTTGACTCATCATAAAGCAAACTATCTTTTCCAAGTTTTTCGTATTGAATTGGAATACCATCCTCTTTAGGGGAACAACTGCTGTTACTAATAAGACTCCGAATTTCATGTTGATAAGAAAAACGCTTTTGCTTATGAAACAATTCTTCGTATGGAGAACCGGGTTCGATTCCTTTTATCTCAAAAACTTGCGTAAAATCGAGATCATATTTAAGTTCTTGCCTTTTGATAGAATATCCAGCAATTGTTGCACCCTTGGAAATTGCATCCCTTAAGTGTCCAGCACTCGCACATACTGCAGCGGCTTTCTCATTGCCATCTAAAAAGCCATCAAACATTTTTGGATTTACTAAATGCTCAAAATCGCAAACCTCAACTCCATCTTTATAATATGGCTCGCTCACGGGTTTGAAATCTTTAGGTGTTAAGCCGTACATACAAAATACACACGCTTTACGAACAGATTTGCGTCGGAGCAAACAATACTCTCCATCTGGAATAATTTCAAGTTCATCTCCGAATTTCTTCATGTAGCCAAGGAGTGCATCGGAACGTTTCCATACCCGCGCAAATACACCTTCAAATTCATCACCTTGTTCATCATTGTGATTTTTTTGAGCTTTTTGAATATATGATTCAACTGATCCAAACCACGCTGTTCCATCTCTCAAACTTTTTGCCCAGCGAGGTGAAGCAATTTTCATACAGTATAAAACCTGAATCATTGCCAACCTCCAATTTATGTGCATATAGCGTTTTAATGGGCTTTGGTTTCAATGCACTGCCTTAAAACATCGCAGAACGCCATATCATCGTCTACGGCAGCTATTGCGGCGTTGATCAAGGTTTCCCGGTCGGTATTGCCCCAGTTGATATGCAGTCCATATTCTAACGCCATGCAGCGAATCAACTCACGGGTACTGCGGCCGTTTCCTTCACGGAAAGGATGAATGATGTTTAATTCTGCCATTGTTTGCGACAGATTTTGAATCTGCTTTTCTTCATCTTGTTCGGCAAGCAGCTTTTTGAAGTGAATGTTTTTGAACACTCGCTCTAATTCCCGGTCAATCAGGTCTGGCGGGTAGAACATCGTGTCGCCCTTGCTGATTTGTTCCTTACGGATGTGCCCAGCAAAGGGGTACACATCTTCAAAAAGGAAGCGATGAATCCGAAACAGGTGAGTTTTGGTAAAACGTCCCTTGATTGGCTCCTGCAACAGAGCCATCTGTTTTACCGCCGTAAATTCTTCTTCGGCCTGTTTAAGTTCTGCTTTGTCATGGATGTCCAGCTTGTTGATCAGAACATCCGTATCCGGGTAGCAGTACATGGACTGCACTGTGGTGTAGACATCATACTTTGAGAACATAATCAGCCTTTCTTCGCGTACTTTGCGCGCAGTTCATTCACGACCTGCTGATAGCTGGCCTGACCGCTGCCAATGCGGTCAAGGTTGCTGCGTGTATCTTTGCTGATGGTCATGCCTTCAATGGCGAAGGTTCCATACACATTGCGGAGGTTGCTCTTGTGCTGGGCAGGGGTAGTGTACTTGACGCTCATGGTTTGGCCTCCTTCTGATTTACATGATACTATATAAAGTTTATCGTGTATGTGTCCTATTGTCAATCTATAACTTGTTGTCAAATATAAAAAGCGCAGCTTCCATTCATTTAGAGTAGAAGTTGCGCTTTTACGGTACATCGTATTTTATTGTGATTTGGGATGCGATACATCTGAACCCCATGTGAGCTATATCTCAAGGGCCTGTAGCTCACTTGTCCGCCAACCATATTACGCCCCAAATCGCTTCATCTTGAAAATCAGCGGCTTGGATGCTATACTTGTTCCAACGAAAGGCCATTGGGATGGCAGAGCGTTTTATATGGACGAATATACGTTGATTTTTCTTTTCTCGCAGTGCATGAGGTGTGCACAAAAGCGATATTGCTGGGAGAGCGTTCGGTTCGCATCCGAGAGGTCAAGGGTTCGAATCCCTCTAGGTCCATAAAAAACAAAACGTCCTGCTGTACCTTGGCAGGGCGTTTTGCTTTTTTATGCTGACCTAAGGAGAATTTGAAGAAGGGCGGTCAGCCGCAGCTGGCAAGGATCCTAACCAGTAGGAATGTCTACCGGGGAAGCCGTGTGCTTTAGCCACCGTCGTTTTTGGAATTCCGAAAGTTCAAAGCTGCCATCAGGCATCCAAACGCACCCGCCCAGAGAAGGCTGGTATAGAGCCATACTTGGAGAATGGCAAAAATCCCCCCTGCGATCAGCAACAGGATGCCAGCCGTTAACAGCAGACGTACCGATAACTGCTCCATCTTAGGTATCCCTTTCTGTGCGAAGATAGTGCTGCACCCGGTGGACGTCCCCGGAACGAATTGCAATGTAATTCTATGGGTTGCACTGCGTCTGAGCGTCTGGCGTCTTGATTGATGATAAGATTTATAATTCCAGCCGCATGGAGATCAGTTCCTGATATCCAGCGTTCCGGGAGCGAAAACCTTTTGGGTTTCTGCCCTATTCCACAAATCCTGTCGTCTGGTACATGGAAATTGCTCTTGCGTTTTCCGCCACTACCTCCAGCTCCAACTGAGCGTATCCGGCGGTTTTAGCGCAATGGATACAGGCATCCATCAAGGCTCGCCCGATTCCCAGACCCCAATACTCTTTTAGGATACTGACGCCAAATTCGGCACGATGCGTCACTTTATACTGCGTTCCGATCGCATCAATTCCGGCAGTTCCTGCCACTTTACCGTCTACAAAGGCGATCAGTTCGATCTCATTCGGGCTGGTTTCTTTTTTCTCTAAGTAGCGGCTTTCCTGTTCAGCGTCAAAGTGATTTTCGTCGGGATAACTCAGCAGATAATCTGTTTCTGCGTGTGTCAAATTAAAGTTTTCAAGCACGGCGCTTCCATCGGATGCTGCACCGTTTCGGATGTGGACTGCCAGTCCTTTTGGAGTGATAATCGTTTGATCGTATTTCATTTTTTCCTCCTGAATCCTTTAATCCGCCACGCCTGCCAATTTCAAAAATTTCTTGTCCGACTGGATGCTCTGGGTCACAAACTTTCCATCCCGGAACAATGCGTATGTTGTGACGGGTGCGGGCACATTCTGAGCCGTCTCTTTCTCGGTGATGTGGATGGCTTTGAACGGGATCCCATGTTCCTTTGCAACCTCCTGCACCTTTGGCACCCAATAATAGGTGTAGGGGCACTGGTCGGTATAGTAGAGGACAAAGCCGTTTTCCTCCACCTTGGGGTGCTTGGCGCAGGCCTTGAATTTTGGCGGCTGGGCACTCTCTGCAAGGGGCAGGTACATGAGGTTGATGCCGCAATCGGAGATGTCCGAAACCTTAAAGCCCTTATGGGTCAAAAACTTGGGGTCCGCGAGAAACTCCCGTTTGCGCCCCTCGGCACACAGAATACAAACGCCGTTTTTGCCCTGCGCCTTGACATCCCGAAGGCATTCTTCCAGCAGCTCGCTGGAATAGCCGTGCCCTTTCAAGGAGCCGGAGACCCACAGACAGTTGATATAAAGCCAGCCTGCCGCATCAATGGGCACCCATGCGTTTTCTGCCGGGATGTACTCGATAAAGCATTTGCCGCGCTCTGCACTGCGGTAAAAAACAAGCCCCTCCTCAAAGCGCTGCTTGAGCCATTCCTTCTTGGCAAGGCTCTGTTGGCCGGACATGGCACAACAGATGTGTTCCCTGTCGATATTTTCTTTTGTGATTCGGATATACTCCATCGAAGCGTCCTCCTAACTCCTTATGCCTTTTCCGGCACAGTTTCTTCCATTTTTCCGTCTTTGAAGCGGATCACGCAGGTATACCTGCATTTGGGGCAGAACAGCGGAAAATCTTCCAGTACCGTATGCTCCCGGATCATGGTGCGTGTTTTGCTGCCGCACTTCGGGCAGCGTATCCAATCCGTTTTATCCATTGTTCGTACCTTCCTTCTGAATCTCCTCCCGCTTGCGCTTTCGGATCTGCTCGTTCAACGCTGCTGCCATAGGAAAGCAGACTGATTACTCCCAATATGCCGAGACGCTTCAAATTCTTTTCCATTACATTCCGTTACTCCTTTCCTTCGTGCAGCTCCGCTCCATACCGGCAAATCAGCGACAGGACATGGTTGTTTCCTCCTATTGTTTACAAGTGGGATTGCTCGTAGCGTTCTTTTCCCCACCAATTTGGCATTAAATCTTTCAGCGTCACGATTTCTCTTGTTTCATAGTTCACCATAATCTCCATGTTTTCGTTTTCTTCATTCAGCTGGTATAAAAATTCACGGCAAGCGCCGCAGGGCATTCCACTGCCACCTCCGGACGGCACTTCATCCCGAAAGGCAATCAGCCGTTTGATCCTTGTTTGACCGCTGTTTACATACATATTGAGTGCAGCGACTCGTTCCGCACACAGATTCATTACACCGCTGCACGCTTCAATACAGAAGCCTGTGTAGATGGTTCCGTCTGCGCTTTCCAATGCACATACCACATGATGTGCGTAGACAAACGGTGTCACATCCTCCGGGTGATATTCTTTTTTTGCTTGTGTGTAGAGTTTTTCCCATATATCCATAATCATTGCCTCCGTACTACTGGTTTCTAATGGCCCACAGGCGGTCTGAACCTTTTCATCTTTGATGGAAAGCGCTGCCAATTTATCATCACACCGATTTCCTATAGAGAATATAACACAGAACGCCCGATTGTTCCATGATGGGTGCGGTAAGTTGTAAAAATCAGGGGGGGTAAGTTGCAAAAAGCCGCTGTGCCGCAGAGCGCTTCTCCGACACAGCGACCTTTTCGTTTTTGGCTGCGGCTTACCGCATCCGTCCATCGCCGCCCATCAAGGCGGTCATTTCCTCAATATAGTCCAGCGGGAACGGCGGAGCGCACAGGGGCTTCATGGCAATGCTCATGAGCTTCATGGGGTTGTCGTCTGCCGCCACCCGGTTGGAGCTGAGCTTTCCGCAGCGTTTACAGCGGTGGATGATGGCCCACTCGCCGCCCTTGCGTACCCAGACGGCCACCGGCTCCATGATGCCGCCGCAGTCGGAGGCACGGTCGCCGGGTTCTTCGTCCACATGAAGGCTGGACAGGCAGTTGGGGCAATGGTTGCGGTGGTCGCTCCCGGCATTTTGCGGGGTGCAGACCCGTCCGCAGACTTTGCAGGTAAAGGTATCGTTGCAGGCGTGGGTCTTATAGTAACCTTTTTCAAAGGTCTTGCGTTTATTTTCACGATTCATGGTATCGTCCTCCTGAAGAATTGTGTCTGTTCGTCTTCGGGAGGCGTGGCTTGTGGTATTTGCCAGACCTCCCGGTCAGCCCACAAGTCCCAGTGCAAATGTTGTGTGTTTCAAAAAGCTCTCCTTTGATTTTAGCATTTGTGACATTTTTCTACTTCAATAAAAATTTTAAAAATTCCTTTATTTTTCACCTCCCTCAATGTTAAAGGTACGGAAGAACAGCTTTACATGGGCATCCAGCTTTGCAAGGCTTTCGGCTTCTCGTTCCGGCTGGCGGTCGCAGACGCTAAGCAGGGTGATGACCGGAGAAACGTACATCCATGCCAATGTATCCGGGTCCTCATTCCGAATTTCGCCACCTGCGATCAGGGAGCGGAAAATTCCTGCATGGTAAGAGATCATACGGTCCACATAGCGTTCCGAGAACAATGCTGCAAGCTCCGGGGAGCGGAACTGCTCCAGCGTCATCATCCGGCGGAACTGGCTGATGGTTTTATCGTGCAGCGAATAAAGGAAAATCTGCCGGACTTTTTCAACCAGCAGCTCCTCCGAGATGTGGGAGAAAACCGGGATATCCATTTGGGAATCCTGTACATGGACTGAGATCTCAGCGGTGTCTTTTTGGTAGTGCGCCGAAGTCGTCTCCAAAATCGCATCAAAAATCGCCTGTTTACTGGGGAAATGGTTGTAAAGCGACGGAGCCTTGATGCCCACCGCTTTTGCAATTTCGCCCACACTGACCGCATCATACCCTTTGGTCGAAAACAGTTCCAGAGACTTTTCCAGAATGCGCTGTTTGGTGTCTTCCATTTTTCTCCGCCCTTTGCTAACTAATGTTTGTTAGCTTTACTATAATCAAAAAAGTTCCCGTTGTCAAGAGCTTTTCAACAGAAACATAATCGTTGCTGCTTAGCGGCGATCATCAGCGCTTTTTTGAACTGCCAACGGATTTCAATGGGTACGCCGCAGTTCGCACTGCATCTGTTTTTTACAGCCGCAGCGTATAACAAAAACGCAGCCGCCCTGCAAAAACAGGACAGCTGCGCTTTTGTTATTTATCCGGCAGTGCTTGTCAGGAGGTTATGCTTTCTCCTGTGCAGTAGCGGCTGCTTTCTTGTTGATCTTGCTCTGATTATACATCGAGAACACGATGACCAGAATGGCCACAGCGGCAAAGACCATGGCGATGGGAGAGGTGGTGATGGCAAAGAAGTTGCCGCGCTGGATGTTCATGTAGCGGACGAAGTTCTTTTCGCACATGGGTCCCAGAATGAGAGCCAGCAGAATGGGCGAAAGCGGGAACTCGTACTTATTCATCAGCCAGCCAATGATGCCGAAGGCTACGCAGACGCCCACATCAAAGGCATTTTTGTTGATGGAGAAGGCACCCAGCAGAGAGATGACCAGAATGATGGGGTACAGCATCTTTTTCTCCACCGAAACGATCTTGGCAAAGAAGCGGACGCCCAGACAGCCTACAGCCAGCATACAGAGGTTTGCCAGCATCAGAGCCGCAAACACGCGGTAAACGGTGGGCAGCTCAGTGACATACATCATGGGACCCGGAGTGATGCCCTTCATGATAAAGGCACCCAGCAGGATCGCGGTGACGGAGTCGCCGGGAACACCCAGAGACAGCAGCGGGATCATAGCACCGCCGGAGCAGCCGTTGTTGGCAGACTCGGTAGCAGCAACGCCGTTGGGGATACCGGTGCCGTACAGCTCCGGGTGCTTGCTGGCAGACTTGCTGGCACCGTAGGAGACGAACACCGCAATATCACCGCCTGCACCGGGGATAGCACCGATGAAGGTGCCGATAAGGCCGCCGGAAAGGATGTTGGGCCAGATCTGACGGATGGTTTTGAGATCCGGCAGCACATTGGTGATCTTTTCCTTCGACTTCTGCTCCTGCTCCTCGCCGCGGATGATGCGCTCCACGCCGGCGATGACCTCGGAGACGGCGAACAGACCGATCAGTGTGGGGATGAACTGGAAGCCGTCCAGCAGGCCGGTCTGCTTGGTGGTGATAAAGCGCGGGATGCCATTGGTGGGATCCAGACCTACGGTACACAGCAGCATACCAAAGAAGGCGCTGATCAGACCCTTTGCCACCGATTTGCCGGAGATGGCAACGATGACGGACAGACCAAAGACAGCCAGCATGAACATTTCGCCGGGGCCAAAGTTCATGGCCATATCAGCCACCAGCGGAGAGAGGAAGGTCATGACCAGAGCACCGATGACGCCGCCGCAGAAGGAAGCGAACATTGCAACGGACAGAGCCTTGCCGGCCTGTCCCTTCTGGCACATGGGGTAACCGTCCAGCAGGGTGGCGGCAGCAGCCGGGGTGCCGGGGGCATGGATCAGGATGGCAGAGATAGAGCCGCCGTACATACCGCCGCAGTAGATGCCCAGCAGCAGGCCGATGGACGGGATCAGATCCATACCAAAAGAGAACGGAATGAGCAGCGCCACACCCATGGTGGCGGTCATGCCCGGGATCGCGCCCAGCAGAACGCCGCCCAAAGCTCCGATAAAGGTCATAAGGATGACCTCAGGGTTGGACCAGACAGCAGCGTAGCTGGAAAGAAGCAGATTAAAATCCATAGCTGTGCTCCCTCCTTAGATCATGTCCACCAGGGTGCGCAGGAAATTCAGCGGCCCCAGCGGGATATTGACGGTAAGCACCTTGTAGAACACCAGCCACATCAAAAGCGGCACCAGTACGCTTACAAGGATCATCTGCAGCCAGTTGCGCTTACCAATAAGGATCATGATGATCATGGACAGCACCATGGCACACAGGATGTAGCCGCAGCTCTTGAACAGGGCCGCAAACAGCACACAGAGGATGATGACCAGATAAGCTGCAGCCAGACCCTTGTCCTTCAGCGGATTGAGGGTGCTCACCTCAACAGCCTCGGGGTCGGTAGGCTTCATGGCACCCATCAGTTTGATGATGGACTGGAGCAGCAGAATGGCTGCAAAGATCAACATGCCAACGATCATGACCCGGGGGAAGGTGGACGCCTGCACATAGGTGTTTGCAACCTCAGGGAATTTATCGGTCTGGAACCATGCCCAGATACCGATGGCAAGGAAAATGATGGAGCCGATCAGGTTGGAAAAGGCCATCGTTTTCATTTTGTCCTTGTTCAAAAAGAGTTCCTCCTCTCTTTCACTTCATCAGAAAGGGGCAGGCACGAATGCCTGCCCCAGCAAATACTTGATCAGCAGTATCAGAGACCCACAGCATCCATAGCAGCTGCCACATCAACAGCAGCCTGCTTCAGGTAATCTGCATAGCCCTGAGCATCCAGATAAGAGATGGCCTGACCGTTGTTGTTCATGAAGGTAACAAAGTCGGCATCCTCGATAGCGGCGGCGCAAGCCTCCTCCAGACGGGTCATGATGGCTTCGTCCACACCCAGAGGTGCAGCCATGCCGCGCTGGGTGTAGTAGGTAATATCGTAGCCCTGCTCCTTGCAGGTGGGCACATCGGGGAACACAGGGTTGCGCTTCTCATCCATAACGCCAAGGCAGATCAGATCGCCGGACTCGATAAAGCTGCGTGCCTCGGCCAGAGAGACGGTAACGCCCTGAATGAAGCCGCCGGCTGCGTTCTGCACAGCGGTAGCAGCACCTTCCTGATAGGTGATCATCTGGATGTCGATGCCGGTGGCGCTCATCAGGTAGCCGCCTGCAATGTGCCAGACGGAAGCGTTGGAAGAGCCGCCCATCTGCACCTCACCGGGGTGAGCCTTGCAGTAATCGATAAAGCCGGCCAGATCGGTGATATTGTTGGAAGCAGCCCACTTTGCGCCCACGGTAATGGCGGCAGCGTCGGTGTTGACGCGGCACAGCGGAGCGTAGTTTTCCCAAGTCAGATCGCTGGTGCCCAGCTTCTTGTAAGTAGCCAGCTCAAAGGTGATCATGCCGATGGTGTAGCCGTCATTGTTGGCGTCTGCAATAGCCTGATGACCCAGAATGCCGCCGCCGCCAGTCTGGTTGTCAACGGTCAGGGTGACGCCCAGATTCTTGCCCAGCGCCTCGCAGAATGCGCGCAGGCAGGCATCAGTGCCGCCGCCTGCGGACCAGGGGCAGATCACAGAGATACCCTTGGTGGGGTAGCTGCTGGACTTGCCTGCTGCTGCAGAAGAAGCGGTAGATGCTGCGGTGCTGGACGAGCCGCCACAAGCGGTCAGGACACCGGCTGCGCTCACAGCAGCAGAAGCTGCCAGAAAATCGCGACGAGAAAGCTTTTTCATTTCTTGTTACCTCCGATTCACATTGCGTTGATCTCCCCTGCACCAATGCCACGTTTTATCACTGGCACCAGTCTGTCTTTGCAGAGGAGTCCGCCCTTGTCTCCTATGATATCGCATATTTATCCATCCCGCAATTAGAGTCAAGCACAAAGTTTGTTGCAAATGTTTGTACAATCTGTCCCTATCATTTCTTTTTGGGAGCTTTTGTCCACGCCGCCGTTCAGGCTGTTCCCCTGCCGAAAAAAGCCGATTTTTATGCATCTGCAGCACAGGCACAGCAGTCCCCGTACCTTTCCGCAGCCTGCTTTTCAGTCCTTTTATTTCCCCTTTTTACGGTACCGCGGCTTTTTGCAGCAGTTTGCATTTTTTCACGCAAACGCCCCAAAGCTGCATATCCAAAATACGCAGTTTTGGAGGCGGAGCTTTAAAAAAATTCGCGCTGCTCCGGCAGCAATATCGTCAGAAACAGTACCGCAGCTATATTTTCCTCCCAAGAGAGCGGAATAGTACTGTCATAAAGCTGCGCAGCCATTTTGCATCGTCTTGACAAGCCTGTTTCTTCTGATTACAATACTATAAATACACAAGCAGCATCCGCAAACTGCATCTCACAAGTATGCCGTTCTGACAGGCACTATTTTTAAAAAATACGATAAAAAGTCCGCAGACGGTCTTTTTGCAGCCTGCTGCCACAAACCTCCGGGAAAGGATCTTTGCATGGAACCAAAAACAAAACAGTATCTGCTTGTTACCGTTGTAGGGGTAACGCTTTTTGTAGCGCTGCTGCGGCTCTCTGCCGTTCTGGCCTTTGCCGCAAAGCTCATAGATCTGGTGCTGCCCATTCTGGCGGGCGGTATTCTGGCGCTTTTCATCAATGTGCCCATGACCGGGCTGGAAAAGCGGCTGAAAAGCCTGTTCCGCAAGGCGAAAAAACAGCCCTCGGCTAAAGCCATCCATCTTCTCAGCTTTTTCATCACCCTGCTGGGTGTTGCTCTGGTGCTGGTGCTGGCTTTGACCCTGCTGATCCCGGAGCTGGTACAGTCCTTCCACAGCCTTTATGTGCAGATCGAAGCCAACATCCCCCGCTGGACCGCCTATCTCAGCGCACAGAATACCGACATGGGCTGGCTGATGAGCTGGCTGGAAGGCATCAATTGGGAACAGCTGCTGCACAAGATCACCGCAGGCATCGACACTGTGCTGGTCAATGCAGTAGGGGCAGTATCCGCCACGGTGAATATCGTGGTGACTGCCTCGTTTGCGCTGATCATCTCCATCTATATGTCCCTTGGGACGGAGAGCCTTGGCCATCACGCCCGCACACTGGTGTGTGCCTACCTGAAGCCCGACCACGCCGCCGGAGTCCTGAAATTCTGCCGGCTGTTCCGTCAATCCTTCGCAAGCTTTCTGACAGGACAATGCAGCGAAGCGGTGATCCTTGGCGTTCTGATGGCCCTTGCGTTTTCCATTTTCAGGATCCCCTACGGCAGTCTGGTGGGGGTGCTGACCGCCATCTGCGCCATCATCCCCTATGTGGGTGCACTGATCTCCTGCGTAGTCAGCGTGTTCCTTGTGCTGCTGGTTGACCCTGTGCTGGCCGTGCGCTGCCTTATCGTGTATCTTGCCGTACAGTTTATTGAAAACCAGTTCATCTATCCTCGTGTGGTGGGAAAGTCCGTGGGACTTTCCCCGCTTTACACCCTTGTTGCCGCCATGATCGGCGGAGAACTCTTTGGCATCATCGGCATCATCTTCTTTATCCCCCTGACGGCGGTGGTCATCGAGCTTGTAAAAGAGGACGCCTGCCGGCGTCTGCGCACAAAAGAGACCCCGTAATAAAACAACGCCCCGGAGAGCTTTTGCATCGCTCTCCAGGGCGCTGTTTTTCTTTAAGGCGATCTTTTTGATTGCAACAGTATTTTAGGGCTTATTTTTCCTTCTGCTCCTTATCCACCACCTGGATCTTGCCCTTCTTCCACAGCACATAGGAGGTCAGGATGCCGATGGGCAGCATCACGATGATAAAGATGCCCACAAGCCCGCCCAGTACGGAGCCGTAGCCTGCAAGGCGTGCGGCGAGGGAGAGCACCGTCATGATGATCAGCACCGGCAGCACGCCCTTGATGCCGCCCTTGACCACCTTGCTGCCGCTGGACGAGCTGGCGAACAGACCCAGCGCCATGGAGCCGAACAAAGCCGGCAGCAGGTAGCCGGAAGCAGTTTTGACGGCGGGCAGCTCGAACACCGGGCTGATGAAGGAGACACACACCGCTGCCAGCGTCAGGATGGCAACGGTCATCAGGATCATCACCACGCCAAACTGCCGTCCGGTGGCGCTTTCCAGCATTTCCGCAGAGGATGCGTAGCCCAGCACCTGCGCAATGGAGCTGGAGATCATGGTCTCGTAGGACAGAGAGCCAATGACCGACAGGCGCCACCAAGCCCACACGCTGCCCAGCACCGCAATGAGCACGAACAGGCCCACCACGATGGAAAGGCTGGGCACAACGGAAAAAATAAGACTGGATTTGATCACGTCGCTCAGCTCCTTGCGTGTGATGCCCAGCTCCAGACAGTGGTCGTAGGCCTTTTTGAGATAGACCAGCGAGAATGCGGAAATATACAAAAGACCGCCGATGACCAGCGCCAGCAGCAGCGGGCTCTGGATGATATCTTTCATGGTTGCCATAAGTTGTCCTCCTCATAAATACAGAACAAACGAAAAAAGGCGGGTTTTTCTGCCCACCGTCCTTGCGATACGGACAGAATACCGGAAAAAGCGTTTTCTGTCAAATGAGTATGACTAAAGCAAGGACAGCCTTTAGGATACATTTCCGGCAGGAGAATCCGTAAAGAGCCTTTACCATGTTAAAATAATAAAGCACTGACCGCCGGTCACTTTGTTTCCATCGAAAGTTGCACAAATTTTGAAGAAATTTTCTGTCGTTCTGCCAAAAACAGCGGGCGCTCTGCCCATGCAAAAAATACGGGCTCTGCTACAATACTACATCCATCCGCATCTTGAATAAGCGCACTCTTTTTGAAAATTGCAATAAAAACGCCGAGGACTCCTCCCAGACGGGAAGCATCCTCGGCGGTATTCGTTTAGCGAGTGTACAGCGGTCTGCAAGCATCCTTATGCAAAGCTTTCTGTCCGCATCAAAGGTATTTCTGGATGGTCGGCACAAGGATGTTCATATTGATCGGCTTTGCAACATGGTCGTTCATCCCGGCATCCAGCGCCGCTTGTTTATCTTCGGAGAAGGCATTTGCAGTCATAGCGATGATGGGGATATCTGCCTTTTGGGGGTTCTCCATCCGCCGTATCTTTTTTGCCGCATCGTAGCCGTTCATCACCGGCATCTGGATATCCATAAGGATCAGCCGGTAAGTTCCGTTCGCAGCCTTTTCCAGCATATCCACGCATTCCACGCCATCTTTTGCGCGGTCTACCGTGCAGCCTTCTTCCCGCAGCAGTTCGGTGGCGATCTCTGCATTGAGGTCGTTGTCCTCGGTCAGCAGGATCTTTACACCGCACAGGCTCTTTTCGTCCGAAGGAGTGGTCTCTCGTTTCGCCTGTATTTTTTCCTGCGATGCAATGCGGCTGGGAATGGTGACAGTAAATGTGGAGCCCACACCGATCTTGCTCTCCACTTCCACGGTGCCGCCCATCAGCCCGACCAGCTTTTTCACGATACCCATTCCGATGCCGCTGCCCTCCACTTTGCTGACAGTGGAAGTGCGCTCCCGTTCAAAGGGTTCAAAGATATGCTTCTGGAACTCCTGCGACATCCCGATGCCGTTATCGGCAACCGTGACCACCATATCGCACCAGCCCTCTTTTTTGCCGGGCTTCTGCGTGACATCACATTGGATCGTGCCGCCGGCTCCCGTGTATTTGACAGCGTTGCTGACGAGGTTTGTACAGACCTCGGTCAGGTGCGGAATATCCGCATAGACATACGGATACAGCAGCTGTGTCGTCACCATAAGCGTCTGTCCCTTGCTGTCTGCCAGATTCCGGAATATGGCAATGCAATTACGGAAATCCTTCTCGACATCCGAAACAGAATACTCCATCTCCGTCTTATCGTTCTCGATTCGGGCAAGATCCAGAACATTGTTCAGCAGCATCAGCAGGTTCTGTCCGCACACCTGAATGTTCTCCATGTATTTTTCCAGCTTTGCAGGGTCATCCAGATGCCGGGAGGCAAGGTCTGCGTAACCGATAATGGCGTTCATGGGAGTGCGGATATCATGAGACATATTGAACAGGAAGGTGGATTTCGCGCGGTTCGCGCTCTCCGCGTTTTCCACGGCGACCTGCAATTTTGCATTCAGCTCCTGCGTATCGTTTGCGGCTTTCCTTGCAGCAGCTTCGGCTTTACGCGCCTTCTGGAGCAGCATCAAAATCGTGAGCAGAACAACTGCAACAGCAATGCTGCTGATCAACATAACCTTAAAGAAGTTATCCTTTATAAAATCGCTCAGGGTAACCTTCCGCGAGGAGCTCTTATGCATCGCCAGAGAGCTGGTAAGCATATTGGCTGGCATTGCCTTGATCGTTTTGTTCAGGATGGACAGCAGGCTGCGGTTTCCGCTATTGACCGCGAAACAAGATTTGGCAGGATTTGGCAGCAGAACGCTGTAAAACCCATGATTCTTGCTGTATTTCTCCTCGCTGCTGACCCCTGTGATAAAACAGTCTGCCTGTCCGTCCTTGACCAGTTTTATCGCATCCTCCTGTGTATCGCAGTCCACGATCTCCCACTGCGGATAATAAAACGCAAGGTACCTTGTTAGGGAAATCTTGTTTTGGGGAACGGCAACGCGGTTCACTTTGTTTTCGTTAAAGAGCTGTTGGTTCGTGACCACCATCATATTGGAGGTCCACGTTGTGTTGGTGCAGGCAACGCGATATTCTTCTGCCAGATTGGGACTCTGGTCGAAATGGAAGATCATGTCGATCTCGCCTGATTTCAGCGCATTGAGTTCCGCCTCTTTGTCGTCATAACCGACCAACTGGAATTCCAGCTCCTGATTTCCCAGACAATCTCCGGCAAACTGAATATAGTCTATGATTGTTCCGGTAATCTCCCCGGTGGCAGGGTCATAGGTGCTGACGCCGCGATCACTCGTCAGAAAGCCCATCCGAATCGCACCGTGTTCTTTGAGCCACGCCTTTTCCTCACCCGTAAGGATGGGCATATAATCCAGCGAGAAATACCTTTTATACAGATCCGCCGTATAAAAAGGAGCCGCTTCGTCCAACGCGCGCATCGCATTGTCCAGTTCTTCCTTGAGATCCGGACGGTCTTTGTTGATCGCATAGTAGATGCCGGATTCTCCCACACGGGTTATGGTCGAGATGCCACGCTCTGCCCAGAAGGATTCTTCCAGCGAAACAAAGCAGTCGATCTCGTGGTTTGCCAGCTTTTGCTTCACATCATCGTTGTTGGAGATGTTGACGTGTTCCGTTTTCAGGCCGTATTTTTCTTCCCACTCGGTCAGCATCACTTCCGGCTCCGTTCCCATCAGAACGCCGATCTTTTTGCCGTTCAGCGTCTTAAAGTCGGAGGCGGAGATGTCTGCGCGCGAGAGATCGGCGTAGAGGTAATATTTTTCCACTCCCATCGGCTCGTCTGAAAACAGTATCTCCTCGGTGCGGTCCTCCGTATAGGAAATACCGCCCATAATGTCGATCTCGCCGTTTTTGAGCTTTTCGAAGCAGTTTGACCAGTCGCAAGTCACATACTCGAACTGCCAGCCTGTGTAGCCGGATAAGGTCTCCAGCAATTCGTAGCCGTAGCCTTTTCTTGCTCCCTTCTCGTTGACATAGTTGAAGGTGTCCTCAAACGAGCCGACACGAACAACCTTTGCAGGGGCGGTTTCCGCGGCAGCTTTCACAGGGAGCACGGCTGACAGCAACAGCAGCAGGCACAGCATCACACAGGCGCTTTTCCGCATCAAGGTCTGCATGTTTTCGCTCATTCCAGAGTTTTTCATTTTATCCAATCTTTCTCCGCCCCAGACGGTCTTATTTCAGTTTCATTTCCATTGCACAGGATTCAGAAAGGTCGTTGCAGCATCAATTGCACCATGTTGTCAGCAGCTTTTTTGAATATATATGCCATTATATAGCACAATTGTAACATTACAACAGAAGCGTTTCAAGACTTTTTCTCGTAAAGAGCACTTGTTTTTGCGGAACGCGCTCATTCCTTACCAACAAAAGCCATTTATAGCAAAAATACAGCGAGCACAATAAAAAGCGAGCAGCCTTTTCAGGTCGCCCGCTTATGGGAGCTATGGTATTTTACCGCAAGGCAAGAAATGAGTGAAGCATTATAGCAATTCAACTTTTTAAAGCAACAGCAACAACGTTGAATTGCATATCGCAAATATGCTGTTTGAATGTTGCGCTAATTTCTTGACTTGCGATAATCCAGAATTTTACCAAGCGCAACGCTCCGCAAAATGCATCTTGACAAAGTTTCCAGAATATCGTATTATCTCTCCAGAAAAGTCGCCAACGGGCGGCTTTTCATAAGGCAGAAAGTTAGTTATCGCTAACATTTAAGATCTCCGTTTTGAAACTGTGACGGAGACGCTCGCTCTGCACTGCCGTGCAGCAACACAAAAATCAACAGGAGAAGATGATGAAAAAACTCTTAAAAGCATTCTGGATCGTACTGGGCTTTCTTTGCATGGTTCTGGGCACCGTAGGGATCGTGCTTCCCATTCTGCCCACCGTCCCCTTCTACATGGCAACCCTGCTCTGCTTTGCGAAAAGCTCCCAAAAACTGCACGATTGGTTCGTAGGTACGAACTTATATAAAAAACATCTGGACAGCTTCGTTCAGAAAAAAGCCATGACCGCCGGAACAAAATGCAAGATCATCGCAATGGTCACCGCTGTTATGGCCATCGGCTTTCTTTGCATGAAAAATGCGCCCATCGGCAGGGTCTGCATTGCCGTGGTGTGGGTCTGTCATTTGCTGTACTTCACCCTGCGGGTCAAGACCATAAAGCCTGCGGAACAGAAACCGGAGAACGCAGAGTAATTGCCTTCCACTGGGGCATTCATGTTCCGCTTCGCTCTACAAACGCGAACTTGTCGGGGCGAGGCCCCTCCATCTTGCTGCCGCAAGACCGTTCGGTCGCTTAAAAGCCCCACTGGGGCTTTCATTGCTGCGCTACGCTCGCAAACGCGAAGTTATCACTCTGGCAATTCCATTTCATCATTCATTTTTACAAATCCATACTTTTCATACAATGGTCGTCCCATCTCAGTTGCTTCTAATGAAATAGCTGTAATACCCTTGCTTTTAGTATCTCTAATCAGCATATCTAATGTTTTATAAGCAATTCCCAGTCTTCGATATTCAGGATCGGTATACATATTCATGATATAAGCCTTGTTTCCATTTGGATTGTGGTAAGTCGGCATTACTTGAAAAAAACTAACACCACCAGCCCCTACAAAACGATTTCCGTCAAAAACCAAATATGCAATATGAGAGCCGTCACAAAGCGCTTTTTGATAATAATTATAGGATTGTCTTTCAACTTCGCTCATATCCGTATCAGCAGAAAGTTTATTAGCCGCTCTTAACACCTCTATTCTCGTTTTTGTCAATATATCGATATCTTCAAGCGTTGCTCTCTTGTATTTTAAATTCATATCGTGTTCTCTCCCGCAATTCCTAGTTTTCCCACGCAGTATATCACGCTTTTCGTTCTTATTTTATCTGCGGTGTATCCTTTCGCTGCCGGGTGGATTTCAGATATTCCAGCAGTGTCCGGCTCACCACCGAGCTTGCCGTCTTGGAAAACGCCAGCCCCAGCGTCCGGCAGCAGGCAGGCTCCAGCGGGCGGGACACCACACCGGGGCAGCCGAATGCCTGCATCACCAGCTCCTGCGAGATGGTCACGCCCAGCCCGCTGCGCACGAAGGCCATGATGAGGGTATCGTCCCGGAAGCTGTATGCAATATTCGGCTTCACCGGGCACTTGAGCATCAGGTGCTGGATATCGTTGTCGCAGCCGGGGGTTTCGATGATGAGCGGAGCCTGAAACAGCTGCGGCAGGGTCACACTGGGCTGTGCAGCCAGCGGATGCCCCTCCGGGAACACAGCACACAGCGGGTCGTCCCAGAGCGGGTAGAATTTCAGGTCGTCTGCCACAATGGACGAGAGAAAACCGCAGTCCACCTGTCCACGGATGATCCATTTCCGGATCTCATCATAGTTGCCGTCCAGAATTTCAATCTTCACCTTCGGGTAATGCTCCTTGAAATAGTGCACGACTTCCGGCATCCAGAGCGTTGTGATGCTGGAAAAGCTGCCCACCCGCAGTTTGCCCTCCACCTTGTGGTTGATGTTAAACGCCGCCTGCCGCAGCCGGGTCTTCTGGTTTGCCAGTTCCCGGATGTAGGGCAAAAGACGTGTTCCGTTATCGGTCAGGGTCACGCCCCGGTTGATGCGGGCGAACAGCTGCACCCCCAGTTCTTCTTCCAGCCCCGCCATCATCTGGCTGATGCCGGATTGGGTATAGTTCAGTGCCTCCGCTGCTTTGGAAAAACTGCCCGTTTCGCATACCTTCAAAAATATCTCGTATCGGTCTTTCTGTTCCCGCATCGCAAACACTCCATAAGTAAAATTTATAGGTCGTAGTAATTTTATTATGTTTACTGATATGATACTTCATGTTATCCTATATTACAATAGTTCGTCGCAAGATAAACAAGATGCCTGCTCCAAGCAGCATCTTTGCGACACGCAATCCAGCCGTTGTTGCCAACGAATCAAAATGCTGGATTGCAGTTAGGATAGGAGTTTGAGAATCATGGAAAAGAAATCAAGCAGCTTCTCCGGACAAATCGGATTTGTCCTTGCTGCCGCCGGAAGTGCGGTGGGTGTCGGCAACCTGTGGCGTTTCCCGTACCTTGCCGCAAAGGATGGCGGCGGTTTGTTTTTGCTGGTGTATCTGGTGCTGGTGCTGACCTTCGGTTTCGCCCTGCTCACCTCGGATATTGCCATCGGACGACGCACCAAGCAGAGTGCCATCCGCGCCTACGAGACCATGCGCCCCAAGTGGAAATTTCTCGGCATCCTCACCTTTCTGGTGCCGGTTCTGATCATGACCTACTACGCCGTCATCGGCGGGTGGATCACGAAATATGCGGTGGTCTACCTCACCGGGCAGTCTGCTGCCGCTGCCGAGGACGGCTATTTCACCAGCTTTATCACCTCGCCGGTGTCGCCCGTGGTGTTCGCTCTGCTGTTCATGGGCGTAACAGCTTTCATCGTGTACAACGGCGTGGAGGGCGGCATTGAGCGGGTGTCACGCTACATGATGCCCATTTTGCTGGTGCTGGTGGTCGTGATCGCGGGCTACGCCCTCACCCTGCGCCACGAGGACGCCTCCGGGCAGATGCGCACCGGTCTGGAAGGTCTGCGCTACTACCTGACCCCGCATATGGAAGGGCTGACCGTCAGCCGCTTTTTGCAGATTTTGCTGGACGCCATGAGCCAGCTGTTCTTCTCTCTCAGCGTGTCCATGGGTATTATGATCACCTACGGTTCCTACGTCAAACCGGACGTAGACCTGAACAAGGCGGTGAATCAGATCGAGATTTTTGATACCGGCGTGGCTCTGCTGGCCGGTGCTATGATCATCCCCGCCGTGTATGTGTTCTCCGGCACCGAGGGCATGAGCGCAGGCCCCAGCCTGATGTTCGTCTCGCTGCCCAAGGTATTCAACGCCATGGGCAAGGCGGGTGTGTTCGTGGGCATCCTGTTCTTTGTCACTGCCATTTTTGCCACCCTGACCTCCTGCATCTCGGTGCTGGAATCCATCACCGCCAACTGCATGGAGATCTTCCACTCGGGCCGCAAAAAGACGGTGCTTGTGCTGGCGGTCATTTATCTGGCCGCTTCCGCCATCATTGCGCTGGGTTACAGCATTTTCTATTTTGAGGTACAGCTGCCCAACGGCTCTGCGGCTCAGCTGCTGGATATCATGGACTACGTCAGCAACAGTGTCATGATGCCTTTCATTGCCCTGCTGTCCACCATCCTGATCGGCTGGGTCATGACGCCGGATTACGTCATTGACGAGATGCAGCGCAACGGCGAGACCTTCCGCCGCAAGAAGCTCTACCGGGTGATGATCCGCTATGTTGCCCCGGTGATGATGCTGGTGCTGTTTTTGCAGTCCACCGGAATCCTTGCTTAAAAGGCTGCTCTTCCATGTATCAGGACGTAAACTTCTGTATTCCCACGGAAATTGACGCCATTGAGGGTGCATATAAGTATCGGAAAGACTAAGTATACCAGTTTTAGCGGATGGTTCTGCGGAGCCATCCGTTTTTTCTTGCTCGAATCGCGTTTTTTCTGTTTTCTCTTGACGATGCCCCGCTAATGGAGTAGGATGGTGCTGCAAAAATGAATTGCAAAAGCTGCTGTTCTGAAATACCAAAAAAGGCCGTCCGGCACCGCATCAGGACTGCCTTTGCAACTATAAGGATGTGTCTCTATGAAACTCAAACAATTTCTCCAGCAGGAAACGGTCCTCACCGCAGCCGCTGTTCTGGCCGTTGTCTCCGCCTTCTTTGTTCCGCCGGATGTGCAGTATATCGGCTACATCGACCTGCGCACACTGGCGATCCTGTTTTCCCTGATGACGGTCATGGCCGGGCTGCGGCGGCAAGGCTTTTTTGATGGGCTGGGACGCACATTGCTGTCCCGCACTCACAGCACTTTTCAGCTGACGATGGTACTGGTCGGGCTGTGCTTTTTCGGAAGCATGTTCATCACCAACGATGTTTCCCTGCTGACCTTCGTTCCCTTTACGTTCGTGGTCCTGAGCCGTCTGGGAGCGGATGTCCGCCGCTCTCTTCTGATCCCGGTGGTCTGTATGCAGACCATTGCGGCAAACCTTGGCAGCATGCTGACCCCCATCGGCAACCCGCAGAACCTCTATCTTTACGGAAAAAGCGGCATGAGCATCGGGGGATTTGTGCTTCTTATGCTGCCCTACACCCTGGTCTCTCTGCTCCTGCTGCTGGCTTGGGCAGCAATGGTCTGCCGGAAAACCTCTGCCGCCCTCTCCGTGGACGAGCTTGTTTCTTCCTCTGCATCTCAGGGAGATCAGAAAATCATCTTGCTGTATCTGGTGTTGTTTGCCGTTTGCCTACTGTCCGTGATCCGGGTGCTGCCCTATGGCATTGCCTTTGCCGCTGTGCTTGTCTGCGCCCTTTTTGCAGACCCACGCACCTTGCGGACGGTGGACTATTCCCTGCTTCTGACCTTTGTAGCTTTTTTCATCTTCATTGGCAATCTTGGCCGCATTCCCGCTTTCTCCGGCTGGCTGCAGGAGTTTTTGACCGGTCGGGAAGTTCTGGTAGCGGTTCTTGCTTCGCAGGTCACCAGCAATGTTCCCGCTGCCCTGCTGCTGTCCGGGTTCACGGCAGAGACACAAGCCCTCATCATCGGCACCAATCTGGGAGGTCTTGGCACTTTGATCGCATCCATGGCCAGTCTTATTTCCTACCGGCAGATTGCACGGGAGCTGCCACAGGGGAAGAAACAGTATTTTGGGCTGTTCACCCTGTCCAATCTGATTTTCCTTGCGATTCTGCTGGGCGTGTGGTTTTTGCTCCGCTGAGCGTGGCAGCAGGCAGCGCTATGAACGTCTTTTT
>ERZ1034952.1136-NODE-1136-length-22425-cov-32.994144_pt1 | contig 22425 bp, 18 predicted proteins | sample MGYA00520625_ERZ1034952 | MGnify/ENA primary metagenome ERZ1034952 (study PRJEB33766, sample SAMN09781773) | gut metagenome | biome: gut microbiome | host: Homo sapiens | place: Madagascar | study: EMG produced TPA metagenomics assembly of the PRJNA485056 data... | reverse complement strand
TGGAGACCTTTTTTTGTTTAGGAGGGTATGGCATCCTGCCATACCCACGCCGCCTTGTTTAGGAAGTTCCCCTTAGGGGGTGCACTTTTAGGGGGTGCACTTGTCTCCGCTCGGCTTTGCCGCTTGCCAGAGCAAGAAGTGCACCAACCGAGCAGGAAGTGACACCAACCTAGCAATACTGACACTAGCCGAGCAATAGTTGCACCAACCGTAGCTTTGTTGGTGTATCAGGGACTGCTGCACCCCCTGATTCTGGTAGATAACTTCAAATCCTGACAGATGAAATTGTTATCTGTCAGCCATTAACCTTCTGTAACGTAGTACATTACGCGCAGACTGACAGATATGGTAGATAAAAACACATGTTTTTATGTTACAGCAATAGTTTTTGTCTATTGATAATTGGCAATAAAATTGATATAAAAACGATGTAAACACAAATGGATTATCAATTTATTTTGTACATTTGCATACCACTCGAATAGTCACTTAAAACTTAATAATTATGCTGAACAAGAAAATCGAAGAGGCTCTTAATGCCCAAATCAACGCCGAGCTTTGGTCGGCTTATCTCTATCTTTCAATGGCTGCTTATGCTCACGCTAACGGTAATCCGGGAATGGGCAATTGGTTTGAGGTACAGTTTCAGGAGGAGCAGGATCATGCCAAGATCATGTTCAATTACATCATACAGCGTGGCGGACGTGTTGAGTTGAAGCCTATCGACGCTGTGCCTACAACTTGGGAGTCGCCGCTCGCCGTGTTCGAGGCTACACTTGCCCACGAGCAGAAGGTGACATCACTCATCAACAATCTCTTCGCTCTCACCACAAGCGAGAACGACTACGCTACGCAGAGTATGCTCAAGTGGTTCATCGACGAGCAGGTGGAGGAAGAGGAGAACGCACAGAATATCATCGACAACCTCAAGATGATTCAGGGCAACGGCTATGGTCTGTATATGCTCGACAAGGAGTTGAGCGCACGCAAATACACTCAGGCTTCACCGCTTGCAACAAAGGCTTAATCTTCTTGGGAGGGTATGGTATCCTTGTCATACCCACGCAGCCTACATGTTTATTGTCTTGCTTGCGTGGCTGCGTGGGTATAGCAGGGATGCTATACCCTCCTATAATTATCCATCCGCTTATATTTTGTAGTTAGATCCTGGTAGATGAATTTATAAACTGACAGATATAATAGATAAAAACACGTGTTTTTGTATTTATTGTTTCTCATTATAATACGTAACTTTGTTTCCTAAAAAAATCGTAAAGTTAAACCAAATTATCAAGTCTTTATAGACTAAGCAATGTCTTGTTTACCATGATAACAATCTACGATAGTAGAAATTATCAAGTCCGTATAGACATTTAAAGTCTTCAGTCAGTAAGTCCAAATCTACGATAGTAGAAATTATCAAGTCCGTATAGACAAAGTTTGGGCAAATAGTTTTTGCCGGTTATCTACGATAGTAGAAATTATCAAGTCCGTATAGACCCGGAGTAGTGCCGACAACCGCTCTGCCCATCTACGATAGTAGAAATTATCAAGTCCGTATAGACGCTTAAGGTCAAACAGCAAATTGCTGACCTATCTACGATAGTAGAAATTATCAAGTCCGTATAGACTTACAGGCTGCAAAGTTTCTGCATTTACCGTATCTACGATAGTAGAAATTATCAAGTCCTTATAGACTACAAATCGCTATTATCGGGAAGAGTTACGGATCTACGATAGTAGAAATTATCAAGTCCTTATAGACATTGGCATCCCGTGTGACAACCGTCATCATCTACGATAGTAGAAATTATCAAGTCCTTATAGACTTCAAATCAGCAGTATTCTCCATATCGAATCTACGATAGTAGAAATTATCAAGTCCTTATAGACGTTTAGCATCTCCCTCAAAAGGAAGTACATCTACGATAGTAGAAATTATCAAGTCCTTATAGACTATCGGTGTACATAGCTTAATCCGTTTCTATCTACGATAGTAGAAATTATCAAGTCCTTATAGGCATCTAATAAAGTAGGTTTTAAATTTTTAAATCTACGATAGTAGAAATTATCAAGTCCTTATAGACCAGAAGTTGCAGCGCAAACAGATACTAATCTACGATAGTAGAAATTATCAAGTCCTTATAGACTCTTGTCGGTGCTGAATATGCCGTTGATATCTACGATAGTAGAAATTATCAAGTCCTTATAGACCTTAACACCGAGCAAAAAATTATCACTCAATCTACGATAGTAGAAATTATCAAGTCCTTATAGACGTGCAAAGTTCTGCAAATACATACGAGATCTACGATAGTAGAAATTATCAAGTCCTTATAGACAATTAATCTATCATTGAAATACGGCAAATCTACGATAGTAGAAATTATCAAGTCCTTATAGACAATTAACATCGGCTTTTGTATTATAGAAATCTACGATAGTAGAAATTATCAAGTCCTTATAGACCTTTAGGCGTGAACTCATAACCGAGCGCATATCTACGATAGTAGAAATTATCAAGTCCTTATAGACGTAGCGTTTTTGTCGCTATTTCACGAAATCTACGATAGTAGAAATTATCAAGTCCTTATAGACAGCAAAGACGGAAAAGGAAGACTCGCAGCAATCTACGATAGTAGAAATTATCAAGTCCTTATAGACAATCAATTTGCTTAAAAAGTGATGCCACGCATCTACGATAGTAGAAATTATCAAGTCCTTATAGACTATGTACTCGCAGCGGTTAAGGATTACATCTACGATAGTAGAAATTATCAAGTCCTTATAGACGTCTATAGGCGTGTATTTACCTGTTGCATTATCTACGATAGTAGAAATTATCAAGTCCTTATAGACATGCTCGGTAATATATACAAACGCTGCCTCATCTACGATAGTAGAAATTATCAAGTCCTTATAGACATTCGTTGTACATGGAGGAGGTACAATAAAATCTACGATAGTAGAAATTATCAAGTCCTTATAGACTCTTATTGTTTGCAAATTTACATAAAACTCTTTATATAAAGGCTTTTTGATGAATATTTTTTAAGATATTTATCCCCCATACAGAATGGAATATTGTGTAAAGGTTTAGGAAGTTGTTAGTAATCAGTTTATTATGTATGTATGATGAAAAATATAAAGACTTATGTTTGTTATTTAAAAGTATACTACATCTTGGTCTCTATGAATAGCATTACCATATTTAGTTAGTTTTTCTGCTTCAATGTCAAAAAGTATTACGCTATCATCAGCAGTGAAATGTTTTGCATAAGCTTCAATCTTAGACATAAGATTATTAATAATTCTCTTTGTATTCCTTACTTCATACACAGAGAATTGAAGCCGAATGGCACCATTACTTTTAAGCATTTTTGAAAAGTTCGTGCGCATTCTGTCGTCAGAAATATCATAACTTATAATTATCATTTAAACTCGAAAATAGGATATTCTTGTGTTGATTTACAACCCATGAAACATCTATAATATTGTTGTGTATATTTAAAAACGTCACTCTTTCTCTCGATTAAAGCATCGTAGAAAACACGATAATAATCTGAGCATTTTTCATATTTCAACCGATATTCTTGCTTAATCAGAGTGAAATCTTTCTCTGAAAACTGCTTCCTATTAAATGCCAAGAGAGTTGTATGGTCAATAATACATCTAAATGGTTCTATCAAGTCACAAACTAATGATTTTCTTTTAAACCATAGGCGATGATAAACCCCAACATACAGGTCAAAGCCAAACATACGAAGGAAAGATTCCATGTAGTTAAATAAAATAGTATAGCCAATATCAAGCGTTACGTTCAGTATGTCGCTCTTCATTCTTGGATGTCTGCCGTTCCAATTGTGTTGTTGAAAATATGCAGCAAAGAAAGATTTAGCTACAGTTCCCTCTATTCCCATTAGATGATCGTATTCTGTTATGTCGGGGATTGTATTGAGTGCAGCATCACATTGGCTTATTGCTTCTTTAGTAGCCTCATCTTTTTTTCTTGTTTTTTGTAGATTAATCTTTTGATTAAGTATTTTGTTATAAACAAGAGCTTTTCCTATAGTTATATCATTGGGTGCAAAATCAAATTGACGTTTGCGAAGCAAGTAATTGGCTTCAGCAGAATTAGCCCAAAAGAAAACGGGACGTAAGTTTGGTTTCATAACAACGATTGCAACTCCATACTTTTTGCATTTGTCTATCAGTGGAGTTGTAACGGTTATGTGTCCGATAATGAAAAGAGCTAATAACTTTTGGAAAGGGAACTTTGTTAAGGTCTTTTTTTTATCACCTTCAATTTCCTCCAACATAAGTTCTCCACTATTCACTCTAAGACTACGGTCATGCTGTATGCAGTTAACCACAAATATAGATCTCATTTCGATGTCTTTATGTGTAAACATTGTCTGTATTGGTTTTATCGCAAAGATTGCAATAAATGCAATGAGTGCATTTGTTTGGATTTATTTGTATTGTAGTGGAAGCGGGATTATAACGTTTGAACTGCTCAATGAATCCTATAAGTTCTTGTTTTCCAAGTTCTCCAGGCAAATCAACTGGAATCATTTTGTTAGTTGATATCTCATAGAAAGCAAGTTGTTCAACTTCATATCCCATTTCTTTCAAACAGAAGTATTGTCCCCATAACTGGTAAATCTGACCACGAAAGATTCGCTTAAGATTATTTTTGCGTTCTATCAACAGATGTTTGTCTTGTTTGTAGACATCTATTTTGCCAGATATTCCCAATTCGTCACAATAAACGGGGAGCGACATTATATCGCTCCTCCGTGTGGAACTTTTCTTTTCATCAACACCCTGATGAGCAATGGTGCCTTTAATCTGTGGAGTGGCTTTATATAAGTCTTCGTCCGACTCCATATACACGCTATGTAAGTATATGGAGTACGGACAGAAGATAAAGTCATTCAGCGTTGAAAGCGGAATGTTGTCATTCATTTTTTATACGGCTTTTGTTGCGCAAAGTTGAGCCAAGCCTTGTTGGAAATGTCGTACTTAAAGTCGGCTAAATCCTTTGTTTCTTTTATCTGACCAATAAGCATCAATCCCTTTCTGGCGATATTGTAAGCGCCATTAGCATCCGCATTCTCAGGTAGTCTGTCACCACAAGAACGACTATCATAGAACACTCCGTTTTCATCTGCTACTGGTGAGACCAAATAGTCGGTTTCTGTTCCTGTGATGCTGTTACGCATTTGCAAAGTCAGCTTTAATATATGAAGCAATCCGGTAAAGAAAGCTTTTTCGGTTTGTGAGCAGATTTCTTCCTTGAGATTTCCACATATATTAATATTGTAATGCTCAAACAATGATTTCAACTCTCCTGTCAAGTCTACTTCCTGATTGTCCCATTGAGAGTTCTTTTCCGCATTTCTAAAGGTACAGATACGATTGCCTTGTGTGCAAAGCGTCCACGTAGTTCGTGTGCCTTCGGCTTTAGTGCCAAACTTGTCATAGTCGAGATTAAACTCAAACCAATCCTTGTCTGCATTATAGCGAATAGCATCGAACTTTGAGAAGAAAGCTTTTGCTTTCTCTGTATTCTGATAACGAGTGTCCAATAAGTTTACAAATCCAGTAACGGGGTCTATCTTTGATGTGTTCCATGCAGGAATGTAGAACAAAAATCCGCTTTGCTTTCCTAACTTTTGGAAACTATCAAACTTACTCGTTAATTGGTAAGCATTCAACAGGCCACCCGACTGTGCTGCATCAGCCTTCTTGTCAACAAGATAGTTAAGCTTGTCTATCAGCATTTTCTCAAACTTCTGATAAACTTGCTTTTCCACCTTTTGACGACCACGCATGAATCCCTTATTCAAGTCTTCCAATACAACAACAGCATGGTATTTCACCATTAGTTGCGTAATCTTATGGATGACTTGCGACAAGTAACCTTCTTTAAGTTCCTTAATGTTCTCTATGGTTTGCCAACTTTGACGAGCCGTTAGACGTTCCTCTTCGCGTGTATCCAATAAATCGTGGTAGTTGGTACGGTATGTGCTACCATTATATTCATTCACGATTTCGTTGAGAGTGAATTGCTCCTTGATGTTGCCTTGCATATCAATAACAACAAGATAAAGCAAATGACGCTCGCCACGGTCAATGCCTATTATATGCGTATCATCTGCTTGTTGCAGATATTCCCTTACTTGTTGGTTGATGTTCTCTGAACCAACGCTCTTGAAGTTCATAGTGATTGGCACATGAAACAAGAACTTGTCTACCGTGTAACGACGATCCTTTACGAGGTCGTATTCAAACACACTCTCCTTCTTCTTGTTATCCTTGTTCTTGTTTTGAATAGGATGGTTAGCAGGGTGAGTAGGATGAGTATAGTCGATACTCTTCTTGCGATAGAACATTTCTGCCTGTCCATTAAGTTTGTAGACAACATCAGCAAGATTGCGCTCATCAAACAATGCTTTCCAATATAAGGTATGCATATTTGGAGTACCCTTGCTATAGTCAGAAAAGTCCTTGTTGTAAATCTGGAACAGATACATCTTTCCCTCATCTACAAGTTTGTCGATAAATGATACAGATATGTTCGTAAACGACAATTTATAACCTTGTTGTTCTACTTCACGATAGAATCCACTAAGGTCTTCATACGTTGATGTATCTGAGAAGTTAAAACCAAACTTACTCCAATCCTCATGCTTATCTATTGACTGCTTGAAATAATCTATCAAATCATGGCAATCATTGATATTGAAGTTTTTTCCTTTTTTATGCGTGCCATTATTATAGTTCTCAACAATCTTTTTGCTTGGCTTGAAATCATTGATTCTTGATTTTGCAAAGAATACTTTAGGCAGCATTTTATTGGCACCCGGCAAAAGTTTGTACACCATCTTCTCATAGCATTCTCCATCAGAAGGCATAGTCTTGCCTAACAGTTTTTTGGAGTCCTTGTCCATTATAGCAAGATAGTACATTCCATTACGGCGCAAGATAATGGTTGCATAGTCTTTCTCCTTGTTTGCATCCCAGCCACCAAGCAATTGTGGATTCTCAAAGTTAAGCTTTATCTTCTTCTCGGAATACGGTTTACGAGTCATGTAATTACGTATCATATTATACAGTGGTGTAACTGTATCAAGCTCTGTCCACAAAGAGGCCAACTCACCATAGAAACGTTCGTCCTTATCGCTTTCGTCACCCATTCCCAACAATGGTTTGACAAAATGCTGCAAAGACTTGATGGCATCCAATAAAGCTTTAACTTTGGCAACATTCGTTTTGTCTTGTGCCAAATTCTTATTTTCAGGATACGGGGTATCTAATAAGTCAGAAATGTCAGTGTAAGCATTCTGAATAAGAGCGAACAGATTCTCACGCTGCATAGTTGGAGTATTTACTGCACCAAGTGTTGCAAAATATCCATCTACAGCGTGTAGATTGTTGTCGTCCATTTCATTCAGGCAGTCGTTGATATACTGTATGCTAAAACTATCAGCCTTTTTAAATATGTCTGAAATTCTCTTCTCGTAGTCTTCTTCTGATTCTTTACGCTTTCTGGCAGGTGCAACATTCTTGATGTTCTGCATAATAGCATTTTGAATAACGCTCCAATTTCCGAACATCTTCTGTGAGATATCAGTTAATTGTAGGTCGTTGCGTACGAATATACCATTAAGATTATAATCAGACAATGAGCATAGCAATGACTTTAGCACCTTGTCGCCAAGTACATTTTCGGATAGTCTTTCATAACAGTCCTTGATAGCATCCAAGACTTCCTGGTCGCTATTGAACTCCTCTGGCAACCATGATATAGCATTTCTGTCACTAAGTATCTGCTTAAATAGAGCCTTGAGTTTAGGTAGTTTTTCATCCTTATGCTGCTGATTATACAAATTGATGTATTCATTAATGCCTTTTATCTTGACATCATGATCCTCATCGGTCTTTCCACCAATGATGGCATTATAGACATCAATCTGCTTTTGGGTAAGCAACATGTTATAATAATCAAGTTGGAACATTTCTTGAATACTCTCCACATTTAAGTATTCAGCAAAGTTTGAATACAACTCTTCTATGTTAGCTTGAATCTCTGGCTTTGCTATCGCTTTTTTGAAAGCTTCCATATTGTCAATGAACTTTGGAAGGTTTTCGTTTACAAGTCGATAAGCAATACCTGTTGATTTCTCTTCCGATGTGTACATATTTTTACGGTTATCAAAGAAACCAACAAAATATGTAGTAAAGCCCCAGAATTCTTTCACAAGTTCCTTTGCTTCGTCTTGCGACATAGAATCAAGTTGGCTTGGTTCTGCAGTATTAATAAACTGAATCAAATCAGAATCAATTATCTTATTCTTGTCGTCTTTATCCTTGTAAGACTCAATGAGATTTTTGCCAAACAAATTGGCATAAGCTTTGTCGTCAGTTAGTTTCTTCGCTATTACAGAGCGAAGGTTTTCCTGAATATCCTTGAATGTTTTGCTAACGTTTTCATCATTTGATTTTGACATGTAGCTTTCATAATATTCTTCCAATGAGTCTTTTTTGCCTTTATTTTCAATTGTCAAGCAACCATCATTTAATACTCTATCGATAAATACCTTATGGTATTCATCAATCAATTTCTTTACTTTCACATAGCTTTGTGCTCTGTGTTCATCTTCTTCCAATAAACCGCTCTCAATGATATTTTTCAAAGTTGAACCAACAGGTTTCGATTCAAAGCGCAATGTCTTTGAAAGAGAATAAAGTTTTTTAAAATCATCAAATTTCATAGCTTAATATGTTTTATTTATACTGTTTATTTGTTGCTTTTGGTAGATTTACTTATTCTTGCTCCTATTCTCTTCTCCCTTCCGATAGTTTCAGGGTAACTATAAATCCCCCAACCTTCTTCTTGGCTATTCTTATTTATCCGCTCGTCATACCACCAATTGTAATGCTCACGAGATATCATACGTATATCCCATGCGGCGTGTACTTGTGCTGCAATTGAGACACCATATAGTTCTTTTAGGTCAATCATTTCTTCGAGAGTGAGTTGCTCACGATGTTCACCTCCCATTTCTTCGATAAATGTCTGTTTGGGGAAGAGAAAGAAATTGGCGAATTTGTTGCACATCTTTTCAACGTTGCAGTCGTCGGAGAAATGCAGCAGGATATGGGCAAGTTCATGGCAAGCCGTAAATCGAAGTCGTTCGATAGTCGTTTTTTGTGGACGCATATCGACAACTATCAGTGGATGGGTTTCGTCGGCAAACGTGCTAAGTCCCCAAATTTCATCAGGCAGTTCAGCTGAAAGAATCTTAACACCCTTTCTCTCCATGAGTCTTAACACAGCAGGCAAAGGACCACTACCACACTTCCAAGCCTCACGCAAATGGTCGGCAGCAAGGATAATATCGTCAAGAGTAGAAACTTTTATGTCGGCCAGTGGGTTAGAGAAAACAGACTTCAATCCAATCTTCTTCTCCATGAGCAGATAGCGTTCAGCCCAATAACTCAACATTGCTTCAAGCTGCTGCAAATCCTCCTCTGACAGCATATTATCTCCTGTAGAACGAAGCATTGGCATATCTATTTTTGTTGATTTGCCATAGAAAAAAGATTCGTTTACACCAAGTGTTTCAGCAAGTGCCTTTACCATGTCTGGTTTAGGTTGCATTACACCTCGTTCATAATTATAAATGCTTTGACGAGTGACACGAACATTGGCAGCCTTAGTCAATTGGTCAAGACTATAGCCACACATTTTTCGTGCTTCTCGCAGCCGTATTGGAATAAAAGATATTTTCATTAGTTTTTTTTGTTTACAAAGATACATAAAATATCGTATTGTGTAAATAAAACAAGCGTGATTAACATATATTTAATCATGTGATTCGTTTTGTGTTGTCTTCGGTTTGCACTATCTTTGCAGAAATAAAAATAGTATTATGGAGAAACAAACAAGATATAGCGAACTACTCTCTCAGATTGAAGTATTCGCCAATGCGGATGATAATGCAATAAGTGTGCTGGCGAATTGTGCAGCTGTGATGAAGATGTTGTTCCCGAAGGAATACTTCTGGGTCGGCTTCTATATAGTGGAAGGCGATGAACTGATACTCGGTCCGTTCCAGGGCACGCCGGCATGTACACGCATCAAGTTCGGACGCGGTGTCTGTGGCACGGCATGGAAGGAGCAGCGCACACTTGTTGTTGAGGATGTCGAGAAGTTCCCTGGACATATAGCCTGCTCGTCGCTCTCCCGATCGGAGATTGTCGTTCCGTTGAAGCACAATGGAGTGGTGGTTGGCGAAATAGACATCGACAGTACCCAGCTCTCCACCTTCGACAATGAGGACAGAATATATCTTGAGCATGCGGCAGAGATGATTGCGCCTTATATGGCGAAGCTCGCCATACCTTTATGAATCTATAGTGTGCGTGGGTATGGCAAGAATGCCATACCCTCCTATAATGCTGCATAAGTATGGCGAGAAAGTTCTGTTTTATATAGATCTTAGGGTTTAATAGTGCAAAAATGTAAGTTTGTAGTTAAAAAGTTGCGTGATTGTTTGGTGGTTTCAAAACTAATACGTACCTTTGCAACCGCTTACAGAGCAATACGGGTAAGTCTTGCACGGCCAGCTCCCTTCGAACCCTCCAGGACGGGAACGTAGCAAAGGTAGTTGGTTGTAGCGGCGCGATGTAAGTAGCTTGCCCACCCGCCTCTTTAGCTCAGTTGGCCAGAGCACGTGATTTGTAATCTCGGGGTCGTTGGTTCGAATCCGACAAGAGGCTCAAAATGATGACGAGACAAGACTTTAAGTTTTGTCTCGTTTTTTTGTATTTGCATATCTGAGGTGTTACACGGTTGCGTCTCGGATGCAATGTGATGGTAAAACATGATGCGGTGGAGCTTGTCACTTCTGCTGCGTTTAAAAAAGAAATAATTATGGAAAAGATTGACATTACGACACTCAACGATAATGTGTTCACTACTATTGGTAAGGAGTGGATGCTCGTTGCTGCAGGCAACGAAAAGAAGTTCAATATGATGACAGCCTCTTGGGGCTGTCTTGGCTGGTTGTGGAACCGCCCAGTGGCTATTGTGTACATCCGTCCGGAGCGTTACACCCACGAGCTCATTGAGGCTAACGACACGATGAACCTTGTTTTCCTCGGCAACTCGGAGGAGGCACGCAAGGCGTATGCGTTCTGCGGTGCTAAGTCGGGCAGAGACTTCGATAAGGCGAAGGAGGCTCACCTCACACCGGTTGCAACCGAGAACGGCTGTGTAACATTCGACGAAGCACGCCTCACACTAACCTGTCGCAAGCTGTACAAAACGCAGATTCGTCCGGAGGAGATGCTCGACAAGTCGATAGAGCAGTGGTACGGCGAGAAGGGCGGCTTGCACGACGTGTATGTGGTGGAGATTCTTGACGCTTACAAAAAGTAATGCGCTAATAAGTAAAACCATTCTATATACATAATATTATATCGTACAGGTCAATTAACATTCAAACCGAACTTTGATGACAAAGAAAATAGATAAGTATAAGGTTCAGGCGGCTTTGGTGCGCTCGTTCTTTGACGCCTTCTCGCATGGCGTGATAGAGAGTCAGGTGGAAGACCGGAAGGAGAAGACGACACCGCAGTCGGTTAAGAAGCTGATGTTGGAGCATTATGAGCACATCGCGCCCGCTTTCTTCGACACCATGTTCTTCCCGTTGGCAGCCATGAACTACAAGTACGAGGACATAGCAGCACTGGCTCGCGAAGCGCAGCAGCGTGGCGACGACATGATGGCACTTGTGCGCACGGCGTGTGGCGACGAGGCGTACTACAACGCTATGGTTGAGGAGTACAAACGCAACTTCTCGATGCTGCTTGCAGGCAAATATCTCTCAAATGCCGACCATCTTGAGGGTTATGTGCGCAAGGCGAAGGAGGAGACGGAAGCATCGGTAGACTCCGACCGCGCCATCGAACTGACCGTGCGTGTCGTGATGTTCGCATACGTTCGCGGTCTGCGTCAGACGGGGGAGAGTGCACGTTTTGATAAATCGGTGCACTTGGGACAAGTGCACCCCCTTGGGGAGGATGCACGTTCTGATCGGTCGGCGCACTTGGGACAAGTGCACCCCCTACGTGGGGCTACGCTCTTCCGTTTGATGCTCGACGCGATGAACATCCTGCTGCTCGATGAGGCTGTGGATTTTGCTGACGCGGAGGCAGCCGACCTTGCTTCGCTCTTTTTGAAGGTTTGTCATACGCAGCATAACTTCACGGTTATGACCAACGAGATGGATCGTACATACTCTGAATTAATGAAGGAATAATAACATATACTATGACACAGATTCCGGTTTTGCTGCTCACAGGTTATCTGGGCAGCGGTAAGACAACATTATTAAATCGCATCCTTTCCAACGAGAAAGGCATTAAGTTTGCCGTTATCGTGAACGATATCGGCGAGGTGAACATCGATGCCGACCTTATTCAGCAGGGTGGAGTAGTGAACAAGCAGGACGACAGTTTGGTGGCTCTGCAGAACGGCTGCATCTGCTGCACGCTTAAGATGGACCTTATCGACCAGTTGCGCGACATCGTGAATATGAAGCGCTTCGACTATATCGTCATCGAAGCGAGTGGCATCTGCGAACCAGCACCAATCGCACAGACTATCAGTTCGATGGCGACACTCGGTCCGCAGTACATCACCAACGGCATTCCGCGTCTTGACAGCATCGTGACCGTAGTGGATGCGCTACGCATGAGAGACGAATTCAGCAACGGCGACGCTCTGAAACGCGACGGACTTGAAGACGAAGACCTCGAAAACCTCGTAATACAGCAGATAGAGTTCTGCAACACGATACTTCTCAACAAGGCTGCGGAGGTGAGTGTTGAGGATTTGCGCAAGCTCACCGAGATAATCCGCGCCATTCAGCCTAAGGCAGAAATCATTCCGTGCAACTACGGCGACGTAGACTTGGAGCGTCTGCTCAACACCGGTCGCTTCAACTTCAACGAGGTGGCTACATCGGCAGCATGGATCAACGAGCTTGAGAACCATCACGGCGATGAGGAGGATGATGATGACCACGATGAGGAGCACGAGCACCATTATCATCACGACCACGAAGATGAAGAGCATGAACATCATCATCACGACCACGACTGCCATGGCGGTTGCGGACACCATCACCACGACCATGAAGGTGGCGAAGTGGAAGAGTACGGTATCGGAACGTTTGTCTACTATCGCAGAAAGCCGTTCGACATGAACTTCTTCGACAACTTTGTGGCACGTCTGTTCCCGAAGAACGTCATTCGCTGCAAGGGATTGTGCTGGTTCAAGGAAGATCCCGACATGTGCTATCTCTTTGAGCAGGCAGGCAAGCAGATGGAGCTGAAAAACGCCGGACAGTGGTACGCCACAATGCCGAAAGACGAACTACAGCAGATGCTCGAACGCGAAGAAGGACTGCGCAGAGACTGGGACGAGAAGTATGGCGACCGTATGCAGAAGCTCGTGTTTATCGGTCAGAAACTCGACAAGAAGGCTATAAAAGAACAGCTCGACATGTGCCTTACGGATGTAGAGCTGTAAAAGAAAAACCGGTATGGCATGAGTGCTATACCGGTTTTTTATGTTTGTAGGCTGCGTGGGTATGGCAGGGATGCCATGCCCTCCTATTGTGTGGCTGCGTGGGTATGGCAGGGATGCCATACCCTCCTATATTAGAGATGCTTCATGATATCGAGCAGATGATCCCAAACCATCTGAACGGTCGGGATGTGCAGACGTTCGTCAGGAGTATGCACGTCGCGCAGCGTAGGACCGAACGAAACCATGTCGAGGTTCGGGTAGCGCTCCGAGAAGAGACCGCACTCCAAGCCGGCGTGGATACCCTTTACGATAGGTTCCTTGCCGAAGAGTTTCTTGTACGATTCAACAGCCACCTTCGTGAGCTTGCTGTTCGGGTTCATCTTCCAAGCCGGATAGCCGTCGCTCATCTTCACCTCAGCGCCAGCCAGTTCGAAGGCTGCCTTCACGGTGTTTGTCTCGTTCTCGAGGTTGCTCATCACGTTAGAACGCTGCGAAGCCACTACGTTGATCTCGTTCTCTGCGGTCTGAACGCTTGCCACGTTGTTGGATGTCTCAACCATGTATGCGAGTGCTTCGTCCTGACACATAGCGAACACGCCGTTGTCAACAGCCTGCATACAGAGGATGAAGCGGCGGCTTGCGTCCTTCGGCAGTACGCTTTCAGCGTCGGTGCTACCGAGGTTGAACTCCATAACCGGCTCGGTTACGTGGAACTCCTCTTCGATGTTAGCTGTGAACACGTTCCAGTCGGCACGTACTGTCTCCTTCTCGCTTGCCGGAACTGCGAACACGATGCTACCGTCGCGTGGGATAGCGTTGTGCAGTTTGCCCGAGTTGAACTGAGCGAGGCGAAGATCCATCTTCTCCTGCTCCTTGTAGAGGAAGCGAGCGAGAATCTTGATGGCATTAGCGCGTTTCTTGTTGATGTCGTCGCCAGAGTGTCCGCCCTTCAGTCCCTTTACAGAAGCTGTGAGGAAGAACATACCCTCGGGAGCAGCCTCACGCTCGAATGTGAAGCGAGCCGATGTTGTCTTGCCGCCAGCGCAAGATATAAAAATCTGTCCTTCGTCCTCAGAGTCGAGGTTGATGAGCATATCGCCCTTCATAAAGCCTGCCTTCATGCCAATGGCACCAGTGAGGCTTGTCTCCTCGTCGCGTGTGAATACGCACTCCAGCGGTCCGTGCTCAATGTCGTCGCTGTCGAGGATAGCCAGTTCGATAGCGCAACCGATGCCGTCGTCAGCACCGAGTGTTGTGCCCTTAGCGTTGAGCCATTCGCCGTCGACGTAAGTCTGGATGGGGTCGGTGAAGAAGTTGAAGTCTACGTCTACGAGTTTGTCGCAAACCATGTCCATATGACTCTGCAGGATGAGTGTAGGCGCGTTCTCGTGACCCTTTGTGGCCGGCTTGCGGATTACTACGTTGCCCGTCTCGTCGGTCTCGGTCTCGAAGCCGTGGCTCTTGCCGAACTCCTGAAGATACTCTATCATGCGCTCCTCGTGCTTTGAAGGGCGCGGAATCTCGTTGATTTTAGCAAACTGCTCGAACACGCGAGCAGGTTTTAATTCGCAATTGCTCATTTTCCTTAAATTTTTTATGATGATGTTATAATAATCTGAATTTTCGATAAATTATTTTGCCATACCACCGAATTGACGTACCTTTGTAGCGATATGTAATGGTGAGGCTATCTTTTGCAAAGATAGTGTAAAAGGAAGACACCACAAAATATCTTCACTTATTTTAAATATAGGTAGACATCTATTTTAGTCAAAACAGATACAAATATGATAAAACTAATGCTTATCAGCCTCGCTGTAGTGGCAGTAGCCTTCGCATTGTTGTCGATAAAGGTTCTGCTGAAGCGCAACGGCAAGTTCTCTTCGCAACACGTACACGACAACCCGGGCTTGCGCAAGCAGGGCATTCACTGCGTGATGGATCAGGATCGCGAGGCTCGCGAACGCAATGGTGCCTATTAAATCAGCTTGTAATATATAATGTATATACGACAGGCGTATAAAACGATAAAATTAAAAACAGAATAAAGATGAACAAGAAAAACATTTTCGGCGCACTTGCACTCGCAACTGTTGCCGCTTTCGCAATGACTTCTTGCGACAAGTCGAAGTGTCAGGTTGACGAGAAGAAGGTAGAGGGCAAGCAGGCTGTGCCTTCAGACGTTAAGATTGCGTATGTAGAGGTAGACAGCATCATGTCGCAGTACAAGTTCTGCAAGGACTACTCGCTCATTCTGCAGAAGAAGGGTCAGAACATCCAGAACACACTCGCACAGAAGCAGCGTACTCTCGAGCAGGCTTACATGAACTTCCAGCAGAAGATTCAGCAGAACGCCTACACACGCGAGCAGGCAGAGCAGATACAGATGTCGCTGCAGAAGCAGAATAGCGACCTTCAGGCTCTTAACCAGCGCTTGAGTGGCGAGTTCCAGGTGGAGACAGAGAACTACAACAACGCTCTGCGCGACTCTATCCAGCACTTCCTTGCTGTTTACAACAAGGATAAGAAGTTTGGCTTGATTCTGAGCAAGGCAGGCGACAACCTCCTCTATGCCGACAAGGCTTACGACATCACCAACGAGGTTATCGCCGGATTGAACAAGGCTTACAAGCCGGCTGCTCCTGCAAAGGAGGAGAAGGCTGCGGCAAAGAAGAAGTAATAGTAGAGACGAATACACAGTTTAATGGGAGGTGCTGTTCTTTCCGCTCAGCTTTGATGCTCGACGGAACAGGAACAGCACCTCCTTTTTGTGTTCGCACACTACTGCTATACTGATGACAAATTCATGGTGAGAGTCTCCGTTATACAACAAAATGACAAAATAACTACAAAAAATCGTGTCAAATATTTCTTTGTATTAAAATATTTATTACATTTGCAATCGTATAACATACGTTTAGTATAGTTAATACATCTTTAGTTAGTGACGAAAGTATGTAAACATAAATATATTAACTTTTAAAATTTGTAGTTATGAGAAAGACGTTACTAAACACAATGGGGCTTCTTCTTGCGTTGTTTGGCGCAACGAATGCTTCTGCCCAGAGCACAGTAGAACTGCCTTACTCTATCTCGTTCAATTCTACTAATGACGTTTGGACCAATATTGATGCCAGCGGAAATTCTGGTACACCATGGTTCTTCAACGCCGATTGGGGTAGTGATGGTTTTTGCCCTCCAGGTTCGTGGACGGCTATACCAAGCTATTGCATGAAGACGAGTGTAAGTGGAGCAAATGCCTATTATGTTTCTCCGGCTTTCGACCTTAAGAAAGACAAGACATATACCGTAAAGGTAAATACAGGTAGAATGTATTTTACGAAAGCCCAGCTCTCTTTGGAATACGGCAAATCGGCAACCGATGCGTCTGCTTTTACCACGGTTAGCGATATTCAGATGCCCGAAACAAACGTGCAGTACGATAACTCATACGATGTTAATGTGACTGAAGACGGTGCTTACTACTTTGCATTTCATGGAGTAGGCAAGTTCGCTTCTTCTTCTAACGAATATGTTTATGCTTTCAGTTTCGATATCGCAGAGAAGACAGGCGGTGAGACTCCTGACCCAGTTGACCCACCAGCTGTAGACCAGGACGGCACACTGCCTTACGATATGACGTTCGACTCGGCTGAGAAGTTCGCCACATGGACAACTCTGGACAACAGCGATACTCCGGGCGTGACATGGGCTTACACCGCATCCGACTTTGCTGGCAAACCAGCTGCTCACATGGGCGTAGACACTAAGTCTGGAACTTGCGACTGGCTCGTCTCGCCGAAGTTCGAGCTGAAGGAAGGCAAGTCGTACACCATCACCATGGATGCTGCTTCGGGCGAAGGTAACACGATGGACCTTATGCTCGACTACTTCGTAGGTGGCAAGGAGATAGGTAAGCAGCTATCTATCGACTACATCGGTTCTAAACTCCCAGCTAAAGTTGGTGAGAGTGGTGAGGTGAAGAACAAGTGGATACTCAATGTTACCAAGGACGACGTATATCAGATCGCGTTCCGTGCTCTCGGTCATACACCTAACACCACAACTGATGCTATCAGCATTTACTCTGTACAGATTGTGGAAAATGCAGAAGGTGAGCCCGATGCTCCTGCAGCATTGCCTTACGCTACTTCGTTCGCTGAAGAAAAAGGTGCAGAAGGTTGGACGGCGATGGACCGCAGTGGCAACGCAAGTTCTACATGGAGCTGGAATTCATGGGGCTATCAGGAGTACGGTTCCGACTGGAATCCGGTAGGCGACCAGCATCCTTGCGTAGGCTTCAGCAGCGACTGGGGTACTAATGCCAACGATTATTGGATTTCTCCACTATTTAAGCTTGAGCCAGGCAAGACATACGTAGCGAAGGCTCACACAGCAGTGAACCGCACCTGTCTTGAGGCTGCTACAACATCGTTGGCGATGAAGCTCGGTACGAACAAGAAGGTGCAGGGCTCGTTCGATAAGACCCTCGGCATTTTTGAACTTAACACCGTGTACGACCGCGATCCAAGCATGTTCGAGTTCACTGTAGAAAAGGCTGGCAACTACTATGTTGCTTTCCATATCAGCGATGCAACTGGTGAAAATGCTTACGGCTACATCTTCGACTTCAGTCTTGCTGAGAAGGGCAGTGGCGAACCGGAGGTGACAGTGGCTACAGAGGCTGCAACAGGCTTCGCAGCAGCTGAACTTACTGCAGAGAAGAGTGTAGAGCTGACATGGACTAACCCGACTAAGGATGTCGACGGCAAGGATCTGCCAGCCGGCGCATTGCTCACCGTGAAGGTTTACGAGGGCGAGGAAGTGGTTAAGGTATTCGAAAACCAGGCTCCGGGTAGCGCAGGCAAGTACACACAGGTTTACACCGACGAGACATTCGCAGGCGAACACAACTACAAGGTGGTTGTTGTCTACAAGGATAAGGAGTCGGAGGCTGCCACAACTTCTCTCACCGTGAAGGTCGTAGTAGACGCTATCAACGGCGTAATGGTTCCGGCTGACGCTAAGGTCTCTGTACACACTCTCAGCGGTGTAGCGGTTGGCAACAACCTCTCTACACTTGGCAAGGGTACATACATCGTAAGAGTGAAGACTGCCGATGGTGCTGTGAAGACAATGAAGATTGCTAAGTAGTCTGAATTGCCAACAATAATGAATGTAGTCCCTACACATTCATAAACCACATAATTAATCTAAAAAAATATAAAACTATGGAAGAAAAACTTCAGTTTGTGCCCTCTTTGAAGGACGCGTTTGCTATAGGCATGAAAAATCTTGTGCCAATAGTATTGTCAGTGTTGCTTTGGCTCGTCACCGTATGGATTCCTTACGTTAATGTGGGCACCACGATAGCTTTGGCTACGTTGCCGGTGAAGCTTAGCAAGGGCGAGATGATTAGTCCGATGTTCATCTTCGAGTCGAAATATCGTCATTGTATGGGTGAGTATTTCATCCTTCAGGCTGTCATCACCTCTGCCATATCGGTAGCCTTCCTGTTCATGATCATTCCAGCAATAGTACTCTCGCTCAGTTGGATGCTTGCTGTTTATCTTCTTGTAGGTAAGGGTATGAATTGGGCTTTGTGTCTTTCTGAGAGCAACCGTTTGATGATGGGCTATAAGCTGAAGGCGTTCTTCCTGAAGTTTGTTGTAGGCTTTGTGCTGTTCTTAGCCTATTATATTCTCTTCCAGATACTTAGTGACGCATCAGGCTTGTTAGTACTCATTTCGCTTGTTTATCTCCTTGTAAGCGTTTGCGTAATGCTTTCGGTCGATGCAGTTATCTATCGCGAGTTGGTGCTCAGTGAGGATAAGGTTGAGGAGGCTAAGCCAGAAGAAGCTCTTTAACGAGTGAATTGCAATGCAATAGGCATCGGTTCGCGTTCGGAATCTGATCGGTTCGCGTTCGGTGTCTGATTGGGTTGCGTTCGGAATCTGATCGGTTCGCGTTCGGAATCTGATTGGGTTGCGTTCGGAATCTGATCGGGTTGCGTTCGGTGTTCGATGGCAAAACATTCATAAATCCACTGCCGAGAGGCAGGTATTCTTTAGACGAATAAAGATTAAAGCATAAGAAAAGGCTGACTCTTGCTGCGGTTTTGCAGCTTAAGAGTCAGCCTTTTTTATTGTTGTGTCTCGTAGCTTAGCCTTCCGCTACGTTTACAAGTTAGAAGTCTACGACCGTGATGCCGGCTCCGCCGAACTGCACGTGCTCATCCTTGCATTGCGTCACGTTTGGCACCGACTGCAGATACTGGCGTATGAGCTGTCTGAGTATGCCGTTGCCCTTGCCGTGGAGGATGCGCACGCGCGACATACCCACGAGTATAGCGTCGTCGATGAAGTGCTGCACAGCGTTTAGTGCTTCGTCGCCACGCATTCCGCGCACGTCGAGATCCTGATGGAAGTTGAGTTTGTGCGAGTCGATGGTCTGACGCGTCTCGCGGCTGATGCCGAACGTTGGCGGTAGCGTCGACTCCGGTGTCTTCGTGGTGTGCTCCAGGCGCGCTGTCTTCACCTTTGTGCGCACGTCGCCGAACACTACGGTTGCCTCTTTGCCCTCTACCGACTCCACACGACCCACCGTCGTCAGTCCGCGCATACGCACCGTGTCGCCCACGGCGAAGGTCTGCTGCGTTGAGGAGGTGAGAGGTTGTGATGCTTGGGAGTTGAGGAGTTGAGGAGTTGAGGTGGCTGGGTTCGCTGCGTTCTCTTTCTTCTCCTTCTTGCGTTTCTCGCGTCGCTCCTTGCGCTCCATTATCTGGCGCATCTTCTTCTCGATGAGGTCGTCAGCCGACTTGGTGTCTATCTCGTTCACGTCCTCCTTGAACGCCTTCAGCTCCTCGCGCAGGCGCTTCGTCTCCTCCTTCTCCGCCTGACACTCGCGTATCTCGCGTATCGTGTTCTCGATGTTGCGGTTGCTCTCCTTCAGCAGTTCCTGCGCCTGTTCCTTGGCTTGACGCAGAATCTCTTTGCGCTTGCGGTCGAGCTCGCGGATTTCATCTTCGTATTTCGCGATAGTTTTCTCCAAGTCCTTCTCGCGCTGATGTACGTTCTGTCGCTTGTTCTCCCAGTAACGCTTGTCGCGTACAATGTCCTGCAAGTATTTGTCGCTCTGTATGTAGTCGGAGCCCACGATGTCGCTCGCCTCGCGTATCACTTCGTCCGGAATGCCCGTCTTGCGCGCAATCTCGATGGCGAACGACGAACCCGGCTGACCTATGGCGAGCTGGAAGAGCGGCCGCATCTCGTGGCGGTCGTAGAGCATGGCGCCGTTGGCAATGCCGTCGTGCGAGTCGGCGTAGTGCTTCAGGTTCTGGTAGTGGGTGGTTATCACGCCCCACGCGTGCTTCTTTACAAACTGGTTGAGCACCGCCTCAGCCATTGCGCCGCCAATCTGCGGCTCGGTGCCCGTGCCGAACTCGTCGATGAGTAGCAGTGTGTGCTCGCCCGACTGGCGCATCATGTTCTTCATGTTCAGCAGGTGCGACGAGTAGGTAGAGAGGTCGTTCTCAATGCTCTGCTCGTCACCGATGTCAATCATTATGTCGCTGAAGATGCCTACCTTCGAACGCTCGCTCACGGGGATAGACAGACCGCACTGCAGCATATACTGCAGCAGACCCACCGTCTTCAGACAGACCGATTTGCCACCGGCGTTCGGACCCGAGATGATCAGGATGTGGCGGTCGCGCGTCAGCATGATGTCGAGCGGCACGATGGGTTTCTCCTGCTTCTTCAGCGCGAGCCACAAGAGCGGATGCTTCGCCGTAATCCAGTCGACAACAGGTTTTGCGCTCACCTCCGGCTCGATGCCGCCCGTGAGCTGTGCGAACTCGGCACGTGCACGAATGAAGTCGACCTCGGCAAGCATACGATAGGCGTTCACGATGTCGTCCACGTGCGGACGCACCAGCTTCGTAAACTCCGTGAGTATCACTATTATCTCGCGTCGTTCGTCGGCTTCCAGCTCGCGTATGCGGTTGTTCGCCTCAACCACCTCCGTCGGCTCCACAAACACCGTCTTGCCCGTCGACGACTCGTCGTGTACGATGCCCTTAATGCGTCGCTTCATGGCAGGAGCGATAGGCACAACGAGACGACCGTCGCGCAGAGTCGGCGTAACGTCCTTGTCTACGAGACCCTCGCTCTGCGCGGCGTGCAATATGCTATATAATGTACGCGATACACTGCCCTCCGCCTTGCGCAGCTGCGTGCGAATCTCGGCGAGACGCGGCGACGCCGTGTCCTTTATCTTGCCGTATTTGTCGAGAATTTGGTCAATGCGGCGTATAAGGTCGGGGAAAGTGAGCACGCCCTCTGTAAGGTCGTGCAGAGTAGGGTAGTCGAAGTTGCCGTCGTCGTCGCTGCGGTTGAGGAAGCGCACGATGCCAGCCACCGTCTCGAGCGAGCGGCGCAGGTCAAATATCTCGTTCTCTTCAAGATGCGTGCCCTCGATGCGTATGCGCTTTATCGACTCGCGCATGTCGAAGAAGAACTGCAGAGGGAAATCGTCCGTCTCCTCCTGCATACGGCGGAACTCGCGCGTCTGTTTCAACGCCGTGTTGATGCGCTCCGCGTTGTCCGTGAAGCCCATAGCGTCTACCTTGTCCTTGCCCAACTGACTCAGACAGTAGCCCTTCAACAGCGAGCGTATCTCGCTGAACTGTATCTTGTTTTCAAAGTTGCTTGGATAAATCATAAGTGCAAAGTTACTGCAAACCGAAGACAATACAAAATATGCTTGCATATTTTTATTGTTGAGGTGCAGCGTAACTTATTTAAAGTTACTGCAAA
>ERZ1034952.1132-NODE-1132-length-22443-cov-10.213195_pt1 | contig 22443 bp, 18 predicted proteins | sample MGYA00520625_ERZ1034952 | MGnify/ENA primary metagenome ERZ1034952 (study PRJEB33766, sample SAMN09781773) | gut metagenome | biome: gut microbiome | host: Homo sapiens | place: Madagascar | study: EMG produced TPA metagenomics assembly of the PRJNA485056 data... | reverse complement strand
CCCAAATAAATAAGGAAAGATCATGAAAAGAATTAAACAAAGCATGGCGGTTGTGATTGAACGCCCCGGTCAGGTTAATTTTCGTCAAATTCATCTGACAGAACCACGTTCGGATGCCAAAATTGCCCGGACGGTCTTAAGTTCCATCAGTTCCGGAACGGATATGAAAACGTATCATGGCTTGCAACCCGCTCAGGCGCTTTTTTATCCCTGTGTCCCCGGATATGAAAATATGGGTGTTATCGAAGATCCCGGCATGGACTCTTCCTTTGCTTCCGGCGACCGGGTGATGATCAACGAATGTCGTCAATTCGGTGATGTTTGCGCCGCCTGGGGAGGAAGTGTTCAGTATGCCATCAAGGATTCTTTTACTGCAAGTTCGCCGTTTGACTATATGGTAAAAGTGCCGGACAATGTCTCCGATCTGGATGCAGTGCTGGCATATTTGCCCTGCGTGGCGCTGAAAGGGATTCACCGTGTTCCGCTGGCTCCCGGCAAATGTGTTGTCGTTGTCGGTGCAGGAATGGTCGGCATCAGTGCGTTGCAGATTTTGAAGATTCTTGAACCCATGGTGACAACAGTTTGTGTGGAGCGTAATCCCTTCCGCCGTTCGATCGCTTCGCATTATGCTGATCATGTGTTTTCGCCGGAAACGGCGGTGAAGTCTCTGATGGATCTGACCAATGGGAAACTTGCAGACATTGTGATCGAATGCTCCGGCAATCAGGAGGTGGTCGGCAAACTCCACTGCTATCTGAAAGAGGGTGGCTGGGATCGCGACGACGAACCGGGGCATATCCATTTGCAGGGCGATTATCCCGGACGGATCGTCATGGATGCCTACAATTTCTGGATGAACAAAAACTGCACGATCACCATGACCTGCGCTCTTGCTCCTGATTGCAAGGAACAGATACTCTCCTGGATGAGCAGCGGCGCGTTTGATACGACCCATCTTCCGGTGGAAGTGTGGCCGGTGTCGAAGGCTGCGGAGGCGTACCGGTACAAGTCGGAGCATGGTGATGATGTATTCAAAATTATTCTGGATTGGAGCAAATGAGACTGGGACTTGCAGCATGGGGATTGCGTGAAACGCAGTTGACCGAACAACTGAAAATGGTTTCCGCGCAGGGCGTTGAGCTTCTGGAACTGGGGATCGGTTCTTTCCATACCGATTTTCTGCAGCCGGGAGCTTCGCCGGAGCAAATCGCCCATGTCCGGAGGATGTTTGCCGAGGCGGATGTTCCGTTCTGCTGTGCCGCGACGGGAAATGATTTCGACGGCGCAGGCGCTGATGAGTCGCTGAAAGCGACACTTGAAGCGATCCGGATCACCGCTGAATTGCAGATCACGCATTTGCGTATTTTTGCCGGATTTCTGCCGCTTGAAAAGCTGAGTGCCGCTGATCGGGAAAAGGAGCTGGAATGTCTCAAAATCGCGGCGGAAGCGGCGGCGGCGAAAGGAATCGTTCCGGCAATGGAAACACACGGCGCGGTGGAAGGGTTCAAGGACGGCGTGCGGCACATTATGAGCAGCTCCACCAATCCGGAACTGGTCGCGGAAACGCTGGATATGATTCCGGAACTTCAGCTGAACTTCGATCCGGCAAATCTGTTGGCGGTCGGAGTGGATCCGCTGAGTTTCTTTCGGCGTTTTCAATCGCGGATCCGCTATGTTCATTTGAAGGATTTTGAAGAACTTCCGTCGGGTGCGCTTTGCGGCGGAGCCTGCGGTGCAGGGAAACTGCCGTGGCACGGGCTCATGGCGGAACTGCGTGATTTTGACGGACCGGTGCTGATCGAGTACGAACAGCCGGGCGATGTTTATGAGGGATTTCAAAAGAGTGTGGAGTTTCTGAAACAATGCAGCTGACGCAACTTCATTTACAGCTGACAAGCGCCTGTAATCTGCACTGTACGTTCTGCGGACAAGCCAGAGAGAAAGCTCTGATGTCCCGTCAGGATTGGTTTTCGGTGCTCGAGCAGGCCGCAGTGTCTCTGGAGCGCCCAACCGTTACCATCTGGGGCGGGGAAGCGTTGCTGAGTCCTGATTTTGCGGCTGTATCGGAGTATGCGGCGAAACGCGGTTTCTTTCTTGAGCTGATTACCAACGGAACATTGCTGGATCGTTTTGCGGAACTTCTGCGCGGCAAATTTCAGCGCATCTATGTTTCGGTCGATGGACCGGAAGCGGTGCACGACAGATTCCGCGGCAAGGGAACGTTCGCGAAGGTCCGCTGCAATCTGGAAATGATCGCCGATGGCAGACCGGAACTGGTGATGATGTCGGTATTGACGGAAGATACGCTCAAAACAATCGGTCAGGTCCCTTTCGGACTTCCGGTTGACCGGGCGATCTTTCACGAGCTAATCTATCTTGCGCCGGAGGAGCTGCCGGAATCCGCAGAGGAATGGCACAAAAATTACACGCCGGAATATCAGACGGTATTGCAGAGTGCGGTTGAACGCTTTAAAGAGCAGATTTTCCCGATCCCGGTGGAGTTCCAGCCGCATCCGGCGGAGGGGATCTGCCGGGAACCGTGGCGGCATTTGCATGTGCGCTGTGACGGCGAATGCGGATTCTGCACGGATTTTACTCACTATACGGTCGGGAACGTGCGGAAGCAGACGTTGGAGGAAATTTTTTCCGGTAAAGCGGCGGAGGCGTTCCGGTCAAAGGTTGAAAAAGGCGAATGTATTTTCTGCCGGCACTGTTCGTGGAAGAATACTCCGGAACAGATTATACACTTTCCTTATGAGCTCAAATGAAAGACGATATTGAAATGAAAAAAGCTAAATATTTGTGGCTTATATTGCTGGCCGGCGGTCTCGCCGGGTGCAATGCCTCGGCTGGACCGGTGATCCTTGTACCGGAGCCGCAGAAGATCGAATGGAAAAAAACTGCGGATTTCCGCTATCCTGCAACCGTTTCCGTCTGCGGGACCGGTGAAGATGCGATCGCGGCCGCTAAAGTTCTGCAAGGCGAATTGCAGGATTATTTCGGTCTTGCTGTCAAGGTTACGGAAAATCAGGATTCTGAGATCGTTCTCAGACAGGATGCCGGAGTCTGCGGCGGACGTGCGGAAAGCTACACGCTCTCGGTTTCGCCGGAAAAGGTCGTTATCACCGGGCGCGACCGTCAGGGGCTGATCTGGGGCAGTATGACACTTTTGCAGCTTTCGCAGAAAAAAGAGACAGACCGCAATATTTATGCCGTGTGCTGCGAAGTCGAGGATTGGCCGACGCTGGCGGAGCGCGGGTATTTCTTTGAGTTGAGTTCAAATAATGCCTGGGGCGGCAAACAGTCGTTTGAGTGGCTGAAACGCTGTATCCGTCGTCTGAATGCATATTACAAAGGCAATCTGGTCGGTCTTGGCGAAGCCGGAGCTGGTTGCTTCCCCCTGAAGCGTTATCCGTTTATTCAGTGGGATCGGGCATTGTCGGCGGAACAGATCCGGGAACTGATTGCGGAAGCACGGAAGTACGGCATGGAGCCGTACCCGGTCGTGGAAGTATTCGGTCACGCCGAAGGATTGTTTCTGAAACATACGCAGGAAGATACAAAGGACTTGGAAACGACTGTGGTCAATGGCAGAGAGATCTTTACTTTTGCGGAGCTGGATAAAAATGGTAAGTTCGGCAACGCGATCTGCATGAGCCACCCGCAGACACGTGAAGTGGTCAAAGATGTGTTTGATTCGGTTTATGAACTCTTTGACAAGCCGCATTATTTCCATATCGGTATGGACGAAGCCACGCCGCTTGGCACATGCCCGCGCTGCAAGGATAAGGAACTGGCACAGCAGTTTGCCGATTATCTCACCTGGTGCCGCGATTATCTGAAAGAGAAAGGCGTTGAGAATATCGTACTCTGGGCGGACGAACTGCTGGATCATCAGCAGTGGCCGCGCGGTACGGCGAACAGCAATTTGCAGGGAACGCGCGGTTTCGGTGAAATGAAGGGCGGCGAGGCTAACACTGTTACCCATCCGGCAGTGGATATGATTCCGAAGGATCTGTTACTGGTTTACTGGCATTATTCCGGGAACGAGATGCGGCCGGTACGCTTTTTGCAGGAAAAAGGTTTCAATGTGTGGGGAGCTTCGTGGAATAATGCAAAAGATGCGTATAAAATCTGCCGTTCGCTCGCGAAACAGGGAGCTTCCGGCGTAATCAATACGACGTGGACTTTCAGTTACTGGCGCGGCGCAGCATCACTGGCGAGTGCGGAGGCGGCGTGGTCGCCGGAGAAACCGATGCGCGATTTCAACCGGGTGGAACGGATGCATATGGATCTCTTGCCGCCGCGTCCTTCGGAGTTCGCCGGGACGGAGAGCCGTCCTCTGGCGCTGCCGAACGGTCTGAATCGTGGAAATATTTGCGGCAAAGCGAAGTTCCCGCAGGAATTGAAAGTCGGCAAGGTGAAGTATCGTCTGAATGATTCCATACTGGCGGCAGGCGGAGCGGAAGCACAGAAGCATTACGGTGTTCCGGCGGAAACGGTACTGCCGGTGAATGAGAAGTGCCGGGGGATCGCATTTTTGCACGGCGGGATCGGTTATTCGAGCAACGGCGAGAAGTTTCTCGGCACGATGACCGTCCGTTATGCAGACGGTCCAACCATTGAGGTACCGCTTTGGAACGGCCGCCAGCTGGATGGGGTTCAGATAAATAAAAATGTAACCGGACTCGTCAAAGATGCGAAGGGCTGGACAAGTGATGCCCGCCCGGTCGCAATGAAGCCGCTGTTGTTTCACTCGTGGGAGTGGAGCAATCCCTGTCCGGAAAAGGAGGTCAGGGAGATTTCGTGGAAAATGGATGAAAAATGTTCCAAAGAGGTATATGCTCTGCTGGGAGCATCTTTGATCATAACAACTTCACCAACAAAAGAAAGGAGTTTTGTTCATAAAGTGAAGCGCTAACCAACCAACCAACTAAGGTCAAAGAAAATGAGAAAAAAAATATCCTTCACCCTTATCGAGCTCCTCGTTGTAATTGCCATCATCGCGATCCTCGCAGCGATACTGTTGCCGGCACTAAATAAAGCGCGGGATAGAGCAAAAAGCGCCTCATGCATAACAAATGTCAAACAGTTGGTTCTGGCTGCTCAAATATATGCCAGCAACAACGATGATTACCTGCCGGGTAGTTACGGACCGAATACCTTGCTGACCAGCGCTGGCTGGTGGAACGGAACGGGCGGGGTTGTTGATCTTAACGTATGGTGGAGTGATTCCCGTCCCTACAACTGGCTGTATCAGGTTTGGAAAGGGTGCGGCGTCGGGCTTAAGACCTTCAAATGCCCCGGTGCGAATTTATTCCCAGGTACCGATAAGAATTTTGACAACCCCGATTATCCGGTTGGTTACAACGTTCCCATTGATTTTTGGAACTTGAAAATCAACAAAGCCTATCGGCCGGGAGACCAGACAATTGTGATTGACCGCGGTTTCAACAGGGCGCTTGCAGGAGTATTTCCCAGTCTGAAGAGCTGGTATGACTCCGGCTCACCTGAGGTAGGATTTAACTTTTCTGATGCGACAAGAATTCCTCATAACGGGATTTGGAATCTGGGGCATATTGATGGCCATGTCCGCAGTTGGTCACTCACAGAATTTAGAAGAAATTTAAACTCAGCATTGGAATTTAAAAGATATTTTTCAAACCTTAAGCTGTAACTAGCTGGAAAAACATAAAACCGGAGGAAAACATTGAAAGGCACGTTCAAATTTATCTCAGTGGCAGCAATAACTGCTTTTACAACCGCAGTTATTGCGTATCAAGAGCCTCATGGCGGATATCAGTTGCCGACGTTTTCGCGTCGTGTGCCTGAACGCCCGCAGGCTGCGCATCCTCTGCCGAACGGCGGATTCGAAAAGAGCGGCGGCTGGGAAAGCAATACCGGTGCGCCGATTCAGTTGATCGCCGATCCGCACAGCGGTCAGAAAGCATGCCGTTTGCGCTCTTCTCTTGTCAAAACGCAGTTGATTCCGCTTGCCCCCGGAGAACAGTTGCAGTTTGAAGCGTGGACAAAAGTCGATGACCTTCGCACGATAATAGCGGAGGTCGCTTTCTTCGGCAAGAAACGGGAGTGGCTGAAATCCGGTTCCGGCCAGCTTGCCCGCGGCGACCAGTACTCATGGCAGAGGATCACCGGGTCTTTTGAAAATACCCGTTCCGATGTACATTTTGTCGCACTGCAGTTTTACGGCAGCGGCGTGCTTGATGATGTGAAGATCTGGAAACTCAAAGCGGCAAAAGAAACCGGCGATGAAAAGAAAGCCAAGCTGAATATTGTTCTGCCGCGGGAAAATACGAAGGAATTGATTTTCCTTGGCGATGAAAATCTTGAGGCATGGATTTCCAAACAGACCGGTATGCTTGTCAAACTTGATTCTCTCAAACCGACACGCAAAACGATCCAGCCCGCCGGAATGAACTCGATGCAGCTCTATTTGCATACGCAGCAGCAGCCCGGAATTGACGGCGATTTCAACCGGGTCGTCAAAATGGAAGAACCGGAACAGGGAGTGTGGAAATTCACGCTTACAAGCTCCAACCGGGAACTTGCCGAACTTGCCGATGCGGAAATCACCTACACATTCAAGGATGGCCGTCTTGATGTTGCCGCAGAGATCATTGCCAAAAAAGATGATTCCCGCCCGTTTCAGATCGGTTTACGGAGTGTTTTCCGCGCCGACGAGTGGAAAAGAAATATTTTAGCATCGTGGCCGGTACAGGGTTTCCCTGCCGCCACCCGGCTCCGCAGCTCATTCCATTATGCTCCGAATGACAGCAGCAGCAATACTATCGGCATTATTCGTCTGCCGTTCAGCGTACTTGAAGGCACTGACCGCTTTTTGCTTTTGGGGAGCTTTGATTTAGGACGGTTTACCTGTTTCTCCCCGAACGATATTGCGTGGCGTCTTCCGTCGCAGCAGATGAATCCGAAAACGCTGAGTGCCGGAGAGAAATTCCGCTTTGATTCGGTCTATGCAGTGTTTCCGAAAGCAAATCATGAATTTACGCAGGTCATGCGTTATTACATTGACCATGTGTACAGTTCCATGCCGCTGATGAAGGATCTGGTGAAACGCCAGGATTCCACCGATCGTTATTTCACCGAAGGCGCTTTTGCGTGGTATCACCCCGGTTCCATTCCCAACGGTTGGGACGGCTGGCGTAAAGAAATGCTCGACCGCCGCGCCAACAATGTCTGGTATTCGTGGTGGGCAAACTGGGATGAGGTCTATCCGACCGAGGGTAACTGGTACACTTATGATCTGCGCCGCCTTTCCGCCCCCGGAATCCAAAGTGAGATCGATTACATGAAAAAGATGGATCTCAATGTCTATCTGTACTTCCGTCAATTCCTCGTGGAAGACGGTACTTTTGAAGATCGTCCGCCCTATAAAAAATGGCTGGGACGCGATGCAGAAGGGAAACGCATGCCCTTTATGGATTATCCGGTTCCGCAGCCCAAGTTGCTCGGCGGCGTGAATGCTGTCCGCTGGACACTGGCGGATTTCGGTGATCCGGAATTTCGTGAATGGTATATCGAAATGGTGAAACGCGCCATTGATTATTATAAACCGACCGGTATCTGCTGGGATATGGGATACAGCTCCTATTGGAGTCATAATGCCCCCGAAGTCGGTATTGGGCAGGGAACGCTTTATGTACAGGGAAAGATCTATGAGTATCTCAAAGAAAAATATCCCGATATGCGTATTGCGGTCAACGAGGCATTCTGTTCGCCGACCTCACTTTTCGGCGATGCGATCCTGATCGAAGGCGCATGGGATGTCGCGAAAAAGAGCGAACTCGATTATCAGGCTGCGCGTGCCTTTGATGCAGTCATCTTCAGTTTGCAGCTTACGGATGATTACATCATTCAAGGCATCCCGGAAACCCAACTGGACAACTATACGCATCTTGAAGTCAAGGCTCGCGGTACCAATCTGGCGGATGCAAAGATCTTCGGCTCGTTTGCCGCAAACGGTTTCCGGGCAGACGGCACTTGGCAGACAATCCGGATTCCTGTCGGACGGAAGTCTTATCGTACCTACAATATAAGTGTGACTGCCAATGACGCAGGAAACGGAATGCTGGAAATTGCCGAGGCGAAATTTGTTTCGCCCAATGATCCCACCCGAAAGCCGATCGTTATGCTCAAACCCGGTACCGCAAAAGAACACTTCATCTTCTTCGGGAAATGGAGTCATATCAATCCCACGACCGGAAGGGTACAGAAAACCGCGGACGGTTTCAGTTTTACTGCCGATCAGCCCAATGGCACCAGGAACTGGTCTAACTTCACTGATGTTTTTGCAAAATGGATCAAGTATCAGCTTAAAGTTACTGCATTGGGAGCAGTTTGTTCCGATGCCCAGATCCCGACTTTGAAAGAGTTGAATGAGTTCGGGGCAAAAGTTGCCGCGATGCGTCACCTTTCTGCGAAAAAGCTGATCTACAATGCTCCGCAGAGAGTCTACGGCACTTTCTGGCAGCGTGACGAACGTTGCGGCGGCGCGATCTATAATGAGAACGGTCATACTTGTGATCTGAAACTTCAGCTTGACAAAGCGGCATTTCCGAACAACGGGAAAGCTCTGCTTGCCGGAAAACTTTCCATGTTTACGGTTAACGCCAAAGGCGAAACTGTTTCCACGGATAAATTCCAACTGAAAGATCAGGGGAATTATATCTCGCTGACCGGTTCTCTTGCCGGCGGCAGTCTGCTGGTGATTTATAACTGGTAATTTTAACCTGCAGCTCTTCCTTTGCCGGAAGTGAAGGAAGAGCTGTTCAAATTTGATTGATGAAATAATCTCGATGACAGATTCAAAAATTCAGATAATCAGTGCACCGTGGCAATCTCCGCGTCCCTGTTTCCGGACGGAGTTTCCGCTTGACCTGCCGCCCTCGGCCGCTTTTGTCTACCGTTCCGCCAATAATATGGCTCTGCTTTCCGCCGGAAGCTGTGTGTTTACGCCGCCCGCGTTTGACGGCGAATATCCCAGTGAAGATGTCATTGTTGTAGGCGATGAAAAATCCGGCACTTATATTCTGGCGGGGGCGTTGACCGCCCGCCGTTCGTTGAGTTACTTTACTTTGATTAAGCATGGCAGATTTCACTCGATCGAAGTGAAACAGCCGGAAATCGCACCTGACGGCACTCCCGAAGAACTGATCTGTCTTGAAGGCAATGACTGGCGGAAGCTGCTGATCGAATATGCCGAACGCTCCGCAGAGGCAATGGGAGTGCGTCCGTTTTCTGCCGAGACCAATCTTGTCGGTTACTGTTCCTGGTACTATTATTATGCAAATGTGACCGAAGCTGATGTTTTAGAAAATTTATCTGCGCTGGCAAAATCAGAGAACCGCCGCAGATTTCCCGTTGATTATTTTCAGATTGATGACGGCTATCAGGCTTTTCAGGGAGATTGGCTGGAACGCCGCGCTTCGTGGCCATCGCCTCTGGCGGAAACCGCCGCCAAAATTCAGGCACAGGGAATTCGTCCCGGCATCTGGGTGATGCCGTTCATCGCCTCGACTGCGAGCCGGACATTCCGTGAACATCCGGAATGGTTCGTCAAAAATCCGGCAGGAGAACCCTTGATCTTCAACGGCTGGTCGCCGCCGCCGGATAATCATTGGGCGTGCCTTGATGCAACACAGCCGGAGGTGCGTGAACACATGCAGATGATTTTCCGTACGTTGTACGGTTACGGTTTCCGCTTCTTTAAAATGGATGGTCTTGGTTTTGCGTTGCCGGAGGGCGTTCGCAGCGATCCGGAGGCAACGGCGGTGAGCGCTTTCCGCGCCGGTTTGACTGCGATCCACGAAGCGGTGCCGGAAGCGACTCTGCTCGGTTGCGGCGCACCTTTCATGCCCTGTCTCGGCCTGGTGGACAACTGCCGGATTTCCAACGATACCGGGCGTTCATGGCATCTGTCGCGTCCCGTGAACAATGCCGATCCGAATCTCTCCGATCCCTGCATTGCCAATGCGCTTCATGCGGTCCGGGCGAACTGGTGGATGCTTGACCGCTGGTTCCGTGCCGATCCGGATGCGATCATGGTGCGGCAGGATAATATCTTTACAACGGAAGGCGAAGCACGGATCTCGCTTCTGACTGCCATTCTGACCGGAATTTCTGTTACCAGCGACAATCTGCGTACCATTGCGCCGGAGCGTCTGAAACTGCTTGGAAAAAGTGTTTCCCTGCGGTTGTTCGAACCGGTTCCGGAGAGTTGGGCATGCGATACATGGTGTCAGGTGTTCAAAGGCCGGTGTAATGGCAAAAGCGGGGTCATCATCTTCAATGATTCGGCAGAGCCGTGTTCTTTTGATTTGACCGAGTTGGGATTTGCCGAGGGGGTCGCCGAAGAATTGTTGCAGGAACGGCGGATCTGCCGGGTACTGCAAGTGCCGCCCCACGATGGTGCATTGCTTTGTGAAGTATAATCTCATCTAAGAAAGATAAGGTATTTATAAAGATGTCGTGGATTGATTGGACTATTATGATCCTGCCGTTATTGGCAGTATTAGCTATTGGAGCAATGGCGCAGCGCTATACCAGAAGCGTTGCAGACTTTCTCGCTGCGGGACGGCAGGCGGGACGCTATCTTCTCAGTGTCGCGGATGGTGCCGCAGCCTTTGGCCTGATTACCATTATCGGTCAGTTTGAAATGAACTACAATGCAGGTTTTGCGCTCAACCTCTGGAACGGTTTTGGCAGTGTGGTGATTCTTGCGATGACCCTGACCGGTTTTGTGATCTACCGTTACCGGGAAACCCGGGTGCTGACAATGGCGCAGTTCTTTGAAATGCGTTACAGCCGGAAATTCCGTATCTTTGCCGGTTCTCTGGCGTTTATTTCCGGAATTTTCAATTATGCACTGTTTCCCGCTGTGGGAGCCCGCTTTTTTATCTATTTCTGTCAGTTGCCGGATTATTTTCAAATCGGTTCATTATCGATCAACACATTCGGCTTTATAATGGCAGCTTTCCTTTCCATTGCGCTTGTCATTGTGCTTGCCGGCGGTCAGGTTACGACAATGGTGACAGACTGCTGTCAGGGCATTTTCAGCTATATCGGATATGCCGTCATCGTTTTTGTGATCCTTTACCTTTTTGATTTTTCCGATATTCATGATGCAGTACTTTCCCGTCCGGAGGGAAAATCATTTTTCAATCCTTTTAACATCGGTAAACTGGAAAGTTTCAATCTGCTTTTCATTGCCATTGCCGTTTTTGCCGGAATTTACAACCGCAACGCCTGGCTGGGATCGCAAGGCTACATGTGCGCGGCGGCAAATCCGCACGAACAGAAAATGGCCGGAATTCTCGGCACCTGGCGTTCCGGCTTCATCATGACCATGCTGATGTTGCTGGTCATCGGCGCATATACTTATATGAATGCTCCGTCTTATTCTGCACAGGCTTCAGCGGTCACGCAGGAGCTGACCAGCCGGATTACGCCGGAAAGTGTGGGAGGTCTGGAACAGACGGCGCACACGATCCGCAATCAGATGCTGGTGCCGGTAACGATGCGCCACTTTCTGCCGACCGGCGTAATGGGAATCTTCTGTGCGCTGGCTCTTTTTCTGATGGTTTCAACAGATACGACCTATATGCACAGCTGGGGAACGATTCTGGTTCAGGATATCATCCAGCCGATCCGGAAAAAACCGTTTACGCCTAAAACGCAGCTCCTTTTGCTGCGCTGTTCGATCGCCGGAATTGCGATTTTTGCATGGATTTTCAGTTTCTGGTTCGGTCAGGTCACCTACATTCTGCAATTCTGTGCATTGACCGGAACGATCTATCTCGGCGGAGCCGGTTCCTGCATTATCGGCGGACTCTACTGGAAAAAAGGAACAACGGCGGGAGCCTATACCGCAATGCTGGTCGGCCTGACTTTCGGCGTCTGCGGATTTCTGATCAGTTCCTACTGGGAAAGCACTTTTTATCCGCTGCTCAATGCCAGCAGTCCGGAACTGCTTGAAAGCTGGCGCGTTGCTCTCGGAGAACTCGGTCAGATGCTGCCGTTTGTCAACTGGTCGGTCGAGCCGGAGGTCTTCAAGCGTCAATTCCCCATTTCCGGACAGGAGATTTACCTGTTGGGAATGCTCTCCGCCATTGCCAGCTACATCATCGTATCAAAGCTGACCTGCCGCAAGGATTTCAATTTGGATAAAATGCTTCACCGCGGCAAATACAATATGGAACATTTTGTCGATAACGACTCTGCGGCAATTGCTGTTGAGGAAAAGAGTCCGAAGAAAAAATTTCATTGGCGTTCTCTTGTGGGAATCACCGCGGAATATTCCCGGGGCGATAAGATTCTGGCGTGGGCGGTGTTCGGCTGGACGATGTTTAATATCAGTATGCTGCTCGTCCAGCTGGTACTGAATCTCGGTTTCGGCATTTGGAGCGAAGAAACGTGGTTCAAATTCTGGTGTTATTACACGCTGCCGCTGGCATTGCTGGTGGGAATTGTTACTACGATCTGGTTTACCTGGGGAAGTTGCCGCGATCTTTTCAGATTGTTCCGCTCAATGCGGAACAACTACAAGCAAAATTCGCAGGAACAACCTGATGCCGATAACGGATTTGTAAGTGAAAACTCTGATGCGGAATAACATAGAAGGGCTAATTATGAAGATCTATTATTTCAATGCAACACACTGGGATCGGGAGTGGTATTTGCCCAAAGAAGGATTTCGTAAATATCTGCTGGATATGACAGAACATCTGCTGGATATTTTTGAAAACGATCCGGAATTCCGCAAATTCACCTTTGACGGTCAAACCATTGTGCTGGAAGATATTCTGGAAATCCACCCGGAATGGAGAACCCGTCTGGAAACTCTGATTCAGGACGGCCGGTTGCAGGTCGGTCCGTGGTATGTGATGCCGGATGAATTTCTGGTTTCCGGTGAAGCATTGATCCGCAACCTTTTGGTCGGCAGGAAGATCGCCCGCGCTTTCGGCGGAGAAGCGTGGCCGATCGGGTACGTCTGCGATATGTTCGGCCATACCGGGCAGCTACCGCAGATCCTGCGCGGTTTCGGCATGGAAGGCGCGGTGGTGTGGCGCGCCGTCTCCGATGATTTCGGACCCTATTTCCTGTGGCAGTCGCCGGACGGGACCATGATCCCGGCATTGCATCTGATGCCGCACAACGGCTATGGGCAATTTGCGCTTGAAGTCCGCGGTCTGAAAAACGAACCTCTGGAAGAAGAGGCTTTCAAAAAACAGTTCCGCAAATGGTTTGCCGAATTTTCTCCGTACTGGGGAGATGCAATGGTGCTTGCCGACGGACTCGACCACGCGGAACCCAACCGGGATACGATGAAGATGCTCGGCTGGATTCAGGAGTGCTGTCCTGACGCGGAGATCATTCACTCCGATTACCGGGAGGTTTTTGCGAATGAATTTCCTGCCGGCAAAGAGATGCCGGTCTTGACGGGGGAACTGATCGCTCCGGTGAAGTCGCGTCAGAATATTGCGCCGCAGATCAGTGCGACACTCAGCTCCCGTTATGATATCAAATTCGCCAACGACAACTGCCAGAATACTCTGGAACTGGTAATCGAACCGCGCATGGCGGCGGAGTCGGTTTGCGGCACAAATAAATTTGATGCATTTTTGAACTATGCGTGGAAACATCTGCTGCAGAATCATGCACATGACTCCATTTGCGGCTGTTCGCCCGATGAAATACACCGGCACATGCACACCCGCTTTGAAGAGGTCGCAGAGGTGGCAAACCAGCTGACGCAGGAGCTGAACTTCCGTGCGCTGGAACGTCTGACCGGAGCCAGCCGCTGGAAGACGCTTCATACCCAAGCCTACGACTATGAAGAGAAAAATCTTTCGGAAATCGACAGTGAAGGGAAATATCTTCTGCGTATTAACAATCCGCTTCCGTATGCGGTAAGCGAAGTACGCGAGATCGAGATCGAATTTCCGACCGCACAGCCCTATCCGCAAAAGTTTACGGAGCTTTTCGGCTGTGAATCCGTCAACAACTTTGAACTTCTGGACGAATCCGGAAAACCGGTCGATTACTCGATAAAATCTGTTAAACGCCGTCAGGTTCTGGTGCGTGCTACCGGGACTTCCCGTTTTTACGATCTTTACCGGGTGGTCCTGCCGGTCAGTCTGCGGGCTTCCGGCTGGACGGAGTTTACGATCCGCCCGGCGGTACAGCCGGTGCGTAATTTCCAGACGCTTGCCACCGGAGTGCGCAGTGCATCCAACGGCATGATCTCTTTGCAGATCGGAACGGACGGAACTTACGCCGTAACCGATTTGCGTAACGGCGTTACCTATGCCGGACAGAACGATTACCGTATTGACCGGGAGGTCGGCGACGGCTGGGGACACATTGTTCCGATCGCCAATACGGTCACGGTCGGTGGTGAATGCAAATCGATCCGCATGGTTTACGACGGTCCGACGCGTATTGAGTTTGAGATCATCCGGGCTTACACGCTTCCCCGGGAAATGGTGGCGCAGGCCGGATATTACGAAAATTACGTCGGGATCGTCGAAAGTCCGGAAAAAGTTACGCTGGAAATCAAGACGGTCATCGCAATGGATAAAGACAGCGATCAGCTCCGTATTCATACGGAAATCGACAATAATCTGTGCGATTACCGCTTGCAGCTGCTGATCCCGACCGGCATAACGGGCAATTATTTTGCGAATCAGGCGTTCTGCATGGTCGAACGCGCGCCGGGCAGAGTATCCGGGCGGGAATCGGAGAACTATTTTGAACCGGAATCACCGGAAAAGAACTTCCACGGCATTATCGGCAAAAAGAATGCCGCAGGCGGCTTGGCATTTATCGCCAGAGCCGGTCTGCACGAGTGCGGCGCCCTGGAAAATTCCGCTGCTGGCGAATTGACCGTGACACTGCTCCGGGCGTTCCGACGTACCGTGGAGCGCAACGGTGAGACCGAGGGGCAGTTGCAGCGTAAATTGTGCTTCGACTATCTTTTGAAATGCCTGACTCCGGAAACCGCGGCGCTGGATCTGGCGCAGGCTCAGCAGATTTTGAAAACGGATTCGACAGCAACGCAAATGACCGCTTTCTATCTGGTACAGGAACATGAACCGGAAAGTTTTGCGATCCTGAGCGGCGATCTGACCTTTTCGGCACTGAAACCGGCGGAAAGCGGAATCAAGGGCGAGATCATTTTCCGGGCAGTTAACCTTTCGGAAAAAAGTGCGGCCGGCAAACTTCGGTTCAGCAGAGAGTTCCGGCGTGTGGAGCTGTGCCGTTTGGATGAAACCAGCCAAACCACGCTTGCAGATGTTCCGCAATGTGAACTTGAACTGTCGGCTGAACCGCGGAAAATCATTACCGTAAAATTTACATTTTAACCATTAAAGATCAGCAGGAAGTATATGTAAAATTATTTTCAATTTCGATGAGAGACAACCGAAAAACAAAGGGATGAAAATGTTTATAGGAAAATTAAAATAGGATGAGGAGTTAAATTCCTACGAAATGCTGAATTCCAACGGCACTTACATCAAGGTAAATGTAGTTTGTGTGAATTTTTGACGGGACGGGAAATGCGAAGTTCCGCAATGATGCGCTAGGAGTGTTATTAGAGTTCGTTAGGAATATTCAGGATATTCATCATGGCAAACCCGATTCGGAAGCCGGAGTGGAATTCAACATCAAGACCGGTCTGATCACGCAGGCGAGCCTCAGTCTGAACCTTCCTGAAAAACTGGTGTCTTGCCGGACCGCCCCACCACTTTGCGCTCGGTGTCGGTCATGTGGCAGATGTATTCGCCAAAGCCGCCGCGACGTTCGGTGTCGAAACCGAGATCATAACGAGGTAACTGCAATGCAATTAAAAATCTTACTTTAGAACTGAGTTCCAAACCGTTTTTTGATGAAACGGAAGAAACAATGTATTCCGTATGCCGTCACATGTTCACGCAATGGAAAAATCTCACTGATACGGCAGATGTAATTTCTGTCATGCTGTGAATCGCTGACGGCAGCGAGATCTTTGAATTTTCCGGCGATCTTGAGCAGAAGTTTGAATGGGCATACTGGTGCGGCTGCGCGAATGCCGTACCGCTCCGTCCCAATATGACAGAACTGCCAAAGCGTGATACGCACCATTTCCCGGCAAAATACCGCGAAGATGTCGCACCGCACTCTTACGCTTGGTTAAAGCGCCTGATCGAAGTGATCCGGGAGACGGGTAGCGAAATTACCGACAAACCGATCCGCATCGGAGCAACCTATGATAACGGACCGGAATTTGCCGTTTCCCGCTTCAAATTTCAGAAACACCGGGAGATCGTCCACAGCGTGGTTACCTGTACGGCACGCTTCATGCGGATTCAGATCGCTATGCCGCTTTCCCGGATGGGATTCCGGAAGGTACTTCCGTAGGAAGGTTCTTCCGTGTGCGGAAAAAATTTCTTCCGGTCGCGGCTTTGACTATGCTCCTGTCGGAAAATCTATCCCGCGTCGGCATTGATGCGCCATTTGCTTGCCGTTTTCGGCTGGAAGATCCGGTGTGTTGCAGTTACGCCGGATACTGTTAATGCCGCGACCGACAATATCACGTTCAAACAACGCATTCTTTTTCAATGTATTTGCGCCGGACACCACCGCGGAGATGCGTATCAATACGCCGTATGGCGCTTCGATCCTTTCGGAGATGGAAACATACATCGATGAAAACGGCGATGCGGTCTGGCATCCAGGTAAATGTTGGCACAAGGAGTGCCGCTGTTTCGTAAAACAATCTACGCCGTCAGTCATCAAAGCGAAGATTACCCATCAGGAATACCCAGCCTATGCAGATGTATGCGCCCAGCCAGCCCCATCTGGATTTGAGTCAGACAGTGTGGTATGTTCTTCCACAAACCGGAATAATGGGAGAACGGCATGGGACGCGAAGGACGAGATTATTGGGAGGCGCAACTGTCAGAATATTGGGACAGCGGTCTGACGATTCAAGAATACAGCGAGCTGAAGGAGCTGCCTTACGAAAGTACCCGTCGCTGGATTCGAGTGTTGCAAAAGGCACGCCAGGATGATGTGAGCGACCCGGAATCGCTGGAGCTGGTAGAGATCAAGCCTTTGCAGACCAATGCGAGTGATAACTCAGGGATTCGGCTGCTGATTGACGGCATAGAAATTGCAGTGGCAAAAGGTTTCGATAGCACTACGCTGTCCGAAGTGTTGAATCTGCTCAAGGCGCGGTCATGTTCGGCATCAGCGGCTCGGTAAAGATCTACTACTGCCCAACTCCGATAAACCTGCGAAAATCGTTCGACGGTCTCGCAGGGGCGGTGGAAGAGTATATCAAACAGGATCCGGAATCAGGACATGTGTTCGCTTTCTTCAGCCGTAATAAAAAACTGGTGAAGTTACTGCAATGGGAGGATGGCGGCTTTGTGATCTGGATGAAACGACTGGAACAAGGCGGCTTTCATATTCCCCAATCCGTTGACGGCCGAATCGAATTGAGCAGTCGAGAACTTGCTGCGATCCTGTCCGGGATCAAACCGCAGCGCTATTACAAAAGATACACGAAAAAGTCTTAACAGAGCTTGAATTTGAGACAGAATCCGGTATATTCTTGTCATGGTATTACCGGAAGTTACAACATTGGAAGAGGCGCGAGACGCCATCCGAGATCTGGCTGAGGAAAATGAGAAACTCAGCAATGAGCTGGCGTGGTTCAGACGGCAGTTGTTCGGTTCCAAAACGGAACATTATATTCCAGAGGATGACACGCCATCACTTTTTCCCGAAGAAGAGCCTCCAAAATCTTCGGAAGAACCCAAAACAGCAACCATTTCTGAACATGAACGGAAAGTCCGTCAGCCGAATGCACTTTCCGAGATTCCAGCCGATCTGCCGCGTGAAGAACGCGTGATCGATGTTCCGGAAGATCAGCGTCAGGGGATGGTGCTGATCGGTTATGATGAAAGCGAGCGGATCGCTTACCAAACCGGATTGTATGTGATTCATTTCAAACGCGCCAAATATGCCGATCCGTCAGACGCACTACGCGGGGTTGTTACGGCTCCTGCTCCGGGAGATGTGTTTGATTCGGTCAGCGGCAGAACTCGTTATGACGCTTCATTCGTTGCCAAAGTGGTTGCAGACAAAGTGGAGAACGCTATCCCCTTGGAACGTCAGGCGCGAATCTTCAGTAATGACGGATTACCTGTGGCCCCGTCTACGCTGGAAGATCTCTATAAACGTACGGCAGATGCTCTGCAACCCCTCTACGAGCGAATGGTTGACCGGATTATGCAATGTGATATCCTCCACGTGGATGAAACGTTCATCAAACAGTTGGTCAAGGGGGCAAGAAAGTGTAAGCAAGCATATTTGTGGTGCCGATTGACGGGAGTCGGGCCACCGATGATAGCCTATCATTTTTCACCGTCCCGATCCCGAGATGTTGCAGAAAGTCTGCTTGGAGATTACTCCGGAACAATCATCAGAGACTCTTACGCGGCCTATGAAAAACTGGACTGCGAGGTTGCCTGTTGCTGGGCTCATGTCCGCAGACGCTTTCTGCAGGCCGTTGAATGCGGATATACGAAAGCTGAGGCTCCGCTGAAACTGATACAAGCCTTGTACCAGATTGAGCGAGTTGCAAAAGAGCGGGCAGAAAAAAAGGGAACGGATACCGCTCTCTTTCATGCGCGCAAGGAGGCACGCCGGCAATCACAGAGGTTCGTCCGGGATTTTTTTGAACAGTGCCGAGCTCTCAAAGAGTCGGAACGTCCGTCATCTCCGGTCGCGCAAGCCGTCTCTTATGCGTTGAACATTGAAGAAGAACTCAAGAAATTCCTGAAGGATGCCCGGTTAAACATCGACAACAATCCGGCCGAGCGGCTCAACCGAGGAATTGCGATCATCCGAAAGAACTGCCTCTTTGCCGGAAGTGAAGCCGGTGGGCAGCGGCTTGCTATCTTGTATTCATTCGCCGCAACATGCAAAGCGAACGGCATCTGTTTTCGCACGTGGCTCGAAGAGGTTCTCCCACGCCTCACAACCACTCCGGCGGGGTTGATTGATTCGCTGATCCCAGAGGCGAAACAAAGTAGTCAATGAGCTCGGGCACATTATTTATCCTGCTGTTTCACTCTTCCAATCAGTGATCTGCCGAGAGACCGTATCAAAGTTTGCTCCTACAAGGATGATCTTCCTGCCGGAATGCTGATATTTCCGGAAATATTCCTTTTCACGAATCTGATCAAGCGCAATTTCGGCTGTCTGGTTGATTTTGAACTCAAAGATATAAACATGGTCTCCGTCGCAGATCACTGCGTCAATGCGTCCGTTGTTCGTGCGGGATTCCGCTTCCACCCTTACCCCGATCAAGAGGAACACCGAGTAAAACAGCAACTGGAAACGTCCTTCCGTGTCTGTTGCAACATCATACTGCACTGCGGCGAAGAATGTCTTCAGCAGTTCCATGAACAGATTAACGTCGCGGGCTTTGATCGCCTTGACCATCTTGAACACGTTTGCTCCCACTGTTTCCTGCGGAATGGAAGCATAATCGCTGATCAGATAGGTTTCAAATGCGTTCTTGACTTCCCGGTTGGGGAAATCAAGATAATACAGCGTTTCTCCGAGATCAACAAATGAACTCTTTATGGTCAAGTATCCTGTCTGCAGCAAAAGAGCCAGCGGATCAATTTTGTCTATTTCAAACGCATTGAATGCCAGTCCCATGACAGGCTCACTCAGCGTCTTTTCAAAATTAAAATCCGCTTTTTTGGTCAGTTCCACCAGAAACGATGGTGTTCCCGTTGAAAACCAGTAATTGTTGAATTTGCAGCTGTTTGTAAAGAACTGAGCCAGCGATACCGGATTGTAGACTGTTTCAGATTCTTCCTCAAACCGAAATCCGTCATACCATGCCTTGATTTCCGGAAGAAGCTCTTCCCGTGACATATTCAGCTGCTTGCAGGCTGTGTCAATGCGGTCTGCGAAGTAAGTTTCAAACTCTCCTTGGGTATAACCGAACATCGTGGCGTAGTCCCGATGCATGGAGATGTCGGTCAGGTTGTTGAGATCGGAGAACAGCGAGACATGGCAGAATTTCGTTACACCGGTAACGAAGACAAAGCGTTCCTTGCTTTCGCATTTTTTGATGGAAGAATAGAATCCTTTTAATACATCCCGGCACGCCGTGGCCTCCGGGGTGGTCAAAGTATTCAAGATTGGTTTGTCATATTCGTCAAGAAGAATGACAACCTGATTTTTTGCTGCAACGGCATCAATAAAATCCTCTAATGAAACTGCAAGTGCTTCCTTTTGGATCTTTACATTGACCTGATGCTCCGCACATTGATTTTCCAGAAGGCGTACAAAATGCAGTTTCAACTCCTCGGAAGTTTTCGCCTGACAGTTTCCCATATCCAAGTGAATTACAGGATACTGCTTCCAGTCATAAGGCTTGTCATAAATAGCCAGCCCCTTGAACAGTTCTTTTTTTCCCTGGAATACGGCCTTGAGCGTGGAAACAGTCAATGACTTCCCGAAGCGGCGAGGACGGGAGAGAAAATACATGGCTTTTCCCTGACGGATCAGATTCCAAATGAATTCCGTCTTATCCACATAAAGAAAATCGTCCTTAACGATATCTTCAAATGTATAAACACTGCTTGTGATATTCTTCATAATATGGTGTCTCCTGTCCCTCTTCAATATACTCCATTAAATTTGAAAATCAAGCATTTGACTCACCCGTTCACCCACCACCGCCAGACGCGAACACCGCAGAATGCAAGGGCGGCAACTCCGGCAATGCAGAACATCGCGATACCGAGAGAGAACCAAAGATACATCAGCCCAAATCCGGCGGCGATGCTTCCAAACAAACATACCAGCACGATCAGTTCAGCAAGTTTGATTTTCTTTGCAGTCTGCTCAATCAATACAGTCTTTCCCATGGTTCACCTTTCCAGTCGCCGGAGGGAATGATTTTTGCCTGTTCCGGCAGATGGTTCATGATGTAGATCCATGCCTGAACAGTCTCCCCGTTGTTCAGAGTGAAGTCCATCAGCATCCGGTCATAAAGCCGTGGATATCCTTCCAGCCGGTCGACATCCGCCCAATCCCGGATCGGGATCTCAATCAGCTCAACCGTGACCGGGGTATCGCCTTTCGGCACGAAAGTCGGGAATCCCCATCCCGTGTCATAGAGCGTCCCGGAAATCGTTGCGTTTCTGCGGGAAACGGCATTCCGGCAGAAACGTTCATTGCATTCGCCGGAACGGAGTGTACCGTATGCGGCGATCAGGACAGTTTCTTTTTTCATTTGCGCCTCCTTTTTCGGATAAAATGATTTTTGATTCTATGAATATCAGCTCCCTCGCGGCAGATCTTCCGATACTCTTCCGGATAGGGCAATCCGTTGCGGATTTCCTTGGTTTTCGGAGTCATCTCGTAAATCAGCGCGGGCAGTTCCGTGCCGTCGTCGAGGATCACATCCACGGTGTAACGGCGGTAAATCTGCGGATATCCCTCGAAGCGGTCAAGACGCGCCACGTCCTGCGCCCGGAGGAGATAGACAAACCCATGAACCTGTTTCCCCGGCGCATAGTCGATATCGGCATAAAGACGCTCGGTCAGACGGTAGTTCGGCAGAATCGCCGGAGCATAGGGAACCGCAGTCGGGCAGCGCTGAAGCAGCCGTGCCGGCAGCAGGTTGCTTCCGTATGCGAAATAGGCGTATAGACCGTTCATCCCTTCACCTTCCTATTGGAGTCTCATGTTCCGTTTTTCTGGCATACAATACCATGGATGGCTGTTATAGCCAGTCGCAACCGCTTAATAATCAGATATATATTCACGGATTATCTTGCCGGGAACACTTGCTTTTTCGGATTTCCCTGCATCGACGGAATGGGATGCTCAAGATCAACCTCATCCGCGTCAAGTTCAAACGTGGCGTATCCCATGGTTGTAAGACGCTGGAGAAACAGGAGTGCGGCCTTTCCCTCGTCATCAGGAAGGTCGAACTTTTCCTGCCCGATACTTGCAAGCATCCATCGCATGAAGTCCAGCGGTTTCAGGCTGGCCTGAAACGGGTTCATTTTCATAGCATTGACGATATCCAGGGCTGTCCTCCCGGAAAAATACTCCCCGGTGCATTCGACGGGATTGCCTTCAAAGTCTGTTTCGTAAATGCGGATTTTCATAGATTATGCTCCTCTTTTGTGCGCCGACATTCGCGAAGTTGCGGTCTTGTGGCGCGAGTAAGTTTTTTTTGCCTCCAGCGGGGTTCGGGTCGACTTATAAAATCGAACGTTGCCCCCAAACTTTGCGACAGGTGGCATATTTTTTTATGCTTTCCGGGTGCCGATGGGTCAAAAAATAATTGCGATTTTGCCGGATTTGACCTCAACGGAGACT